>Ga0210039_1000072_pt1 | contig 117909 bp, 127 predicted proteins | sample CryGeyCG2114_250_3_FD_185460 | JGI IMG/M metagenome (GOLD analysis project Ga0210039, IMG submission 185460) | Groundwater microbial communities from aquifer - Crystal Geyser CG17_big_fil_post_rev_8/21/14_2.50 (SPAdes) (version 2) | ecosystem: Environmental > Aquatic > Deep subsurface >...
AATAGCATAAGGCCACATCAGAGCTTAAACTACAGAGCACCAGTTCCCGAAACCTGTGCTCCAGATTGGGAGAAGCTGGCCATGTAAATATAGTCTTGGTAGTGGTATGAAAACTCCCGGCTGGTCAGGGACACTCTACAAGACCAGGACTTTCTATTAATTCTTCTTTGTTAACTGATTCCAGCTTTCAAATCAATACCAGCGATATGAGGAAAAGATTTGAGAATTCCATGCAGGCGGTTAGTTCTCAGATCGCTCAATGGGTTTTGACGAGATCAATTGTAATCAATTCTCATAACTATCAAGTAGTAAGAGAAGATATTATGGCCTTGCGTGAAGTTAAAGATAAATTTAAAACGGCCAATGTTGAGAGAATATTTAAAGAATTATTAAATTACGACGATTCTCGAATGAATAATGATTTTGCAAATGCCATTGCTGGTAATATTTCAATACAACCTCAAGATACTAATCATCTCGCCAATTATTACAAATCGTTAGAAAGTGTTCGCCAAAATGTACTCTCTATTGAAGCAGATAAGCTTTTAATAAAGAATATACTATTCCTACTTTTTCCAGATGAGTTGCTAGAGGATGATTTTGTAAGAGCATTTTTAAATGGTGATAATGGAATTATTGGAAAAGAGCAGCTCTACTCAAAAGCCTTACAAAATGAGGGATATAATTATAATTTTAGAAGTTTATATGAGGGGAGAATCCTTGACTCTGGTGATCAAAAGGATTGGTTGGATCAAAGGATCGATATATTCAGCTCAGAAATCAAAAGATTAATTCAGAATCATAAAGTAGATTCGAACCCACTTCCAGCTCCGCTTAGAGACATGGAAATTCAATTTACTAACGTAGGTGACTTACTATGAATTTAAAATTGGTAACTTTTTTAATCTCTTTTATTTCCTTAAGTGCATTTGCTGATCTTCCAACTGAATGTGGCCCCCTATTTCAAGATAATATTAATTTGGTTGCAACAGACATAAACGCTTACACTGCAAAAATGTCCCAATTGGAGACATCCCATTTGGAAGCTCTAAATTCATGCCTCATCGTAAGAATGGCGCAGCAACAAAATTTTTTCAATGAGAAGGCTTTTGAAAACTTAGTTTCACTAGGAGTTGCATTAGATGACTTAGGACCTGGTGGTAACTTGTATACTCATATTGGACCCTTTTGGGCCTATGGCCGTACGCGATCGATCATGAGTGAATCTAGTCGTTCTCAAATTTTTAGCAAGCTTGTGCTAAGTTTAGCAAAGGCTACTGATTCTCAACATTACAGAGTCTTAAGAGTCTTTATTGATTCAATTCAAACCCTCGATTTAGATGAACTCTATAAAATGGTTAACGGCGGTTTAAAAATTAAATTTAGTAATGAATTCTTGTCTTCTTTTCAAAATATTTCTTCTGTTATTGAATCACTTGGTTTGGGGTTATTTCAAAATTATGATTCAAACTTAAAAGAGAAATCTCAGTTGATCTTTGATTTCTTTGCCCAAAAAGGAATAAATGCTAACTATAAAACAGCCATGTCAAAAAGCCCTTTTGACCTTTGCAATAAGATGAATTATGACAATAATAAAGTATACTTATTAAAATTGGCGAAACTCGTGCTTGAGCAAGGAGGAGACCCAAAATTTCGTTTAGAGAATGGTTTTCAACCATATGAAGATGCTGTTGATAATAATATGCCTGAATTGGTTGATCTCTATGATTCGATCATCAATGAGCAATCACAGGATGGTGGTTTAAACGATAATTGGTTTAATAGCGCAAAAAATGGTGATCTTGAAATTTTGAAAAGCTTATTAGATAAAGTTGATATTAATATACAAAATGACCTTGGTGAAACGGCTCTCATCGTTGCTGCATCTATGGGGCAACTCGAAGTTGTAAAATGCCTTATCCAAAATGGGGCAGATAAAGATGTCACAGATATGTTTGGATCCTCAGCCTATGATATGGCAAAACTCAATGGCCATATTCTCGTTGTTCAATATTTCGAAAAATTATAGCTAAGGAACTAGCACAAGGGCCATTATCATAAGATTTTTGTGCTTGCTTCATTTTTCAACTAGATAGAATCGTTCCTATTTGGGTTTCTGGTCGTTCACAGAGAGATATTTATTTTTATCCCCATCAAGATAGAGAGTGAGTTGCTGTAAAATATCCTCAGGGATAAGAGACCAAAGGGGCTGAGCAACTGAGCGAGTCTTTCCTAAAGCTTCTGTAATTTGAAGATCCCAATTGCGAGCGCATTCTTCAAAATTGGCGATATCGATGCCATTGCGACAATTCTTTTTTTCACATGAAAAAATCATGTGATGACCAGTGGAGATTACTCCGTAGTCGGTAGTAATTTCCTCGCCTTTTTGAATATCGCTAACGGCAATATCAAACCCGTACCCGGTTGTGAGGGTGTTGGGCCAGCAACAATGGTTCATGTATTTTCCAAAATCCCAACAAAGAACGAGTTTTCCCTCTGGGGAATTGTAGGCGTACTTATCTAAGACTGTTCTATAGGGTTCTGTTTTAAATTTGGGATTATCGGGATCGAGGATTATATCGAGTTGATCGTTGACGAATGTGATCGTACCCTTTGGAATAAATTCTTTTGCAAATAGCCCATAGCCTTTTTCATTCGATACCCAACGAAGCAGAGCAGTTGAAATGAGCATGCAAAAAATCCTCTATTTTTTCAATTCTGATTCTGCTCAAAGACAAAAGCAAGAGGAAAATATTGGAAGTCTCATTAAAGGCTGATATTCTAAAATTACAACTTTATTAATTCGGAGATTTTTAATAATTACTCCAATCATCATTTGCTTTTTCGCCTTCCTTTCCTACAGCACCTATAACTACATCAGTTATCAAGAGAGCATACGTAATCACAGTAACTTTTATATCTACGGCCTGATTTTAGCGATCCTGTCGAATTTACTATGGTTATATGGAGTTAAAATACTGAATAACAAAGTGCAAATCTTTTGGTTGGGTATTTCCTTTGATGTCATAGTAACAATAAGTTCTATCCTCATTCCGGTTTTATTTTTTGGGCTTCGGTTTAATAAGATCACATGGGTAGGAATTGCGTTACTATTGTTAGGTATTTTCTTAATTAAAGAGTTTGGGGTTGATTGACCCATTTGGACTCAATATTTAGAGGCCGCTATGAAAGTAAGTGAAAAATGTATACTCCCATGTGGGGCTGTTCTGCCAAATCGATTGGCCAAGTCGGCGATGAGCGAGAATATGGCAAATCCAGTTTTCTATCCCGGTCAAGCATTCTACCAAGCTTATAAAACTTGGGTCGAAGGAGGGACTGGTCTTTGCATCTCTGGCAATGTGATGATTGATTCCAGATATCTTGGTGAAGCGAATAATGTTGTCATTGAAAAAGGCTTGGATAACAGTTTAGAGCTCAAGCATTGGGCCAGCGCTACCCAGAATTCACAGGCTCATATTTGGATTCAGCTAAACCATCCGGGAAAGCAAACCCCAAAATTTTTAACTAAAGAGCCGGTGGCTCCCTCTTCTTTGGCACTCATTCCACCGCTGGATAAAATGTTCAACAAGCCCCGTGAGCTCACTGAATCTGAGATTCTTGATATCATTGAACGTTTTGGATACGCCGCTAAAGTAGTTAAAGAGTCTGGATTTCAAGGTGTGCAAATTCACGGTGCGCACGGATACCTAGTGTCACAATTCTTATCTTCTCGTCATAATCAGCGCAAGGATCAATGGGGAGGACCCATTGAGAATCGAATGAGATTCGTCCAAGAAGTTTATAAAGAAATCAGAAAAAATGTAGGTCCAAGCTTTCCGATTGGGATCAAATTAAATTCTGCAGATTTCGGCAAAGGGGGATTTACACATGAAGAGGCAGTCTTGGTCGCAAAATCGTTATCGGACTTAGGTATTGATCTGATAGAACTCTCGGGAGGCTCTTACGAAGCCCCCGTAATGACTGGAGCAAAAATAAAAGAGAGCACTCAAAAAAGAGAAGCCTATTTTTTAGAATACGCGGCTGCGATAAAAAAAGTTATTAAATGTCCTTTGATGGTTACAGGTGGATTTCGAACTGGAGAATTTATTCATACAGCTTTAGAAGAAGGCAATCTTGACATTGTAGGTCTTGGGCGCGCGCTCTGCTTGAATCCTGAATTTAGTAAACAGGTTATGGCCGGTGAAAAAGTGGTGAGTGACGTACATCCTCTTTCCAGTGGATTTAAAGTTGTTGATGCCATTTTTCCCTTAGAGATCATTTGGTACACGATGCAAATTCATCGTATGGGAGCTGGAAAAAGACCAAAACCTAAAGCAGGTGTTTATAGTTCCATTCTTCATTCGGCGATGGATATCGGTGTTCAAAGCATAAAAAGAGTTCGATCTTAAAGGAGATTTAATGCAACAAATGAATGTCATGTATCTGACGATCTATGAGCTAAGCTTATCTTTAGTTTTCTCCCTCATCACAACTTATTTTGCGACCGTCTTTATGAATAAGTTTGTCCTTTCAAAGCCAGTTGAATGGTTTATTAAGGAAAAACATAAGTCAGGATGTCTGATTAGTGGAGCCCTAATTTTAAGTGTTCTCTATTTAGTAAGAGGAAGCATTTCCGAATCTACGACGGCCTTACAAAGTTTGCTTATCTCTCACAACGGATTCTCGTTGAAAATCTTGGGAATTGCCTTTATCTATTTTCTGGTCTTTTATACGATGACTTTTTTCATCAGCTTCGTGATTCTTTTTTTAATCTCAGAAATTTACAGAAAAATGATGGCTCCAATTGATTTTGATATTGAAATTGAAAAGAAAGATAATCTCGGTCTTTCCATGTTTCTCGTTTGCATTCTTTTTAGCATTATTCTTTTTATAGAAAAACCTTTAAACCATTTTATTGGAAGTTTGGTCTTTCACGAATATCTCGATAAACTATAATGAAGAAAGTTTTATACATTTCTCTATTGATAAGCTCTTCTTCAATGGCGATTGAGCCAATGGAGTATGCTAAAAAACCAGACATCACGACTAAAAGTGAAGTCGTAGGTGATATGATCTATTTCAATATGGGGTTTAAAGACTTAAACGGTGAGTATCAAGAATGGATCTGGAATGATGACTACCGCAAGTTGTCTGAGAAATCGCGCCACTTTGGCCTTCCTATACGCGATCCCAATGATTTGAAATTTTATGATAGTGAATTACCAAGTGCTTTGTACCAGCATCATCCGGAATTGGGAGTTATTCCCGACTACAGCGCCCTCGTCTCATTTTATTATGATTCTGTAACACCTCTTTATAATTCGTGGAATACTTATGTTACAAAGCATGGACTTGATGAAAGGCAGTCTCTTGAATTGCTCCTGCGCTTTTTTCAAGATTATCCCTATGGAGTTCCGCCAGATGTGATCGACAATCGACTCGTGAAAGGTCTTTTTGTTCCTCCTTTGGCCCTACAAAATGGATGGGCCGATTGTGATTCAAAGTCTCTCTTTATGGCTACGGTTCTTGCACACAGTTCCGTGTTTAAAAATAAAGTGGCAATGATTTTAGTTCCAGGACATGCCTTTTTAGGTATTGAAATTCGCTCTCAGGTTTATGATGAAAAATATGAGTATCGAAATCGCTACTTTGTTGTTGCTGAGCCTACAGGACTTAGTCGAACTCCTTTGGGTCGCAAAAATTCTCCTTATTCAAGATTAATTGGAATTGTCCCTATATCATCATCAATATCATCGGAACCTTCAACTGGCACATCTGCTCCAACATTGGCGAAAGAACTTACTAATAAAGATTGTCCTGATGGCGGACTATTGCTGGATTATTTTTCTAAACTCGAAAATGCCAGAATTCAAATGTGTGGTATTCGAGTAAACGGTCAGTTTGTTAAGCATGGACCTGAAGTTCGCTATAATGATCAAGGCCAAGTCATTTCCAAAAGTATCTTCAAGAATGGGACTAAACTTTAGTTAAGGGGCTTTTGATCTTTGTTGTGCTGAATTTTCAAAAGCTTCCGGTTCAAAATAAACTTTAGGATTACTAATATACTCAATACTATCCATTCCTGCGGCATTGATGGGATTTCTTGCCAAATAGAATCTTGGACATTTTATCTGTTGTGAGTATGAAAGCTCGTTAAATTGTTTGATAAATTCAGAGCTGTCACCGGGGCAATCAACTTTTTTAAAAGAAAAATTTTTGGCACTTAGTTGATAAAGCTCATCTATTTTTGCCAGGGCTCCTTGATAAAGGGAAATTGTAATGAATAAACTTTGATACTCTAATGGCTCTTTATTACTGGCTGCTTTGATAAGTGAGTCTGTGAGATCGTAGGTCGGGTAATAACGAGAAAGGATTAATCCACAATATCTTGGCATCGGTTGATCTGCATTTAAAAAAAATTTAATTTCATCTTCAGAGAGTTTTTTATGACTAACATGCCAGCAAAGATCGTAATTAAAGTATTTATACTTTAGCGAGTAGTCGTTTAGAAATTTAATGGCTTTAGTGTTCTCAAAATGACTAAAGTTAATATACTTTAATTTTTCCGTAAAATGGTAGCTCGCTTTATCTGACATGAACTCAGCGAGATCAACCTGATTTGCATCTAGCTGATAAATAATTTTCTGATCTTGTTTAAAAGTGTCAAAATTCTTTTTCTGATAGGGAGCCTTTAAAATACTTTTTAAAAGACGTGTGGGATCTTGACCATCAACGGCCAATAAGAGATCGATATCAACATTGTTTGATGAAGATTTATTAAGTTCATCTTGTAATTCTTGTTCAATGCTTGGAGCAAAAAGACCAAGGTAATGATAGGCATCTATTCTTTTCAAAATTGGGTTCTGACTGTCGAGTGAGTAATTATAGGTCATGATAGCAAATGTTGAATTTGAGATGATGACATAAGCTAGAATTGAATAAAGAATTATCTTTGCGCGTTTTGATTCATCAATAATCGTTACACAAGTCGATTTCCAAATCGCAGCGGACATTAAGGAAATAACAAAAATAATGTTCATTGGTGAAAACAACTTATCGATTTGCATCGCAAATAAGAGTAATACAAATGCCACTCCTAATAGAATTTGAATGCTTCGTTGCTTATCAGGATTAAATCTTAGATTTTGATTATTTAATTGCGTAAAAACATTGATCTGACGAGTATTCTGAATAGAAATACTAATGCCAAGGATTAATAGAATACAGGCATTGAGTCCCGCCAAAACTTGAACATTTAATTTTGCATAGGCATTACTCAGCCCAGTCACAATATCTGAAAAACTAAATTCAATTGTACTTGGCCAATCTAAATGGAATGTTTTGTATGAAATAAAGTAACTAATAAATGCTAGAACAATAATTGATATAAAAAATGCAAAGTAGGAGTAAATAGAAATAAGGAGATTAATTCCAATTAATTTTAATTTACTATAAGGTAAACTAAGCATCCAACTAATATTTGTACCCATAATTTGCTTTGAGTAGACCAAGCTTAAAATGATTCCGATAAATGTATAGAGACTTATTACTGATGCATATATATCTTCGGGTTTAGGATTAAAAAGAATGATTAAACCTAAGTTAATAATTATGGTTAGTGTAAGAGCTTTTCCAATCCCTATGTTAATATATTTCATAAATGGCAAGATGAGCTTCATAAGCTTATTCATTGGCGAATTCTCCCTCCGTTAAGAAAATGAAGACTTCTCCAAGATTCGGACCTGAATGATCGATAAAAGCTTTCATGCTTTCTGAGAGATAGCGAGGCTCTATAAGATAATTGTTTTGTTCAAGTCCATCGAGCCCCAGGCTAAAAAGGGCTGGATGATGTGGAACAGGTTTGGTGTCTTGATCTTTAAGCTTGATGAAAGATTTAAAAAGCTCTGATTTTTTTCCCTGGTAGAGAAGGCGTTTATCTTTAATGATAATCAAATCAGTTGTTTCTTTGTGGACTTCAGTAATAATGTTTGTGGTCAGTACTACTGTGCCACCAGATTTGGTAATCTTTGCCATCTCTGTAAGAAAAAAAGCTCGGGCCTTATAGTCGAGCACGGAGGTGATTTCATCGACAAAAAGCAATTTTGGTTTTTGCGCCAACGCAACGAGAAGAAATAGTTGCATCTTTTGGCCCCTGGAGTAATCATTGAATTTTTTACTTAAATCTAGCTTGCGATGATTATTTAAGTATTCAAAGTATTCCTGGTCCCAATCATCAAACTGAGTAGCATAGGTTTCAATAAATGTTTTAACATTGAGTCCAAGTCCGATACTCATATTCTCACTGACATAGGCAATTTGCGATCGCTTTTCTTTTAAATCCTCACCTAATGGAACTCCAAAGATTTCAGCTTCGCTCTTATCTTTAGTAACACGACCAGAAAGGACGTTTAATAAGGTCGACTTTCCGGAACCATTGAGACCCAACACTGTATAGAAGCGACCTTCTTCAATATTGAAAGAGGCATTTTCGATAACAAGGTTTTGCCAATACCGCTTGTAGATATTCAGCGCTTTTATAATCGTCATAAGAGGACTCTATTTTAAAGGACACTTCACTTTATGCTCATGATATTTCACATCGGTTGATTTAAAGGGGTAGATAACTGAAATTATGTAGGTTAAGAAGATTTTAACTATTGGATGACTGCCCATTTCTTGAGTGTTTAATGATTAGACTCCGACTATTTATTCAACAAATGAGTTTTTCTAACCCCTCAAAATGACATAAAAAAAGTGGCACTACCTTTGCTTATTAGTTCTGTAATTAAGTATTAAAAAGGGGAGTTCACTATGAAGACATTAATTTCAACTATCGCTTTATTCGCATTTTCTTTAAGCCTTCAGGCAGCTGAGTTTTCTTGTAAAATTCCAGACATTGATGGCATGAAAGGAACGACCTTTACCGTATCTTTAGGTTTAGATACTGATACTTTTACAGGCCTTGAAGATGAGCCATTGAAAAGAAATCCAACTAGAGAAGATCGTATGCGTTGGAATATTCTAGAAATATCTGGCTATGTTGTTGTTATAGATGCTCATAAGCAAAAAATGGAAATTTCTAAAGATGGTAAAATTGAAAAAGAAGTACAGTTAACATGTGAAAACGTTGATGAAGCGGAATTTGAAGAAATAAGCATGCTTAATACACCGGGAAAGCTTGAGGCAATGGGTGGCTACTACTCAGAAAATGATCGCATTGCTGATGACAGTCGTTCGATTGATGGTGCCTTCTTCGAATCACAAGGTGGCGGCAGTTCTCAAGGTCATTCAGTTAATAAATAATCAATCACTCAAGAGCAGATCGTAACAGGTCTGCTCTTACTTTATTCAAACAAACCAAATTTTTTCAATGTTTGACATCGGGCTTTTGTTGTTACCCAGTTATGGTGTTAAATCTCATTAAAATGGACGGAAAATTTAAACGAGCCAGGTTCAAAATAATCAAGGGCTTTACCATCGACTTCAGCATAAGGGTACATGAGATAGTTGATGGGTTGATCTTTTTGTGGGGGAGCAAGAACGATTCCGCGACCGCCATGCTTGAGAGCGACTCTGTATTGGTCTACTGAACCAAAATAATATTCACGTAATTCTTTTACTTCAGAGAGTTCTTTCTTTTCAGTAAGCATATACTTGCGAACATCTGAAGGGTCGACAGGAACCCAGCCTGTTCCTGGTAAAAAGAATTCTGCCCAACAGTGATAACCACCTGTCATATCCTGATCATTTTTCTTTCCTAAGCGGAGACCAAAAACTTCGCGTGAAGGTACGCCTACGGCACGGGCCATAGAAACGTAAACTGAGCTTAAGTCAGCACATTTTCCACTCAGTTTTGTAATGGTTTGTTCAACAATTCCTACTCCACAACCACGAACATCAGGATCGCGCTTTGTATTCATAACAACCCAATCATAAATGGCCCGCGCTTTACCAAGGATGGTATTTTCGTTCTTAGCTGCTTGCTCTGCAATCTCTTTAATTTTGCCGTCAGTTGGTATGAACTTTGAAGGGGCAAGAAAAGGTTTAATATCTTCGGGAATGACCTCTCCTTTACTTTTCAAATTTGTAAATCGTATTTCACGAGATTCGACATCAAAATTGAACGTAAGTTTTTTTGAATTATTATTTTTGTCCCACTCTGCATGAATGTATTCAGATTGTCCGACAGGAGCTCCATTTATTGCCACTGAAGAAATTTTTTGGTTATCACTACTTACAGGCTTAAGAATCCAGACTTCAGCATTTTTATTTTTCGAGCTCTCAGACAGATCAATATTGATGGAAACTCGTCCTGACCTTATTTTTGGTTCGTTTTTTTCGACACAGGAAAATGTCGTTAAAAGGATAATTGCCAATAGAATCTTGTTCATTTCTCTCTCGTTTTTATAATTGATTCTCTTTATTACACCATTTTTGATCAAAAATCCTCAGAGATTTGGCATGTCAAATAGGCAATCATTTCGAGATTACAGATGCTTGCAGAGATTACTTAAAACAATATGTCTCTCATGTTTAAATAAATTCAACGGTCTACCGATACAGACTCAGGGCTTTCATTTGAGGTTAAGGTTATTAATTTTAGACTATTAACACTATTGATTCTTTCTTTATTCACTCTCAGCTGTGTTACTGATCAGAGTGATTTTTCTGATGCAATGGACGCTTCTATTGGAGATCAGAAAAATCCAGCTGCTGCTAGGGCCGCCGATCGATTAACCAAAGGTAATAACGGCGGAAGAACTCTACCGGATGGACTTCAATTCTCGAGAGAAGTTAATAATATTGGTGGAGATATTTGTCCTGAATGTGCTTCTGCAAGAGCAAATGCTGGAGGAGATGTTCCCGCAAGTCGTAGCGGTGGCAATGGAAAAGATCCCAAGTATCAAGTCTCTCTTCGAAATTATCCAGGACCTTCAAAGGGTTGTATTCCTGTGTCAAAAGTTTCAGTATCACAAGCACGTAATCTCATGGCATCCCAAAATATTTCAATTCAAAATGCCAATGACTTAGAAGTCAGAACTCTTGGTGCCGGTCTGATGAGAATTCAACAATTGAATGGCGGTCCTCTAAGTACGGGGATGGGACCGAGAATAAAAGGCGGCCCTTATCCTTTTATTATTCGTAGTGGAGTCGAATCGAGTGGGCAGCGCTCAGATCATATCCAAATTATGAAAAAGAAGTCAGAAAGTGTCGTTCAATACGTTCACGAGTATGGACACTTGGTCGGCAATAACGGTGGCTATGCCGCTTACAACTCTTATACGGGTGGTAGTAAGTGTCATATTACGAACTATGCCATGAGTAGTGGTAACGAACAATTCGCTGAAGTTTTTGGTGCCTTCGTCACTGAACCTTCATCGCTTCTTAATAACACTCGCTCTCCGGCAGCTTGTAAAAAAGCCTATGAGTTCTTTGCAGGTAAGTTTTTTAAGAATGGCGATCGTGTAAAAGAATGTCTATAATTCCTTATGATATACAACGACTTTAAACTTGAGCGCTATTTTGCTCAATATGAATTCACGGCCAAGTATCTTCTCTCCTCAAGTGATTGCGAATCGATGTCCATTTCTGATCTCTTAGCTTACTCATCAGGTAGTCTAGATGAGTTACAAAAAGTATGGCTGGGTTACTCCGAAAGCAAGGGGCATCCTGTGCTTCGAACTCAAATTGCACGGACCTATCAATCAATGAGCGAGGGCAATATCCTCGTGCATAGTGGGGCTCAAGAAGCTATTTTTAATTTTGTACATAGTTTTTTGAATACCGACGATCATATCATCGTTCTCAAGCCAGCATATCAATCACTGTTCTCATTAGCTGAAGATCGAGGATTGAAAGTTGATTCATGGAAGTTTAAGGAGAAACCAGAAGGTTGGGAACTTGATTTGAATGAATTAAAATCTTTAATCAATTCAAAAACAAAAGCCATCGTCGTTAATTTCCCTCATAATCCTACAGGATTTAATCCAAGTCTTGAAATGTTCACGAGTATTATTGAAATTTGTCGAGAACAAGATTTATATCTTTTTTCGGATGAAGTTTACCGAGGACTTGAGTATCAAAGTGAAACTTTACCTGCCGCTTGTGATCTTTATGAAAAAGCAATTTCTCTTGGTGTTTTATCTAAAGCACATGGTCTTGCTGGATTGAGAACAGGATGGATTGCAACTCAATGTGAAGCTGTCTTGGAGAAAATGGCCCGCTTTAAGGATTTCACCACTATCTGCCATAGTGCACCTAGCGAGTTCTTAAGTATTATCGCACTTGAGCATCAAGAGAAAATTATTGAGAGAAATAAAAATATTATTAGAAAAAATCTAGCATTTGCTTCTGATTTTTTTCAAAAACACAGCAATGTTTTTGATTGGAAACCTCCGATGGCAGGACCAATTGCTTTTATAGGATTAAAAACAGAGAGTTCAGATGACTTTTGCAAACGAATGATTGAAGAACAAAGTATTATGATTCTTCCAAGTTCTGTTTACGATTCTGGGCAAAAGCATATTCGAATTGGCTTTGGAAGACTGAATTTCATCGAAATACTTAGTCATTTGGGCAATTTCCTTTAATTGCTCAATGACATAATCGAGTCAATTAAGTCATAATACTTTCAGTGGAAAATAAAAAATATTGGCATAAAACTCTTCAACCTTATACTGAAAAATCTGTGCTCATTGCTGCGTGGCAGCTGTGTAACACTATTATTCCGTTTATGTTGCTTTGGTATTTTTATGCCCAAACAATAAATTATTCACTTTGGTTGGCCGTTCCTTACGGAATTCTGATGTCCTTCTTTGTCTTGCGTGCTTTTGTCTTAATGCACGATTGTGGACATGCTTCTTTTTTTGAAAATAATAAAGCGAATAAATTTTTTGGCTATCTGCTTGGAGTAATGACTGGAATGCCTCAATATGTTTGGTCAAAAAATCATGCATACCATCACATTACAAATGGTGATTGGGAAAAATATCACGGACCCCTCAATATTATTTCTACTAAAGAGTTTTCCAAGCTTACCAAGTCTCAGCAGAAGCGCTATGCCATTTTACGCAAAGCTGGCTTTGCTTTATTAGGAGGATTTCTTTATGTGCTCTTCAATCCTCGTTTCAATTGGATCATTGGATCAGTCATATTCTTCTTTCAGATTTTGAAATCATTACTAACTCCAAAATCCAATACCATTTTGCTCATTAAAGAATGTAAATCCAAATTTTGGAAAACTCCTCGCGAGTACATCCACCAATGTTTTAACAATCTCACTCTCTTGCCAATATGGTATTTCATGATTCAGTGGCTTGGAGCAGGGCCCTTTTTCTTAGTTTATGTGATTGCTTTATCCGTTTCAGGTGGTCTTGGAATTATTTTTTTCACAGTTCAACATAACTTTGAACACTCTTATGCATCTAACACTGCCAAAGTGGATTATTTTAGAGCTGCTCTTGAAGGGACAAGCTACCTTAAAATGCCCTTCTGGCTCAATTGGTTTACTGCTGATATTGCTTTTCATCATATTCATCATTTATCGACTTGTGTTCCCAATTATCGACTTAAGAAGTGTCACAAAGAACTTGAAAATCTGTTTACTAAAGTTAAAAGAATAAAGGTGAGTGAGATATTCAATGCGGGGAAATATATTCTGTGGGATGAAGATAATGAAATGTTGATTTCAATAGACGAATTTCAAATGGAAAAGGCGGTTGATATGTCTGCGGCTCTAGCAAACTAAATTTAATGAACAAGAAGATCACATTTAAAGAATTTGCAATATTTATACAAGTCGGCAAACCCGATGATGCCGCCATGGCGTTGTCAGTTATTCTTGATCTAGACGATGATGTCGCTGAGAAGGCCACTCAGTTTTTTATTTCAAGATTAAAAGAAGATTCTAATATGTTTGCAAAACTTATGAATTTAAGAATTCAGGTCGAACAATCAGAGAACTCTGCTATGCAAACGCTTATGGAATGCTTTGACTTTTCTGGACCTCAATTAATCGAAGCTATGCACGTTTTAAAAACAATTGTTTAGTACGATAAGTCTGTACCCAGAAAGAATCCATAGACTCCCTTATTGGTTTTCATCTTATAAGAATAGCGAATTCCGAAATTCAAGGGAAGAATTCTGAAAAATTTAGATTCGAATTCCAATTCAGCGCCATAGCTGTTGAGAGTGTCATTTCGAAATCGAGATTCAATTCTGGTGCTATCAAAGAAGAGAGTTGAAGTCAGTCTTCTCAAATAGGTAAATCCACTAATCGCAAGATCGGGATAAGCTAGTGGGAATAGGTAATTTCCAGAGATTTTATTAAAACGTGAAACTGCCGCGTAGCTGTAGCCGCGAGAAAATGCATATCCTTGAGCGCTACTAGCATTAGAAACAAATTGATAAGCAGTTCTAGTGTCTTTTTGTTTTTCCGTCGTATAAGAAAATAAAAAACCATCGTTGTTAAAGAAACCAGGAGTTGTTGCTTTGGTAAAACCAAAAAAACGATAAGAAGAATAGGCTTTGTTTTTAGAACTGTCAGCATCATCATAGGCCATAAGTAAGCTGAAGGAAATTGGAGACTGTATTGATCTTGGTTTGAGATCCTTCGCGATTGTAAAACCCATTGCTCCACTTTTTACTTTAAACGATCGACTTTCATACTTAATATTAACATTCGTTTCATTGTAATCACTTGTATCTAAGTAACTCATACCGCCTTGAGCGTAAGCTTTGAGAGTATAAAGACCTCTTCCATAGATATAGGGAATCGTCATATTGAGACCGACATCTTTTTCAGTAAACTCTAGGTCATTGGGGTATGAGTAAGGTTCTACTGAACGTTCTCTCGATTCAGCATTAATATTGAAAATAGGGTAGTATTTTTTAATATCAAGGCTGAAGCTTCCATAATTTTTTTTCTCTTCAGAGTCTCTGCCAATTGCACCTCGAATTCCAAGAGTCCCGAGATAATTGTCAGTTACAGCTGAGAGCTCTAAACCACGTCCTCCAAAAAAATTCCATGAGTGGGGAATAAATAACCGAGAATCGAAATGACCATAGTTCTCAGCTTGATATTTATCTTTATTTTTTGTGTAAAGCTCCGTTTGATTATCAAAAGATTGTAGAGGAAATTGGTTGTAATTATCAGAGGGAGAGTCGCTTAAATAATTAAAGTCCACAAGGGCTTGAGAGGAGATAGAGCTACATTTACTTACTGGTACACTTGAAACGTGTGATCCGTAAGAATCTTGTTCACTAAAATATAATGTGTTCCCGTCTGAGAAAGGTGAAGCTGCTCCAATCTTAACATTGGTACACTGTTCTAACTTGTTAGCATTGAGACGAAAGATATTGATATAACCTTTGTATTGGGCTTCGAAGAAGATACTTCCTTTTGAATCAACACTTAAGGCATATATATTATTACGAGATGAAGGTAAAAGAACTTGAGATGAGTGATTTGTTAAATTTATTTTTTGAATTGATTTAAATCCTCTTTTGTCATTGAGAATCGCGACAACTTCATTATCAGTAAGATAGTGAGCTTCACTTACTTTATAATCTTTCATATGAATTTCTCTTAGCGTGTTACCACTAAGGTCGAGTTCGACTATGTTCCATTGCTGATTTTCATTAAAATGAGTACTTATTATTTTATCAGCACGGGAATTGAGATGAGGGTTGTAGTATCGCTCTTGGTCGGTAATTTTTGTTTTATCTCCAGTGTTTAGCTCCACAAGAAAGATATTAGATGCTCCACGATATCCATAGCGATGGTGGGGTTGAAGTTCTGTATAGACTGCTTTGCCTTTGGAGACACTAAACTGATTAAATTCTTTATAAAAGGGAAGATCAAGAATCTTTTCGGTTGAGACTGCCGATTTTTTTTGGATTGACCAGTAATCTTCTAGATCTTTGTGTAAATAATAAAAAGAATCACCATCTTTTTGAGGATAAAGGTTTTCTCTAAACTCAATCTTTGAAATTTTTGTGGAACTATCATTCTTCCAAGTGTTCTTGAGTTCATTCATTGTTTCTTGATAGAATTCAAAAAAATCAACGCCAGAAATTTCTTTAAACGCAGAATAGAATCGCCATGGATGAGGTGATCCAATAACCTCTTGAACAACCTTCGCCCAGAAATTCTGACCAAACTTTTTTGTTGCACTTGAAATTAATATGTAGCCATAGACATAATGGCTTGGAAGTTGGGTATGATATGTACCATTAACAAACTGTTCGTAACTAGGAATTTCGTCACTTAAAATAAGGGATTTAAGTCTTGCCAGAAAGTAGGGGGATCTTCCTCGACCAGCGTCGGTATATTTGGTCTCCGCCCAAACAGCATCACCTTCTAAAAACCAAGGTTGTAGGCCCGTATAAAGTACAATTTGTCGCCCGTAATCACCGAAAAGAAGATTGGCAATACTGACAAATCCGCCATCATAGAAATCGAATTGGTTAACATGTCTGTATTCATGGATTGCTAGTGTCTGATACCATTCTGAACTTCCAACAAAGTTAGAAAATGAAGAGGAGCTAAACCACTCACTTCTTCTTGGGCCCATCGTTACGAAACCGTTTGGTGCAGCGACTTCGGGTCTTATGATCAGCGTAAACTGTTGAGGCTTTGCGATAGAATAGGTTTGTCCAACATATTGTGAATAGTGTTCAATTAAATTGGCCACATAAACAGAATCATTTTTCATATAGTCAGGATAAATGAGTTTTACATAATCATTAGAAATGGTCTTCCATTCCAATGACGATGAGCTTTGATTGGTGTCCAAGCCTTGGCAATAGACTTTCATTGTTACAAGTAAGCTCAAAGAGAAGATGAACATTTTCATACACTATCCTTATCTTTCATTTATTTAAATTCTATCTTGAATTGCGCAGGTGCGTGATACTTTTTTATGGGTTTTTGCATCATAAAAAAGTTCACGCTTTTCTCTCTTTACTGTAAAATGTCTTCATTAGGAGATTTACTATGGATGATGAAAAGTTTGGACCACTTTCATTTCTTGTAGGAGAGTGGGAAAGCAAAGGATGGACAGGAGAAAATAAAGCACTAGATCCTGACCGCGAAGAAGAAAATACAAAATTCAGACAAATCATGAGTTTCACCCCAATTGATGATGTCGAAAATCATGAGCAAGTTCTTTGTGTATTGAGATACAGCACAACGGCTTGGGAAGAAGGAGATGAGAATCCTTTTCATGAAGAAGTAGGATATTGGATTTGGGATGCCGAGAATAAGCAAGTCATGAAAAGTTTTATCGTACCTCGTGGCATTAGCGTTAATGCCGGAGGAACTTCAACAGAAACGGCCAAATCTTTTAAAGTTCAGGCTAAAGTTGGCAGTGATACTTATAGTGTTGCTTCTAATCTCTTTCTTGATCGTGAATTTAAAACACTTCAATATGATCTTGAGGTGACTCAGTTAAATGAGCAGACATTTCGTTATAGTGAAGATACTCAAATTAAAATGAAAGGTCGTCCCGAAATTTTTCATCACACTGAAAAGAATACGATGGTTAAAATTCATAAATAAAGGATTATGTATGAAAATTTTTATTGTTTTAGTTACTTTGTTCACATTGAATTTCTCTCAAGCGGCAAATCTTCCCTGCGAAGGAGAGAAAGGTGATTACTTTGTTAATGCCAACGGTGAACCTGGTGGATTCGTTGCGGAAAATGCAATTGTGGATACGACCGTTTACCTTGGAAAGAATGTTCAAATTTGTGGCCATGCCATGATTCTTGATCATGCTCAAATTACAGGCAACGCCATTGTTAAGGATTATGCAAAGGTGTACCATTCGGCAAAAGTTTTTGGAAATGCTATCGTATATGAAAATGCCGAGATTTATGAAAGAGCTGGTGTTTGGGAAAATGCTCGAGCTTATGGGAACTCAAGAATCTATGGATTTGCCGGCTTGAGAGGAAATGTCAGAGTTTACGGTGTGGCCCGTATGTATGATGCTACATATTCGAGCGGAGTTTATTATTAATTAAAGATGTCTGATTGTTGCAAACCCCATCCCTCTCAAATGAAGCCTGACGATAAATCAGGTTTCATTTGTTTTTGCTTTCAATATTCCAAAGAGTCTCTACTTGAGGCAATCCGAGAAGAAAGAGAAAATGAATTCATCAAGAATTTACAAATGAGAATGAAAGACCCCGGATGCTTTTGTGAAAGGGCCAATCCATCAGGAAAATGTTGTTTAGCAGATATTCACAGGTTTATAGAGCTCAATAAATAGGTTCGCGATGATATTCTTAAAATCAAGATCATTAAGAAGAGAACGTTTATACAATTGAATTGTTGCTTTTTAAAGAGGTCTTCTTAACCAAAACGGCTAACGCAACAACTGTTAGTGAAGCGAGAAGATGTTTAATTGTATGGCCGCTGATCATTTGATGAGTGAATTCAAAAATTTTAATATCAGAAAATTCTGTAATCTTTGCGAGAAGATAAAACAATAGTCCATAGGCAAGTGGAGCTTTTTCAACTTTTGAAGAATCGAAAAGAAAAACAACAAAGGGAATGACTACGAGTGGAATTGCTTGAACATAAAAATAGAGTCTCAAATCATCATAAGCTGCCCAATAGAAAACACTAATAGCCCCAAGAGCAACGAGTCCTGGTAGTAAATACTTTTCCCATGCCTGAGAAATGCACATCGAAAGTAGGGCCGACAATACACCCATGAAACCAATAGTGAGTGGCAGACGATCCCAAATCAAAGTTTGATTGTTAGGATTATAGTGATAATAGGCTGAGCCAATGCCGACAAGAAAAACACCGAGGAAGGCGACAAACCAAGATTTGCGAGCAACCTCAGTTGGATACTTCGCCCAAAAAACGAGACCCAGAATTCCAAAAATACTAAAAGGGAGATTGGATAAAACATCGAAGGAGTTTTGAATTCCAAATAGTGGACGCTTGTCCGCAAAATTATGGTATTCCAATCTTTGGGGGTAAGGGGCAAAAAAGAAGATAGAGAAAAAGCCCAAAAGGACTACAGAGAGTAGGATCAGTTTTTTTGTATTTTCATTCATGGTCCTATTATGACAAAGCTTCGAAATCACGAATAGAAGGAAATTGTTGATCTCTTTGACAGTGTCTAAACACAAGAAATTCGAGCCGCTAGAAAGTTTAGCAAAATCAATGCTTTATGCGAGTAAAAGGAGAGCTTTTTGGTATGTTCCTTGCATTAGTATCCCTAATTAGATCAAAACCAAGGCTGAGCTATGTTTAACGGAACAGAAATGTTGAAGATTTTCTTTTATATTTGGAGTCTTTGCCTTCCTACAATTTTAAAGGCCCAAGTGGATTTTGAGAGGTCAAATGATGCGATTCTTGGTCTTCTCGAATTCACTGAAGAAGCTCAGAAGTGGCGCAGCGACTTTAGATCTAAGACGAATCAAATTAAATTGTACATGCAGCAACACGACTCTAAGATTCAATCAGGTCAATACCTCAATATGCAAGAGTTGGCCGAATATTATGTCTATAAAATTCATCACCCCTTAAATGAGATTGTTGAAGGTAAAGAAAATTTTTTATTGTTTGATGACTTCTTTGAAATTCAGACTCAAGTTCCGACTAACGTTACTACGGCCTATCGTAAACAAAAACTCAAATATATCATGATGAGAGAAGATCGTTCTCGAATCAAATTCAAAACTGTAAAAGTAAAAAAATATTCTGTAAATCCATTTGATGAAAAAGGGCAGTTGCTCATGAGAAGTTTTAAGCTTCAATTAGCAGCCAAACTTTTGCTAGTCGATAATTACATGCTCGCCCTCTCCGGAATTCTTGACGATACATATTTGAGAAGAACTCTTCTTTGGGATCTCGAAGTAGAGCATGTGGATGTTAAAAATACTTTATGGAATACTTGGAAATCATTTTATCACGACTATCAAAATCCAAGAGATCTATATCAAGCGCACGATATTATCGCTCATGTTAAGCATCTTGAATCGTTGACTCCCTTTGTTCATGGTAAGGACAAGTATTTTGACGCCCTTGATGAATTGATAGATCGCTCAATCATCTGGAAACTCGCCGCTGAAAGAAAAGATTCATTTAATTTCTTCAAAGAGACTTCGGCAAGAATGGCATTGATGAATGCTCGTCAGAGAGACCAAGTCGGAGAGATTGCCGAAGATGTTCTTTATAGTGGTTCGAAAATTTTTGGAAATATCGCCGGTTCTTTTTATATTGGAAAGGGAAAGCTTTATAATATGACTGATGATGAATTAGATGAGATGTCGAAAAATGCCCGCGCTCTTGACGTAATGTTTGATAAAACAGGATTTAGATTAACGGATAGTTTTATCCCTGGGCACTTCACCCATGCTGCTGTTTGGTCAGGAACAGAAGAAGAACTAAAAGATTTAGGTGTTTGGGATGAGCTCCCAGCTCTTTATAGAAGAGCTCAACGAAATTATAATTATAAGGGTCCTGATTTTCAAACCGCGATTAGAAGCAATCACAACATTATAGAAGCTCTGCGCCCGGGGGTTCAAATTAATACATTAAGACACTTTATTGATATTGATGATATTGCTTTTTTAAGACCTAAAACCTGTGAAAGTGAAAAGAGCGAATTTGGTACTGATGGAAATCCAAAATGTTTAACCAAAGCTATGAAAAAAAGAAATTTAATCGAAGCCTTCAAGCAAATTGGAAAAGAGTATGACTTCAATTTTGATGTGAATACGCGAGATCGAATCGTTTGTTCAGAATTGGTTTATCGAACATTTCTGGATACTAATTTTGACACAGAGAAAACAATGGGAAGACACACCATAATCTCTGATCAGATTATTCCAAGAGCTGACGATCCAGAAGATCTGATGTACCCTGTTCTTCTTATTATTAATGGAGTTCGAATTACCGACTCTGTCGATGAGATGCAGGCTGTCTTAAAAATTCTCAAAGATGAAAATTATGTAGAGTTTGAAAGACGTACTGGAATTTCATCTAAGTACTAGGTTTACATGAAGCATTCTGAAAATCCACCGCATTTCAAGAATTGGATTCCTAAGAGCAGCTGTTTTAGGTGCCAATGATGGGATTATCTCAACATCAAGTTTAATCATTGGAGTTTGTTCTTCTGGTGCTGAACAAAATCAAATTTTAACTGTTGCTATCGCTGGCCTTGTGGCCGGTGCTCTTTCAATGGCCGCAGGAGAATATGTCTCTGTAAGTTCACAGTCTGATACTGAAAAAGCAGATATCGAACGTGAAAAAAAAGAGCTTTACGAAGAACCTGAGCATGAACTCCAAGAACTAACGGGGATTTATATCAAACGAGGTCTTCAACCTGATCTAGCAAAACAAGTTGCCATTCAACTCACAAAGCACGACGCACTTGATACACATATTCGTGATGAGTTAGGCATACTTGAAGTTCATAAAGCGAATCCATTAACGGCTTCATTCGCATCGGCATTAACATTTGCGATTGGCGCCCTATTGCCCGTTTTAGTTGTTTATTTTTCTCCGCTTTCAAAATTAATCTTCTTAGAATCATTATTCACTTTGATCTTTCTTTTTGTCATGGGTGGTGTCGCTGCCAAATCAGGTGGAGCACCTTTTATCAGGGGAGCTCTTCGAGTTGTTTTTTGGGGGGCAATTGCTATGGGATTTACTTCTCTTGTCGGAAAACTGTTCAATGTCACTGTCTAAAGGTAATGGAATGCAAGATGTTATTGATTTTTGGTTTAAGGAAATTGATCAAAAAAAATGGTGGGTGAAAAACCTCCCATTTGACCATGAGATTCAATCGCGTTTTGGAAGTATTCATAAAGCAGCAAGTGATAATGAACTGAGTTCGTGGAGAGTAAGTCCACTAGGTCGTCTCGCTGAAGTGATCGTTCTTGATCAGTTTTCCCGAAACATCTATCGTGGCTTACCTGAATCTTTTGCCAGTGATCCATTGGCCCTTAAACTGGCGCAAGAAGCTGTCTCAATAGGGGCAGACAAAGAGTTAGAGCAAATCCAAAAACTTTTTCTTTATATGCCTTATATGCATAGTGAATCTTTGGAAGTTCATGACCAAGCCCTAAAGCTTTTTGAAGATTTAGGATTAGAGTCAAATTTAAAATTTGAATATGCCCATCGAAATATTATTTTAAAATTCGGGCGTTATCCCCACCGCAATGAAATTCTGGGGAGAGAATCTACGCCTGAAGAGCTGATCTTTTTGTCTCAACCTGGTTCATCATTTTAGTTCTTAATCCTATTGACTGAAATCTGAAACAAGAGTAATTAGTTGACATGTCAACTATCTCTATTCTAGAACATTTTGGATCTATCCGCCGAATTCTCAATAGGCTTTGTTTGTCACAGTTGACTGATCTTAAGCTCAGTGTTCAACAAATGATAATCTTAAGATACTTAGGCAAGTACAGAGAAGCTAATATGGCCTGCATCGCAGCTGCGATTGGTAGCGATAAGGCTTCAGTCACGAGAATGATAACATCGCTTGAAAAATTAAAACTTGTAAGCAAGAGTTCCCTTCCTGAAGATGCCAGACAAACAATCTTGAGATTGACTTTTAAATCTCAAAAACTTATTCCACAAATAAATGAAATATATCAAAACTTAGCGACTTCATTAGTCGCTGGATTAAACAATAAAGAGCAAGAAGTATTCTTAGAACTTCTTTTAAAAATCGAGAGCAGTTTTGATTAAAGAAGATGTAAACAAAGTTGGAGTTGTCGTTACGTTGATGATCGGAACGCTTATGGCCGCTCTCGATATGAGCGTAGTGAACGTTTCCATTCCTGCAATGATGGAACAATTTCATTCGACAGTGAGCCAAATAGAGCTTGTTGTCAGCTCCTATATGATTGGTTTTGTAATCGTTATGCCGATGACCGATTGGCTAAAAAATCGTTTGGGCTATTATAAATTATACCTCTACTGTCTAATCGTATTTATCATTGGTTCCCTTCTTTGTGGAATAGCTTGGTCTTTACCCATTCTCGTAGCTGCGCGAATCGTTCAAGCCTTTGGAGGTGGAGCGCTAACTCCCGTTGCCATGGCCATTTTGGCGACTTTATTTGATGAGAAAGAACGAGGTAAAGTACTAGGTCTATGGGGACTTGGAGTTGTTGTTGGCCCTGCTTTTGGTCCAACTATCGGTGGAATGTTAACTGAAAAATTTGGCTGGCCTTCAATTTTCCTGATAAATATTCCGATTGGCCTCACAGGAATTTTTCTTACTCAGAAATATTTAAGGGCCACTGACAAGGAGAAAATAAGAAAGATCTATCCTTTTGATTGGTCAGGATTCCTGTCATTCACTATTTTACTCGTAAGTTTTTTTTCCTTCATTGGTTCCATTCATAACATTGAAAAAAAGAGCACTTTAGAAATAACGCTATCGCTAATGACCATTTTTGTTTCACTAGGAGTCTTTTTAAAAGTTGAACTAACCAAATTAAATCCAATGATCAATTTAAAGTTGTTTAACAACTTGGGATTCTTCTCATGTATAACGGTTACTTTTTTGCGATCGATCACTCTTTATGGCGGAATGTTTCTTATTCCTCTTTATTTGCAATTGGTGATGAATTATTCTGAAACGAAAAGTGGCATACTGATGTTTCCAGGAACTGCGTTTGTTGCTGCTTTCATGCCATTTGCAGGGAAGTGGGCAGATCGTTTTGGTCCCACTCGTATTTCTGTAATTGGTCTGATTATTCTAGCGCTTGCCATGTATCTCTTTTCAACCATGGGTTTTGAATCTAATGAAGTATCAATCCTGGCAAGAATGTCACTGAGAGGAATTGCCTTAGGCTTAGTCGTTGCTCCTATCACCGTCGCGACCATGAATGCCGTTAGTAAAGATCAATTTGCATCAGCATCTGCTTTTAATAGTATTATTCAACAAATTGGCGGAGCATTGGGAGTTGCTGTTCTCGCCATCGTTCAACAGCATGTCAAATTAAGTCAAATCTCACTTCATGCACTAAGCCCAATTGCAGCAGAGCTTAAGGGGATTTCCTTTTCTTTTAGAATTGCATTTGTCATCATTTTAGTTTCACTAGTGCCATGTTTCTTTATTTCCAAAAAAGAAACCCTGGTTCGGCTGCGTTAGAACCAAACCAGGGGAGACTCATTAATCATCTTCGATTTCTGATTTTACAACACTTGCATCTACAGGGTTAAAGTAAACTTCTACACTTTCTCCTTTTGCATTTTTACCGTAGATTTCATAACAACTTCCAGGTTGTTTGAACTTCTTAATAATATAGCCTTCTTTACTCACTTTCTCTTTGAAGGCCTCCTCTGTCATCCATTTACTTTTAGGCTCTTCGGTACAATTTTTTTTGGCAAAAGCTGAACTACCCCATAAGCACATAACCGTAACTAAAAGAATCTTTTTCATATTTTCTCCTTTGAAAATATTTTGTTGAACCTATGTAAATATCGTTTCTTTTTACAAAACTTTAAATGGGCAAATGCCTTAAGGCATTGTAAGTGCAAAAATAGTTACTTTGTCCTATGTCAAAATACGAAATTTTAGAGCCTAATAAGTGTGAGAAACTTATTTTGAGGAGAAAATATGAATCAAGAAAAATCAATCTCTTATGACCTCCCTTTGAGAATCTTTCATTTTCTGTTTGCAGTGCTTTTTATTACATCATTCTCTATCGCAAAATTTGTTGATGACGAGAGCATTTTGTACACCTTCCATATGATCTCTGGAATTTTAATGACATTTATTATTATTCTAAGAGTTTTTTGGGGATTTTTTGGGAGTAAATTTTCAAAGTTTAGCTCTTTTCAATTAAAACCCAGTCTCCTCGTCAAATATTTGAAATCGATCGTTATTGGTGAAAGCAAGAGATATTTAGGACATAATCCTGCATCGAGCTATGCGGCAATTGCGATGTTTCTCTTAACAATAGCTCTCTTTTTATCGGGTTTATTTATGGTAAAAGGAGTGAACAAGCATTTCTTTGAAGAAGTTCATGAGTTATCTGCTAATACATTTATAGTTCTTGTTATTGTGCATATTGCAGGTGTTTTATTTCATCAGTTTAGGCATGACGATGGTTTAATCACTTCAATGTTTAATGGGCAGAAAAATGCCGTTTTTGGGGAAGTTGGAATTTCGTCAACAAAGAGATTTGTAGCGTTTCTTTTTATCGCATTGTTCGTTATGTTTTCACTTTATTTAAAAATGAATTTTAATTTTGAGAAGCAAAGTTTAAATTTATTTGGAACGCATTTGCAGCTAGGTGAAATTGAGAATGCTCAGGATCATGATGATGATGATTAATGGAGTTTATGCATGAATAAGAAAGAGCGAAATTTTGTCTCTATTGTTTTGATTGGGATTTTTATCCTAACTGCTCTTGATCTCATTACTGATACTCGAGAAGGGGTCCCTTGGTGGCATTTGGTATTTGAAGCAAGCGTAGGAATATTTGCCTTAGTTGGTGTTTACTTCTTATTAAAAGGTAATTTTACCTTGAAGCAATCTCTTGATGTAGAAAAAAAACTGTCTAGTAAGCTTCTTGAAGAAGCACAAGCATGGAAAGAACAATCAAAAAAATATCTTGATGGACTTGGTGATTCTATCAATGCACAACTCGATAGATGGAATCTAACTCCTTCTGAAAAGGATGTCGCCTTATTGCTTATAAAAGGATTTAGTCTAAAGGAAATCGCAGAATTGCGTTCGACGGCCGAGAAAACAGTTCGTGCTCAATCAACGGCCATTTATGCAAAATCAGGAGTTGCGGGAAGACCTCAGTTAGCAGCTTTCTTTCTAGAAGATTTATTAATGCCCCGAGATGTCGATAATTTTAACCAGCAATAAAGGTGCATTGAACTTGATCATTGTAGAGTCATTCTCATATTCTGGTGTTATTAAATGAGAATAATGAGAGTCTAAATCAAAGACAAAAAAAGAATCATTTTTTTTACATTGTAAGAGAAGGGAATTACTTTGTCGTTTGTCTAAGTAACTCACTTCAACTATAAAATGGTCCCTCTTCCAAAAAACATTAAAATCAGTAATTTCACCTTCAATAAGTTCAGCATAAATATTCTCTTCGCCAAGGAATGTGATCGGTTGGAAGTTTTTGTTAATAATGACATCTCCCGTCGCTTTCCCCAACTTCATTCCTTTGCCTGATAAAAGACTGAGGGAGCGATCGTAGTTGGGAAATATGGAAAAAGGTCCAGAAGAGCGAACATCGGCAACTGAAATTCGCCATAACCATTGACCCGCCTGATCGAGTTGCACCATGAGTTCCCGAGTTGTGCCACCGCCATTTTTCCATGGCATTGAAACATATTCTTCAGGGGTCATGAACCGAACTTTCATATGGCATTGATGAGAAACATTATTCCAACGATGACGACACCTGTGAAATAGGCGGAGGCCCTTTTGATGACATTATTGCCACCCAGATGAATTAAGCTATGAACGATTCTCGAAATGACGAAAACGATGGCAAGTCCAATTACCAAGCGACTTGTTTTTTGCTGCTGAATTGTGAGGAGACAAACAATGAGGAATAATATTGGAATTTGAAATTGATTGTTAAAATGATTCTGAATAACCTTGAGGTAATCAGGTGTTTCGCCAGTGTATGCTCTGAAATGTGAAGTTCTGATTTCGTTACGTAGAACTGCCTGCTTGCGTTTGTTAAACATATAAAACATATAGGCGACTATATAAAAATAATAAAGGGTCATTATGATAATAAGAGAACGATCCACAATCTTGTCCTGTTAAGTGTTTCTTGATACCTTTTAATTCTATATGAGGAGGAGCATTTGGAGAAGCTTGAAATAATAGATGATATTTTAGGGGAAGGAAAAGATATTTCAAGAGGAGCTCTCTGCACCGTTCATTATGAAGGGACTTTAGAGGACGGAACTGTCTTTGATTCTTCTTTCAAAAAAAATAAGCCCTTTCAGTTTGTCTTTGGTACTGGCCGAGTTATCAAAGGTTGGGACCAAGGTTTAGTTGGCATGAAAGTTGGCGGTAAGCGCACTTTAAAAGTACCTTCTGCGCTTGCTTATGGCGAAAGAGCGATCGGCGACATTATTCCAGCGCATTCCAATTTAATTTTCCAGGTTGAGCTTTTGGAAGTTCTAACACGCGATCCATAAAGGGATCGAGGTCCGGAAGATAGACACTCTCAACTTCAAATTTGGATGTATCAAGAATAATTCTGATTGGTTTAGAATCTGAAACAAGTTCAAAAACAGCTTCTATATATTTCGCTAATTGATCACATAGCTCATGATTTGAAATTTTAAAATTCCCGACCGAAATGCGCATGACATTTTGGAAGATAAAATAAGAAGCTCGTTTTGTCTCAGCGAGTCCCATTCTTTCTGAACAAACTAATGTATGAGTAGCGCCAGTATCAGAGATGAGATCAAAAACATAATGGGCAAGTGGGGAGAGATAATTGCTTTGAGGTTCCGCTTTAATAATTTTGATGGAAATTTTTTGACGATAGGGCTTTTGAAGATAGACTTCAGTGGCGAAAGCTCGAACGGAGCTAAAGGTGAGATAGATTATTAAAGCGGATATCACTTTCCTCTTAAGGATCATGTATCCACTTTAACAATCAAATCAAGAAACCGAGTCAATTCTAAGTCAACTTTTAGTTAAACTTAGCGACAGTTCCCAAATTGAGCAGAGACAACTCGCGTTGTAGAATCCGAATTAAAAAGACTTACACTGAGTACCCGAGTTTCTCTATTATACAGAACCCTTATTTGCTTACCTGAAGTTCTTTCAGAAAGAGAGCCATAGTAATTATGTATTGAAGATACTGGGTCGTTCGTTTCAATTTCAACTCCATTGACTGTGACAATATATTCGGCCAGTTCAACGTCTTTGTTGAGATCAATAGACGGGGAAATATGATAGTCGCTATTCTTACCCAAAAAGTATTCGCGATTCTTTACATAACCAGTGTCTTCTGTGAGCAAATGATGAATAGCTTTTTTGCTGAGATTCAACTTTTGAAAGACAGAACCCGTTGCTTGGTAATCATGGCCAATCGTAATTGAAGCTCCATCACAGTCCATGATTCTTACATCGTCAAATCCTCTCGCTTGAGCGTTTTGAAAAGTAACAGTTAAGAGCGTAAGGGCGATCATTAAATTCTTTTTCATAAAATCCTCCGTTTGGTTGGTTTGATGGGAGGAAAATAGCACTTATCTAAAATAAATAAAGTATATTAAATTCAGTATATATGTTAGAATAATTCACATATGATTAACCCCAACCATCTTAAATACTTCTACGACTCTTGCTCTTTTAATAGCGTTTCAAAGGCTGCTGAAGTCAATAAGGTGTCCCATTCGGCAATAAGTCATGCGATTAAATCAATTGAAAACCAACTCAATGTAGAGCTTCTCAAGCACGGGAAGAAGAAATTTGAGCTGACGGAGCAAGGAAAGACCCTCTTTCAGCATTCCAATCAGCTCTTTGATAGTTTTGAAATCTTGAAGAACGCCCTGAGCTCAGATTCAATAGAGCTCAGCGGACAATTAAAACTAGGACTCTCGCACTCAACTTCGATAGGATTTATGAACGATTATATTGGTCGATTTGTAAATCTTCATTCTCAAATCGAACCAAGAGTTATGATTGGAAACTCAAAGTCACTTGAGCTTCTCTTGAATTCGCGCGAGATAGATTTAGGCTTTGGTCTCGAAGATGGAAGCTTGGCCCAATTTGAAAGAAAATCTCTATTGAAAGGTCGCTTTGTTTTAGCTGCTTCTAAGAGATATAAAAAAGGGGATACATTTATTGTGGGCGATAAAGGTTTTGAAATTACTGCTCTTAATGATCACCACCGAAAGCTTAAAAAAAGGGTTCATACTATAGTCGTTCAAAGTTGGGCCATTAGTGCTGACCTGGCTCAAGACGGAGTAGGGGTGGCGCTTATTCCCGATTTTGTATTGGCGAAGCATAGAGACAGTCTGGTTCAAGTCATGAGCGAAGTGCGATTACCCAAGTATGATCTTTGCGCCTTTTATCGTTCCTATAATGCCTTATCTCCTGTCGCCAGAAAGTTTTTGAGTGACTTTTAGTCCTCACTTGATTCTTTTTTCTTTTTCAATTATGATGGCCAGTATGAGTATTGAATTCTTCAACTCTATTCAAGTTTCACTTTTCACCACCCCTTAGGGGTTATTCATTTTTTTGAGTCTCTAAAGACTCGATTCAAAATATTTAATTTTTAATATAAATCCATTCAAAGGTTTAACCTTTTGAATTTTTAATTGAGGTTTTTATGAAAAACGAATTCGATCATCGAGTTCTCGGGGCGAAGTACGACTTATTCTCTTTCTTTGATGAGGGACCGGGATTTCCCGTTTGGCATGATCATGGATTGAGAATTAAAAATGCATTGATTCATTATTGGCGAAACGTGCACAAAAAAAATGGCTATAAAGAAATAGAGAGTCCTCTTTTGCTTGATAAAGAACTATGGAAAATTTCTGGTCATTGCGATTATTTCGAAGAGAATATGTTTTTTTCATCCGTGGAAAAACGAGACTTCGCGATCAAGCCCATGAGCTGCCCTGGAGCAATACTGCTTTTTAAGCAAAAGAAGCGTTCTCATGCAGAATTGCCACTGCGATTTTGCGAGCTAGGACACGTACATCGCAATGAGAATTCAGGATCGCTTCATGGCTTGCTGCGAGTGAGATCTTTCGTTCAGGATGATGCCCACATCTTTTGCCGTGAAAGTGATCTTCTTTCTGAGATCAAATCCATTATCTCTCTCATTAAGGAGATTATGCAGCATTGTGAATTAAGTGATTTCCACTTTGAGCTATCGTCAAGAGGAGAAAATAAGGAATCTTTCTTGGGTAATGATCAAGAATGGAAAATGGCAGAAGATAAGCTTAAGCAAGCCGTTTCAGAATCTGGATATCAATTAATCGAAAGACCTGGGGAAGCAAAATTTTATGGACCTTCACTCGATCTTCATATTAAAGACATTCACGGAAAAAATTGGCAGTGCTCTTCTATTCAACTCGACTTCAACCTTCCCAATCGTTTTAAGCTTCATTACTTTGATGAACACCAAAAAAAACAGGTTCCTTATATGATCCATCGAGCGATCTTTGGTTCACTCGAGAGATTTATTGCCATTCTCCTTGAAAATTTTGGTAAGCGTTTACCTCAATGGATGCATCCCGTGAGATTTAAGATTCTCTCTCTCTCAAGTAAAGAGGCTGACTATGTGAAGATTATTGCTTCAAAACTTAGAGAACAAAGTATTAACTTTGAAGTTGATTTAAGTGAACTTCCGCTCAAAGAAAAGTTAAAGAAATGTTATGGTGAGTGTGTCCATTCAGTCATTATAGTAGGAGGAAAGGAAAAGGCTGAGCAAAAAATTGTTATAAAAGAATTAAAAAGTGGTGAAGAAAAAAGCATTTGCTTGAACGAATTATAAAGCATCAGAACATGTTGTTCGGAGGAGCTTGTATTCAGTTTCACGACTTAAACCGGGATCGCCTTCAGGTATTTGACGAGAATCGATTATATGCAAAGTATCGGGATTTTCTAAGGTCCAAGTTGAACTGAGCATCATTTCAAAATCAACACCTGTTGTGCGATCTTTTAATTGGCCATTAAATTGATAGCTAAAAGAATCAGCAGAGAGAGGAGTCACAGTTCCTCGATCGAGAAAGACGGCAACATAATCGTAATGAGGTCCGATGGTTCCTGGAATAGGAGTGGGACCAATTTTCTGAAAAAGGAAACCTTGAAGAGTTGGAACATCTGAGCCATTGATGTCGGTAATATAGCGAGCAAAGGGTGTGATGACGAATTGCTTAAAGCGCGGATCGCGAGAATGATTGGTTGGAGCTGGTTGACCATTCCATTCAAGAGTTTCCCAACAACCTTTGTAATTTTCAAAGAACGATGTGTGATCAATAGCATAGGCATTGATTGAAAAAATAAAAGCAAAGACTAACATTTTCATAGGTACGTGATACTTTTTTGTGGGCTTACGCACAAGGTGCATCTGCCCATAAAAAGTATCACGCACTTAGAATGGACTAGCTATCTCGTTGAATTTAAAATGATGCTATTGAACAGAGGAGTTTTTGTTGAAAATTTATATTCCTGCACATTTTAAGATTAATGATCTCGAAGTCATTGCTCAATTTATAACAGAGAATCCCTTTGCGACTTTGATTTCAGGCAATCACTTTATCACTAAAATCCCCATGCTCGCAAAAAAAGAAGGAAACTCATTTGTTCTCGAAGGCCACATGGCCCGCGCTAATCCCCATGTCCTCCACTTGAAAACCAATAAAGAATTATCCGTTCTTTTTGATGGCCCTCACTATTATGTTTCTCCACTTCTCTATGAAGATCCGACCAAGCAAGTTCCTACTTGGAATTATTCGAGCGTGCTTGTGAATGGAGTGGTCGAAATCATCGAAGATTCACAATGGTTAAAGAATTCAGTCTTTGAAATGGCCGATCATTTGGAGAAGACGACAGCGTGGAAAGAGAAAGTCGATATTGAACTGGTTAACAAACTCTCAAATGCTATTTCAGGTCTCAAAATAACCGTCACTGATGTTCAAGCTAAATTTAAGCTTAGCCAAAATCGTTCCGCTCAAGATCGGGCGAGGGTATTGGAAATGGCGAGCCTAAGTACTCAAAAATAATGGTTTTTTAGAAGTAAATTAAGAAAAGCTCCCGCTGCTTCGTAGTCACTATGAAGGAGCACTTATGAGGTTTGTAATGGATAAGAAGACATGGTTTCAAGCAACGATTAGAGATCAGCAGGGTAGGCTCATTCGCTATACCCAGAAAATTGTTATCGATGAGTCGAATGCGAAAGACGTGGTTCAAGATGGGTTTATTAAGTTGTGGGGACAGGACTATCCTGAATCCAAAGAATTGGTTCCGCCATGGCTCTATCGCGTTTGTCGAAATTTAGCGATCGATCATTATCGACGCAGTAAAAAGTTCACCACGATCGAAGAGGCTGAACTGACTTTTGAATTCCTAGGTAGCGAAGAAGAAAAATTGATGAACAAAGAAGTTTTTCAGGCACTAAAGTCACTTCCAAAGAAATCTTGTGAAGTGATGATCCTCACTTTTCAAGAAGGCTTAAGTTACAAAGAAGTCGCCGAAGTGACGGGACTAACAGTTTCTCATGTGGGGGTGATTCTTCATCAGTCCCTCAAAGTGATCAAACAAAAAATGAATACGGAGTTCGGCCATGAATAAATTAATCGATGATCCAAGAATTACTCTCTATGCCTTGGGGCAATTATCCCCAGAAGAAGAAAAGGAGTTGGTTATGGAAATCAATAACGATCAGGAAACGCTCGCAGAAATAGAATCGATCAAACGAACAGCAAATCTTTTAAGTAAAGAAATGAACGTGAATGCACAAGCTCGATTGGAGCCGGAGCGAATTGAAGAAATTTCGAAAGTTTATGCTAAGAAAAAATTAAAATGGATGGGAGTTTTTGCGACTCTGGCCTGTAGTGTGCTTATTCTTATTGTTTCACGTGAACAAACTGGAATTGGAGATCAAAAAATATCATTGAAGAAAGAAATCGCAAAAATGGATAGATTAGAAGAAATGGAGTCTGAGGAAATTGCGATGAATGATGCCGACTATTCGGCCAAAGTTGGACGAGCTGCTCCTGCCAAATCAAAAGGTTTAGCCTTTGGCGGCGCTCGCCAGAATATCATGGATAAGAGATCAGCAGAGATGCCGGCTTCTGCTCCCCCCCAAGCGTTTGAAGAAGGTTATAACACTGAAACTTACGATCATGTGGAGTTGAATGATTTCTTGAGAGCAATTGAACATCCGCTTTCTACTTTTTCAAGCGATGTCGATACCGCTAGCTATGCCAATACCCGTCGCTTTTTAAATCAAGGACAATTGCCACCTAAAGAATCGGTTCGAGTGGAAGAGTTTGTGAATTATTTTGATTATGGCTATGAAGCGCCAAAGAAAAATGATGAGCATCCCATTCGCATTTATACCGAGATGGCCAATTCTCCTTATAACTCAAAATATAAGTTGGTTAAAATTGGATTGAAGACCAGAGAGTTTTTGGCTGAGAAACGTCCCGCTTCGAACCTTGTCTTTTTGATCGATGTGTCTGGTTCTATGTCAGATGCCAACAAGCTTCCCTTAGTAAAAGAAGCGATGAAGATGATGGTTCGCAAAATGGATAAGAAAGAAACCATCTCAATCGTGGTTTATGCCGGCGCTTCAGGATTAGTTCTTCCAGCTACAAGTGCTGATAATGTCACTGAGATTTTTGATTCTCTGAATAAGCTCAGTGCCGGTGGATCGACCAATGGGGGAGCGGGAATTGAGTTGGCCTACAAAGTGGCGAAAGAGAACTTTATTCAGGAAGGAAACAATCGAGTGATCTTAGTTACTGATGGCGATTTCAATGTGGGGACTACTTCTCAGGGGAGCTTAGTCGATGTGATTAAAGAGAAAGCGAAAGACAATATCTACTTAACAGTCTTAGGTGTTGGTATGGGGAACTATAAGGACTCTACACTTGAAAAACTCTCTGCTTACGGCAATGGTAACTATGCTTATATCGACAGTCTGAGTGAAGCCAAGAAAGTCTTAATTGAGGATCGATTTAAAACACTGCACGCCATGGCCAAAGATGTGAAGATTCAGGTTGAGTTTAATCCACAAAATGTTGAGGCCTATCGTTTGATTGGATATGAGAATCGCAAAATGGCGAATCAAGATTTTAACAATGACAAGAAAGATGCTGGGGATATGGGAGCTGGACACACTGTGACCGCCTTTTATGAAGTTGTGCCAAAGGGCGTTTCAATTAATCTACCTGGAGTTGATAAGTTGAAATATCAAAAAGCTGAGATCACTGAGGCAAAGGGAAAAAATACTGATGAATTGCTTACTGTAAAAATTCGTTACAAAGATCCAAAAGGTGATGCCAGCAAGTTAGTTGAGCAAGCTGTTAACAAAGAGGATCGTGCCTTTGAAAAAGCATCTTCCGACTTTAAGTTTGCGAGTGCAGTGGCTGGCTTTGCGATGATTTTACGAGAGGACGACAAGATCAACGATATCAATATGAGTCAGTTGATTGAAATCGCCAAAGAGAACAAAGGTGAAGACCCCAATGGTCATCGAGAAGAGTTTATTGAGAATATGAGCATTGCTCAAAAGATCGCTCGCAAAGTTCGGTAAAATATCTTTCCAGGAGGCTTGATTTCAAGTCTCCTGGACTTTATTATTTTATTCAAGAGTTTAACTATTGTAAGAATAAAAGGTCTACCGATGAAATTGAATCTACTACTTTCTTCAATCCTCCTTTTTGCAACCGCTTGTGCCACGATGTCTCAGGAAGATTGTCAAAAAGCCAATTGGAAAATGATAGGTGAAGAAGCTGGTCGAGAAGGTAAACCAACAACGAGTTTTACAAGAATTAGTCGTCAATGCCAAGAATTTGGAATTTCGGTCAGTCAAGCAGAATGGGTTTCTGGATATAAAATTGGGTTGTCCGCTTTTTGTACTTTTGAAAATGGTTATGAAATAGGGTTAAAAGGCGAGACTTATCAAAAAGTTTGTCCTTCAAATAGTTCAAAAGAATTTCTCCGAGGATATATTGAAGGAAAGCGCAGTTTCGATCAGCAAAAATTAAGGAATGAGCAACGTCAGCAATATGCGGAAGAGCAACAGAGGCAAAATCAATTTCGCGAAAGGATTTTGGGGAATATGAGAAATCAATCTTGCCAGAGTGAGTATGACTGCGTGATTAAGGATTCCTGTAATAAAAACAAATGTAGCTATACCGGTAAGCAATGCAGTGTCGATTATAATTGCGAAATTAAAGGCTCATGTTACAGCAATAAATGTCAATTTTAGCAACACAGTCAAAGCCAAAGGACAATTTCTAACCTTCAATTGTTAAGAGTAGTTTGATTTAGGTCATATCTTTGCTCTTTTTCAAAGAGTACAATTAATTGTCAGGGGGTATTTATGAGTAAAATGGCAATTAAGGTAGAAGTAGAAGGGACTCTCGATGAGGTTTGCAATCGCATTGTTGAAGTTATTAAACCTGCAGGTTTTGGTATATTGACTCGAATAGATTTCGATAAAAAAATAAAAGAAAAATTGGATGAGACTATCAACCCTTGTGTGATACTTGGCGCCTGTAATCCCAAACTGGCTTATGATGCTTATACTCAAACTACTGATGCGGCTTTGCTTATGCCCTGTAATATTGTGGTGACCGATATCGGGCAAGGAAAGATTAAAGTTGAGGCGATCAGGCCAACTCTCATGCTTCAAATGCTACCTGATGTGGCCAGTGATCCCAATGTCTTAAAGGCTGAATTACAGCTGGAAAGCGTTCTTCAAAGGCTATAAAAAATAAATATTTGCATACTCATGCAAATATAGCTTGATTCTTGATTTCATTTGCATCATAATGCAAGTATGAAGTGTCGAAGTTTTTCAAAATTGACCAACCTTTTTAAAGTTCTCTCAGATCCTAATCGTCAGAGTTTGATTGCTCACCTCAGCGGCTGTCGCGAAGCCAATGTAGGGGAGCTGTCCAAGTGCTGTGAAATAGATCTTTCGGTAGTTAGTCGACATCTATCGAAACTTCGGGATGCGGGAATTCTTGGCGCCAATAAAAAGGGAAAGGAAGTTTTTTATGACCTCAAAGCTTCTGAGTTAGCTAAGATGTTGCGCGACCTGGCCGACGAAATTGAAGCTTCGGCTTCGAGTTCAGAAAAATAATTTTAAACCAGGAGATAAACATGAGTGAACAAACGAAAGAAGATCAAAAAAGCTGTTGTGGCTGTAAATGCAGTGGCACTAAGGTGGCAGAGTTTTTACGTCATTTGGCAGAGTTTTTTGAAAAACAAAAGTAATGTTTTGGGATGCGAGGAGCATAAATCCTCGCATCTTTTATTTGAGGCATTTAGTCTTCGCAAGCTACTTTTGATGTTGGATTCTTAGAATTGTATTTTCTAATCAAGATAGGAAGTTCATCGTCATAAACACAAATGCCCAAACCTTCATAAAAGTCACCATCGCGAACACATTCATAGCCTTCAGCCTCGACTTCTTCGCACATTGCTTGAGCACAATTATCTTCAGCAAGGGTTGTGAGCTCCTCACAAATTTTTTCTTCACTCACAGCAAAAGAATTTGCACTTATGACTAAAAAACTAAGAGTTATAAAAATTTGCTTCATAGGGCCTCCAAAAGATATTTATAACCAGGAATTTATGAAGAAAATTGAAGAGCGACAATAGATGGGTGAAATTTTTACAAGAAACAAGTCTTTTTGTTTCCCTTGATCTAAATAGAGGAATCAGGAGATTATTATGAAATTTTTAGCTTCATTATTGGTCATCTTCTCATTTTCTTCTCAAGCAGCTGTTTTCTGCGTAAATGATCAAAAAGAGCTTGTTGATGTTCTGAAAGCAGAATTAGATTGCCAAGGCCCTTTACTATGGGGAGATGGTGTTTGTTTTACGGGGAGTCGTTCACAAGCGATTAGAGTTTTGAACTCTGCTGAATTAAACCAAATCTTTGATGGTACAGATGGGGAATACATAGGAAATGCCCATTTTAATGGTCGTAATGCCATCTCTTATACTTCCTTTGATGATGCTAATGAACTAACCTCAAAAATTGTCATTAATCGTTGTAAATAATTGCTGAAGACCTAATGTCCTCTAGACTTCGTTAAGAGAATGTGAAAAACCTAAGACATGAAAATAGCGAAAGGGTTGCACCCAAAAAATCTTCATTCTGAAAAGTATGATTTTGAAAAATTAGTTTCTAGCTTTCCTCAACTTGGAGAGTTCGTAAAACCAAATCAATACAATGATCTCTCAATTGATTTTGGTGATCCAAGAGCTGTTTTAGCTCTTAACCAGTCTTTGCTGAAAGAGTTTTATCAGGTGGAGAATTGGAATATTCCAAAGGGCAATTTATGTCCGCCTATTCCAGGACGAGTCGATTACATTCACTATGTTGCGGATCTTTTGGCTGAAGCTAATGGGGGAGTTGTTCCGGTTGGAACTAATGTTAAAGGTCTCGATATCGGAACAGGGGCAAGTTGTATCTATGCTATCCTCGGCAACAGTGTTTATGGTTGGAGATTCGTTGGAACAGATACCGATTCAAACGCTGTAACTCAAGCGAAGAAAAATATTGAGCTTAAATCAACTCTTCAAAAGAATATTAAAATTCGTTTCCAAAAAAATCAAAATTCCCCTTTGAAAGACATGATAAAAAGCGACGAAAAGTTTGATTTCACAATTTGCAATCCTCCATTCTACTCATCTCTGGAAGAAGCCAATTTAGCGGCTGACCAAAAAATTAGAAATTTAAATCAAAATAAAGAAAAGAAAGGTCATTTTGTTGCACAAAATAGAAGACCTGATAATTTTGGTGGACAGCAAAGTGAACTTTGGACAGCTGGTGGAGAGTTGGCTTTTATTAATCAAATGATTGATGAGAGCTGCGATTTCTCCAGTCGTGTAGGCTGGTTTACGACCTTGGTTTCAAACAAAGAACATCTGATGCCTTTAAATGAAAAACTCCAACAAATGAAGAATGTCGAATCACGCACGATCGAAATGGAACATGGAAAAAAGAAAAGCCATATCCTTGCTTGGCGATTTGCCAATAAAGAGAAGTAAGAAATGGCGTTAGGTGCTTCGATTTATAAAGTTAACTTGAATCTCTCAAATCTTAATACCCATCAATACGGCGACTTTAATCTCACCATGGCCAAACATCCATCTGAAAATGAGTCTCGAATGATGTTTCGTTTGCTTGCCTTTGCCTATTGTGCTGATGAAAAGTTAGAATTTACCAAAGGCTTAAGTGATGTGGATGAGCCTGAACTTTGGATGAAAAGTTATGGTGGAGATATACTCCAATGGATTGAGCTAGGTCTACCTGAAGCAAAAAGAATTAAGCAGGCCCTTGGGAAATCATTAAATGTGAAAATATTTGCTTACCACCCAAATAAAACCCAAGAGTGGTTCGACAAGATAAAAGAACCATTTGAAAATAATGAGAAGTTAGAAGTATATGCATTTAATGTTGAGGAAAATGGCCCTCTCGATGTGCTCGTATCCAAAACGATGAATTTAAATTGTTTGATACAAGATGGTATGATGTATCTAAGTAATGATAGCGATCGAGTAGGTGTTAGTATTCGAAAGCTCTAAGCAGGAAACTTTTAAAGAGTATTCATTGCAATTGTTTGCCTAATTATTCTCGGCACTATGGTTTGGTATGATAAAAAAAAGCCACTCATTGAGTGGCTTTCATTAATTAATAAATTATTAATTTAAAATTAAGCTTTAATGTTCGCACCAACAACAGCTGCCATTTGCATCATGTCGATAGTTTCGCCTTCCTTCAATTTAGTAAGGTCAGTTACTTTACCTGTCTTACTCGTTGATTTTGTTTTTTGAAAAATTGGAAGTAAAACTGAATCGGCCACGATATACTTGCCACCATCTTCAGGTTTTCCGTTTGGAGTTTTCGTCTGAAGTTTCTTTGACTTGATATAGTCCCAAAGTTTCTTAGTGATTTCAGTACGTGGAAGCTCTGTTGCACCGAGCATTTTTGCGAGCTCTGGTTGAAGTTGAACTGGTTTTTTCAATCCTTTTTCTTCTGACATTTAACAAATCCTTGTTTGAGTTTTCGCCATTGTCTCAGAAAAGAAAGTACTCGTCTAAAGATAAAGTTAGGCATTCGCTTGATATTTCACTTTAAGTGTCTAAAAAGACAAGAGTGTCTGGCCAAAAAAAATGCTAATTGGTACTTTTTTAGCATGAAAACAACTCCGATTGACTTCCAATGGCCAACTCAAGAACCCTTTCTCTTTTGTGTTCATCATTATGATTATTACCCTCGAGGGAACCAAAATTTGGGATTAGATGGCCACCATTTTGGCGGGAGAAACATGGGGCAAGACTTTGAAATAAAGGATGGCTTTCGCCTTTACCATGGTCGAGAAATTCCTGGATTTCCAGTTCATCCTCATCGTGGATTTGAAACGATAACTATTGTGAGAAAGGGCTACGTTGATCACGCCGACTCTCTCGGGGCTGCAGGGCGCTATGGGGAAGGAGATGTTCAATGGATGACAGCAGGGGCAGGTGTGCAACATTCAGAAATGTTTCCCTTGCTACATCAAGATCGCGAAAATACCTTAGAACTCTTTCAAATTTGGCTCAACCTACCACGCAAAAGTAAAATGGTTCCAGCCGATTTTAAAATGTTATGGGCCAATCAAATTCCTAAAATAGAAAAAGAGGGAATAGAAGTAAGTCTCATTTGCGGAAACTATGACAACCAATCCTATTATCAAGCTCCTCAAAATAGCTGGGCCTCTGATTTAAATAATGAAGTACAAATTCTTTTAGTGAAAATGAAGGCCGGTACAACATTTAATTACTCAGAATCTAAGAACGCGACGAACCGTAGTCTCTATTTTTTCGTAGCAGATAAATTCAAGGTAAACAATGAAGTCATTTCTGGTAAGCAGGCGCTATTTTTGAATTCAAAAGAATCATTAATGGTTCAAAGTCTTGAAGAAGAAATTGAATTTCTTATTTTAGAAGCTTGTCCCATTGGAGAGCCAGTTTTTCAACACGGCCCTTTTGTGATGAATACTCGGGAAGAAATAGTACAAACCTTTAATGATTATCAGAAAACGCAATTTGGTGGGTGGCCTTGGTCGAGATCAGATATGATCCATGGGGAAAAAATCGAAAGATTTGCAAAATACCCAAATGGAAAAATTGAAAAGCCTGACTAGACTTTTTTGAGATACTTTCCTTCGAATCCTATGACATGTCCCATTGGATCTATGAGCTGGCATATTCCAAAATAGTCATTTATTGATAGAGGCCCTCGATAAAGAGCTGCACCCTTTTTCAAAAAGGGTTCAATCGCATTTAATAAGTCTTCAACAAGCCAATAACCGATACTTCCACCTGTCGATGTTGGGGATTTTTCATCAGCAGGGTGAAAATTAAGAAAAGAGTCACCGATCTGAAAAGAGGCAAAGAATTCGTCTTGCTCAATTGGGGGGTAACCGAGGACAGATTGATAAAACTCCACACATTTCTTTATATCTTTCGTGAATACGAGTTGAGAATTGAGCTTTAAAATCTTATTGTCTGACAAATTTTTTTCAAAGACAAAGTTGTCCCAAATAATTCCAGATCGAGCGGATTCAATTTGTTCTTCGTGAAATTTTAATCTAGCACCTAATTGTTCGAACAGTTGAATGAGTATCTTTGGCTTTATATAATTATAGAGTCGCTCATCATGTTCTCTTATCAAATCATCGGTGTGATCAGGTCTTGGTTTTCTTATGCTTAAAAAGATTCTTCCACCTGGGCGAGTAATACGAATGATATTAAAGACTGATTCATGTAAATGTTCTTGAGGAATGTGCATTAGCACTGCACATAAAAGCAAATTACTAAATTTATTATCTGTTGTTTGTGATTCTAATCCAGGAAGAGCATCTTGATAAATGGGGACACCTTCCAAAAAGTGCCGACAATGTTCAACAAAGGCAGGCACTGGATCCATACCTTCAACGATGAAGCCTGATCCTGAAAGATAAGCAAGATCTCGTCCACTGGCGCAACCGATATCTAATGTGAGCTCCTTGGGATGAAAAAAAGTCGCAATGAGTTCGTAAACTCTTCTCGGTTTTACGCTTTTATAGTTGTCGATAAAAACATGCGCATCTTGTTGGTAGCGCTCAATCGTCTGTTTATCCATAAGCGAATATTAGACTAAGGACATTAAACGAACAAGATATGTTAACCAATTGGTTAAAAAAATATGACTCAAGCAGCATTTAAAAAGTTTGAAATAGCTTTGCTATCATTTTTTTAATTGTTTAGATCATTAACGCTTAGTTAACAAAATCGCATTCCAAAGCTTCAAAGAAGAAGAAAAAGGAGAATTTTCTTTCTATAAAACGTTCATTGAAAAAAACGGGGACGAGCAATTACGCTCAAACTTTTTGGAGGTTTAAGATGAAGAAAATGATGTTTACAATGTTAATTGGTTTAATTTCACTTGGGGCACATGCTGATAGTGGAGCTGGCGGCGAACTCACCGATTACTGGAATTCTCGCTACATTATTCAAGACAAAATTTCTGAACAAGAAGGAATTCCAAATACTGGCGTTTCGACTGGGTATCAAACTCATTATGTGAAAATCATAAACGTCTGCCAAGAGGACAATGAAGTGAGAACAATTAAGCCCATTAGCACATGTGCTGAATGGGGTTATAAGCCATTATCTCGGGCGCAATGTAATAATCGAGACCAAACATTTCCTTGTTATGATCGCGATGAAAGAGTTTGTTCTAAAACAGTTTTGGCGACCGGAAAAGCACCTATTAAGTATAAGCAACAAACATGTGCAAAACTTACTGATATAGAATCACGTGAGTGGAGAAGAACTCATGATGATGACCGTTTCAAAGATGACTACCCAAATTGCTCTGTGTTCAAAACATTTAACGCTACAAAGAGAACTTCATTCACTTTCAATATCATTAAGAAAGTTGGTGAAAATCACCCTAACTACGAAAGACGTTTCAATGGCGACTTCCTTTTCGAACTTGATTTCGATATCCCTCAATGTGAAGCCGCTCTTTAGTTAACGTTTTTGTATCTCTCTCCCTCTCTCAAAGGCCCAAGCATTCACTTGGGCCTTTCTTTACTTGAGGTTAACAATAAGGCCTCTGTTAAGGTTCATGAGGATAGAGCTCATGAGATTTCAGCAGTTTATGTATTTACCTTTGGTTAACGAAATGATGGTGAGTGAGAGGCTTAGGCTAGCTTGAAATTAGGTTTTTAGCTAGAAGTTGCTAATTGAATACGAGGACTTGAGTGTCAAATAAATAGTCACTCACTGTAAATGGAGTCCTTAAGGGCTTAGTAAACTTCAAAACGTGATAGGTATAAGTAATGGAACAAATTATTTCAGAAAGTCTAAATAAGTACCTCGGTTCGACCAAGTTGAGCATGGGACAGATTGCTAGCCGCTGGGGAGTTTCAACTCCTTTATTATCACAAATTAAAAGCGGTAAGAAAAAGGCTGGTTTAGAGCTTGGGTTAAAAATTTTAAGAGAAGCTGGTGTTGAACTTACTGAAAGACAAAAGTGGCTTGAAGCAAGAAAGACCGAAGGCGAAGAAAGTGCCAAAATCTTTGAAGACTTGAAAAAGGAACGAACTGAGTTTCGCTTACAAAAGAATATCTGCGATCATTTGACTTCAAATCCTATATTAACGGATCTTTTTTTAGATATTTCTCTGATGAAAGAGAAAGGTTTTTCGTGGAACGGAATACTTAAAAACTATGGCGAATATGGCTTAGAACAAATTGATTTTCTCATGTCTTCAGGGTTAGTTCGAAAGGAATGCGATCGCTATTATATTATTCAGGACAAATTACCGCATGCTTTAAATCCAGAAAATTCATTTGGTCTTATGTCGGGAATCTTTGAAATATTTAAACGCAAAGTGAAGAACGAAGATTTTCGAGGTGAATTCCATTTTGACATCACTGATGTTAGTCAAGAAGGCTACGAAGAACTAAAAAAATTAAATATTGAATATACTAAAAAGATGGTGGCCATTATTAAGAATAATGAAAAGCCACGTGTGACCGGGGGAATTAGAGTGATTGCGCAGAATTTAGTTGGAATCTTGAAAGTCTTAATTGTTGTTGTTTTGACAGGATATTTTGGCCAAGAATCTTATGCCCAAGGGAATGGATTAACTGGTGGAGCATCTGGAAAAGTGATTTCAATTGATCAAATTAATGTAGGTGATCTCTTTGGAGTTGCAAGGCAATCCTTTTCTTATGGAAAAACTCCTCGAAGCATCGTTGTCGATAGTGAAAGAAAGCTTAAAGTCGAGTTTAAGCCTGCTTCTCTTGCCACTCCTCTTTTTGAAAGCAAAGAGGATGCTATAGAAGGAGCAGTAAAAGTGAATCAAATGTTCAAATCAGGTTCTATTTCGAGAGAAGAAGCAAGAACTTTGGCCAATCGATATCAAATCCATTGTGGTAGTTCTGGATCTGGTAATGGTATGGCGATGAATGAAATCGAAAGGCAAATCAGAAAAGGGAGCATTGTCGCGATAGGATTTACTGTCGAGCAAAGTTTTACACCTGATGGGAAACCACTTTATCGGGCCATCGGTAATTATCTACTTCCCTGCGCGACTAAAGACTAATAGCGAATAACTTCAATCCAGCAATTGACAGCATTTGAAGATCAAATATTGCTTTAAAGTTGCTCTTGTATTTGCTTCCTTAAAACTTCTGGATCAAATTCGCGAAGTGGAATTCCGTTGATGAAGAAGCTTGGGGTACCTCTTACATTGAGAGTGACGCTATCAAGCTCATCTTGCTGAATCACATCGGCAATTGCTGGATCCTGCATATCGACTTTAAGTTTTTCAATGTCAGCTCCGCTCTCGGCTAGATATTTCCATAAAATATCAATTTGAGGATTGTGGTGATCTCCCCATTCTGGCTGATAATAAAATGCGACTTCTAAGACTTCCCAAAACTTACTTTGTTTGCGAGCAGCTTCAAGAATTGAGATCACATACTTTGAGTTACCGTGATAGGCCTTGTAGCGAACGACTAATTTAACTTGATTCGGAAATTCTGCCATGATTTTTTTGACGTAGGGATAAAACGCCCTACAGCTTTCGCACTCAGGATCAAGAAACTCTACCAGAGTTACCTTTGCTGAATCTGGTCCCATCGTAGGTGAATGAGGTCTTACATAAACTTGACTCTGATCTTGAGCAAGATCATTCATGCTCTCCGTATGTCGTGTTTGATAGTAAAATTTCGCCACGAAAAAAATAAGGATAATGCTTAAGAGAGTTGAGAAAAGGATAATTTTTTTCTGATTGTTCATGCTTCTTTATTCCTCAAAATTAAAAAACTTATAATGTTGATTAGGGTAAATGCAGTAAGTGATAAAAAGGGAATTGTGATAAATCCCAACCATTCAATATTGACATCAGCACAAGAAAGACCAGCTTGGCAGGGGGATAAATTCTCAGGAATGACACCCCAATAAATTAAATTATGGTAGGCGGCAATGATCCAGCCAAGGATGCTTAAACTTAAAGTATAGCGAATGACTGTGCTGTTTTGATCAAAGAGTGAAGTGAAAAAAATGAGAACGAGTGGGTACATACAAATTCTTTGGTACCAACAAAGAATACATGGAGGAAAACCCATGACCTCGCTAAAAAACAGGCTACCTAAAGTAGCCACGAGGCTGATGAGCCAGCTAATAAAAAGTTGAGACCAACGAGACATGCGGTAATTAAACCACATTTTGTTCACTTTTTGGTTATACATTCGCTCCATTTTTGTTTTGTGAACAATGCGTCGTAAGATGTTTTCTTTTTTGACCAAATTTTTTGTTCCAAGCTCAATCTGAAACTAGATTCTGAATTTCGAGCATTGCTACTGGCGATGTCTGGATTGGCTAGTGTAGGCGATTCTTTTTAATGATAGATTTTCATCAGGATTTATTTCTTGGTCAGGAAAAAATAATGGACGAGTCCAGCTTCTGATCGATGGCCAAAGAACAAGTATTATTGAATGAACTGTTATTGAGTTCCATGAAGAGATCTCAAAAGGAAATATTGAAATTAATCCTAGAGTGACTAAACCTGCAATTTGTAATGAATTATCAAACCTGTATTTTTCAGTCGTCTATTTGCCAAAAGACACTTAGACGAATTTCTCTTCTGAATCTTAAGTAAACTTCCAAGATGCCGATCAGTACGGCATGAAGAAGATTTCATTATTAAAAGTTTCAATGTTTGTTCTCACATTTTCTGCACTGTCATGTGTGCCACAGGATCCTTGCGCCAAGTCTGGTGGAACAGTAACAACTGGAGCCGCGACGACTGGTGATAAAGCAAGTTGTACCGATCCAAATTCTGGAAGTGATGGGGGAACAGTAACTCCACCTCCAGTAAATCAAGATCCAACTCCTCCAAGTCCAACTCCAATTACTGGAGGCGATCCTTGGAACCAACCTTGGAAGAGAAGCGATACTTCAATTGTCATTGATGCCTATGAACTTAATGGAATTGATTGGGATAAAATGGCGACTGATAAGAAAATGGTTGGCGTTATCCATCGATCGAGTATCGGTCTAACCGTTGATAAGCAATACAAGGCGAGAAGAGCTATCGCTAGTGAAAGAGGATACCTTTGGGGTGCCTACCATCTTGGAAGAAGAGGTGACACTATTAAGCAAGCGGATCTTTTCCTTTCTCTAGTGGGCAATGACCCTGACGCTTTAATGGTTCTCGACCTTGAGGATACAGCTTCAAGTAGTTTTATGAGTATTGATGAAGCGGTAGTCTTTATGGATTATGTCTATGAGCAAACAGGTCGTATCCCTGTGGTTTATGCCAATCATTCAACTACTCAGAAAGTAAATCAATTGCTTAAAAGTAATCCGCTCTTTCCTCAGGCCAAGCTCTGGTATGCTCGCTTTAAATCGAGTGTGACTGATTTCCCAGTGGGGATTTGGGACAATTATTTCCTTTGGCAATTCTCAAGTGAGATCAATTGTACTAAGACCGGATCATGTCTTTACAACGTACCAGGAACCTCGAGCGATATGGACGTTAACGTCTTTAATGGCTCGGCTACTGATTTACGTATGATGTGGAACAACGATTAAGCCATAATTACTGTATTTTTTATACATATCAAGAGCTTAGACTGGCTTATGCCTGACAGCTCAGGTAAAAAATCTCATGAAATTATTGCTCATTATTCCTCCTATGACCCAGGTGAATACGCCCTATCCCTCGACGGCGTACTTGACTCAATTTTTACGGGAGCAAGGATTTGAAGTTGAACAGAGGGATTTGGGCATCGATCTGTTCCACAAGCTTTTAAGTCGCAAGGGCCTAGAGCGAATTCAAAAAAAATTGATCAAAATTAAAAAACCAACAGAGATAGAAGAATACTTTATTAGCGCCTTTCCAGATTATCTCAACACGATTGATTCTGTGATTACTTATCTTCAAGGTAAAGACCCAACTCTCGCCCTTCGAATCGCCAAGCGAATGCTTTTGCCAGAGGGGCCGCGTTTTATTCCTTTAGATGATCATGAAGATGAAATCTCTGCGCTTTTTGGAGAAATGGGACTTCAAGATAAGGCCAAGTATTTAGCAAGTCTTTATCTCGATGATCTTGCGGATCTCATCAAAAACTCGATTGATGAACGATTTGAATTTTCTCGCTATGGAGAGTCATTGGCTTCTTCTCAAGCTTCTTTTACGCCTCTGTATCATGCTCTCAAGAATGAAACATTGGTAGATCAATTGATGTTTGAATGCGTAGACTCCTATGTCGATGAAACTCAACCTACAATAGTTGGTTTTACTCTTCCATTTCCGGGAAATGTATACGGTGCTTTAAAAACGGCCAAGTATTTAAAACAAAAAAATCCTCAATTCATCACTGTTGCAGGTGGAGGATTTGTTAATACGGAGCTGAGAGAGCTTTCAGATATTCGTTTTTTTGAATTTATTGATTATCTGCTTTTTGATAATGGAGAAATGCCTTTTTTAAAACTTCTCACTTTTTTAAGAGATCAAACAACAGAGAGTGAACTCTCTCGAACTTGGTTTGTAAAAGAAGGCCAAATTATTAAGAGCAATGCAAAAAAAGCTGATGTCGCTTTCAAATCGCTCTCGGGTCCTACATATGACGGTCTTAACAGCGATCGTTATATTCCAATGTTAGAAATGCCTAATCCTATGTACCGAATGTGGTCAGACTTTCGCTGGAATAAATTGATTCTCGCTCATGGTTGTTATTGGAAAAAGTGTACCTTTTGTGATGTCAGTCTTGATTACATTGGTCGCTACGAGCCAACTCAAGTAGAGACGATGGTGGCGAGTATTGAGAGACTAGTAAATGAAACAAAACAGACAGGATTTCATTTCGTCGATGAGGCAGCCCCTCCGGCTTTGGTGAAAAGTCTTAGTGAGAAATTGATAGAGAAGGATTTAAAAATTTCATGGTGGGGAAATCTTCGATTTGATAAAAATTTCGAACAAATTGCCGCTCTTATGGCCGAAGCAGGTTGTGTCGCTGTCACTGGAGGACTGGAAGTCGCGAGTCCTCGAATTTTAAAATTAATTGATAAAGGTGTTTCAATTGAACAAGTAGCGAAGGTTACAAAGGCCTTTACTGAAAATGGTATTTATGTTCATGCTTATTTAATGTATGGCTTTCCTTCTCAGACGGTACAAGAAACGGTTGATAGCTTAGAAATTGTGCGACAGCTTTTTGAAAATGATTGCATTCAATCGGCTTACTGGCATCGATTTATGTGTACCGCCCACAGTCCGGTTGGTCTTAATCCTGAAAAGTATGGAATTGAATTGATCCCAATTGAAACTCCAGCAACTGGATTATTTGCCAAAAATACAATTTATTATAACGATAAGGTGCAAACAGATCACGATCAGCTAGGAGAGGGGCTGCGCAAGGCCGTTTACAATTTCATGCATGGGATTGGTCTGGAAGAAGATGTAAGAGCTTGGTTTCCAATGCCTGTGCCAAAATTAACTGTTAAAAAGGACTTTATCAAAAGTCTTTTCGATTAGCTTTATTTGTCTTAAGCTAAATTTATGAAATATTTAATTCCTTTTTTACTTCTGAGTTCTTCTCTCTATGCAGGAGGAGATTTAACTCTGAACTGTAAAGGTTGGGGCCCTGATCAATTTGAAATGTCGGGTGAACTTGAAGAGTCGGGAAGTACTTATATTGATGCGTTTATCGATTTTAAAATTGTTGAATCAGGCGCAGTTATACATGAGAGAAAACATATTGATACAACCGGACTTTATCAGTTAGCTTCGATTGATAGCAAACAAGTCTACCTCGCAGAGCTTCGTCCACTGAATACATCAGAATTTCAATTCTTATCAATTGCCGCCAATCACCCACGTCCAAGTGGCAACTCCTATTTAATTTATAATAATAAGCAATATTTTGCGGAGTGTACGGTTCGCTAATTATTTAGTCGAAACCGCCATGCCTGTCAGCTGTCCGCTATTGCGGTCGTAGATTTTTCCACAGCCTTTGATTTGACCATCTTCAAAAATAAGATCACCTTCAATCATCACGTATTGTTGATAATTATTCTGCTGATGGGGAAGAGCTTGCCAAGTTGGTTTGATCACTTTTTTAGTAAGAAGCTCTGACTTCTTTACATGATGAATCCATCCTCCGTTGTTGAGAGTGATTACTCCATTAAGTTCATATATAGAGGCGTAAGGATCAATGACTCCGGCCGTGCGACGATTGTATTCGCTACTTGAAACAAGTTGATTGGTTTGGGGATCGAAAACAATAACACCATTAAAACCTTTTTCGGTATTTCCAGTCATGGCAATAAATAAGTGGTCTTCGTTGTCGCCTACCACAGCAATCGAAAGAGATTGCTGACCGTTGGAGTTCACTGATTGTAGATCGTCTACGAAAACTATTTTTCTCGTGGCCAAGTCAAAAAATGATAATCCCATGGCTTCGTTGGCCATATAAAGTCGATTTGTCGATGCTTGAAAATAGAGGCCTCGCGGAGCTGTGTGCGGCTCTGGTCGATTTACTTGCGCCAATAGTTTTCCAGTTAATAGATCATATTCAAAAAGACCTTTGCTTGTAGCCAAGTAAACTTTGTCTTCAACAACAACGAAGTCTCTGACTGGAGCTGGGTTAGGTGAAAGGCTAAGGTTTGATAAAGAATATTTCCCGTTCGTTCTTTGAAGAAAATAGTCTTCTTGATTAGTTTTATAATGAAGAACATCATTTATCTTATAATATCCACTTTGAGCACCGGCCTCGATTAATTTTGAGCAGTAATTTTGATTGAGCCAATTGAGATCTACTTTGGAAAAAGCTTGAGAAGTAAAAAGAAGAAATAATGTCGCTATTAAAAGTAATTTTTTCATAAGACCTCTGAATTAGTTAAATATAGGTTAGAAAATTGGAATCAAGAGGTCAAATGAGGAGATGCTTCGGTGTGTCGACTGCGCTTTTTTGTGTTCAAACAATTTGAAGATAGGTTTAAATAATGACTCTTCAATCAACTTAGGGGAATTTATGAAACTTACTGTGATGACACTTGCCATTTTTTTATCAGCTAGCGTTTTCGCCCATTTTGAAATTGGAACCTATATGGGAACTGATCAAAACGGGAATGCCTGTAAGGTTGTCATTAAAGGCGTAACTTTTACTAACAATGAACACCATCCTTTGAATGAGAATGTTGAAATTGAAGTTCCTTTTCATGCCCAGACCAGAACTTTTTCTCACTTGGCGATTGTTGATGAAAGCAAAGGTACAGTTCGTCCTAAAAAAGAAATTTTAAGCAGCGTCAATACTACTTCAGTTGGAGCAGCTGCTTATGAACTCACTATGGATTCTGTTGGTCCATCGAAAATGGTTTATATGGAAGACAATTATAAAGATCGCGCTCAAAGCTCAATGAAAACTTGCTCAGAGCTTCTGTTTACGGGGAATTAATGAATCATTTTAAAGAAGCAGCTAAAACTTGGGACCAAGGGCCGACAATAAATCGCAATAAGGTTTTTGCCGAGAGCATAGAGAAGCACCTGCAAAGAGGTAATCTCAGTCTTCTCGATTTTGGTTGCGGAACAGGGCTGTTGAGTCAGTTCCTGGAGAGTAAAATTTCTAATTTAGTTGGAATTGATCCTACTTTAGAAATGCTTGATCAATTTAAATCAAAGTTCACTCATTTAAATTCAGTGAGGTCATTTGCCCTTAATATTGAAACGGAATCACTTCCAAAAGATATTGGTCGATTTGACGTTGTCGTTTCAGCAATGGCTTTTCACCATTTAGATCAACCTCTTAAGGCCCTTGGTATTTTGAAAGGTCTGCTTAATCCTGAAGGACAAATTTTTGTTATTGACCTGGACCAAGAAGATGGCTCTTTTCACCCCGATAACAAAGGGATGGGAGTTAAGCATTTTGGTTTTTCTGCTGACGAGCAAAGAATGTGGTCATCAGAATTAGGATTTAAATCATTTACCAGAGAGATCATTCATCATATAAGCAAGAATGAACGCGAATATGGTGTCGCCTTAAGCCTTTATCAAATTTAGAGAGTAAAAATGGAAGATGGTGAGTTTTTAAGTCCAAAAGATAAGCTTCAAATGGAAAAACTTAAAAAACGTTTGGTCGTCTTAAAAAAACAGCATAAATCATTTGCTGCTAAAAAAAGTACATTGTCAGCTGAAGAAAGAGATAAGTGGCGTGAGAATGCCAAAGAAACTCAAGAAATCAACGTTGAGATCAAAGAATTGCGGCTTAAGAATATTATGGAAGCGGGAAGAGGCTAAGGATATTCAACGCATTCTGAAAGTTGAATCATTGATTCATTTCTAAAAATAAATCCGTTCGAAATAATTTGACCTTTCATTTCATTTTTATTGATATGAATTGTGGTGTCTTGATCACTAAATTCAAAAGACTCTGAATTGTTGCTCCACTGATTTGAACCAAGAGGATAGTATTTTTCAACTTCCTTTTCATTCAGAAAAAGAAGATATGTTTTGTTACTCATCTCGCTAGTCTTTAGCACCATTAAAATATTTTCCAACTGAGTTGAGCATTGAATCTCAAAGGCCTGTGCAGAAGAAAAGATAAAAGAAATAAGGATCAACATTTTCATTAGAATGTGATTTAGCACTGATAAAGCTTAAAAAAAAGAGATTCTATACTTTTTCTCCTAAGTCCCGCAGAACGTATTTTGAATAATTTCATGGACTTCTGGTGGCTTTTGTAAATCTTCACAACCACTCTGTATTGTAAAAGGACTTTGATAGACTTCATTAAGCCTATTAAAGAGTGTGTAGTCACCTGTCAGTCCTAACTGGATGGCCTTCTCTATCAAATGGTTTCGCGGAATATTGGCTGGATTTGTGGCATCCAGATGATCAATGATTTCTTGAGTTGAAAGAGATTGAGAGCGCACTCGCTCGCGCCATCTCATCAAAATGGGGAAAGCATCTTTCTGTTCCAACTGAGATGAGAGATTTCTAAAGCTATTAGTGAAATCTTGACCTCGTACTTGAAGATCATTGAGGAAGTCGACGATCAGAGGACCATCTTCTTCCATTTCATCGAGTAGTCCCAGTTTTAATCTCATTTTTTTGAGCCACTCATTTTCGAAAATGGTCGGTAGAGTTGCGAGCACTGCTTCCAGTTTTTTGATGGCCTCTTGTGAATCATCATCGATTAAAGGAATAAGGCATTCTGCCAATCGTGTAAGGTTCCATTGAGCAATTTGAATCTGATTATTGTAAGCATAACGACCCTGACGATCAATAAAGCTATAAACTTGATCAGCTTTAAAAATATCCATAAAAGCACAGGGACCGTAATCTATGGTCTCTCCTGAGATAGACATATTATCCGTATTCATTACACCGTGAATAAATCCGATACTCATCCAATGGGCGATAAGTCTTGCTTGGTTATGACAAACTTTTTCAAAAAATGAGAGGTAAGTTGAATCCGGATAATGTCTCTCGATTGCATAGTCAGCTAAAATTTTGAGGTTTGTAATATCTTGTCTTGCAGCGAAGTACTGAAAGGTTCCAATTCTCAAGTGGCTTGATGCGACTCTGGTAAAAATTCCACCTGGTAATTCTTCCTCGCGAAAGACCATCTCTCCAGTGGTAACAGCAGCTAAGGCACGAGTCGTGGGGACTCCTAAAGCATTCATCGCCTCACTGACAATGTATTCACGAATGACTGGTCCTAAAGATGATCGACCATCGCCTCGACGTGAGAAGGGGGTTTGGCCAGAGCCTTTGAGTTGGATATCAAATCTTTCTCCCTCAATTGAGATAACTTCTCCAAGGAGAACTGCTCGTCCGTCCCCTAGTTGAGGAACGAAATTCCCAAACTGATGACCAGCATAGGCGAGGGCAATGGGTTTTGAATTTGGGAAGAGATCAAGTCCAGAGAATAATTTTGCTAATTCAGAAGGAGTTGATTTTTCTAAATCAAGTTGTAACTCTTTTGCCAGCTGAGAATTAAAAGCCAGCAACTCTGGAGAAATGGCACTGGAAGGCATTATCTCTTTAAAAAAAGCTTCAGGTAATTCAGAGTAACTATTATTGGATTTGATCATAAAGCTTTATATCACAAAAGCTTGAGATGAGGAGGGCCGTCTTAAGGATTTCGAGCCAGACTCATTAAGGGTTTTTGAGTGGTAGGAGTATAAGTCATGCCTCCTTTCACTTTTGAAGCTCTTGCCATACAGGCTTGAGAGCAACAGCCTAGAGGTCCTAAATGCTTCATAAATTGCAAACGATCGCGAGTGGTTTTAGAGCAGTGGCGATTTGAACCCCATTTTTTAGTTTTACCCCAATCTCGAAGACCATTATTAGCTTCGTAAAGTTTTAAAGCACATTTCGCGTTATCAAGTCTTACGGCATCAGTCATATAGCGTCGATTATTTCTCTTTTTGTCAGCTTTATCTTCATTTCCATTAGCATCTCTAACAACCGCTTGTGTTCCATAGCAGAGTGATTCTCTTTTATTATTGTGAATAGGATTTATGCCCCACGGCCCTCTTCCACCTATACCAATATTATCCTTTCCTAAGGTCGATTCATTGTTGGCGATACATAAAAACTGATGAAGCAATTCATCATTATTTGTGACTCCGATATTTAAGTAATTTTCATTATGAACTTGAACTTTACAAACACCTGCATCTTTCATGGCTTGGGCCAAAGATTTCAGTCTATCGATGGCAGGATCGCTTGGTGGAAGATCATTAAATTGGTCTACGGTGAATGCAATTTTCTCAAACATCCAACAAGAACGAATTGATTTATTTGGTCCTTCAGCTAAATCAAGAACCATATAAGGGGAAGCTTCAGCAAGATACTCATCCATTTTTACTAATCTAGCTCCATTAGCGCTAATATCATCGAGTACGCTCTTGTGAGCAATTGATGGAACAGTATAGTCCATTGGTTTTTTTGTCTCTTTATTCATACAGAAGAAAGTCGTCTCTGTTTCTCTTTCATCATAAGAGCAAATCACATTTGCCTTTGCCCAAAGAGTAAGAGGGAGTAATAAAGAGAGAAATGAAAGTAATTTGATTAAGTTTTTCATGAACACATATTATCCTAAGAGCGTTTGTTCTAGATCTAGGCATTTTTCTCTCTTAGGGTCTAACTATCCGAATTCTAAACTGAGGTTAGGCTGATATACTGCCTTAAAAATTGGCCATTACAATATTTTCTCAGTGTGATTTTCCTAGAACGTCATTAGAATAAAAGAAACTCATTCAGCTAGGAATTCTTAATGAAATTAAGCAAAGAACAAATTATCAGTGAAGTGAAAACGTCAACTAATCCCAAGGTTAAAGTGGCCATTACGGATATCGATGGCGTTTTAAGAGGAAAGTATCTTCATAAAGATAAGTTCATTTCAATCCTTGAAGGAGGCTTTGGTTTTTGCGACGTCGTTTTTGGATGGGATATAAATGATCTTTCCTATGAAGAAATGGAATTCACGGGCTGGCATACTGGTTATCCGGATGCTGTGGCAAAACTTGATCTCGATACCTATCGCAGAGTTCCTTGGGATAACGACGTTCCCTTTTTTCTTGGTGATTTTGGTATTTCAATTTGCCCTCGAAATTTACTAAAAAAAATCAGACAAGAATCGCTTAGCCTAGGATACAAACCTTCATTCGGCCAAGAATTTGAATGGTTTAATTTTAAAGAAACTGCTGAAAACCTTCATGAGAAAAATTTCAATCAACCAGAACACTTAACTCCAGGCATGTTCGGCTATTCCATTTTACGAATGGCCAAAAATACCGATTTCTTAAACGATATTTACGATTTGATGTTTAAGTTCAATGTTCCCATTGAAGGGCTTCATACTGAAACGGGACCAGGAGTGCTTGAAGCAGCTATTCTTTTTGGTGATGCTCTTGAATCTGCAGATCGTGCGGTCCTTTTCAAATCAGGCGTGAAGGAAATAGGGTTGCGTTACGATATTATGCCAACATTTATGGCAAAAATTAGTGAGAATTTACCAGGGTGCTCAGGACATATTCACCAAAGTTTATGGGACGAAAGATCCAATCTTTTTTATGATGAGAAAAGTAAAACAAAGATGAGTCCATTAATGGAGAGTTATATTGCAGGACTATTACATTGCATGCCTCATGTTTTGCCAATGTATGCGCCAACAATTAATTCATTCAAACGACTCGTAGAAGGAGCTTGGGCGCCAACAACTGTGACTTGGGGGATTGATAATAGAACGACGTGTATTCGCGCTTTACCTGGTAGCCCTAAGTCAACCAGAATTGAACTTCGAGTAGTGGGTTCTGATGCCAATCCCTACCTCGCTCATGCCGCGGCGTTAGCTTCAGGCCTCTACGGGATTAAAAATAATTTAAAGCTTGGCAAAATGACGGAAGGAAATGGCTATCAGGATTTTTCAAATGGTGTGCTTCCTCGCAATTTATGGGAGGCAACTCAGGCAATGTCTAAATCTGAAATACCAACGCAGCTTTTTGGAGCTGAATTTGTAAAGCACTTCACTAAGACAAGAGAGTGGGAGTGGAAGCAGCACGCTAAGGCCGTGACTGACTGGGAGTTTAAACGTTACTTTGAAATAGTTTAGTGTCTCTTTTTTTTAGAGGTTGAAATATTATGAACTACGATTGGAATCAGAAGTATAATTACAATTTTCCCACACTCGTGCGCTTTGGAGCGGGAGTGATTACAGAACTTGGCCCTCATCTTAAAGATCAAGGGTTAAAGCATGTTCTGTTGGTTTCAGATCCCGGACTCGCGAAGTTACCAGTTTTTCATGAAGTCGCGGAGATGATCAAATCTGCTGGACTCAATGTTACTAGCTTTAGCGATATCGCCAAGAATCCTGTTAAATCCAATGTGCTCAAGGGCGCTGAAACTTATCATCAATCAAAAGCTGATTGCATAGTTGGATTTGGTGGTGGAGCAAGCATGGATGTTGCTCGCGCTATTGCACTCGCCATCAATCATCATCGTGATCTCTTTGATTATGACGATGCTACTGGTGGAGATCGTTTTGTTACTGAAGCAGTTCCTTATTTTGTTACAGTACCCACAACTTCTGGAACTGGTTCCGAAGTGGGGCGTTCAACAGTTATTTCAGATGATGTCACTCATGAGAAAAAAATCTTATTTTCGCCAAAGTTAATGGCCAGAAAAGTTTTTGCTGATCCTCAGCTGTCGATGGCACTTCCTTCTTTTGTTACCGCCGCCACAGGTATGGATGCTCTTACTCACAATGTTGAAGCCTATTTAGCAAAAGGCTTCTCTCCGATGTGTGATGGAATTGCCTTGGAAGGAATTCGTCTCATTTCACAAAGCTTAGAAATGGCGACTCATTCACCAGATCTAGAATCACGATCAAAAATGATGATTGCCTCTCTTATGGGGGCGACTGCATTTCAAAAAGGATTAGGAGTTGTTCATTCACTGGCCCATCCTCTTTCAACACTTGTAGATATGCACCATGGATTGGCCAATGCCATTATGCTTCCTTATGGAATGGAATTTAATAAATCGGTATCAAGTTCGCGAATGGCCACCATTGCTCAAACAATAGGTTTAAAAGAAGCTTCCGCCGATAGCTTCATCGATTGGATCAATCAGTTAAATAAAAAGTTAAATATACCAAGTCAATTATCTACTCAAAAGATTGATCAGTCCCATTTGAAGCCTCTTGCGGCCCTTGCGATTAAAGATCCATGCTGGGGTTCCAATGAAAAACCTGTTTCAGAATCAGACTTTCTCTCAATTTATCAAAAAAGTTTGTAAGGAAGAGCATGATTAAGTTAGGTGTCACTTCTTGCTTTATGTATCCCGACCCAAATCGAGTTGTCTTCGGGCACAAAACATTGACTTATTTCGAACATGATATGAGCCGTTACCTCTCACGAAAGGGCGTTATGCCCATTTTACTTCCCGATCTACCATGGGAAGAGCTAGAGCAGTATTTACAAGAAATGGACGCTTTTGTTTTTCAAGGAGGAGCTGATATTGCTCCTCGAAATTACGGTGAAGAAGGAATTGAGAACGGGCGTTGGCCAGGGGATTATCATCGCGACCAATACGAATTGAAAATCATGGATTGGGCTTTCAAGAATAAAAAGCCCATCTACGCCATTTGCAGAGGGTTTCAATTGGCCAATGTTTATTTTGGAGGCACGCTCTTTCAAGATTTAAAAATTCAAAAGAAAACGCCAATAGAACATCGAAATGCAGAGCTTTATGATAGAATTTTTCATGAAGTTGAGATGACATCTGGAAGTTTGCTTGAAAAAATTTATAAGACAAAAAAAATAACTGTTAATTCAGTACATCACCAAGGAATTAAAACCTTGGGTGCTAAACTTCAAGTTGACGCTATTTGCCCAGAAGACCAATTGATTGAAGCTTTTCATTATGAAGAGGAAGATCATTTCGTCATGGCAGTCCAATGGCATCCAGAATTTTCACACTCTATAAAAGATATCGTTGCTGATCCTAAACCATTATTAGATTACTTTCTTTCGAGGATTAAATGAAAATTGTAAACCCAAGCAATAACCAAGTGATAAAAGAAATCCAAGAAGATAGTAAAGATACAATTCATCAAAAATATAATAAGGCTTCAGATGCTCAAAAAGATTGGCAACATTCAAAACTAGAAGATCGACTGAAGATCATTGCTCAGTTTTCAGCTTTGTTGGAAAAAGAATGTGAATCTCTTGCGAAAGACCTCTCTGATGAAGTCGGAAAGCCGTTACAAGAAGCACGAAATGAAGTGAATGGAGCGAGAGGTCGAATTCAGTTCTTCATTGAGAACGCCAAAAAATGGTTGAGTCCCTCACTTCAAAATACAGCGGGCAATACAGCTGAAGAATTAAGTTTTGATCCGCTTGGAGTCATTGCTAACATTTCAGCATGGAATTATCCCTTTCTAGTAGGGGTGAATGTTTTTGTTCCTGCTTTAATTGCTGGCAACGCTGTTCTCTATAAACCCTCTGAGTTTGCCACTATGACAGGCTTAAATATTGGTCGTCTACTGAAAGAAGCTGGATTGCCATCAGGTCTTTTTCAAGTCGTGGTTGGTGATTATCATGCAGGTGAGAGACTTCTTGAATTACCTCTAGATGGTTATTTTTTTACGGGAAGTTATAAAACAGGAAAATATATTGCAGAGAGAGTTGCTTCCAAATTAGTTCCAGTTGGCTTAGAGCTTGGAGGAAAAGATCCGCTTTATGTCACTGAAGATGTGCAAGATTTAAAACAAGTTGCTGGAGCCGTTGCAGAAGGATGCTTTTATAATAATGGTCAAAGCTGTTGTGCCGTTGAAAGAGTTTATATTCATGAAAAAGTTTATGATCAATTCGTTCCGCTCTTTATTGAGGAAGTTAAATCATTTACAACTGGTGCGATAACCAGATCAGCTCATTTGGATTTTTTGCAAAAACAAGTTGATGATGCAGTTAAAAAAGGCGCAAAGCTTGAACTAGGTGGAAGAAAAGGTAATGCCGATGGAAGCTTTTTTGAATCGACGGTATTGACCAACGTTAACCATGAAATGCTTGTGATGAAAGAAGAGACCTTTGGTCCAGTTATCGGCCTTATGAAAGTAAAGAGTGATCAAGAGGCAATTAAGCTGATGAATGATTGTGAATATGGACTTACGGCCTCCGTTTATTCAAAGGATATTGAACGGGCCAAGAAGATCATTTCGCAAGTAAACTCAGGAACTTCGTATATCAACTGTTGCGACCGAGTCAGTCCTTATCTCCCTTGGTCGGGGCGAAATAAGTCAGGATTGGGATCAACTCTGTCCTATCTCGGTATTTTAGCTTTTGCCAGGCCACGTGGATGGCATATTCGAAGCTGATTTTAAATGTAAGCCCTTAATATTGCATTATGCCACTGAATAAGTGACACTAAAATGTCACAAAAATCGTTAGTGAAACGTATTGCGAATAACATATTCAATTAAGGGCACAATTATGCTTTTCAGATTCAAAATTGAAGGTCTCTTACTTTTAAACTTTTTTACAATCACAGTTGCCCAAGCAGGTACCTTCAAACAAATAGCTGAAAATTTATCACAACATGTCGAAGTGACACAAATCGAAGCGAAGTCAAAAGCGATGAGTGAAGAGGCGAGTATGGCGAGCTCATGGGGAGACCCTCGTTTTCAAATTGCAGCAAGAAACTTTCCAAAAGATACATTAAAGAACGACACAACTCCAATGACTGGAATTGAATTTGGATTGTCTCAAAAAATAGCGCTTTCGACTAAGTACGGAAATATAGGAGACGCTCAAGAGTCAATGTCTCAAGCTGTTCATTACGAAGCCATTAATCATTCAATCGAGTTAGTTAAATCGTTATGGGAATTGGCCATAATGAAACGCAAGGCCCTAGAGGAGAAAGAGATTCTCAGTGAGAATTTAGATTGGATCACAAAAATACTAGATGTAAGTAAAAAGAGATATGGCAATGGCAAAATCTCTCAACAAGCTGTTCTCGAAATTGAAATACGAAAATCTGAAATTGAAAGTGAGCTAAGTAATAAAAAGTATGAGCTCTCTCAAATTTCAGATCAATTGAATTATCTGACAGGAGAAGGGCAACAATTAGATTTTAATACCGTTCCCTGGTCACTCCTGAATAAAAAGGATCAAGAACGAAGAGACCACAGAGAACTTGCGATGAAAGCTAAAGTGACGGCAAAAGAATTAAGCCTTACTGCGGCCAAGCAAAATTATCTTCCAGATTTAATGGTGTCAGTAGGCTATACGAAAAGATCAAATATCGATGGCAAAGGAGACTTTGTCGGTGCCTCTGTAAGTTTTCCTCTCCCTTTCTCTAGCGAGAAATATTCTCAACATGGCAAAGCGACTGAAGAAAAGTTAATGGCGCAAAGAGAATATGAAAATTACGAACTTAAAAAGAAGCGTGATCTCGACGTGCTTCATAAAGAAATAGAAAAGATAAAAGCTGAAATTTATCTGCTAGAGTCAAAAACAATTAAGTTTGCTAGAAACTCTCGAACAATCACATCTAAATCCTATGGCCTTGGTCATTCAACTTATGTGGAACTTTTGCAAGCAGAGTTAAAATTACAAAGCATTCTTATGAAAAAGACAATGTTAACAGCTCAGAGAGATTCTAAGTTAATTAATCTGAAGTATATGAATGGAGAGTCTCTTTATGAATAAACACCTTTTTTTACTTTTGGTTGTTGCTGCTGTCTCAAGTTCTTGTACGAAAAATAATAAAGAAGTTAAAACTGAAGCTAGTCCAACAGAGCAAGTTAAACCAATGGAAGCTAAGACTAACAGCTATTACACTTGCTCGATGCATCCAGAAGTCCATGAGGATAAGCCTGGCAAATGTCCAATCTGTCACATGAATTTAGTAAAAGTTGAGGTTGAAGAAGATAGCGCAAATCAACAAAGACCTACCTCTAGCAGCGCTGGAAGCGACAGTGCGGCTGAGATCATCGCCAAAGTAAAACTACGAAAAGCCCAATTGAGTCATTTTAATCCAGATTTCTTTCCCGTCACAAAAATGAAAATGGCAAAGAAAATACGATTATTGGGTTCGGTACTCCAATCGGAAGAAAAAGAAAGTAGTATTCCCGCTCGTATTAATGGAAGAGTAGAAAAGGTTTATGTGAAATCAACTGGGAGCTTTGTGAAGATTGGAGATCCAGTCGTTGATATCTACAGTCCCCAATTAATAACGGCCGGAGAAGAATACCTTTTGGCCAGAGAGAGCTTTAATAAAAGCAAAAGTCGTGAATTTAAGGAAATGCTTACTCAAAGTGAAGAAAGACTTCTTTTGTGGGGAATTAAAGAATTTCAATTTGAAAAATGGTTTAAGGAAAAGAGCGTTCCTAAGCAAATCACTATTCACTCAGCAGCCACAGGTATTGTTCGGAAGCGACATGCAACAGTGGGTAAGTATTTTAAAGAAGGTCAAAACTTTTTTGAGCTGTCAGATCTTTCCGAAATTTGGGTTGAGATGGATGTTTACGAGCACGATGCAGCCTTAATTGAATTAGGGCAAAAAGTGGAACTTGAGTTTTCTTCTTTGCCTGGAGAAATTTTAGAAGGTGAAGTCGATTTCATTAATCCGGTACTGGAAGAAAAATCTCGCACACTAAAAATTCGAACGACAATATCTAATTCAAAAGGAACGTTAAAGCCTGGAATGGTTGCTGATGCGACCTTGTCTCTCGATCTTCCTGGTGAACCTCTCGTCGTTCCAAGAAGTGCAGTCATTGATACTGGGAAACGAAAAGTCGTTTGGCTAAAAGTTGATGACCAATCCTTTCAGGCAAAAATTATCCATACTGGTCAAGAGTCAGAAGGCTATGTCGAAATTAAGCATGGCTTAGTTGAAGGCGATAATGTTGTCATTGAAGGGAATTTTCTTTTAGATGCTCAGGCACAGCTCTTTGGTGGCTATGAGGATATGAATACTCAAAAATCAAGCGGTCATCAACACTAGGAATTGACATGATTCAGAAACTAATCGAATTATCCATCCGTAATCGTGTCTTTGTCGTGATGATATTCATTATCATCAGCTTACTTTCCGTCTTTAGTTTAAAGACTGCGAGAGTTGATGCCATTCCAGATATTGGCGAAAATCAACAAATTGTTTATTCGGAGTGGATGGGACGATCTCCAAAAGACATTGAAGAGCAAGTGACTTATCCCTTAAGTATTCTTCTGCAAGGCCTCCCTGGCGTTAAAAGTATTAGAGGTATTTCAGCATTTGGCTTTTCAACAATTTATGTCATTTTCAAAGATGATGTCGATTTTTACTGGAGTCGAAGCCGCGTTCTTGAAAAACTTTCTTCTTTAGGAAGTGAGCTTCCTGAAGGTGTTACTCCTCAAATCGGACCTGACGCTACCGGACTCGGTCAAGTTTATTGGTACACATTGGAAAATGAAAAAGGAGCAGAGCATCCTCAGTCGTTAGCTCAATTAAGATCTTTACAAGATTTTTACGTAAAGTATCTTCTTCAGGGAGTTGAAGGAGTGAGTGAGGTTGCCAGTATTGGTGGCTTTGTTAAAGAATATCAAATTGATGTTGATCCCAAAAAACTATTTGCCTATGATGTCCACTTCGATGCCATTATTAAAAGTATCAAATCAAGTAATATCGATGTTGGTGCGGAAGTTGTTGAAGACGGTGATAGAGAGTATATCGTTCGAGGTAAAGGTTTTCTTAAGTCTCTCGCCGATATCGAAAATGTCGTCATCGCAGTAAAAAATAAAACCCCTATAAGAGTGAAAGATGTTGCAACTGTCGGACTGGGACCTGGTTTCCGAAGAGGCGATCTCGATAAAAACGGTGTTGAGTCGGTTGGTGGAGTTGTCACTATGAGATATGGTGAAAACCCACAAGAAGTTATTGAGGGTGTTAAAAAAAGACTTGATGTCATTAAAAATGGTCTACCAAAAGGTGTAAAACTCGTCCCTTTCTATGATCGCACGGAATTGATTCAGCGAACCCTTTCAACCGTTTATTCTTCGTTGCGTGAGGAACTCGTAATCACAGTTGTGGTCATTTTACTTTTTCTTCTGCATTTTCGCTCATCGATTTTAGTTTCGTTGACATTACCTTTTGGAGTCGGGATCAGTTTTATTCTTATGAAACTCATTGGTATCGACTCAAATATAATGAGTTTGTCAGGGTTAGTTATTGCGATTGGTTCGATGGTCGATATGGGGATCATCATGACCGAAAATATTTATGCTCATTTGGCATCTCAACCTGAGGCAAAGAATGAAGAGAAAATTGAAATCATAGTAAAGTCGGCAAGAGAAATTGGTCCTGCCATTTTGACTGCAGTTCTTACAACTATTGTTACATTTCTACCTGTCTTTGGATTAGAGGGAAGTGAAGGAAAACTTTTTGGTCCCTTGGCTTGGGCAAAAACATTGGCCATGTTTGGATCAGTCGTCGTCGCTATTATCTTAGTTCCAGCACTTTCTGTTTACTTTTTAAGAGGCAAGCTAAAGCCAATTGAAAAAAATGCTGTGACGATGTTTATTATCGATCGCTACAAACCCACACTTACTTGGATATTGGACCATCGAAAAATATTTATAATGTTCCCATTACTTTTGCTTCTTCTAGGGGGAATTGCTCTCAATCAGTTAGGTAAAGAGTTTATGCCATCGTTAAATGAAGGCGATATCCTCTATATGCCAGTGACAACACCCGATATTAGCTTAACTAAAGCTCGCGAGCTTTTAGCCTATACTGACAAAGTTTTAAATAGTCATCCTCTTGTGGTTCATGCAGTTGGCAAACTAGGCCGAGCAAAAACGGCACTTGATCCTGCGCCTGTCGCCATGTTTGAAACGATTGTTAAATTAGTTCCTAAGGAACAATGGCCTAAAGGCAAGTCCATCTATGACATCATGGAGGAGTTGGATAAGAGCTTACAAGTACCAGGCTTAGTTAACTCATGGGACTTTCCAATTCAGACTCGAATAGGAATGATTTCAACTGGAATCAAAACTCAAATTGGTATCAAAATATTTGGAACTGATTTAAAAACTCTTGAGTCAATTGCTGCTGAAGTCGGGGCTGAAGTTGAGAAAGTTAAAGGTGCCTATGGTGTATATTCAGAGAAAATCACAGGTAAGCCCTACATCGAGTTTGATATTGATAGAGTTGCAGCCAGTCGCTATGGCATTAATACAGGTGTTGTTAATCAAATAATACAGTCTGCAGTTGGTGGTATGACTATTGGTCAGTTTTATGAGGGTCGCGAGCGTTATCCTATTCGCGTCCGATATAAAAAAGAGTTGCGTGATCGTATCGATGAGCTCAAAAGAGTTCTCGTCCCAAGTCCCTTGGGTCAACATATACCTTTAGAGCAACTTGCAGATGTTCGAATCGTAACAGGACCTGCTGCGATTCAATCTGAAAATGGAATGCTACGCTCTGTTGTTCTTCTCAATGTTAAAGACCGTGATCTCGTTGGCTTCGTAGAGGAAGCTCAAGAGCACATACAAAAGATGGTTGAGTTGCCAAAAGGTTATTCGATTGTTTGGGCAGGTCAATATGAGAACCAAGTTCGAGCTACAAACCGATTGCTCTTTCTCGTTCCGATGGCCTTAATTATTAATCTTCTGATCATTTATTTAGGTATTAAAAACTTAAGAAATTCGGCAATTATATTTTCAGCTGTTCCCATTGCGTTTGCTGGTGGTTTACTGCTTTTATGGATTGGAGGATTTAATACGTCGGTGGCTGTTTGGGTTGGGTTTATTGCCCTTTTTGGAATCGCCGTTGATGATGGTGTGGTCATGATGACCTATCTTCAAGAGGCAATTAAGCTTCATTCTCCCCAAAATTGGAGTGAACTCAAGGAATGCATCATAGAGGCCGGGAGTCGTAGAATTCGTCCACTTATTATGACAACAGCGACCACTGTGGTTGCGCTTGTTCCTGTGATGTGGGCCACTTCGACAGGAAGTGAAGTGATGAAGCCTATGGCAATACCTACATTAGGTGGTATGTCCGTAGAATTACTTACTCTTTTTGTCGTTCCCGTTGTTTTTTCTTATTTTGAACAAAAGAAAATTAAAAGTGAACACATGATGAATGCCTAATGTAAATTCTACTAAGTCCCTATAATTTTGACTATATATGGCCTAGAGTACTTTCATATTAATCTTTTATAAGGACCTTTTTAATGAAGAAAGCACTCGCCTTGAGTATCTTGGCAACAACACTCTCTATTTCTCAAGTCGTGTCTGCTGAACAAACTTATGTTGGTTCAAATTTCAATTCAGTATGGGCACAGGTCACTAGTGATGCATACGCGAAGCCACAGAATAAAATTTCATTTGGAAGTTTAGTAGAGTTTGGAGTCAATAAAATTAAAAACTCAGCAGAAAGAACATTAAGTGATCATTCTGATATCCTTCCACAATTTAACAAGCTGGCCCACCCAAATGGAATCTGTTTGAAAGGAACTTGGGAAATTGACCAAGAAAATATTTATTCAGGTCTATTCAAAAATGGTTCAAAAGCGATGATTATCGCGAGAGCAAGTACGGCCATGTCCACAACGAAAGCAGGTGAGACTAGAGCTTTTGGACTGGCCGGCAAAATCTTCTCACAAGATGAAGTTGATCAAGAGTCACTTGTTCCAACTGCCAACTTTTTCTTAGTTGATGATCTCGGAGGAACAAAAGCAAAGCACTATACAGACGTCGCAATGACTAATGAGCCTGCTGTTAGTAAAACATTCGAAGTTATTAAAAATCTAGCTTATGCATTAAAGCTGGCTTCAACTTTTGGCAAAGCAGATGAAAATCCGGGAATGAGACAGATGTATGAAATCTCTGAAATGGATGCTGAGGGGAAAGTTATTACCCCAAAATGGATGAAGATTCAGGCCCGTGCCGGTCAGACAATTAATAAATCAGACTTCAGAGATGAATTGAATGTTAAAAACTACAATAACCACCTTGTTTTTGATATTTCTGTTGCGAATTCAGAACTTTCAAATGGTCAGAAAGACTGGGAACGCATTGGTTCAGTTACTTTCGAAGAATCAGTTGTAAGTAATAGCTGTGATCACCGTCTCCATTTTCATCATCCAAAGTGGAGAAAAGACCTCAAACACAAGCTCTAGATTATACTTTTCAAATCTTTTTATATAAAATCTCATCTTCACATTTGATGATGAGGTTTTATGGTTCAGGATCACAACTATCTTTTGCAAGACGAAAAAATATCTTCAAATGAAAAGAAAACAATTCTAGTTGTTATCCTTACTTTTATAACCATGATCGTAGAAGTTACCTATGGTCACATCACGGGCTCCATGGCTTTATTGGCTGATGGCTGGCATATGGGGAGTCATGTCGGAGCGCTAGGTATTTCTGTAATGGCCTATCGGATGGCCCGCTCCCCAAGGTTTAAGCATTCATTTAATTTCGGAACTGGGAAGTTCGTCCCCTTGGGGGGATACACAAGTGCAATTCTTTTAGGACTTGTCGCTTTTTTAATGATCGTTGAATCTGTTGAGAGACTCATGAATCCCAATACGATTCAGTTTACAACGGCCATCGGTGTCGCAGTTGTAGGCTTAATTGTTAACGTGATAAGCGCTTTAATTTTAAAAGATGATCACCATCATGACCATGATGATGATCACAAACATCTTGAAGATCACGTTCACGATCACAACCATCACAGTGCTCTCGTCCACGTTATCGCAGATGCCTTGACCTCAGTTTTGGCGATTGTCGCCCTATTGCTCGGGCAATGGAAAAATTGGCAATGGGCTGACCCCGTGATGGGAGTTGTTGGTGCTGTCGTGATTTTGCGTTGGGCGTACAAGCTTTGTAAAGATACTGGTTGGGAGCTTTTAGATGGCAATTCAAAGGCGATATCAAAATCGAAAATCGTTGAAATCTTTATTAATGATAACGTCGAAATAATCGACTTACATATTTGGAGAATTGCACCGAGTGCGCATGCCTGTGAATTGGTAGTTAAGTCTGATTCACTTAAGGGAGCTATGTTTTACCGAGAGAAGATACTGAATGAGATCGAGATTGAGCATCTAATCATTGAGGAAATCGAATAATTATGGAAGCTATTTTAAATTCATTTGCTTTGGTTGCAGTATCCGAAATAGGTGATAAAACACAGCTCTTGTCATTTGTCCTTGCAAGTCGCTTTAAAAAACCTTGGCCTATTATTTTGGGGATATTGATAGCCACTATATTAAATCATGGGCTCGCTTCATATGTGGGAGTGGCAAGTTTTAACTTTATTCCAGCTGAGTATCACAAATGGATTCTCTCTTTTGTTTTTTTAGTTTTTGGCTTTTGGATATTGATTCCTGATAAAGAAGACGAGGTTAAACAAGAAAATAAGTATGGTGCTTTTCTCACGAGCCTCTTCCTTTTTTTTATAGCCGAAATGGGAGATAAAACTCAGCTCGCTACAATCGCATTAGGTGCGCAGTACCATAGCACAGTCGCAGTTACGATTGGGACGACCTTTGGAATGCTCGCTGCAAATGTTCCTGCTGTTTTTATGGGGGATAAAATATTAAAATATGTGCCTTTGAAAAGAGTAAGACAAATTGCTTTTTGCCTTTTTCTCTTCTTTGCAATATATATTGTACTAAATTAAGAAACTCTTCCCATCTAAATCATTTTTATCACTTCTTTATCAATTGAATTCATGTAAAATACTTTTAATGAGAATTGTTTCGTTATGTATTGCTATATTCAGTATTTTTCTGAGTTTGAATGCTCATTCAGAGTCTTTCTTTCGTTTTCGCTATTCAATTGAAGAAAAATCAACTCTTGGCCAAGTTTTAAATAAATTTACCAATAAAAACGTCAATTTTAAAAATGAATCACCTTCAATACTCAAAACGAAAAGTCAAAATCCCAACGTCGTAAATTGGAATTACTTAGAGACAGGATTAGCTTTTGATATCTATTTAGAAAAAAAATTGGCGAGTAAGAAAGCAATTGCCGAATATATAAAGAGAAAAGATAGAACAAAAGTTGTAGTCAAAAGGAATAGACAATATCAACTTAATGTTTTCTATATGGCTTCGAATGGAATTTTCCAACAAAGCAATCAAAGCAAATCTGTGAAAATTGAATTCAAACAATATTCACCTTATACTTTTGGAATAGGCTATAATTACTTATTTAAGAATAAGCCTTATCAATGGGTGTCTTCGCTCTATTTATCGCATCTTGAGACGGCCTCTACGAATTTTGATCAAAATGTTAGTTTACAACCCGAAATTGGCTTTAATCTCTATTTTCAATACGACGAATATAAACGTAAGAATTCTTATTATTTTGGTTTTGATTACGAAAGATTCAATACTTTCAATCTCCCTACTTTGGAATCCTCCAGTATTTCAGTTGTCGACCTTAATTTTGTTTCTTATTTAACAGCAGGACTTGCAAGTTCATTTGCCATTTTTAAATTACCTGTTTATTTCAAGTTCTCTGTTTCTAAAAGTCTCACTTATGAGAGAAAATTTTCTAGTAGCGAAGGCATTTCTCACTTAAGTGGTTTTAAAGCTATTGTTTTCTTTTCGACTCCTATCGGAGGTAAATGGACCTTCAATCTCATGCAAAAGTACCACAGTTTTTCTGGAGATGAGAAACTATCAACCATAAGATATGGGGCAGGGTTTGGTTATGTCTTTTGATGCTATCATCGCTTTATTTACTCTTACTGCCATGGAAACAGTTCTTGGTATCGACAATATTGTTTTTATCTCAATCCTCGTGGCGAGAGTAAGTGAAGAAAATAGAGACAAAGTTCGACAATTGGGAATTTCTCTCGCCTTGATTTTAAGATTGGGTCTTTTGTTTTCTATTTCATGGGTTATGGGTTTGACTCAACCCATTTTCTCATTAGCTTCATATGAATTTTCAGGTCGCAGTCTTATCTTGCTTGCAGGCGGTCTTTTTCTTATCGGTAAATCTACCTTTGAAATTCATCATAAAGTGGAGGGGGAGCCCGAGTCTGAAATTGCACAAAAGGAGGCAAAAGCTTCTGCCATAAGCATACTCCTTCAAATTTTAGTGTTGGATATTGTTTTCTCATTAGATTCCGTAATAACTGCTGTCGGTATGGCTTCTCAAATAGGGATCATGGTAGCTGCCATGGTGATATCGATGATCATTATGTTGATCAGTGCGAAGGGAATTGGAGATTTTGTAGATAGGCACCCAACTATTAAAATATTGGCCCTATCATTTCTTTTGTTAATCGGAGTGATGTTAACTGTAGAAGGAATGGGAGGTCACGTTTCAAAAGGTTATATATATTTCGCCATGGCCTTTTCTTTAACTGTTGAACTTCTTAATATGAGATTTAGAGCAAAAAGACTTAGTTCACGAAATTAATGTGACGACTTTCAGAGACCCACTGATAGCCAATCTTCTGATAAATCGCGTTTGATGTTGGATTTTTTAAATCAGTAAAAAGGTTACACTTAGATTTTCCTGAATCGAGAATTTGCTGAGATAAGGCTGCAACAACTTGGCTTGCGTAACCTTTTCCTCTTTTCTCAGGTGGAGTATAGACAAGAGAAACGCAGGCTGCATTTTTGGATTCGCGACTACGACCCGCCATCGAAACAATTTGTTCATTTTCATCTTTCCAAAAGAAAAGACTTTTATTTAAAATTTGAATTTCCCAAGATTTTTGCGCTGTCTTTTCGGGTTGTTTATCTTCAGGAAAACATTCTTCAACAAATCCTTTGATCATCTGAAGGGCAATCGTTTGATCTTTAACTTGAACTTGATGAAGCTTACCAACTTGTTTGAGTGGTGGAATGACTTTTGTAAGTTCATAAACACCTTGCTCCATGGCCGTCGTCTTTCCTATTCCTAATTGCTTTGTCCATTCTTGAGCAAAGATCAGGGCACTTTCTTTAGGGCCAACGACACCCGAGAGTTTGGTATTTAAAGAATGAAGATAAGTGATAAGCTCTTTAATTGACTCAGAACTCATTTGAGTTATGGCAAGTGGACGATCATCATTTGAACGAAGTGCCTGACCTCCCTCCGTCAGGGAAAGAAAGAGAGTATTGTCAAAGGGCCGTTTTGCATTTGAAATAGCATCGGCCAATCCTAATATTAGATTATTTTCAGATTCTCTTTCCAATAATTGAGATTCATTCTCTTTTAAAAATTCTGAAACATTTTGATATTGTATACAAGTCATTAGCTGATTCTCGTGTTTGGATTCCTATTATATTTAAGGTATCTTTGAAGTGTACAGTCTTAAAGAGAGAACTATATGATAATTGGTAGTTGGAAAATCTTTGCCCTCCTTTCCGCTTTTTTCGCCGCATTAACTGCCATCTTTGGAAAGATAGGTGTGACAGGCATCGATTCCAATTTTGCAACTTTTATTCGCACTGTGGTTATACTCATTTTTATTTCACTCATGCTCATTTTTGGTGAATTTAAATTTTCAACCTTTAAAGATTTAACACCTCATCAGATTGCATTTTTAGTTTTATCTGGTCTTTGTACAGGATTTTCTTGGCTTTGTTATTATCGTGCCCTTCAACTTGGTCCAGCTTCATCAGTTGCTCCTGTCGATAAGCTCAGTGTGGCTTTTGCTATTTTATTGGCTTGGATTTTCCTGGGGGAAAAGATGACAATGAATACAGCTGTTGGTGGAGCTTTAATCGTTGTCGGTTCCATTATCATCCTCCTTGGTACTTTATGAATTACTATGATGAATTTAAAATAACGGTGAAGAATATCGACGAATTTGAATTTGTCGAAAGCGAATTCATTGATTGTTCTTTCGAAGGAATTGACTTTCAAAATCAAGATTTGAAGAGATGTAAATTCGTTGAATGCCAATTTAACTATTGTAACCTTTCAAATGCTAAAATTTCATTTTCAACTTTTCGAGAAGTTACCTTTAAAGAGTCAAAAATGGTAGGTTTGAATTGGACAACAACTCAAGCCATTAGTGATATCGCTTTTGATCACTGTAAGCTTGATAACTCAGTCTTTCAGGGTTTAAAAATTAATGGATTTAAATTTATAAACTGTTCAGTAATCAATTGCGATTTTTCCGAATCTCATTTGCAGAAAGCTAGTTTTAAAGGATCCGATTTAAGTCTTGCGCAATTTAATAATGCAAACCTCGAATCTGCCGATCTCACCAATTGCTCGAACTATTTTATTAATCCCTTGTTCACTAAACTTAAAAAAGCTAGATTTAGCTTTCCTGAAGCGATTTCTCTTTTGGAAGCTCAAGATATTAAAATTGAATACTCTGAAAAGGACATTATTTGAAAATCTGGATTGACGCTGATGCTTGCCCGAAAGTGATTAAAGAAGTGATTTTTAAAACTTCAATGAGGCTCAATTTAAAAGTTGTCATGGTGGCGAATTCTCAGATGTTCACTCCGCCTAGTCCTTTAATTACTTTAGTTCAAGTTGATAAAGGTGCTAATATTGCCGACTTCTATATTGTTGAGCATGCAGACCCAAGTGACTTGATCATTACTGCCGATATTCCCCTTGCCGCTTTAATCGTCGAAAAAGGGGCATTGGCGATTAATCCTCGAGGAGAGGTTTATACCGAAGATAATATAGGGGAGCGACTTTCGATGCGCGACTTTATGAAGGAGCTTCGAGACGGAGGTGGACTTATAACCAGTGGCCCAGATGTCTTTGGCCCTAAGGATAAAGAGAAGTTCGCGAATTCACTCAATAGCATTCTCACCAAGATCATGAAGTAATTTTGTAGAACCTTGACATGTTCATTGGGATAGGGGACAAAGGCTTATCATCATCTGAACAGGCTTTATTTTTATTGCTACTACCGTTGTTTGGATTAGGTAGTAACGATAGTAAAAAATAAGGTTTATCATGACTGATTTCAATTCGTTTTCATTACTCCCCACTATTCTCGAAGCACTGGCAAACAAAGGCTATACAAGCCCTACCCCGATTCAAGAACAAGCGATTCCCCATCTTTTAAATGGCCGTGACCTTTTAGGTATAGCTCAAACGGGGACTGGAAAAACTGCTGCTTTTTCATTACCTATTATTAATCGACTTTTTACAGATAAGAAGAAGGCAAAGCCTGCAAGAATGAGATCGCTGATCTTAACTCCGACGAGAGAGCTTGCTGCCCAAATCAATGACAATGTTAAGACTTATTCTAAAGGCCTAGGACTTAAGAGCGCTGTTATCTACGGCGGAGTTGCTCAGAAACCCCAAGTTGAAGCTATGGTCAGAGGCGTGGATATCTTGATTGCCACTCCAGGACGTCTTCTCGATTTAATTAATGAAGGACATGTTCTCTTTGATCAACTTGAAGTTTTTGTTCTCGATGAAGCTGATCGTATGCTCGATATGGGTTTCATTCGCGATATTGAAAAAATTGTGAAGCTCTTACCTGCAGTCAGACAAACGATGCTCTTTTCAGCAACTATGCCTAACGATATTGCAAGAATTGCCAATAAGTTGCTTAAGAATCCAGAAAGAGTTGAGGTCACTCCTGAATCAACCACAGTTGAAAAGATTGAGCAAAAGGTGAATATGATTGATGGGACCTTAAAGCCTATCTTTTTAAAGCATATTTTAAAAGATCAGAGCATCAAAAGTGTTTTGGTTTTCACCAGAACGAAGCATGGTGCAGATAGAGTGGTAAGACACTTGGAAAAAGATCGTATCCAGTCTGCAGCCATTCATGGAAACAAGTCCCAAAATGCCAGAGAACGTGCTCTAGGCGATTTTAAGGCAGGTAAAATAAGAGTTTTAGTTGCCACAGACATTGCTGCTCGTGGAATCGATATTAGTCAGGTTAGTCATGTTATCAACTACAATCTTCCTGAAGATCCCAAAAGTTATGTTCACCGTATTGGTAGAACGGCCAGAGCAGGACGTAGTGGTGTCGCCATTAGTTTTTGTGATGAGAGTGAAGTTAAATTTTTAAAGGGAATTGAAAAGTTAATTAATATCAAAATCCCTGTCGATAAGTCTCATCTTTCAATGCATCGAAACTAAGCTATTTTTTTTGTAAAAGTGATTGATTGGAGCTTATTGCTCCAATCTTTTTCTATTCTTGTGAGTTTCTCTCCGCCGAAGAAAATCATCATGGCATGACTAGTAAGATCGTACTATCAAAGACTTAAAACAATTATCTCTGACATGTCTCTGCCCAATCACAAGTCGCAAGTACATGTCCCCAATAGTGATCTCCCTAATTCGTCTTCTTTTGAATTATCAGAACACAGTGTTTAAAACGCCTTCATTGAAACAATCACTCGCATCAAACGCGAGACAAATACTTTGGAGGATACCATGAAATTGATCGCACTACTTGCTACTTTGCTCTCTATCTCTTCTGCTTTCGCTTACACTTCAGTCTCAGGTGACAAGATTCATTTCCAATCTGAGTCGACATGGGTTTCTGCTGTTTTCAGTAAGTCACTTTGTTTAGACGGTGACACTTATGAAGCAGTTATCAACAAGTGTGTTGAGTGGACTAACGATGATGACAGAAGATGTGTTCGCAATATCAAGATCACAGCTTACCAACCAATGAAATCAACTCGTCAACGTTGTGCTCAATTCGGTGGTAGAGACGATGATCGCTGTACTCGTTACGAAACTGTTGCTTACGTTCAAAGCCCAGTTCGTACAGTTAAGTTCCTAGACGAAGACGACAGAGTAATTAAGACTCAAAAAGTTACTGTTCCAGCTTGTAAGTAATTACGATAAGTTACCCCCTCATTCATGGGATTCGGCTTCGCCCTTGTCCCATGAATTTTTTTCAAGAGAGTTTGATAATAATTTGATGAGGAACTAGTATCCAGCATGCAAAATTTCACGGACTTAAACCTAGATTCACAGGCAAATTTCGGTTCCCTTGTTGACCAAGTGGCTTTCGATTTGGCCAGTTATTTAGGTCAATATCCCAACAAGAGTTTTGCCATTAGAATCCTTTCAAAAGAAACCGGCCTCAATGAAAAAACACTTAAAAGATTATTGAATAGAGAAAACAAGCCGACCTATCAAACGCTGTTTAAGTTGTACTCAATCTTTTTAGAAGAAGAATGTTTTCAAAAGCTACTCGATAAAAGCCCCGAAGTTGTTAGAAGTTATCTTGCCCAATATACTCCAGAAGAAAAAAAATCTTCTACCCAAGATGAGCAGGACCTACTCGATTTATTTAAGAAAGAACCGCTGGCTGCTGAGATCTTTGTTCTCGCGGGAACGGCGCCACTGATAAAAAGCGCAATTGGATTTAGATACGGACAATATGGACTTGAAGTGATTGAACTCTTGCTAAGTAAGAATATTCTTATTCAATCAGATAAGGATGTTTATAATCTCTCAGCAAAAGTACCAAACCTCGATGGAGAAGCTTTAAAGTTTCTAGGTGAATACTTTGTTCAAAGATTTGCTAAAGTCAGAGATGTGATGAGCGAGAACATGATTTCTTTCTTTGCTGAAGGATTAAACCAAGCGGGAAAAGAGGCTTGGTTAGAAATTGATACTAAGGCTTTTTATAAAAAAGTAGAGATTGCAAACGATCCAAAATTTAAAGGGCCCTTACCTTATTTTACATTTACAGTTACTGATTCAATAATTCGGGAGAAGTCATAATGAAATCGTTAATTCTAGTTGCACTTATTGGCTTTTCAAGCGCCAATGCTGGTATTGGTGGAGCCTCTGGTGGTCACGTTAACTTTCAACGTGAAAGCACTTTTGTGAGTCCTCTTTTTAGCAAGTCACTTTGTTTTGACGGCGTTGATTTTCATGCTGACGTCAGCAAATGTGTAAAATGGTCAAATGACGATGATCGCGACTGCCTAGAAAAGGTTAAAGTACATGCTGTTCAGCCTCAAGAGAGCACGAGAGAGCGTTGTGATAAGTACAATGATAATCGCTGTGAACTTTGGAAAACAGTTCCTTTTATTCAAAGTGAAGTTCGTAAAGTGGATATCATTGAAGACGATCGAGTCGTGGCGAATAAGTTTGTTAAAGTAAAACAATGTAAATAATGAAGTTTTTAAAGTGATTCTTTAAATAGAGAAAGGGGGCTTAAAGCCCCCTTTTTTTCGTTTAGCGAGCGTCTGAGTTAATTTTCATTGTCACTGCTCCACTAAACAGCTTTCTTGAATTCACTTTTGCTAAACTATTACCTGCCGCTCTTCCTGCAATTTGGAGGGGGCCATCTGCAAGTGCTAAAGCAAAGTCATTGTTTGAAGCATTGAATGAATCCTTAAATCCAATTCCAGATCTCCAGGCCATCAAAGCTGGTACAAATTCTACTTCTGAGTTTGCATTTACTCCTATTGAACCATTGGCCACTTTAAATCCCATGTTGAGGAAATTCTGACGATGAGAAGCCCCGAAGCATGATGTATTATAGATCATACGAAGTTTCTTCTTCATTCTCATTTTATCAATCGTGTCCTGTCTGCTAGAGACTGAAAGCATTGCCGCTTCCATGTCCGTTGTTTTCCAAGTCAAGTCTTGAAAGGCCAGCTTACCAGGGGCCCCATGGACAGACATGATCACATCGATCGCCAGGACATTTGGGTCACGAGAGAACTCTTTTACGACACGTTTAAATTCTGGAAAGGTTGCTCGACCACCGGTTAATATATCAATGCGGTCGTACTTATCACCTAAGACTCCTTGAACAGTAACTTGAGTGAGCTCTTCAAGCGCACTATAGAGAGCACTTAATTCAGGAGCTCCTCTACTGTCGAGCTCCGCTACGACAACTAAAACTCGATTGCGAACACTCACACTCGCAATGGCCTGTGACATTGAACTGTAGGCAGCTGTTGCAGTTAAAAGGCCCGCTACCAGTAATTTTTTAAAAGTTGTTTTCATTTCTATCCCCATTTGTTTTTGGATGTTCATTCATCCTGAAATAGTTATCGCACCTCCTTTGATGAAGTTGTATAAATGTATGCTTATATAAAATGTTGTGATATGTTGTAATAATGAAATCGATTAAACTCAAGAATTACGAGGGGTTATTTAAAAAGGGAGAATACGAGCTCCTTAAGAAGTCTTTTGATAAAAATGATTACTCGGAAGATGAATTCCCATGGGTTCTTGCGGGAATGTGTTTTTTAGGACGTCTCGATGACCTGAAGATTATCATTAAAAAACGAAAGCTCTCATGCTTTGAATGTTTTTTCTTAATCATTGCTGCGACTCGAATTGGTGACTACCAAAGTGCAAAGAAATGGATTCAACAATTAGGAGCAATGTCATTTCAATCCAAACGAGACAGTGATCTCTTTTTTTATTATCAAGCACTTGCCTTTTATTCACACATTCATTGTCGCTATCGAATTAGCTTGGCCTTAACAAAAAGAAGTCATCAGTATTCACTTTTCTTATCCAATTCACTCTGGAAGGTTTTAGCTATTGATCTTCTTGGGCACAATTATATTCATATGGGCAATATTCATCAGGGATTATTTTATCTCAATGAAGGAAGGACTCTTTCAAGTGAAATGGGGAATAAAAGTTGGGTTTCTGCTGCAACCGTATCAATTCTTTCTTATAAAGCACAATTTAGTGAAAATCCCGAAGATGATAAATCTAAAATCAAGAAGCATTTAAAAAAGATTAAAAATAACGACAACTACTCTGAGGGATTACTCCTTTTAAGTTTGGCCCATCTTGAAATGTTGACTGGGCAGATGGAAGAGTGCCGCTTGATTCTCAATAAAGCTCAGACCATTATTTTTGGAAATCAAGTTTTAAGACATATGGGGTTGTGGCACTTTGAGAAAGCTTACTATCATTACTTAACAGGTGAAGCTGAAATTGCCTTGTCTGAATTGCAAAGAGCTTTGGGTTTGACTACGACAAGAACAGATAAAAAACTAAGACTAAAAATTTTGGGACTTAAGCAGCAAATAGGGAATCGATTAGGTAAAAAGGAAATTTTCCTCGATCAAGAAATCCTTGATCTGAGCAAAAGTCTTGGCGATCCTCGCTCTCACAATCAGTTGGCAAGAAGAGGAATTCATCAATTTGTGCCCAGTGAAGATCCTCTGGAGTCCTTGTTTAATGAGTTCTCTTCTGAGAATTGGCAAAAATCAATAACTGGAATTATTCACTTTGGCCTTTGGGGTTTGCTGAGAGAAAAGGTCGCGAGCAAACAAAGAAATTATTTAGTTACAGGTCTTTGGAAAAGCGGCGCTCTCTTTATTACCCAGCATAATGTTTATCCCGTCTTTAAAGGAGTAAGTGATCTCTTGTTAAAAGCATTTTTAATTTTAAATGCCAAAAACAAAGTTTCCAAAGAGGAACTGGTAGAGAGCCTTTGGGGTTATCAGTATGATCCTTCAAGGCATGACACCCTCATTTTTAGTCTCATTCATCGATTAAAGGTTTTGATGGGAACGCTTGGTCTGGATATAAAGGGCGAAGCTCATCATTATAATCTAAGGACAAAATACGATATTTTGGAGCTAAGTCCTCTAAAAGACGAGCTTATTCAATCCGAAATCTTACATAGTAGCTTGTTAAACGGCCAAAGCTTTAATATAAGACAGCAACAAGCTTTACTCATGATCAAAAAAGGACGCTTCTTTAAGGTTTCCGACTACGCTCAAGAGTTTAAAGTTACAACAATGACAGCTTTGCGAGACCTGAAAGAGTTGTTAGATCAACATCAGATCGTAAAATACGGAAGAGCTCGAAGTACTACTTATGGGGAAGTTATAAAATGAAAATTCTATCTTTATTTTTTGTTTTTTCTTTTTTCAATCTTCACGCTGAAGAGATTTTAAAATTTAATGCAAATTATAAAGTGCCAACAATCACGATGGAAGAGGAAGCTCTTTCTACCTTCGAATTGGTTGAATACACTGTTACCAAAAATGATCCAGGTTCAGAGTTTAAAGCATCACTTAAGTATGAGTTGCCTTATGAGATGACCGGAGTGGATCATCAGACGGTTGAAATGAATCTTATGATAGAGCAGCTTCCTCTTCGCGTTTTCGAAGGTGAGAAGGCGATTGCTCTATGCCAAGGGCTCTGGAATCAAATGAAATGTGATGTCCGTTTTAAAAAGCTCGATTTTGATTTTTCCAACATTGAACTTGATTTAGCCACTAGAGGTTTCCCATCTCAAAATATTCAGATCCGACTCGACCTTCTCAAAAGATTTTCAGGCGACCCTATTGGAAAGAGTGAAGTCATCACAGCTCCATAATGAAATTAAAGTTGGATAAATGAATAAGAATATCTCAGTAGAATTGCTCAATGAAATTGTTCAAGAGCTTTATCATAAATACAAAGGTGTTAATGACGGAAGTCTTGCGACTTATATTCCGGAGCTTGCGAAGGCCAAGCCAAATCATTTTGGCATTTCAATTACGACAATAGACGGGGAGACAATCTCTGCGGGGGATTTTGAAGCTCCCTTTACCATTCAATCCGTTTCAAAACCGTTTGTTTTCGGCATGGCCTTGGAAAAGCATGGCATGGATCATGTTCGTTCTAAGGTTGGAGTTGAACCCTCTGGCGAACCCTTTCACTCCATCATCAAACTCGATACCGATTCAAAACGTCCTGCAAACCCTCTGGTTAATGCCGGGGCTATTGCCATGACTGATCTTGTAAAGGGGACCACTCAGAAAGAGGGGCGCGATTTTTTACAGAAAAGCTTTGAAGCTTATGTCGGTCATCCTTTAAATATAGATTTATCTGTTTATGAATCTGAAATCGACACTGGACACCGCAATCGTGCGATTGCTCACTTGATGCTGCATTTTGGAATGATAGACAAAGAAATTGAAAAGACGGTGGATCTCTATTTTAGACAATGTTCCTTTATCATTAACTCGTCTGACCTTAGTACCATGGCCGCGACTCTTGCGAAGGATGGCCTTAATCCAAAAACAGGTGAACGCGCCTTAGAAGAACGTTACGTAAAATCTTTGCTAACTCTTATGCTCACTTGTGGACTCTATACCTATGCTGGTGAATGGGCCTTTAATGTAGGCATTCCTGCAAAAAGTGGTGTGAGCGGTGGAATCTTGGGTGTCGTTCCAGGGAGAATGGGAATTGGCGTTTATTCACCACTCGTTGATTCGCATGGAAATAGTGTTCGTGGAGTGAAGGTTTTCGAAGAGCTATCTCAGAAGCTTAAGCTTCACGTCTTAGAAAAAAATCCTTAAATTTTCTTAGCGATGAGTTCAATTTTTCGAAGGATATTTTCAGCCTCGGCGGTCAGTTGAGCGTAGAGATCAATATTGCCGTTGCGCTGTGCCTTCATGGCCTCTTCCATTTTCTGAGAATATTCTTTTTCGAGCTTCTTTTTAGGGTTAGACTTCAAAAATTCAAACATATTCACCTCCCTTTTATCTTAGCTCAGTTTAAACAGCTTTATCCTGACTATTTATTAGACTAAAAGCAGCTCGTGAGTCTTGAAAAGTACCCTAAATTGCCATAATCTTGAGAGATTATGAATAATCCCAATCAACACCGTCCGCCCCAAGATATCCCCGCTCTTTTAGAGAGAATTAAAAGACCCAAAAAGGCCGTTATCACTGCAGGTATGCCCTACGCTAATGGTCCTCTTCATATTGGGCACTTGGCGGGCGCACACGTTCCGGCAGATATTTATGCGCGCTGGATGAGAATGTTGATCGGCGGAGATAATGTCCTTTTTGTTTGTGGTACGGATGATCACGGATCGACTTCAGAAGTGGCTGCGAAAACTCAAGGGAAAACGACACGCGAGTTTATTGACGAGATCCATGCTAAGCAATCAAAGACGATGGATAAGTATAGTATCTCTCTCGATGTTTATACAGGAACATCTCGCGAAGAAAATTTCGAAGCTCATAAGAACTATTGCCAAGATTTTTTACGAAAACTTTACGACCACAAAATGCTAACTAAAAAATCGAGTGAGCAATGGTTTGATCCGAAGATGAATCTCTTTCTACCTGATCGCTACGTTTACGGGACTTGTCCTAATCCAGAATGTGATAATAAAAAAGCGTATAGCGATGAGTGTGATGTTTGTAATACCAATTACGAGCCAAAAGAGCTGAAGGACCCTAAAAGTGCCATTAGTGATGCCACTCCCGTCCTCAAAGAGACCGAGCATTGGTGGCTCGATATGTGGAAGGTTAGTGATCCTTTGAAGAAATGGATTGAATCAAAACAGAAAACTTGGCGCAAAAGTATTATCAGTGAAGTGTTAACCACGGTTTCACCATCGATTATTTTTGCCAATACCAATGAAGAAAAATTTAAAACGCTTAAAGAAAAATTGCCCGCTCATAAGAGTCGCTATGCTCCTGGCAAAAAAATTGTTGTCCAATTTGAAAGCTTATCGGATTTGGACCAAGGCCAAAAGCTCTTGGCCGATAATGGTGTTGAGTCGCAATTATTAGATGCTTGGGCCCATCGCTCAATCACACGAGATGTGGCGTGGGGGATTCCTGTTCCGACGGATCGAGACACTGGTATGGAAGGAAAGACCCTTTATGTTTGGCCGGAGTCACTTATTGCTCCTATTTCTTTTTCTCAAGTTGCCTTAAAAAAGAAAGGACTCGACCCAGCAACTTATAAAGACTATTGGCATGATCCCGAAGCTAATGTGTACCAATTCCTTGGACAAGATAACGTTTATTTTTATGTGCTCATGCAAGGGGCAATGTGGTTAGGAATCAAAGATGACCAACAGACATTGCCGCAGAAGGGGGATCTTCAAATGACGGATATCCTCAGCTGTTATCATTTACAAATTGATGGACAAAAAATGAGCAAGTCCAAAGGAAATTTCTATACTGCAGATCAGTTGGTTGATGAGATGAATTATACTCCGGATCAAGTTCGCTATTTCTTAGCTCTCTTGAGTCTAACTGAAAAGCCTTCAAATTTTGATTTTGAAACTTTCAAACAAAGAAATGATTTCTTGGCCGGTCCACTTAACGCTTCTTTTGAAAAACCCATTTCAGCGACTCACTCCAAATTTAATGGCGTTGTTCCTCAAGGTAAATTGATGGAAAAGGTAGAGAAGGAAACTTTCAAAATCGTTCAAACTTATCTTCGTTCTATGGAAAAGGCAGAATATTCCAAACTGCTCTTTATGATTGAGAATTATGCTCGAACCATTAATGGGCTTTTTACTCAATTTAAGCCCCATGATGATCGCCATGATTTGCAAGAGAGAAGTGACGCTCTTTATTCTTGTTTCTACATTTTAAAGAATGTGATGATTATGCTTCATCCCTTTGTTCCCCAAACGATGGAACGCTTGCGACTCTCTCTCAATTTACCTGAGACAGTCTTCTCAGTCGATGAATTGAACGTTCCTTTTCCTCAGAATCATAGTATCGGAGAGCAGTCTCAATATTTTTAGAAAATTTTATTTCCAGACGTTGTTGATTGTAGAAGCATGAGTATCATTTTGCCCTAGATCTCCTAATCCAAACTCATCTTCAATTAAGCGAAGAATGCTGTAGTGAGTGAGCTTGTCTTGGAAGACTGTTCCGGCCTTTACCATATTGCCGTAGAGACTTGTATAGATGCGGTTCGCTCCCAGCGGTCCCGTTTCATCGAAAGTTGTTACAAGTAGCATGTTGTCGATAAATTGAGGGTTGTTTAACAGAGGTCCGAATCTTTTCTCGTACCAACTGCTAGCGTAATTCATATTGCTATCATGACCATCATTTTTCATGTTCGGAACATAAAAGGCATACTCAGGAAGATTTCCTTCTTGAATATCTTTATCGAGTTGATCAGCATTCACTATTCGAGCACATCTCTCGGGAGACTTTTGAACATTGATATAGCTTATAAAGGGGTTATGTTTTCTTTTGTAAAGACCAGAATTACCTAAAAAACAATTTCCTGGATAGTCTTCAGCATAAACCTTCCAGTTAAGCCCTTTTGCTTCTAGCAAATCTCCAATGTGACTAACATCTAGATTTACATCTTTATCATTTCGTACACCATGTAAATCACCACTAGTCATGGCAATGTAATTCCCTTGAGAAGGGTGAGTGATAGCATTCATGTTGTTAAGAAGAACGCCCTCATCTGCTAATCGCTTAAAAAATGGCTGGGAGATCACACGATTAAAATTGGTATTTTCAAAAATAACAATCATGATCTTATCGAAGTGAATTCCGCTGGCATAAGTTTGAAATGAATAAAACAAAGTAAAAAAGAAACTTACATATTTCAAGAGGGCCATCCTTGGAGTGGTCTGGATATGAGAGTAGATTAATTCTTTGTTAACCAGTTGTCATCATTCCATAAGCTATTGAAGTCAATAAGGAAAATTTAAAGAAATGATACTTCGTGACAATTTCAAAAGGAATGTTTCCATCTTGATTTACAGCATTCTCTAACGTATTCCACATCAAACCCTAACTTGGTTAACTTGCCGAGTTATCCATAATATCCAACTATAAACAAAACATGGAGAGGATATGAAGAAGTTTTTCATATTATCATGCCTTAGCTTGAGTGTGGCCACAAGTGCAACCACTATTCATCTTATTGGCCTTGATAATGATGGTCAGGAAGTAGTCTATCAAACTGATTCTGAAATTTTGAAAAAAGAATTTTTGTTAGTGAATGAACAAAAAAACAAAACCGCTTTAGCTGCCCTCGAGCAAGTGACTGAAAAATCTCAATTCAAATTGACAAAATTTAGCTTAGGGCTCGGTTTAGAAGGTGAAGCTGGTATTGGGCCATGGAATTTGGGATTAGCGCTTAAACACCGTATCTTTTTTGCGAAGGGGAAATAAGATGAAAAATATATTAATCGCTTTTTTATTTTCTTCTTCTCTTTTTGCTTCCCAAGTTCCAAGTTCATGGATGGTTGAGTCTTCAAACCAAAAAAATGATCAAGGCTTAGCTTCATTTGAAAAGTATTTTGAATCTGTCATGTCTGTTCAAGAAGAAATGCTTGAATCAAGTGAAAGTTCAATTGAGAAAGGTTTGGGAGACTGGAAAATTTCTGGCTACAAGACTGATCTTGCGGTCAGCAAGTCAGGACTTTTTGGGTTTTCAGCTCTTCAAGGAACTTCCACAGTTGAGCTTTCATGGGCCAAAGCCAAAAACAAAAATTTAGAAGATTCTGAAGAGCAAGTTTTAGAGCTTTCAACTGATATGAGCAATGATCAAATTGTTCAAACGATCAGTCAATCATCGGAGTTCCTTCTCCAAAGATTGGAGAGTGATAAGAAGCGCCGTAAACAAAAAGAATTATGGACTGAAAAAGTTCTTACTATTCACGAAGCCTTACAAGGTATCGCTCTTGATCATCAACAAAAGTTTACTCCTAGTAAATTTAGAGTCGATTTAACCTTGAGCTATAGCGCTCCACTGTTTGGATTAACCAAATTGAGTGGTGATGCCAGATTACGTTTGGAATGGAAAATTGTTCAAAACTCTTCAAAATCCAAAAGAGAGCAAAAGCTCATTAATAATTTAGTAGAAGATATCAATGTGGCCATGAGTAAGATCACACCTGTAACAAATCAAGGTTACAAGTTTGATCAATTTGCAGTTGCCTTAGGATTGAATAAAAAAAGCCTTCTGTCTTTTTCAAAAGTAAAAGGTGGAGTAAATGGTGTTTTATTCTTCAAGGTAAACAAAGAAAAAAGTGAAGTTGTTCCAGTTATTTCAAATGATGAGGACTACTCATGGGTAGAAGATGAATCAAAAGAGAGAACTGCTGTTAAAAGAGATCGCTTTAGACAAGGTTTGGTAAAAACGGTAGGAATCGGAAATTGGTTTTCAGAAAAACTTTCTCGCCGCCAAGCTCTATGGAGCGTGAACAAGTTTAAAGTCAACTTTACCATGAGTTATTCAGGTCTTTTTGGCCTTTCGACAACTGGTGGATCTGGCGAAATTGAACTTTATTATTCTAAGTAGGAGATTCTAGATGAAAGAGATATTTTTAATACTTGCACTAAGCTTTTCTGTAACAAATCTACAAGCAGCTGAAAAAATTGAATTGCAAAACTGGATAGTGGCAGAAGGAACTTCTCTTGATGAATATTTAGATCAAATAGAGGCTTCAACTTACGCACTTCAGATGAAGACCATTCAAGTTCGTATGCGCGCCACTTATGGAGTGGAAGTGCCATTTTTCGCAAAGGCCAAAGTTCGCCCAGAAATTGAATTTTACTTCGAAAGATAAAGATTAAAACATTTCATGACCCAGGCATGTATCGGTGCTTGGGTTCATTCTTCAGCTATTCATATATTTGATTAGCAGATTTCAAATCTGCTTCTTCATTAACTTCATCGCTAAATAGCGCTTTTGGGTTTATAGCTCGAATAATTCTCTTGGCTTCTGCAATTTCTTCATCAGTGAAATCTGCTGGTCGAGGATTCAATTCATAGAGACGAGCTTCGCATGCTTCATGATTTTTATTGATCAAACATTCATCTTTCATTTTCTTTGAAAATTCAAGTTCTTCATTTGAAGCACAAGAAAATAAAATGATCGAAATGAGAGCGTAAAAGAAATTAATTTTCATGCTCTTATAATGAGGCATTTTTTAATATTCACAATAAATTTCTTGTAAAGGTCTTGCTTTATTTCAGGTAGCCGTAGGGGAAGTTGGGGATATCCGGTAACGATGATCATAAATGGTCGATAAGTGCAGTCGAGTTTCGAGGATTTGATTTAAAAAACTCGTAAGCAGAAGAGTCGAGACGATTATTGCTCAAAAAATGATTCGACTGAAATTTCTATTCTTCTCATGAAATGATCGGAGTCTTTAATATCAGTGACGGTTTCTTCGGAAGTAATTTTTAATCCTCTTGTGAAAACGCGATCGAGGTACATCATGGCCGCTCTGTTGCCTGAATTGGTGCTAAAAGTGAGCTCATCAAGATGGTTGCTTTTAGCAAATTGGGGCAAGAGAGTTCTGACGCGACTTGGAGTCCAGCCATTAAAATCTCCTGCGATTAAGAGTGGTCCACGGTGAGAGAGAACTTCATGACTCAGTTTATTGAGTGCCCTTTTATAAGCACCATTTCCGAAAGTCGTAGGATTCATAAAAAGAGGCAAGTGGACGTTAATAACTTTTAAAATCAATTCTGATTTTTGTTTGAATTTATAAAAATGAACAACGAGCCCTTTATCGATCTTTGACATGATTGGCTCATCTGCCACTTCGATGGTGTATTGATCACAAGGCTTCAAAGTAGAGAGAATGCCGACCCCATATTTTTTATGGTTGTGGAGTGTTTGGACAAATGATCTTTGTCCTTGTTCTGTTTGCAGCAAGTCTAAACCGACCTGATTGACCTCTTGGAAGAAGTAGAGATCGCTCTGTGAATTTAGCAGCTCAGGTGGATGGGCCAAAATACCCTCAGCTTGCTTTATATTCCAAAGGGTTAGCTCAATATTTGGGAGGTCTTTGTTAACTGGAGAACTGGGCGCCAGGCAATCAGCGTGAGCAATGGCCATCGTCATTGTCGAAAGTAGTGAAATGAAGAATAGTGCCAGCGGAAATTTCATGGACACGAAAGTAAAATGTCCGGCCGAAAGATACAAGGCACTGTGAAAAAATACTGCTTTTCAAAATGTGAACAGATCGAAGTGCTTGAAATCTGATGCACTGCTCTGACATTATCTTACACTTAAGTCCGACTGAAACGGTCTGAAAACTAACAGTTTCTAACTTCAACTGTTTATGTCCAGCTTTATGATGCACAAAATTGACAGTGTCTCTTTCTCTATTAAGAATCTATTGGGATTAAAACAGGATCATATTTTCAGGGAGGAAAAGTGCATTGCATTTCACTTAAAAAGTGTTGTGAAAGCGGACTGGGGCAGCAATGTTCCGTTCAATCTTTTCTTATTCTTAAAAATCTTAATCATTCAATTCATTCAACGTCTTTCAGGAGGACATTTCCATGAGTCTATTATTAGAGCATTTTCAAAAGGGCGGAATTTTCATGTATTTCATTTTGGTGTTCGGTTTATTAACAACCGTATTCATCATTGAACGTTTCGTTACGCTTTATTTGAAGCACAAAGAAGCTCCAGTTGATTTCAGAAAAAATATTTTGGGTTTTATTGCTCAAGGAGATTTTAAATCAGCTCAAGCTTATATTGAGATGAGTGGTCATGATACTAGTATTGGTAAAGTCACTATGGTTGCAAGCAAGCTTAGAAGCGCTGGTGCCGGTGACGAAGCTCTCCAAGCAAGAATGGATGAACAACTTTCTAAAGAAATTTCTTCATATGACAAAAGAACTGGCTTCTTGGCCATGTTCGGTAACGTATCTACTCTTTTCGGATTGCTAGGTACAGTTACAGGTTTGATTGGATCATTTGCTGGTGTTGCAGCGGCTTCTCCTGTTGAGCGCGCCAATCTTCTTTCTAATGGTATTTCGGAAGCGTTGAACACTACTGCTTTTGGTCTGGTTGCTGCGATTCCTGCTCTCGTTGCATTTGCGATCTATCAAAACAGAACTGAGCAAATAGTAACTTCTCTAACAGAACAAGCTTCTGAAATTTATCACGACTTTTTGTTTTACACTGAAAGCCATAAGAATGAAGAAGATGAAAGAGTTGTTGTTGCATCTTCTACAGAATCAATGTCAAACATGAAGAGAAACTAATCATTCTATTGAGGACTGTATGCGTAGAAAAACTGGATTAGGAACAAAGAAAGAGCTTGATTTAGAGTTAAACTTAACTCCATTCATTGATCTTCTTTCAACAATGGTTTGCTTTTTGTTAATCACTGCTGTTTGGATTGAAATCGGAACGGTAGAAGTTAAGCAAAGTAATGGGACAGAAGCTCCTGCTGAAAAGAAAGAGTCTTATGATCTCGATCTTGTTTTCAAAGATCCAACAGCTTTACGTTTAAATCTCAAGAAAAATGGTAAGCAGTACAAGGCCATCGACGTTAAGTCTGAATCTTCAGAGGGAATGTTGGCACAGTTGAATGAAGCCATCACAACTCAAGTTTTGAAAATCAAAGATAAGACAGTTGAAATTGCCACTGCTACGGTTACTCCACGTAGCTCTGTCAATTATGGACAGCTTATTTCAACGTTGGATGTTCTTCGTAAAAATCAAATCGTAAATATTGGCGTGCTAACCGCCAAAGGACAATAAGATGATACTCAATCATAGTTTAGTAGCCTCTGACGCTTTCGAAAAACATTTGGTTAATCGTCGTCGTAAGATGAGCTGGGGGATGAAAGCCGCTGGCTTTACACTTATGTTAACTTCGATGGTCGACATGTTTTCAATGTTGGTTGTTTTTCTTCTCCAAACATTTTCAAGCTCTCCTGAAATCTTGATTTTAAAAGGTGTAGAATTACCAAACTCGATTACTGCGGCAGAAGTTAAAGAAGCTCCAGTCTTAGCAATCTCTAAAGATGGAAATCTCTATCTCGATCAAAAGCTAGTTGGCATGACTAAAGACGTGATGACTAAGCCTGAAGAATTGCTAAAGAAGCTCAATGGGATCAAACACAATTGGGCTCAGTCTCATACAAATCCTTTTTCAGGTGAGATTAATCTCCAAGCTGATAAAGAAATCGAAAGTACGACTGTATCTATGGTTATGGCGATTCTCACCAGTTCTCAATTTCAGTCCATTCAGCTGGCGGTTATGGGACGATGATGAAAAAGACATTAGCTCTCACATTATTGTTAACATTATTGCCGAAAGCTTATGCTAACGATTCACAATATTTAATTAAAGAGATGGAAGCCTTAAGAGATTCTCTCAGCGTAGAAGATCCTGCGAGAATTGACTTAACCTTGAGGCTTGCTGATCTTTATTTTGATGTCTCTATTCAAGAGGGGAAAGGCGAAGACTTCGAAACTCTTCGCCAAAACCGTCTCAAGGCACTTCAACTTTATAAGGCTTCTTTGAATGGAACAGATGGATTAGTTAAAGCTACTGGATTAAAAAGAATTAAGATTCAATTCCAAATGGCCCGACTTCTTTCGCGTTTGAGCGAAGGAGCCATGGCGGAACCTTATTATTCAGACGTCCTCAAAAATAAAGAAACTCCGAAAAAAATGGTTGAACAATCAGCACTCGCTCTTGCCGAATGGTATGAGGACGAAGCTAAATTTGTGAACGCCAAAAAATATTATGATCAAGCCATTTCACTTTGTGACGTCGTTAGTGCCTGCAATTACGCTAACTACAGAAAAGCCTGGTTATACTATAAAGATACTCAACTCGACGACGCCATCGTCACGATGGAGAAATCTCTCTGGACTGCTGAAGGTTTAGTACGGGAAAACTCCCTGACCGATCTAATGCTTTTCATGTCTAATAAAGAGACTGATGGTTATGCAGAATTGGAGCGCATTAAGAAAATCGCTGCTCGAGCTCATCGTCCAGAATTGATTAGACAATTAGTTGAAGCTTTTTATGTCGCTGGAAATCGCTATGCCGGCTCCAATCTCCTGGCAGAGCTTAATAAGGAAGATGCTAATCTCTATTATGAAGTTCGCTTGCTAGAGGAATTCTATGGATTCAGAAAGTGGGATAAAGTCGATAATTATTTAACAATTATTGAAAAGCGCACTCAAGCTGATATGCCTAGTAAGCCAGAGGAAGCAAAAGAAGTTCTTACAATCCTCAGGCGCTACATCGTTCAAGTCGATGCCGAAATGCAAGTCGTGAAAGAGCTCAATGTTTTCTTAAAACGCTCAATTGACATCTATTTAACATTCTATCCAAATGATGAGCTTCGCAAGAAAATGCAAGCTGGTTGGTTAAGTGCTGAAGACGATGATGCCAAGAAAGTCGTTCGATTAGGTAAATGGATCCAAGAAGACATTGCCTACGGAGTTTCACCTGATGAGATCAGAAAACTACGTCAGACCCGTTTAAGCTTGGCCCAACAGCTCAAGCAACAAGATGTGATGATTGAAGAATCATTGGCGATTGCGACAATTTTAAAAGGCCAAAAAGAGGCTGATGAGTTTACCTATGTCGCTGCTCGGGAACTTTACTCACAAAAGAAATACGACCAAGCTTTGCCTTACTTCCAAGAGTTGGTTAGTAATGCTCAAAAATCAAAAGAAATTGGAAAATGGGCCGTTCTTTCTCAAAACTTAGTTCTGGATATTTTTAACAATCAAAAGAAATATGATGAAATCATTGCTCAAGTTGGACTCTGGAGAGTTTTGACTGCGGATAATGACTCAGAAGAAATTAAGAAAGAGAGCAAGTCGATGGATCAGATTTTGATTCAAGCTCAATTCGAAAGAGCAGCTAAAATGGCAGAGTCTCCAGAAGCCCTTGAGAATTTCTATAACTTTTGCTTCCAGAATGTTTATCCAGAGAAATCCTGTCCAAATGCAAAGGTTTTATCAGTTAAGTTTAAAGACCAAGAGAAACTGGTTAAGCTTCTTGAAAAAGCCGGAGATGAAAAAGCTCTCATGGTTGAATACGAACTCATGGGGCGTTTTAGCGAAGCTGCCCGCCTTCAAGAGAAATACGAACTTAATAAGAAGTCTGACTATGAGGTTTATCTAAAAGTTGCTCTACTCTATGAATTAGACCAACAATACAAGGAACGTGATCGTATCCTTGGTAAGCTGGTCGATAAACTTAAACATGAAAAATCAATTTCTAAAGAGTACGAAGGCGCAATCTTCTTAACTCTAGATGAAGCTAACTTGATTGATGCAAAAGCTCTTTTCCTCCCTTGGTCGATGGAACTTAAACTTAAGCTAGCGACTCGGTTAGAAATGGATAAGCCGTCGGCGACAACTCAAAAACTTCTTCTTTCTCAAACTGAAGCGAAAGGACCGGTTTGGTCAAAGCTCATTCTTGAGAAAGTGGAAAAAGAATATGCCAATGTCAGTAAGATTAAATTTTACGGGACTCGCAGTAAGACTCTCTTTAAGAGAAGAACTCAAGCAATCGATAAATTTGTGAGCTTGGCAAAACCTATCTTGGACGGCGCAGATCTTGAAACTCGAGTTTATATTCTTCATATGTTGAAGATGACTTATAAGACAATGGCCAATGAAATTCTCAACACTCCAATCCCTGATGGGCTTGATGAACAAACAATGGCGATGGTCGCGAATCAAATTTCAACCATGGCCGATCCCTTTGATCGCGTTAATGAAGATTACGACAAACTTCTTAACGATCAATTAACAGCAATGACTGATGCTGAATTGAAAGCAAGAGTAATCGCCAATTTGAATCCTGAAGTTGTAAAGTTCTCAGATTTTATCGTGCTTAATAAGGTTGATCGTAAAGACTTGATGGCACTTGATTACTCACCAGCTTTAGAGATGAAGAAAAAGCTGCTGGTGCAACCAGAGAATCGCCAAACTTTAGCAGAACTAAAAGATTTTTATAGCAAGAATGAGAGCCTGCGATTAGCAGCTTATTATTCTGGAAGAATTGATAACCTCAAACAGGTGGAATGAGCATGAAGCACATGATGATTCTCGCTTCGTTATTAATCAGCTCTCTCGCTTTTTCAGCTACGGATGAAGAAGTAAAAGCGGCGGTTAAGTCGAACAAAGTGAAATACAAAGAGTCGGGAAGAATCGACTTTGAATCTCTTCTCATTGAAGGGGAGAGAAAGAAGCCTGAACTTTCTGTCGTTACCGGTAACGTCGGCGAGAAAGACAATGGACTGATGGTTATAAGAAAAGATTTTAAAGATATGATGGCAAATGATTTTGGGGAGATTATCGAATGATTGCGATTCAATCCGAAAATGGGGAACTGGTTAAGGTTCTCAAAAATGTGCTTGAAGGCGAATTTGGCTTTCACAAAAACTTCGGCTTTATCAGCAAGGAAAGAGCTGAAAAGCGCGTAGAAGCACGTAAACGTCAGTGTTATGACTACACTAACGATGAATGGCTTTGTTCTTTTAAAATCCAAAGCCATAACGACACTCTTAAGCTTTCAGGTCTAGCTGGCTGTGAAGCGATTGAGAGTAGCGGAGCTTGGAAGCTTAAAACCCCAATGGGGACCTTTAGTATTACTGAAGGTCTAGGCGGAAGAATTGCTCCTCTATTGGAAGAGCATCCTGATAAAAAGACATGGCTTGATAATCTTTTGGCCATTACTTTCTTATTAACATTTCTTTTAGTACCTCTTCTTTATTTTATGCAAGCTGAGCCGGTTGAAGAAGTTGAAGAAGAAAAAATTCTCGAGCCCATTACTGTTCAAATTATGAAGCAAGTTAAAACTGTTAAAATTGAACAAATGGTAAATCCAAATATTCAAACCAAGCCAATCGATAAAGCTGAAGTTTCTAAGCGTGCTGTTCAAAGAAATCTTGGATTTCTAGGAATGGTAGGTTCTAAAGACTTAAGCAAAGTTGTTGGTGGCGTTCCTCAAGAACTTAAAGTTGCAACGGCTGGGGCAGGTCCTGGCGGCGATGCTGGTTCAGGTGGTGAAGTTCTGACTGGTCTTGGAAAAGGACTAAGAAAAACGACTGTCGGCAATACGGGCGTTCAAGGTCTTGGCGGAATTGGTACTAAAGGTGCTGGCGGTGGAAAAGGCGGTTACGGAAATACTCTCGTTGCTTCAGGTGAGGGAAAGGGAATTTCTGCCATTGCGGTTTCTAGCAATGACATGGTTCTCGAAGGTGGTATTAGTCGTTATGCCATTAATGCAACAATCGCAAAATACCTAAACCAAGTACGTCGTTGTTATGAAGCAGAACTGAAAAACAAACCAGAAATTCAAGGTCTGGTTGAAATGAATTTTGAAATCAATGCGGCAGGAAGACTCAATTATTCAAAGGTTAATAAATCAACGTTGAATAGCCCTCCTGTTGAATCATGTATCAGTACAAAAATGATGGATTGGCAATTTCCAAAGCCCAAGGGCGGAGTCAACGTCAATGTGAAATACCCCTTTATGTTAAGACCGGTAGGTACCTAATGAAGAAAATAAAAAGTAGTCTCCTTCTTCTCCTCGTCGCCACAAGTGTTTTTTCTTGTAAGCAAGATCCCTATCCCGCTGATGGTGAAATAAGAGTCGTTCAAAGAGAAGAGCAGCGTTCTGTTGAACCTCCACTGGCCATGTCCGTAGAAGACGTGATTGAGTATAAGGAAGGTCGCTATAGAGAATACAAAATTCGCGTTTCTGTCAAAGATCCGGGTAAGGCAATCGTGAATATTGATAATTTACCTGCGGGTACTGAATTTGATCCTGAAACATTTATTTTAAAGTGGCGTCCTAATTTCTTTGATGGAAATGATCCTACTGATCCTGCGATCAAGAGCCGTATTTATCCAATCACGGTTTGGTTGAGAAATAGTGCCGATCCTGTTCGTGCTTTAAGAAAGACAATTAATCTTGTGGTTTATGATGTCCCTCAAATTATTGAGATAGAACCTTCGCGCACAACGACGGTTGAAGAAGGTCAACAATTTAGCAATACTTTTACGATCGCTAATGCTGATTACCCCCAAGGTCCTTTTAGAGTTGTGACGACTGGAATGCCGGCCAATACTGAACTGGTTAAAGTTAATGAAACAACTTTCAAGCTAGAGTTCTCTCCTGATTTTTATCATGTGAATCGTCGAGTCGATGGTGCAAGCAAAGCCTATAAAGGCAAGATCATTGTGGCCAATCCTGCCAATCATACGATGGAAAAAGAACTTAATATTACAGTTAATGACAAACGATTAGAATCAAAACTTGTGACTCCAACTAAATTGATTCAAGGATTGGACGTCAGCTTCCAAGTCGTGGCCTACGATCTTAATAAAGAGATGTCACCTGTTTTAACTATGACTTCTGATCGTCCTGACTTTGGTAAATTTACATTTCAAGAAGTTAAAAATGAAGATAGCAGTTCAACTGTTCTCAACGTTTTTTGGACAGATATCCCACCAACTCATAATGGTGAAGAGTTTACCCTGAGATTCAAATCATGTGTTCAAGGACGCTGGTCTGCTAACGATAATTGTAATGAATCTTCTACTAAAGTTAAGATTGTCGTTCGCGATCGCATGCCACCTCAAATTACACGGACTGATTGGCCAGCAGGAGAGATGATCTATCTCGGTTATGGGGAATCAATGTCTCGCAGAGTTACGATTAGAGATCGTGAAGATTCTAATCTCAAGCCCAAGATTGAAATCTTTCCCGTCGAAATGAGAAAATACGTTTCATGGTCAGGTGATCAATTGAGAATGAACTTCTCTCAAGATGGGGTCTTTCAATTTAATCTTCAAGCGACTTCGGATTATAACGTGTCTTCTGCTGAAAGCTTTCTGGTAGAGGTCTTCCCTAAGAATAGAAATAAAATTCTCTTCTTTGCTGATTCAACTCGCGATCCTGAAGTGATTTTCTACAAATCAACATTTAAAAATGTCGATATCATGAATCCTGCCATTCAAGATGTGAATGTTCGCAATATTTCTGATCGTGACACATTGGTGATTGGCACAAGCACTTTGATGGATGTTGAAGTCCAAGACAAAGTGATGAAGGCGATTGATAAAATCAAAAACATTGTCGTTGCATCTCCATTGATTGATCAATTACCGGAAAAGTTCTTGGCCAAGCTTCGCGATGATTACGATATGGTCACTATTGGTCGTTATAGTCAGTTGCCGAATCTTCCTCCATTGGAAAAAATGTCTTTTGCTAAGACTCGTCAGTTTTCTGATACCAAGAGTCCTATTTTCTTAAAGCAAAGCGCTTCTCAAGAATCTCGTGATCCAATGCTCTTTAATGGCGGTCTTTATGATCCTCAGAAAGTTTGCAAGGGTGTTTTAGGTCTCTCTCTTGATGGTAATAATCCGTACGTTATTGGTGTCGTTTGTGACCGCGATAACGGTGGACGAATTTCTTTGCTTGGAACGGAGTGGGCCGATTTAAAAGTCTCCGCTGGCGATGAGCAAGTTCCGGTTGAATGGTTTAATACAATGATTAAAGGTCAATTCTGAGGTTTATGATGAAAAAAATACTACTAGCTCTCTTCGTTTTAAGTTCTTCAGTGATGGCCCAAGAAGCGACTGAACTTGAAAAGAAATTAGATGCTCTGAATATTCCTGATGATAAGGTCACGCCTGTTTTGAGCGAAGATAAGCTCTATGTTGTGAATACTCGTTATTCAAGCTTAGTGAATCGTCATGAGTTAACTCTTCAAGGAGCTAACAACTTCACAGCCGATAGTCATCTTTCTACTAATCAAGCCGCGGCTTCTTACCGCTATCATATCAACAGTAAATGGTCGCTTGGGCTTCGCTACACTCGTTACTCAAATGAGCTAACTGCAGCAGGTAAGAAATTATTCGAAGATAAGCAAATTCTTCCTGACACAGACTTTGCGAAAAATGGTCAAGAAGCCTATGTAAGCTACAATACGATTTACGGAAAACTTCGTTGGTCACAAGATACTGTGGTTTATTTTGATCAATACGTTGCTCTTGGTGGTGGAAAGGTTGAACTTGCTTCAGGTAAAAAGAACATGGCTTTTGCTGACCTTGGTTTAGCTTTTTGGTTAGGCAAACACATGAGTACTCGTGTTGGCTTTAAAAATGAATTCTATAAGCAATCTCAACGTAATGGTGATCGTAGTATTCATAATGGCATGGGCTATTTGGAAATAGGTTATCTCTTCGGCAGTGGTGATCGCGGATGAAAAAATTTGTAGCTAGCTTCCTCATTGCTTGTTCATTTAACTCATTTGCTGATTCAGGAACTTTATTGAATCAAGCGGGAAGTGATATCGATTTTTCATCACAGATCCAACGTCAAAAACAACTGAATTTGGACAATCCATTTGTGATTCAACTTTATTCAGCCTGGAAAGCCTTAGGCGCACTTGAAAATAATTCAAATGTCTGGGTTGATTTGATTCTTAATAAACAACATGATCAAGCTTTGGCCCTTTTACCAAAAGTAACTGAAGCGAAGATGAATACCATTAAGCAGGCCAGTGAACTTTATCTTCTTTACCAAACTGGCCATGTACAGACATTTGTGAACCGTTGGATTGATGTCGCTTCTTCAACTTCATTTCTCAAAACAGAAATGGGGATCGCCCTTGATCAGATCGTAGGTCCAGGGAGTACTCAACTTTTGTTGGTCAATGGTTTCTTCTTGTCTGATGACATCCGAGAAAAATTGAAGAGAATTGAAAGTATTCCTTCTCAAATGAATTATTCTCTCCAAGCCTTGAAGGCCTTAAGAACTGGTGAAAATGCTGTTTCTTGGATTGGTAAACTTGATGAATCGAATCCTCTTCGGATGCCTTTGGCCCAAACTGCGCTCCTTCATTTTGCCAAAGATGGAAAACTAGGTGCTTCAGGGAAATTAATTAAGAGCGTGGTTGAACCTATTCTCAATAAAACAGAAGACGAGGAAGAGTTAGCTTTATACTTTATGACTTTGGGGCGCTTGCTTTATCAAGCTGGTGCTTTGGCAGAGTCAAAAAAGTATTATGATCTTATCCCAGAAACTTCAGCCTATTTCTTAAAAGCAAAAACCGAGTCTCTTTGGGTTCACCTTCGCGAAAAAGATTTTTCTCGCACTAAGGGAGAACTTGCTACGTTAGAGATGAAAATTTTCAATGATAAATTCTATCCTGAAGCTTATCTCATAAGTGCTATGGCCAATGTGATGTTATGCCAATTCGTTGAATCAAAAGCGGCCATCACCAGATTTATCAATGTAAATAGAAAATGGGCCCATGAAATTGAAGCGAATATTGGATCAGCAACAGCTCCAGCAGTTGATCGTAATCTTTTTATTGTGAATCTTGAAAGAGCAATCTCATCTCTCCAAAGAGAAAAATTGCTACTTGAACAAAAGAAAGTTGATGCCTCTTATATCGCACCTATAGATCAAAGAGTTGTTGAGGCCCAGAATTCTCTTCGTAAAGAAATAACAGCTCAATGGGTAAATCGTAAGGCAATGTTAGAGAGTGCACTTTATAAAATGAAGTTTGTAAAAATAGAATTGATCTCTCGCATGCGCCAAGTGGCAATGAATATGAAAGTTGATGGTAGTGATGAAGTCAGCCAGTACAGCGCTGCTGTTGCTCGTAATAATGAACTAAGCTTTCCTAATGATGGTGTGATTTGGGGCGATGAACTCTTTAATATGAGTGCAAAGGTTTTGAATAAATGCATCAAAGGCGAATTAAAATGAAATTAAGATTTTTCTTTTTAGCTCTTTTTGCTCTCTCTTGTGTCGGTGAAACGAAATATGTTCACTACGACAATCTTCCTCCGCAAGATGAAGACAATCGCGTTTATCCTTTAAGCCTTCTCGAAGTAGATAAGGATATTGATGTTTTGATTGTGATTGATAACTCTGGTTCAATGGATTCGATTCAGCAAAACGTCATTCGCAATTCAAGAATCTTTCTAGAGCAATTCGCGAAACAGCCTTATATCAATTGGAAAATCGGATTGATCTCAACTGACAAGTCGGAAGCTCCTTATTTAGGATTTGATACTAGTTTTGATTGGGGTTTGATTGATTTTAGAGATCCTACTTCTTTCGATAGGACAGTTGCTCGTTTTCAAGAAGCCGTTTCAAGTTTAGGTACTAATGGTGATCCTTCAGAGTATGTTTTTTATAATGTCAAAAGAGTCGTTGATTTGTACGACGGCCGCCAACCATCACGACCAGCTTTTCTTCGTCAAAACTCTCACTTCGTTGTCATCATGATTTCAGACGAAAAGGAACAGAGTAAGGAAGATTTTGGAGCTGCCTATGACGCTCCTAATTTTTTCAACACAATGTCTCAGTACATTGCAGGTAATAAAATCTTAAGATTTTATGGAGCTCTTAATCGAAAGGATCTTCAAGGATGTACTCGGCCAGGTGATAGTGATACCTATGCAGGAAGCCAATACGAATCAATTATTAATCTTTCAAATGGATTTAATATTTCAGCATGTATAGATAACTTTGGTACAGAGCTTGCAAAAATCGGGAAAGACATTGCTTCATTAATTGGTTTACCTAGTTTGCTTTTAAAACAGAGACCAATCGTTGATACAATTAAAGTTTTCTATAAAGGAAAGCTTCTTCCGCCAGGTCGCAAAGACGAAGGTGGATTATGGTTTTATGAAGAAAGCACAAATACTATCAACTTCTATACGATGGAGTTTGTGGAAGATGCTCGAAATGACGTTTTCAAAATCGAATTCGAAGTTGATGACGGCTATAGCCGAGATTAGTAACCAATCACTTCATTCCATTTGATTTCAGGGGAATTGGGTCTAACACCCAGTTTGTAGTTGTCATCTATTTCTTCAGGATCAAGCCAAGTTCCAAACCAACGATCCCAAAAGGAGAAGATGGTTCCTATGTTTTTCATTCGTCTCCCATTTACAGAGTGATGCAGACGATGAACTCTTGGAGTTACTAATACCCATTCAATCCAACGATGACCGATGCGCGCATTCGTATGTTGATAAAAATTGGTCGTGTATCCAATGACTAAATAAACAAGCATTTCATAAGAATTCAGATTAAATAGCAGTACTCCAATAGTGGCCCGTGAGAAAATGAAGGAAGCATAGTGGACAAAGCTGGCCCGTAATCCGGAGAACCAATAGAGTTGCTCAATCTTATGATGAAGCAGATGACCTTTCCAAAACCATGGCCATTTGTGCATGAATAAGTGAATCCAATAGTTAAAGAAATCAAGGACTATCGTAGCAATGAGGACTTTGGCCAAAGAGTTGATTGATGAGAACCATACCCAGTGGGGAAGATTTAAAATTTGATAAAATTTCATAAGAGGAGCTGAGATCAGCACGCCACTTAGGATGAGCATGCCAAAGGCCAAAAGATCTTTCTTGAATTCGAGCTTGCGATCAATTTTTCGATCTGGTCTTAAGATTTCCATGGCAAAAAAGAGCAGGCCCACAACAAAAAAGAGGCTGTTTAAAATAAGTGAATGGTCCTTGGTCATAGATATTCCTTAATCAATTAACATGTTGCATTGAGTCATTGATCACAATCAGTCTTTCTTTTTTTCAAAGTCTATGGCCAATCATATTCATTTTTATCTAGTTTGACACTGTTGCCGGATGCAACACTATTAGGAGAGAGAGTTATGAAGGTTTTTATACCCCTTGTTTTTGCCTTTTTAGGAATGGCCGAAGCAGCCCCTCGATATAATGCATCAGATGTTCTTAAATATGCCCTTACAGCGCATGGGATATCCTATTTGTTGCGAGATAAGCCAGGTTCCGTGAATGCTTGGAAAGTTGGTGAAACCTCAGAGCTCATCAAAGTAGAAACTCTCGATGGCAAAGTGGTTGCTTCTCGCTGGGGAAATACAGATTGCTCAGGGCTAACGAGTGCAGCTTATCGCTACCTTAAATTTAAAAAGCCTCATGAAGGTGCTAAGCCAGCTTTATCAACCTCATTGTTTGCTGAAGCTGCCCAAGCCAAAAAGAATGGTTTCTATTTTGTTGAAGGAAGTTTGCCAAAACTGGCCCAACATGGAGACATGATCAACCGAACAGGTGCTCCTTATGGACACGTTTTTCTTTTTAATGGAATGAATGAAAGAGGCTTAGTGGAAACAGTTGAAGCGAGATGTACCAAGTGTGGAGTCGGTCGTTTTGTTCGCGGCTGGAATGATATTCTTGCTTCAACCTATAAAATCGTGCGCAACACTTCTATTAATCAAGACGTCACTGATTCTCACCGAAATTTTAGTTTGGACGAAGCAAGTGCAACCGAAACGACTTTTAAATCAACAGGGTCTAGTCCTGAAGTGGAAGAGCGTAGAAGACCTCGCTGGTGGCCATTTGGTAAGAAAGAAAAAATTGGCTACGAAGTATTGAGCGGCGACGGAGTTTCTGAAATCGCAAAGTCCAATCAAGTTTCTGTTAAAACGCTTATGACGCTTAACAAAGACATCGATTGGAGACGTTTGAAAGTCGGAGATAAGCTAGACCTCGTGCTGGAATAATTTTAGACTGTCTTAAAAATGAATAAGACACTTTTTATAATTACTGAACAAAAATATCCTCATCTTACCCAAGATGATCAGGTTTTGAAGTCCGCTTTTGGAAAGCTCCAAGTTGATGTCAAAGTCGTGATATGGAATCACTTTAAACCTCAATTAAAAAGTCATGTTCTCATTCGTACGCCTTGGGATTATTCTGAGCATCGGCAAGATTTTGAAAATTTTTTAGGTCTTTTAGAAGAAATGCAATGTCAGGTTTTTAATCCGCTTTCCACTCTAAGATGGAATATGAATAAACGTTATCTGTTAGAACTTCAGGAGCTCAATATTCCCATTGTTCCAACTCATATTGTCGATCATTATTCATTTTCAGATGCTTCTCAATTTTTAAAATTTGGGCCAATTGTAGCGAAACCATTAGTAGGAGCTGGAGGGCGCGATACTTTCTTGATTCGCGATGAATCTGAAATTCAAAAGAGCATTTCATTACTTGAAACGGAAGTTATTTTGCAACCGATGATTGAAAGTATTTTGAATGAAGGTGAGTACTCTTTTCTTTATTTTGGTGGTGAGTTCTCTCACGCCCTTTTGAAGAAAGCAAAAAAGGGTGAATTTCGTATTCAAGAAAAACACGGTGGAACAGTTGAACATTATCAACCCAGTGATTTTGAAATAAATGAGGTCACTGCATCTTTAAAAAAAATAAAATACTCAATGACTTATGTTCGTGTCGATATGGTTCGCATTGAAGGGAAGTTGTCGATCATGGAACTTGAAGCGGTCGAACCGGAACTCTTTTGGAGATTAAAACCTCAAGCCGCGGACGAATTTGCCAGTTTAATTGCGAAGGAATGGACGTTATGAATAAAAAGAAAATTCTCTTTTTATGCCTGGAAACTCATGTCGGTCACAGATGGCCGAAGCGGGTGTCGATATCTCTAAGCATTATTCGAAAACAGTTGAAGATCTTGGAGATGTTAAAATGTGAAAATGAAGAAGGGAACACTCATGGTTGTTGTTGATCAGAGAATCGTTGATGAATCTGAGCTGATTTTAGAGAATGATTTTATCTCGCTGCGGTTAATTCGCGATCGAGACCTGCCGTGGTTCGTCCTTGTGCCAAAAATTGAAGGGGCGACAGAGCTCATTGATTTAGATGAAAGAGAACAAGGACTTTTGTTGATTGAAATAAATAAAGTAAGTCGTTGTCTTAGAGAACAGTTTAAGGTGGATAAAATTAATATTGGTATAATTGGGAATATGGTTCGCCAGCTTCATATTCATATCGTCGGTCGTTTTGAATCTGATCGCCATTTTCCGAGAACTATATGGGGGAATCGCCTCGATATCTCAGCCATTGATCCTCTTTTTGTCGAGAGAATGAGACAGTGTTCAATTCTTAGTCAGTAAACTCTGCTTAGAAACAGGCATTTACCCTATAAATCATGGCATCATTTTCGCTATAGATTGAGCAAGGTCGATTCAGACCACATTCAATCCCCCTAATATTTTTAAAGCGAGGTCATGATGTCCCACTTTACCCGTCTTATGATTTTATCTGCAATAATGCTCCTGAACTTAATGTTCATTACAAGTTGTTTAGCGGCCTACGGAGATACTTCCAAAGTTGTTCTGAATGTAGAAGACGGTCAACGCGGTAGTCTTAAAGCCTATGTTTTTAGAGATGGTATTAAAGATCCTATTTCTGTCACTGTCTGCGGTGAGCGTTGTGAATTCGAAGCGCGTAAAGGTGACCAAATTTTCTTAGATTTAGACACTATGGAGCGCCATTATAAGGCCGTTTGGGGTGGAGTATGCGCTTGGACCACATTACCAAAATGTTACTTTATTAAGAAAGATGAAGGGATCAGTTTGGTCTCTCTCCGCTATCAATTGGGCAATTTAAAATCACTCTTTTACCCAGCTCAGCAATAAGCTTCGATCGATTGGAATATCAAGAGCATTGTGCTTAAATCATTCATTCAATTTACGAGTGAGTTATGCTTTGAGTCAAGAGTTCTTCGATTGGTTGCTATTATTAGGTCGGTGGTTGCACATCACGGTTGCCGTGACGTGGATTGGAACCAGCATTTTCTTTATGTGGTTGGACCGTACTTTTTCACCTAATCCTAATAACCATCGAGAAGGTCACGTTGGGGATCTTTGGATGGTTCATGGTGGCGGCTTTTATCAAGTAGAAAAAATGCTGATGGGGCCAACTAAAGCGCCAGAACATTTGCATTGGTTCAAATGGGAGAGTTATTGGACTTGGATCAGCGGTATGTTTTTGCTGATTCTCACTTATTATTCTGGAGAAGGAACTTTTCTTCTCGACTCAAGTGTTTCCTCGATTACTTTTTATCAAGGCATCGCCATCGGACTTGGTACCATTTTTGGGACTTGGTTTCTCTATGACTTTATTTGGGAAACCAAGCTCAGTCGCGAAGTTCCCGAACTTTGTCATATCATCACCATGATTATTTTCTTTCTGGTAACAGTCTTCCTTTGTAAGACGTTAAGTGGTCGCGCCGCTTATATTCATGTGGGTGGGATGCTCGGAACTTGGATGGCCGGTAACGTTTTCATGCGAATTATTCCTCGCCAGCTCAAAATGGTTGAGGCATCGAAGGTTGGGACTCCGGTTAATCAAGAGTGGGCGAAGAATGCCAAAAATCGCTCAACCCATAATACTTATTTTACTCTGCCCGTTATTTTCATCATGCTCTCCAATCATTTCCCTATGACCTATGGGCATGATTTGAATTGGCTCATTCTCCTCGTGATCAGTGCTGCAGGAGCAGCGATCAGACAATATTTTGTTATTCGTTTGAAGAAGCCAAAAAATGCTAAGATATTTGCTGTTATTGGAGTGCTTATTCTTCTCGGTCTGATTGTTGCAACATCGATGAATTCGTTGATGCCTAAAACTGATCATCATACCGATTCTCATAAGGGACCTGTCAGTTTGGCGACTCCTTACCAGGAAGATGCAGTTGATGCTTCAACCATTAAAGATGAGTTTGTTGCAACCGTGAAAGGAACAGTTTCCTTTAAGGGTATTGTTCCTCAAGGCAAAAAATTAAGGCTACCAAGTGCCTGTGCTAAACAATACCCTGGCGACGTTTATTCAGATGAAATTAAAGTAAATAATGGTCATCTGCAAAATGTGTTGATTCGTATTTCAAAAGGGTTGGAAAAACGCATTTACAAAGATGTTCCGCAACAGGCAGTTGAAATTGATCAACGTGGATGTATATACCTGCCGAGAGTTTCAGCGGTGAGAATTGGACAGCCTGTGGCTTTTATCAATTCAGATCCTGTCGTGCATAATGTGAAGTCATTAACTAAAAATAATCAAAGCTTTAATTTGATGATGCCTAAGCAAGGGCAAAGAGAAGAGAAGAAGTTTGATCAAGCCGAACTTTTGCTTGAGACCAAATGCTCGTTTCATCCATGGATGAGTTCTTATATTGCCATTCTCGACCATCCTTTTTTTGCTATTACAAAAGAAAATGGAAGTTTTGAAATTTCCAATTTGCCGAAAGGTACATATACGCTTGAAGCCTGGCACGAAGTTTTAGGAACGCTAACACAAGAGATTACAGTTACTGACTCAAAAGATATCAATGTACATTTTACCATGGAGAGAGGGGAGAAATGATTAGTACTCACATACTCGACACAAGTAATGGCAAACCTGCTGCTGAGATTCCTGTACGTCTCGAACGGTTTGAAAACGAAACTTGGAATCTGATTGATGAACAGTCATCAAACGGAGATGGAAGAATTGTTTTTAACTGCCCATTCGAAGAAGGTGTCTATCGCTTGCTCTTTGAAATTGACGCCTATTTTGAAAAAAATAACCAAGATCATTTTTTCTTAAGAACTCCCGTGGTTTTTAAAATCACCGACGTGAAACGAAAATATCATGTGCCTTTGCTTTTAAATCCTTATGGCTACTCTACTTACCGAGGCAGTTAATTTCTATGAGCTTTGAAATTCCTTATTATAGCGATTATCTCTCTAACCAATTGAAAGACCATTTGCTGTCCAAAGCGAAGCCTCTCTTTGGAATAGAAGGGCTTTCTTTGGTTGGAGAAAGTGGAGGCCTTGAAAATAAAGCAGCCATGCAGTTCTTAGTTGATCTCTATGGCGAAATTCAACCAAGTCTCGCCCTCGTTTTGAAAAAACGAATGGAAGATCGGGTCTTTATTGATGAACGAACTCGCTCTTGTGTGGAATTTAATAAAACTTTGAAAAATGATTTTCAAACGAGTGAATATAAAACGTTATTAGGGGAGCGTGACAGTAACGGCCGAATTGTGATTGGCCCTCATACTGAAAATTATGTAACGAGTGTTGGCAAAAAACCAGTAGCTCCTATCCCTGATTATTTACAAGGTCCCCATGTCACCTTGTTTGGTCCACCCGATAGCGAAAAAATGTGTGTGAATGCCATGAATGCTTTTCACCGCACCGTGAAGAATGAGCCGGCCATCATCAAAGAGTTGGTTTCTAAAGTTAAATATACTCCCAAATGGGGTGCGGATAATGAAGATTCAAAAACCCCTCTTCATCGCGATTTTCAATCGGCAGGGGTTAATTTATCACGATCACTCAGTCACGACCTCGACTTCACTGATGAAAGAGGGAAGCGCTATCAACTAGAGAATGATCACCTCTCGCACGCCATAAAAAGATTTCCAGGATTGGCACTACCGAGCTTTTTTCTTTTTTATCGAAATGAACCGGTGCCTTTGCATGTTTATGATTTTGCTCTCCATATGTTTGAAAATTGGAACAATAAAGAAGCCTTAGTTTTTTATGTTCCTAAATTAGAAAACGAAGAAGAAGCAAAATACATCAAGCTGATGATGGAGACAGCTGAGAGCTTGATGAAGAAAGTTCACCCCGAGTATCAAATGGGAACCATTCGTTTGATGATCGTGCTTGAAAACCCCCGTGCCGTTTTTCGAGTGAATGAGATAATGGATGAGCTCTATCCTTACTTTGTCGGAGCTTCTCTCGGTTGGCATGATTATTTAGGCTCTACGGCCAGACTTTTTAAAGAAGATCCCAATTACCGAATTCCTGTCAAGGCCGATCCAGATATCGTGATCAAATATATTAAGGCTTCTCATCGCTTGCTCGCCGATGTGGTGGGTGCAAGAGGCGGAATTAAAGTTGGAGGGATGTACGGCATTCTGCCAACGACCTATGATATCGATACAGCTTCTTTTCAAGTGACCATGGTTGGTTATATTCGCGATGTCATAACTCAGATGAAGCGCGACCTGACTGGCTTCTGGGTGGCCCATCCCGATTTTGTTCGCATCGGAATGGCCTTAGTCGAAGCTTGGAAAATCTATCAAAAAGGTGATTTTAGTAAACTCGAATCCTTAGTCAAAAGCTTGCTGCATGAAAAACACCACAAACCGGTGCTCGATTTTATTTTGGGTGATGATATCGAGGGACTTGATACTCACGATCCTCTTTATGCTCGCTCTCTATTGGTTGCCGATGTTGGAACTTCTAATATAGTGGCCAATAACGATCCTTGGGAAATTCGCTATAATGTTTTTCAATCACTTCAATACATAACTGATTGGCTCAGTGGAAATGGATGCGTTGCTCTTCCGACAAATATTGGAGGTGAAGCAGTTCGTATCATGGATGATTTAGCTACGGCCGAGCGCTCTCGTTGGGAAGTCTGGCATGAACTTTATCACGGACGATTTGATCTTTTTGAATTTCTGAAAATTGCTCACGAAGAACTGCATTTCATTCGAAAAGATTTATCTGACTCTAAGAAAATAGTTCAAGTGAAGTGGAATGAGCAAAATGCCAAGTGGTACCCCGTTGCGATGAAGATCATGCTGAAGCTGATGACAGATAAACGCCCCGCTGAATTTGCCACTGAAGTCTTATTACCTTTTACAATTGATACGATTCGCAATAGTAATGATCCTTGGAAGGCCGCTTGTGGCATTGATCCTGTGAAATTTGCCATTGATCCCGTTATCTTAAAATTCAATTACTATTTTGAGCGCTGTGGAGACTTGTCGTTCGCAAAAGCTTTGGCCAAAGATAATCTGGTAGATTTAAATAAAGTAGAAAAGCTTATCTTGAGCTTCAATCTGTCTCAAATTCAATCGGCTGCCAGTTTTCACGGAGACATCGGAGAGTCTAAGAAAACACTCGATGCCATGGCTTCAAAAGAACAAGCTCTTGTCTTTAATGAAGAGGCGAGTATCCTCGCTGAGTTAAAAACACTGGGACAACAGTATCTCGATCAATTTGGCGTAAAGTTTCTCATCTCAGCGAAAGGAAAATCAGGTGGTGAACTATTACAAGCCTTAAAACAGAGAATAGTAGGAACAAAAGAGCAAGAGTTGCAAAATGCCCGAATCGCTCTTTTTGAAATTACCAAAAAACGCATGTTAGATGAGCCATTGAATGAACTCTCAAATAAAATTCTTAAGCTAAAAGAAAAGTTCAATGTTCATTCGCTTCAGGTTGCCATAACCGAGCAAGGTTCAACTCAACAAATGAGTTTTGGAGTCGATTCGTATTTTGAAATAGCTTCTCTTTCAAAAACAATAGGAACGACAATTGCTCTTGAGATCTTTAGAAAAGAAGGAATACCTCTTACATCCAAAGTAAATGAGTTGTTGAATAACTATCAATCTTCTTTTCAAATTCCTGATGGGAAAGATGTAGAGCTGACCCACTTAATGAATCACACCGCTTTAAATATGCATTATGTAAATGGAGTTCCTTCAAACATTGATATGCCTGCGATAGATCAATTTTTAACGGGACTTGAGCGCTATGGTTATGAACCAGTTCGAGCTTTAGGGAATCCTGGTCAACAATTTCACTACTCAGGTGCTGGCTTTATTGTTCTGGAATATTTACTTGAGCTCATTTCTAAAAAGAAGTTTTGTGACCTGCTAAAAGATTTTACTCAGCAGTTTCAATTGAAAGGTTTGATTAGTGAGAATGAAGCGAAACAATTTTCAATTGCCACAGGTTATCGTGATAGCGAAGAAGAAGTCCCAAGTGGACGTCTTATGTTTCCAAGTATTGCGGCTGGACTTTTAGGCACGGCCACTGGCATGCAAGAGTTCTTACAGCTTTTAACTAAGGCCCATTCAGACATCAATCATCCCTTGCATGATACAGCTACTCAAATGCTATTGGGAGAAGATTGGGGAAGTCGCACTTTTATGGGCGTTGATATGGGACTCGGTGTTTTTATCGGAGAGTGTGGTCCAAATAAAGTGATGATCCATCAAGGGGCCAATGATGGTTACCGTGCGCTCTTTTTTCATTGCTTTCAAGGGCCAAATCGCGGAACAGGCTTTACTTTGCTAGGTAATGGAGAGCTTAATAATGTTTTTCTCAATGCTCTAGTCGCTCAAGAGATTTTAAAAGAGCTTAAGTTTGATGGAATAGATTTTTCACAATTTAATTTGCGTTTTGATCCAAGTAGCTTAAAGCAAGAAGAAATCGTCAACTATGGTTATAAAAAACTGGTATTTGATGCTTTTCAGCCGGATCTTCCAGAAGTTTATCAACATGAAGAATTAGATCCTTTGTGCGGGTATAATCATCTGGTTGGAGCAGATATCATTGAAGTTTCAAATCAAAAATTTGCTCGAGCAGAAAATGTCATTTCTCCTTATGTCCCTCTTTTTGATCCCACTTATTTTGGTCGTCAAGGTAAGGTGATGGATAGTTGGGAAACTGTTCGTCACAATACTAAAGGCGTTGAGCGACTCCTCTTAAAGATGGAATTTCCTGTTAATGTCGAATATGCCTCAATCTGTACTAAATATCATCACGGCAATCAGGTTCAAGAAGTTGAGCTGCGAGGACAAAATGTTAAGGGAGAATGGCTTGATCTCCTTCCAAAGACCTCTATGGAAGGCCATTCGTTCCGAAAAATAAAATTAAATCAGATTTATCGCGATATTAAGTTTGTTCTCGTTTTAGCATATCCCGATGGAGGGCTCACACGACTTGGGCTTTATGAGATGATTCCATCAGAATTTCAAAATGAATTTGATGGAAAACTTCATCAGTACAAAGAAAAAATTCCGGCGACGTTAAAACCGCTCAGCCTTCATATCGATATCACACCAGATTTTATTAAAAGACAGTTTTCTAAACTTAAAATCGGTGATCTCTATGATGCAGCTTCTATGGCCTTTGGTGGAAAAATTGTGAAAAGTAGTAATGAACATTATGGCCCAGCTGCTCAAGTGATTTCGCCCTTTGCCCCCATTAATATGTTTGATGGCCTAGAATCGGCCCGAAGTCGAATAGCAGGTAATCACGAAGAAGTGGATATTGCTCTGGCAAAAACCACAAGCATTGAATCCATTGAGTGTGATTTCACTTATTTTGTGAACAATAACCCAATGGATATGGAAATTTTAGGATTGAGTAAAGGCCAATGGATCAATCTTATGAAGAAACGCAAAGTGAAGGCTTATGCGGGAAATAAGATGAGAATTTGCATAAACTCGCAAGAATTGTTTGAACAAATTAAAGTAAAATGTTTTCCCGATGGAGGATTGAATCGAATCCATGTCTTCGCCAAACACTCCTGAACAGGAACATATTGTTGAACGTGCAGTAGGGCTTTCCTTGATTGAAGTCTTTCTCGGTACTTTTCTTCATACTTTTAAAATTCCTTTTGCTGGTCATTTCTTGTCCCTCAATCAAGGACTCTATCTCACTCGAATGACTGAAGTCGGCCAATCGCGTTTTAGCGTTGCCAAAAACTGTTTCGAAGTTTCAGTGGTTGCTGCCATGATGAAAACCTTAGCGCCTTCGGTTAAAAAATTGGGACCGATGATAAGTATTTCAACCCAAGGATTTCTATATGCCCTAGGACAAGTTCTTTTTGGGACAAAAACGATGGGACAGATTATTTCCATGGTCTTGCTCTCTCTCTGGGCCTTCGTTCAGCCTCTTATCACTTATTATATTATGTATGGTTCTGACTTAAAACGGGCCCTCATTTACTTTGCCGAAAAAGTACAATCAGGACTTTCAATTCCAGAGGAGTTCTTTTGGGGATTTTTTATCGCACTTATCTTAGTCAAATTAACTTTCGCAACTTCGGTTCCTTTTATAGTTAAAAAAATGGAAGGGTCCTTGCTAGATCGTTTTGAGCAATTCTTAAAATCATTTAGTCGTGTGAAGAAAGAGGCGACATCTAGATCACCATTACATGGTGCCTTTATGGATCTTTTGCGTCCCTCAGTCGTTTTTTCAATAGTGATGATGGGAGTCTTTTTTAGTTTTAATGGATTGGACTCGGCTTTGGTGGTTTGGAAACTCTCACGTGCAATTTCTATCGCCTTTCTTCTCTTTTATTTGGCGCGAACACCTATCGCATCAAGATTCTTCTTTAAACTCGCGCGAAAGCATCCAAGCTTTGAACGGCTCTATCAAATTTCATCTCTTGCCTATAAAGAACTAAGGGCGAGACTTTAGCCAGGCATCACGGACTGTTAGCAATTCTGCTACAATGCTGATAGCGATTTCCTCGGGATCATTGCTTCCAAAAGAAAGACCAATTGGAACTCGCAGCTTTTTTAAAAAGTCTGCATTAACATCAAGAGCTTGAAGTTCGGTCCTAAGGGCATTTCCCTTGCTCTCAGAGCCAATGGCTCCAACATAAGGAGCATTGGGAAAATGCTTAGCGATCTCTCGAAGAACAGGAACATCAGAGGTATGGCCTTTGGTTACTGAAATAAAAAAAGTATTAGAGTCGAAAGAGGCTACGGCCTCTTCAGGTTTATCAAACTGAAGTTTTTTGAGTTTAGAGTTGGTAGGCAATTGATCGAGCCATACACTTCGATCATCAATTACTGTTAGCTGACATTTTAAATTTATCAGCGCTCTGGTGAGAGCTTGCGAGACGTGACCTGCTCCAAAGAGCGCCAGTTTCCAAGATTGAAAAGCAAAATGTTCAAAGAGAAAGGTGACTTCTCCACCACAAGTCATCTTAATATCTTTTTGTAAATTCCATGTGATTGTTTGGGGAGCTTTCTGATGAGATTGACCTAAAATTTCTTGAGCATACTTTTCGCAGGCTGCCTCCACTTTTCCACCACCAACTGTTCCTGCTTCTAATCCCTTGGCAGAGAAAAGGGCCTTCGCTCCAAGATCTTGAGGAGCAGATCCGCGAACAGCAATAATGGTTGCAGTGACGAAACTACAATTAAGGTCTGTGAGTTCCTGAGCGCGTTTGAAGATCATTAAGCATCCCACATTTTAAAAAGATCAGGGTGAATATTTCTCAGGATCTCTTCATTCGTCGCTGGAATTTTTATTTGCGGAGGTGCCGACTCAAAATGCGGAAGTGACATCAAGGCATTGTTAACGGCCGCCCACACACTCAAGGCCAAAAGAAGGGGAGGTTCACCCACTGCTTTCGTTCCGCGAACGTTAGCATAATTCTCTTCATTCTCAAGGAGCTTAATGCAAAAGTGCCTTGGAGTATCTTGGACACTTGGAATTTTATAAGTGCTTGGTGCGTGAGATAACAGAAGTCCTTGGTCGTTATAAAAAAGATTTTCAGTTGTGACCCAGCCCATGCCTTGAATAAAAGCACCGGCCACTTGGCCAATGTCGAGAGCTTCATTCACTGGGCGCCCTAGATCCATCAGAATATCAGTGGCATCAACTTTAAGCTCACCTGTATCTTTATTTAAAGTTACTTCCGAACAAGCAACACCTTGTGTGAAATAGAGAAAAGCATTTCCTTGGCCACTGAGTTTGTTAAATTCAATCCCTGGAATTTTATAATGGGCATAGTCAGAGAGACCAATGCGATTGAGATAGGCTTCAAGAATGAGATTTGAGAAAGCTATCTTCTTTTCAGGTTGATCTTCGTGGTAAACCATTCCGTCCTTAAATAGGATTCCGAAATAAGTGGCAATTCCCGTCGGCCAAATAGCTCCTTCATTAGGATCATTAACATCGAGATTCGGTTTTTCTAATTCGATTTCCGGTTCCGTTCCTAGACCTGCCGTTTTCGAAGCCCATCGATCAGATGGAGTCTTGAGCAGCTTCGAAGCAAACTCACTTAAACGAAACTTGATTTTTCGAGTAGCGAGTAAGGCCGCTGCACCGTTGAGATCTGTTCCTGAAGAAGCAGCAGTTGGAGAGGTATTGGCATTTTTATCAGTACGAGTGGGCATAACTCTGGCCTGATGGCGTGGAAGGCCCAATTCACTGGTCACCATTTGGGAAATGCGGGCATTCACTCCCTGGCCCATCTCGGTGGCTCCGGTTGAAATTTGAAGCGAACCGTCTTGGTGAATAATCACCATCGCATTGGCTTGATTTAAAAAACGAGTGGTAAATGAAATGCCAAACTTCACGGCCGTCATGGAGAGGCCTTTTATATACTGATGATTCTCGCGATTAAACTTTTGAATCGCTACTCTTCGCGCTTGATAATTGCAATCCGCTTCTAGTTTTTCAAAAAGCTTAGGCAGGCAATTGTTTTCAAATTTTTGACCATAATGGGTCATGTTGCGATTTTCAATATCGGAGTAAACATTGAGCTTGCGAATCTCAAGCGGATCTTTGTTTAAAGCATGGGCGATACGCTCAATGATTAATTCAATGGTCGCGACACCTTTGGGGCCACCGAAACCTCTGAAAGCTGTATGAGGGTGATGATTGGTTTTGCAAACTTGTCCGGTCACATGCATATGCGGAATATAATAAGCATTATCGGAGTGAAGCATTGCTCGTTCCATAATGGAAGTCGAAAGATCGGCGTAAGCACCTGCATCTGAGTAAAGCTGAACATCAAGTCCTAAGATTCGACCATTTTCATCAAAGCCCACTTCAAAATCATTCTCGAAGGGATTGCGCTTTCCAGTCATGATCATGTCATCGTCTTTAGTGAGGACGATACGAACAGGACGATTGAGTTTTTGTGCACAAAGAGCGGCCATGGCTGCGAAAGGCGCCGCTTGCGATTCTTTTCCTCCGAATCCTCCTCCCATGCGCTTCACAATACAAACCACATCTTTGTCGGGAATGCCTAATGCATGAGCGACCACGTGTTGAGTTTCAGTTGGGTGTTGAGAAGAAGAATGTATTTCGATTTGCCCATCTTCAAGGGGATAAGCAATCGAGACTTGGCTCTCAAGATAAAAATGATCGGCACCCTGTATGGTAATGCGACCAGAAAGTTTATGAGGTGCAGACTTGATAGCCTCTTTAGCGTCGCCACGCTTAATGAAGCGAGCATCGGCAATAAATGATTTTTTACTGCGAGCTTCTTGAATAGACATGACCTTCGGAAGGTCATTGTATTCAATCTCCACCAATTGCTTGGCCCTTTGGCAGTCGGCCAGATCAGAGCCTACGATCAAGGCAATGGGTTCACCTGCAAACTGGACTTTATCTGTAGCAAGCAGTGGTTGGTCTTTAAAAATCGTTCCCCACAAATTATGGTGAAGATCGTGACCAGTAAAAACGGCGACGATATTTTTGTGTGCGAGCACTTTATCAAACGATATTTTTTTAATTTCAGCATGAGCACGAGTTGAATAGAACACATCGACGAAAAGTTCATTTTTTAAGAGTGGACGGTCATCGACATACTCGCTCAGACCTTGAACATGGTTATGGGCACTATCATGAGGTAATTTCATACTTGAACCTCACTGAAAAAGCGCCGGAGATAATTGCTCATGAGAACTCGGCGATAGCTGGCCGAAGCTCTGACATCGCTGAGAGGCTTGAACTCGGAATGAGCAATTTGAATGGCCTGATCAATCATGGCGGCATCAAGTTTTTTGCCCATGAGAAACTGTTCTGTTTTCTTCAAGCGAAGAGGAATGGCCGCGATTCCTCCTGCTGCAATTGTAATTTGTTTGATCGTGCCAGCATCGGCAGAAGCTAAAATACCAAGATTGACGGTAGAAATATCTAAGTCTTTTCGAATGCTCGTTTTATATAATTTCAAAATTTGATTTTTTTCTGGAAGCTTAAAACTTATGGCCGTTATCAATTCATCTTTGGCCTTTGCCGTTTTGCGATAATCGAGAAAGAATTCATGCAAAGGGATTTGCCTTGAACCTTTAGTCGATTGCAAATGTATTTCTGCATTCAAGGCCAGAAGAGCTGGTGGAGTATCCCCAATGGGTGAGGCATTGGCCACATTGCCGATGACTGTTGCATTGTTTTTAATTTGGGGAGATGCAAAGAGGTCAATGTAATGCGCAAGCTCAGGAATTTTGTTTTTTACGAAATGGCGAAATTCATTGATCGTCACTCGTGCGCCAACAGTGATGATATTTTTGTCTTCAGTGATAGCATAAAAATCATTGATCAAATGAAGACTCATCAAACGGGTTAATTCTAATTTTCGTTTGTTATGAACGACTCCTAAATCGGTTCCCGAAGCGATGATGCGAACATCTTGATGGGAACTTAAATAGTCACAGGCTTCTTGTGCTGTCTTGGGGGCAAAGTATTGATACTCACTATTTTCTAGTCCGACACTTTGATTAAAGACGGACTCAAGTTCTTTTTGAATTTCTGCCGAATGGTAGCGGTCTTTTAAGCTTTTCTCTTTAGTGAGGTCCATTTTAGTACCGGCAGTGATAATCGCTTCATAGCCAGTACAGCGACAAAGATTTCCAGTGGTCGAATTTTTACATTCTTTTTCGGAAATTACTTTTTCATTGCGAGAAAGTTTTTCTTCGCAAAGTCCGGCGTAGGCCATGACAAAACCAGGGGTACAAAAACCACACTGACTGCCATGACAATCAACCATGCTTTGTTGGGATTCATGCAAACGCGAATCATCTTTCAACGATTCAACCGTTAAAACATGGGAGCCATCGAGTGTTGCGACTGGTGCTAAACATGAATTGATCGCGAGAAAGCGATCGGCGTCAGTTCCCTTAGAGTGCGGGAAATAGCGAAGAACGCTACAGGCTCCGCAGTCACCTTCGGCACAAACCACTTTGGTTCCGGTCAAAGATTTTTGATAACGAAGATAATCAGCCAGCATCATCGAAGCATCGGCTGCTTCGACATCACAACGCTGACCATTGAGGTAAAAAGTTATTGTTTTTCGCATAGCTGGACATTATAGAAAGCTCGAAGAACTTGGTAAAATGCTATGCGTAATGAGCACTATAAAAGGCTTAAAAAGGTCTCTTGAACGATATCGATCTTTGTAACGCCGACATGATCAGTTTGAACTTTTTGGTTTTGCGCTCCTTTGATCGCATATCCAGGCATCCAAGGCCCTTTGTGGAAAAAGTTGAAATGCTCGGCAACATTAGGGGGAGTTGCAAAGTACTTGTACTCGCTTGGCATAGCTCGTGCGTCCATGGTCAACATTGAGTCGATTTCAATTCCTAATTTTTTGACTTCAGTGGCGAAATTGAGAGCGGCATAGCCACCAAAGCTGTGTCCTAAGACAATAAGTTTGAGTTTGGGGCCGTACACTTTTGACCAAGCATCCACACATTGAGTAGCAACACTGTTATTCTCTCTTTGGGAATTTTCCGACATCAAGAGAAGCTCACTGTCTTTGGCAATTTGTTTCATCTGGGGGACGAGTAAATTCTTCGCTACAAAATTCATGTTACCTAATCGCGGAGCACGGCCCTGGTTATTGTTCTGAAGCAAATCTAAATATCGATAAGTTTTCTCTGCTGCTGAATTTGAGTAGCTCGCTAATCCTTCAAAAGAAACAATCAATTGATTGACGCCCTTTTTAAAAGAGGCCTTCGCCCAAGTCGAGCATAAAGCTTTCGCTTCGTCTGGAGGAGTACTCGCCGTGGGCCGATTTAAGGCCATTGCTGAAGTAGAAAGAACGAGAGAAATAAGTAGTGTTTTTGTTTTCATGGACTGCACTTTAATCGAGATTTTAAATGAGAGATGAATTTTGAAAATTGTTCTAGAGTGACTGTGATCACAGTGAAAACAGCACTAAAACTGGGCAGTGAAAGCTTCTTGTTGAGACTCTCAAGTCATTAAAATTAATGAGGATCAGAGCTTTAAATCAGTGAAAATCCATTTCAGCGTTATCATCATCTCCTATGAAAATACGTAAGGAAACACTCTGCCTCTTAGGTGCGTTGGTGATCAGTGTGGGTCAGCAAATTCTCTTTTCAACGTTTTATTATATGTTGCCAGAAGACTCGCTTATGAAGCGAATGATGACGCTTTTGGGAGGAGATTTTTTGGCTGGCGGCTACATTCAATGGGCCACTTTTTTCGCGTTCTATTGGTCTCTTGCTGAAATCTTCGTCAAACGGACACGCTTAAAAAGAGAACTCAAAGTTCTCTCGTCTCATTTGCTTCCGACAAAAGATCGTCACATCATTATGCCTAATGAAGTCAGTGCTCTCTATTCCAAGGCTTGTGATTTTGAGAATAAGCGAGGAGCAACTTTATTAACCAATATTATTAAGAAAGCCTGCTTAAAATTTCGTTCTACTAATTCAGTAGGTGAGATGATTGAGATCATCTCCATCCAAACAGATATTGATAAAGACAAAAGTGAAAGTGCTCAATCAAATATTCGCTATCTCACTTGGCTTATCCCTTCGCTTGGATTCATTGGTACTGTTATTGGTATTTCTCAAGCTCTTCAGATTGCCAACTCCGGTGATATGGCGATGATTACTAAAACCTTGGGAGTAGCGTTTGATACGACTTTACTCGCTTTAGTTTTGAGTGTGGTTGTGATGTGGTTTTTTCATTCATTGCAAGAGGAAACAGACAATCTTCATGGTCAATTTAAAGAATACGTCATTGAAAATCTCGTCAATAGAGTCGAGAAGAAAGAAATCGATCAGGCGGCCAGCTAGTGAGAAAGCGCGATCACCAAATATTCAGTATTGCATTGTTAGATATCCTCTCTGGAGCTCTTGGTGCCGTGATTATTCTCTTTGTGGCCGTTCCGAAAGCGACAGTTGAACCTGAAACTGTTAATAAAAATCCACCTCAAGCTCTTGAGACTGAAATTCAAAAGGCCATCACCTTAACTCCCGACAATGACAAGCAGATTACAAGTGTCATGGCATTGCGTGAAATTGCTTCTGAAAAAGAGATTGAATCACTCAATGAGAAGATTGCTCAATTGACCAAAGACAATAAATCGCTAGAAAATGAAATCGCCGAAATTCAGAAACTCGTCGAACAAAAAGAAGAGCCCTCTGACAAGAATGGTATTCCTGTAGACGTAGGCTTTCGCTTTAAAGGTAAGCGAATTGTCTTCTTAATTGATGTGTCCGGCAGCATGGTTATTGAGGATAGGATTGGACAAGTTAAGGCCGGTCTTAAAATGTTGATCACTTCAATGGGCAAAGAGTTTTTAATAGATGTGGTTTTTTTTCCAGGTTATACCAGTTCTTATCAATATCTTTGGGGACAAATGAATCCGGTAGATGAAGTGAATAAAGAGGATATATATAATTTTCTTTTTTTCTTAAAGCCTTATGGAGCTACTCCAACTCGCGACGTTTTGACTTATGCTCTTAGAAATTACCCTTACATGTCTGACATCGTTCTCCTTTCTGATGGTGCTCCAACGGTCAATAGTGGTCGCTATGAAGAAAATATAGAAGACGTTCTACGTGATATTCGCTCTAAGAATAATCGCAAAATTCAGATTAATACGATTGGCGTTGGATCTGACTTTCTAAAAAATAAAAATAATCCTAAGTACGTTTTCTTAGAAAAATTGGCCAAGCAAAACAATGGATTCTTTTACGGCTTTTAAACCAGAATAAAGGCTTTTAAGAGATCTTTTCTTGTAATCATTCCTACTAGAACGCCATTATCAACGACGGGTAAACGCTTATGATGCTTTTCAATCATGCTCTTGACCACCCCATCAATTGAAGTCTCTGGCGTCACCGTATTTAATTTGGTTGTCATGATTTGACTTACTTTAAAATGCTGAGTCTTTTTATAGATATCTTCGATACTAATTCGATAAAAATTCTGTCCAAGAAGTCTTTTCATTGATGCCATGGCGTGCGGAACTTCAATTTCTTTACCGATGAAATCTGAAGCTGAAATGATACCGCGAATTTCGTTATTGCCATTGACGACAGGAAGAGAGCTAAAACCTTTGAGCGTCATTAAACGAGCGGCATCTTTAACACTGGTATCAGGATGACAGGAAACGATATTTGTGGACATGATATCTTTTGCTTTCATTTAAAAAACTTGCTGAATAATCCACCACGTTCTTTTTCTTTCTCTCTTCTGTCCCAACAAAACTGAAGTTTTTCGAGCAAATCTTTGGTGGTGTAAGGTTTAACAATATAATTGGTTGCTCCTGCTTCAAAAGCAGAAATGATAATGTCTTGTTGAGATTCAGTCGACATCACGAGAAAGGGTTTGCCGGCCAAAAGTTTCGTCGAACGCAGCTTTTGCAGAATCTCCAGACCAATGCCATCAGGGAGGTGGAGATCGGAAATGACGATGTCGATATTGGAATCAGATTTTTCCATTAAATCGATCATTTTGAGACCCTGAGAAACAGAAGAGACATGGATGACTTCGCCTTCGAAACCCAATTCCTTGAGGGCCTTAAGAAGGTTCTCAAAGTGAAAGGGGGTATCCTCAACCACAAAAAAATCGGCATCTCTAGGTATTTCGTTACTCATAAGAACCTATTTTAAGTGAGATAGACCATTTATCAAAGGAGAATTAGGCCGATTAATCTATTTGTTTTTTATTTAGAGAGAAAATTACAGTGCTTTTCTTCGACACCTTGCCAAATTAGGAAAAAATGTTAATTTCCAGCGACTTAAAACAAAGAGAAGACTATGGAAAAGACATTAAGAACACGTTCTAAGCCCAAAACTTTAGTTGCTGGAAAAAAAGCGACCAAAGTTACTAAGAAAGCAACAGGAGACAAGGCATTTAAGGCCCGTCGCCCAAAAGTGACTCGTGAAAAACCAACTACCATTTATGTAGGAAATTTGAACTATAAAATGGAAGAAGATGATATTTTGAATCTCTTTCGCGATTTCGGTAGCGTGAAGTCAGTTAAGATTGTTCCTAATGATAAAGGAACAAAAAAAGGAATCGCCTTTGTTGTGATGCCTTGGAAGCGCGATGCTGTCGAAGCGATTCGCACTCTTGATGGGCAAGTTGTTTGGGATCGTACTTTGAAAGTGAGTGAAGCGATTGATGGCTTTAAACTTGATGATGAAGAAATGAAGAAAATGAAGATGGCGAAAGCCAAAGCTTTAAAAGAAGAAAAGACTGAACCAAAGAAAGCTGTGAAGAGAAGCAAGAAAGCTGAAACAGGTCTTAAAGTACTTATGGATTTTTTAGGTAAGAAATGAGCTCAAACCGTATCGTCTGGTCGGATGAAGATGGTGATGTCCGAAAGAAAAAAGAATCGATTACAAAGCAAGATCTTCACGTCGATGAATCAAAGCTTGAGCTAAGGTTGCGAAGGCTCTCTTCAGGTAAAGGAAGAGTTGTTATAGAGATTAAGGGTCTACCTAAGAACGTTGAGTGGTGTAAAAAACTGGCTTCCGATCTTAAGAAAAGCCTAGGCGTCGGTGGCGCTTTTAAAAATGATTATATTGAGATTCACATTGATAATATTGAAAAGGTAATGAACTTCTGCGATTCCAAACAAATCAAATGGAAGAAGACAGGAGGCTAGGACAATTATGAAAAAAGAAATTGAATTAAAAAGCATGTCACCAAAAAGACTTCGTACATTGAGAAATAATCTCAATAATCGTCTTTCTAGTTTTAAAGTAGATGGGGAAAAGGCAAAGCCTCTTCAACCGAGCCATACTCTCTACGGTCGTTCAGAAGCAGAATGTCAAAATCTTCTTGATAAAGTTATCGCTAGACTTAAAGAACAAGCTTAAAAGAGTGGTCTCAAAGGCAGTACGAGAAGTCTCTTTAGGAAATAAAGAGCTTTCGACGAGTCATAATTTTCAAAAAAATCTTCCGTCGTATTTGAATCGAGATACTGTTTATGCATGTAATTTGAGAGTTGCTGACCCAAATGAGGTGAAGAATCACAAATTAATGTTCCTTCCAAATTGATCGCCTCTGATCTTCTATCCCAATTAAAAGAGGAAATGACAAAAGACTGCTGATCTATCAAATAGGTCTTGGAATGAATGCGGTAAAGCTTATTTTCATCATTGTCGCGGTTGCTTGGCGCTTCTCCATTAAAATAGCGAATGGGGAGACCATGTTTTGCAAAGCGATGGGCGTCGTAGTTAGCGAGAGAGATGTGAAATTCCAATGAAGAGAGTGCTCCGTTGGTAAGAAATTCAATATTGATTCCTTTATCTAACCAGCTCTTCATTATTTTGCGTTGGGTACGAGAAGGAATAAAATAAGGAGATTCTACTTGGATACTTTTCTTGGCCGATTTGAGACGTCTATAAAACTCGCCTAAGATATCTTGATGGTTGTCTTTATCTGTCGATGTTGCCCAAGTAATTTTATCACAAGTTCCAATAAGTAGATCACTCCTTTGAGGAGTGGTTCGAGCGAGGTCATTTGAAAGTTTAATATCGGACTCATTTGTCTCTAAGTAATGAGAAATGACCTCTCGATCTTGTTCTTTCACTTTGGCCTTGAACGAGTTATTGGCCCATCTTCCAGTGTGAACAATATCAAATGAATGTTGAATGTCTTTAACGATTGGACCGCTTAACAAGACCTCACGATCAATGGCCGTTAAATCCTCTTCAATTTCATATTGTGAGCTCTCATTATTTCTTCCTCCCACAATGGCACGCTCCTCATCGACGATGAGTAGTTTGCGATGAGTTCTGAAGCCTAATTGAAGCTTTTTAGTATTAAAAACTTTGATTGAAATATTCTTCGTATGAAGTAATTTTTGCAATAGCGATAATTTTGCGGAGTCTGTACCTACTTTATCGATCGTCATTTCAACTTTGACACCATGATTAGCTCGTTCAACTAAGGCTTGAACAATCAGTCTTGTCGCTGGGCCAAATTCAAAAGCAAAAGTCTCCATTGAGATACGTTTTTGAGCGGAACGAATAAGTTCCAGTCTTTTGGCCAATCCAATTTTTCCGTAATTCATGATCTGCATTTGATGAGTTTGATTCGAATGGGCCACCAGGGCATGAGCTGATGCCACAGGCAAAATCGTCAATAAGAGAAGCGCTTTTAAATTCATGACAGCTGTAT
>Ga0210039_1000074_pt1 | contig 117302 bp, 105 predicted proteins | sample CryGeyCG2114_250_3_FD_185460 | JGI IMG/M metagenome (GOLD analysis project Ga0210039, IMG submission 185460) | Groundwater microbial communities from aquifer - Crystal Geyser CG17_big_fil_post_rev_8/21/14_2.50 (SPAdes) (version 2) | ecosystem: Environmental > Aquatic > Deep subsurface >...
TTTTGCCAGCCTCGATCTTGTCTCCTTCATACACATCAAAAACGTTGATGCGATTGATCAAAGATCGTTCAAGTTTCATTGACAACTTTCTAATGTCATCAAATTTTATGGCTTTATCAATAACAAGTGATAAGTCGCGCTTCACTTCAGGGTATTTGGAGATTGGGCTGTAGACAAATTCTGAGCTAGAAAGCTTTTGCATATAGTCCCAATCAAAGTCAGCAAAGAAAACTTCATTACTGATATCGGCTAATGCAGCAGCTTTTTTGTTCACTTTACCCAAATGGACAATTGGCTTTTTATTGACCGAAATGGTGATGCCATAGCTGAATAAATCGCTTGAGATATCTTCAGAATCAGTCCTAGTTATTCCAAATTTCGCTAACAGTTTATAGACTACGGAAGCTAAATCATGAAATTGAACCTTCGTGGCTGGAGCTAACCAGCTTTCTGCGCTTTGATTTCCAGTGATGAAAACGGACAAGCGAGATTTTTCTACATACTTCTCATTGATGTAATGGTAGGTTGTACCAAACTCAAAAAGTTTGAGGTCGGCATTTCTTCGCTTGATGTTTCTATCAATTACTTCGAGGCCATGAAAGAGTAGCGTTTGTCGCATTACATTCAAGTCTTCACTTAAGTAATTGAGCACTTTAACGTTTTTATCCTCTTCAATACTTGAGACGCCTTTTGAATAGCCGTCTTTTGTTAATGAGTTCGTGACAATCTCGTTAAAGCCAGCACCAGCTAACAATCTTATGGTCGTTTTTTTAATGCCGTCAGTATCCTTGATCGGGAATTCTGAAAGGAAGGTACTGCTCAGGTGATCACTGATTTCGATATTATTATATCCGTAAATTCGCAGCACTTCTTCGACTAAATCCGCCTCGCGCTGAACATCCACTCGATAGGGAGGAACAATTGCCGTGAAGTTGGTTTCTGTTTCTTCAACTACTTCAATGTCGAGACTTCGAAGAATTGAATTCACTTTGGCATTTCCTAAATCTTTACCAATCAGCGTAGCAATTCGAGCGTATTTGGCTTCAATTTTAAAATCTGCAATTGGGTTGGGGTAAATATCGATAATGTCAGAACTGATTTCTCCACCAGCAACTTCTTGAATGAGCATTGCTGCATACTTCAAGGCATAAACGGTAATGTTTGGATCAGTGCCTCTTTCGTATCGGAAAGAGGCGTCCGTTTTGAGTTGGTGCTTTTGAGCACTTCTTCTAATGTAATCAGGAGAGAAATAGGCACTTTCTAAGAAAACTGAGGTGGTAGTTGTTTTAACACCCGACTTAGTTCCACCGAATACTCCAGCGATGCACATGCCTTCCTCAGCATTGCAGATCATCAAGTCCGTAGCGGCTAAGCTTCTTTCCTTTTCGTCTAAAGTGGTGAATTTACTTCCTTCCGGAAGTGTTTTCACGATTACCTTTTCGCCCTTAATGGCATCCGCATCAAAAGCATGCATTGGTTGACCTAAACTGTGGAGCACATAGTTGGTCACGTCCACCACATTGTTCGTTGGATTGATTCCAATCGCTTTCAATTTATTTTTCAGCCAATCTGGAGATTCTTTAACCGTTAAACCCGAAATAGTAAGTGCTGAATACCTCGGGCAAGCTTCTGTATTTTCAACATCGACTTTTATAGCTCGGCCCCTATTATCAATTTTGAAATTTTCAACACTTGGTAACAAAAGTGCTTTGCTCAATAAAGCTTTAAGATCACGGGCCACGCCAAAATGAGAAGCACCATCCGCTCGGTTGGGCGTTAAACCAATTTCGAAAACATAATCAGAGTCAAGTTTGAAGTATTGCGCGGCTGGAGTACCGTTGGGTAAATCGGTATCCAAAATCATAATGCCGTCATGAGATTGCCCTAGGCCAATTTCATCTTCGGCACATATCATTCCCTCAGAGGCTTCACCACGGATCTTGGCTTTTTTGATTTGAAAAGGCTCGCCTGTAAAAGGGTAAAGCTGAGCGCCTACTGTTGCAATCACTACTTTTTGGCCAGCTGCTACATTTGGCGCACCGCAAACAATTGGGGAAAGCTGCTCCTCACCAATATCCACCGTGGTGATACTGAGTTTGTCAGCATTCGGGTGCTTGGCGCAGGTAATTACTTCACCAATCACCAGCCCTTTCAATCCGCCTTTTATGGATTCAATTTCTTCCCAACTTTCTACCTCTAGTCCAGAACCTGTCAATATCGCTGCGATTTGGGCAGGTGTTTCGTCAATTTGGATGTATTGCTTGAGCCAGTTCAGCGAGATTTTCATGCTTTTCGTTTACTTTTTGTTTTGTGTTCGGAAAGGAAGGCAAAAATAGTGATTTAAGCGTTGCAACAAGCTGCTTAGTAATTTTTGTAAATCATTTCACCAGCTTTAATTTCAACGGTCATTAAATTTTCTTTCGGGGGAATAGGGCAACTGTACTCCGTGTTGAAATGGCAATAAGGGTTGTAGGCCATGTTGAAATCTATGATGATTGAGTTGGTATTGTTTTGAACCAAATCGATATATCGACCACCACCGTAGGTTTCAACGGCACTTGTTGCATCTGCAAACATCAAAAATAGGCGATTTGGATTTTCGTCATCCCAGTCCTTATACAGTAGTAGCTTTTGCGGCTGATTTGAAACCTCGAATTCGGCATAGGCAAAAGGAATGTATTTTTCCTGTTCGCCAGTGGTGGTGGTAATGAAAACCGGCTGCTTCTTTTTAATGTCAATAAGCCTTGCCCTTACTTTAAATTCCGTGTTGATTGGATAGTAATTAAGCCCTTTGAAAATCCTTTTTTCTTCATCAGGTAGGGGAGAACTTGAGGCCAGCATTCGCCCGTTTTTCTCTTTTCTTTCTGTTGCTATCCGATCTTTATAGTCTTCTTCGCTTTCACCAATGGTCAAGAAATTGAGGATAGTTACCCCAATAATCAGGGCGATAAGAATCCCAAAAATTGTACTCCTTTTCATGCTACAAAGTAAACCCGAAATGGCTTAAACTCAAATGGAATGGGTACTGTTTAGAGCATGCTTTCATCAGCAAAACTGAAATAGCCGTCATCTGTGAAAATCAGATGATCGAGGACGGGGATGTCTAGCAGGTTGCCTGCATTTTTTAGTTTTTCTGTAAGCTTAATATCTGCTTGGCTTGGTTTGAGATTCCCTGAAGGATGATTGTGCACTAGAATGATTCCGCTTGCAAAGTCTTCCAATGCCTTATTGAAAATTATTTTGGGATCTGCCACGGTGCCGGAAATTCCGCCAGTACTAATGATTCGCTTTTGAATGACCGCATTATTTCTCTTCAAGGTGATAATCCAGAATTGTTCGATGGGTTGGTCTAGAAGTTCTGGTTTCATCAGCTCATAAGCATCTTTGGAACTCGTGATTTGCGGTGTTTTGGCGGTTTCGGTTATTTTTCTCCTTCGGCCCAGCTCCAATGCACTTACAATTGATATGGCTTTTGCCTCTCCAATGCCTTTGAACTTTTGAAGTTCGGATACAGATAGTTTAGCCAATTGATTAAGGTCGTTGCCCACGTGAGAGAGGATGAGCTTGGAAAGGTCGACAGCACTTAAATCACGAGAACCTGAGCCGATGAGTATTGCTACGAGTTCTGCATCAGAAAGTACTCCCTTGCCTTTTAGAAGTAATTTTTCTCTTGGACGATCTTCTTCGGCCCAGTTCAAAATCTTTAACCCTTTCTCCATCTCTTAAATTATAGCATGATGAAATGTAATAAAAAGATATTGAAAGATATGAATCGGACATAAAAAAACCGAACCTCTCAAGAGACTCGGTTTCAAATTCGTTACAACCAATAATTATAGGCTGTTCACAAGTTTCGTCAATTTCGATTTGTTGTTAGACGCTTTGTTCTTGTGAATAATATTTCTTTTAGCCAGTTTATCCAACATAGCAATTACAGTTTTCAATAATTCTTGAGCTTCCGACTTATCAGAAGTTGATCTCAATCTTTTAATGAAAGTACGGGTAGTTTTGTGCTGATAACGATTTCTCAATCGTTTAGCCTCGTTTGACCGTATTCTTTTTAATGCAGACTTATGATTTGCCATCTATTTATACCTTGTAAAATTCTCAAATTCGGGACGCAAAGATAGGTCTAATAATTTTATTTGCAAATGCTAGATCGAAATATAATCTGTAAATATTGAGCCGCTTTAGTTTTGACTCTTACTTCGCGCAAACTTGTTTACTGTCGCCCTCTTTGAGCAAACCTAAGTCGTTTTGTCTTCAGTTCTTTAATGGTGCTTCTGAATTTGGCACGATAATGGAAATACAGGTATCAATGCATTAAAAATTGAAGGGTCCGGACCTGATGTCTCACATTAAAGATCAAGGTTATGAAACGAGAAATACTGATAATAGGAGCTGTAGCAATAGGCTTTTTAGCGATGGGTGATTTACAGGCCCAAAGGCGCAGTGAAGAAGGCCGAAGCAGAGATAAAGTTGAAAAGCGTGATGATCATAGATGGAATGATCGTGACAACAGACGTCCAAGCAATAAGAATGTGAGGGTAGAAAGAGACGGTCGAAGAGTAGTGGAGGTCAATAAAATTGTAGTCCGCGATAACGGTTATCGATATTCCAATAGGGGTTTTAATTCAAGAGATCGCTATGATAATTTTGATTACGATTTCAGAAATGGAAGAAGATTTCATGTGTCTCGCGGTAGGGCGCCAAGCTCAAGCCATATCTGGGTTAATGGTTATTGGGAATACAATAGAAGGCTGCGCAGAGATGTTTGGGTGAATGGCCATTGGACGGTGAGAAGAGATTACCATAGGTATCAAGAAGCTCACTATGGTTTTGTAGGCGGGGTGCGCGTCTGGATTCCAGGTTGTTGGGTCAGAATATTTTAAAACTAAAAAGGACTCCATTTGGAGTCCTTTTTAGTTAAACGTTTACGTGTTTTTCTGCATGGTAAGAAGAGCGAACCAACGCTCCTGATTCCACATATTTGATCCCTCTTTTAAGTCCTTCCTCTTTGAAGAACTCAAACTTGTCTGGGTGAATATATTCTATTACTTCATGGTGCATTTTAGTAGGCTGCAGGTATTGGCCAAGCGTGAGCACATCCAACCCCACTTCCACCAAATCATCCATTAATTTGAATAATTGGTCATCGGTTTCACCGAGTCCTAGCATGGCTCCAGACTTTGATCGCTTACCGTATTCCTTAATTCTTTTAAGTTCTTCGAGACTGCGATCATACTTGGCCTGTGGTCTTACCCTTCTGTACAAAGCTTCTACAGTTTCCATGTTGTGCGACACCACTTCTTGCCCTGCATCGATCATTCTATAAAGCGCATCCCAATTGCCTTTTACATCAGGGATGAGGGTTTCAATGGTAGTGCTAGGGCTTAATTTTTTTGTTTCAACAACTGTTTGATACCAAATTTCAGCACCTCTATCTTTTAACTCATCCCTATTCACCGATGTGATTACGGCATGCTTCACACCCATAAGCTTGATGGCTTCTGCCACTCTTTTTGGTTCTTCGGCATCATATTCAGGTGGTCTGCCTGTGGCTACCGCACAAAAAGAGCAACTTCTTGTGCAAACATTGCCCAAGATCATAAAGGTGGCAGTGCCGGCTCCCCAGCATTCACCCATATTCGGGCAATTACCACTCTCGCAAATGGTATGGAGTTTATATTGATCCACCAGCTTTCTTACTTTGGCGTATTCTTGACCAATTGGAAGTTTCACCCTTAACCAATCTGGCTTACGAGCTCTGGTTTCTTTTTCTTTAGAAATTACAGGTAATTCAATCATTGTTTTTCCCTCTGAATGGATTAACACAAAGGTAAGGCAAAGGTTCCTAAATCTAGGAACTCGACTTATCTTCTTTTCCCGAAATAGACAGAAAAAAATGCAGCGGAATAAGCGCTTTTATTCTCTGCGGCTGGAATGATTTCTATTTTTCGGGTAAAGCCTTCTACGTTAAAACCCACCTGGACACCAAAAACACGGCTTTTGGTGGATGTGGTTTCGAAAGTGAGGGATGCCTTCATGTGTACTCCAGGAACAATATTGGATTTAAAAAGACCTTTGAATGGACCCGAATTTCCATTGATACTGTTCACAGAATGAATATCGGGATCATATTGCTCTTTATTTCCGTTAGAAAGATTTACAAAATAAGGCGCTTCTAGTCCCAAAGTTGGCCCAGCCGAAATTAAGCCCGATATGCGCATGCCTTGCTGAGGTGCTTTTTGAAAAAATATTTTTTCTCTTCCGTAATAAGGCCGGATGGATACTAAATAATTGGATTTACCAATCACAAATGTACTCCCATTGAATGATGTTTGTCGGTATTCTCGATTATGACGTGTATTGGCAATTTCAACACCGTAGTGCGATAGATTATTGTTCTGAAGGGCAACTGAGTGCCTGAAAAAAAGAGAACCAAGTAATCCGCTGTTTGTAGCAATGCCGAAACCGAAAACGTTTTCGATTTTATAATCTTCTTCATCTTCTATAGCGTTAAAACCCACCCTTCCCTGGCTGAAAGCTTGATTTGAAAGCAAGAAGAGAGAAATAACAGCTAAAACTTTAATACTAATTTTCATATATGCCTTGTAGCTCTTTTGGAGATGGTTAAATTAACGAAAATTTCAAGTTTATAGTTTATGATCACTGTCAAATCTAAATATACAGGCGACTTAAGTACTGAGGCCATACATGTAAAATCAAATAATCATATCGTTACCGATGCTCCAACCGATAATAATGGCAAGGGGCAGGCTTTTTCTCCTACCGATTTGGTGGCGGCTGCCCTTGGCAGTTGCATGATGACAGTGATGGCCATTGCAGGCGAAAAGAAAGGACTCGATATGAGTGGAATGAATTTGGAGGCCACAAAAATTATGACTGCCAATCCAAGGCGGATCAGTGAAATCAAAGTAGATTTCTTTTGGGAATCATGCAGCCTTTCGACTGAGGACAGGGAATGGATTAAGCATATTGGCCTGACTTGCCCCGTTGCCTTGAGCCTTGGCGAAAACCTTAAGCAAGACATTAATTTTCATTTTTAAATGAAAAAGGCCTGTCAATGCTGAAACTGACAGGCCCTCACTTACAAAATACTCTTATCCCAGTTTTTTGTATTTAATTCTTGTCGGTCCAGAATCACCAAGTCGCTTTTTGCGATTTTCTTCATATTCTGAATAACCACCCTCGAACCAGTATACTTGCGAATTACCTTCAAAGGCCAAGATGTGTGTGCAAATTCTATCTAAAAACCATCTATCGTGAGATATCACGACTGCACATCCTCCAAAATTATCCAAACCTTCTTCTAAGGCCCTTAATGTGTTAACATCCAAGTCGTTGGTCGGTTCATCTAACAACAAGAGATTTGCTCCTTGTTTTAAAGTGAGTGCTAAGTGAACACGATTCCTTTCACCACCCGAAAGTTGGCCAACTTTTTTATTTTGGTCAGTTCCTCCAAAATTAAATTTGCTGACATAGGCGCGTGAATTCATTTCTTTGCCACCTAGCATAATCAACTCGTTCCCGCCTGTGATCACCTCCCAGACTGATTTGTTAGGATCTAAATTATCGTGGCCTTGATCAACATAGGCTATTTCTACAGTTGGGCCAACAATGAATTCTCCTTGGTCTGGCTTTTCTTTTCCCGTAATCATGTTGAAAAGGGTGGTTTTTCCGGCACCATTGGGACCAATGATTCCCACAATTCCGCCTTGAGGTAGAGAAAATTCAAGATTTTCGTACAAAAGACGATCTCCAAAAGCCTTAGCAACTCCATGTGCTTCAATCACTTTAGAGCCAAGTCTTGGTCCTGGTGGAATATAAAGCTCCAATTTTGATTCTCTTTCCTTCGATTCTTGGCTCAAGAGTTTGTCATAGGCGCTTAGTCTCGCTTTAGCTTTGGCTTGTCTTCCTTTCGGTGACATACGAACCCATTCCAATTCGCGCTGAAGTGTTTTTTGACGTTTTGATTCGGTTTTTTCTTCACCTGCTAATCGAGTTTGCTTCTGATCTAGCCATGAAGAATAATTTCCTTTCCAAGGAATACCCTCACCACGGTCAAGTTCTAAAATCCAACCCGCTACATTATCTAAGAAGTACCTGTCGTGCGTTACGGCAATTACCGTTCCCTCATAGCGTTGCAGGTGTTGTTCTAACCAATGCACAGATTCTGCGTCCAAATGGTTGGTAGGCTCATCAAGTAGCAATACATCAGGCTGCTGAATCAAAAGTCTGCACAAGGCTACTCTTCTTTTTTCTCCACCAGAAAGATTTTTAATCAGCGCATCTGAAGGAGGCGTTCTCAAAGCATCCATTGCTCTTTCTAGTCGGCTGTCGAGGTCCCAAGCATTCAGTTGATCAAGTTTTTCTTGAACAGTGCCTTGTTCTTCAATCAGCTTGTTCATGGCATCGGCATCTTCTAAGATTTCCGGTTCACCAAACTTTAAATTGATCTCTTCGAATTTATTGAGAAGATCAACGGTCTCTTTTGCGCCTTCTTCGACCACTTGCTTCACCGTTTTATTCATGTCGAGTTGCGGCTCTTGCTCTAGCATACCGACACTAAAACCAGGAGAAAAAACTACATCTCCTTGAAAGTTCTTGTCTACTCCTGCAATAATTTTAAGGAGCGATGATTTACCAGAACCGTTGAGTCCTAGCACCCCGATTTTGGCACCATAGAAGAAGGATAGGTATATATTTTTTAAGACTTGTTTGCTGGGAGGGTAGGTTTTGCTTACCCCAGCCATTGAAAAAATGATTTTTTCGTCACTCATGAGCCTGTTTTTTGCGTTTACGGAGCAAATATGCTAAAAATTCTGCTTGAGAATTTCAGGCTTAGGTTATTTAGCTAATTTCGAACAAAATTCAATTTTAGGTTTTGGAAGAACAACAACACGGTTTTATAAAGGATGGAAAGGTTTTTAGAAACGCATTTCTTGATTTTGGGCAGAGGGAGATTGGTGAGCTAAAGGATTCGGAGGAGTCTACCTTATTTTTTTTCTCTGAGAGGTTTAATTTGGCTCAAGCCAAAGTTGATCAAGTAGAAGAAAAAATCAATGCTACTGAAAACAAAGGTTCATATTTAATGAAGGTGCTCCACTTAAAGGAGACGCTTCATGAATTTGATGCGATAGGCGATTTTAAAAAACTCTACAAGAAGCTCGATTTGCTCGAAGAGCAATTAACAGGTTTTATCAATCAGAACAGGGCCAAGAACCTAGAGATTAAAACGGCTTTGCAGGCTGAATTGGATGTTGTTGCTAAAAGCGTTGAGTGGAAATCTGCCACGGCTGAGGTGAAGGAGATTCAGAGAAAATGGATCAAAACAGGTGCTGTAGATGATGAGCAGAAGGAAACTGTTGAAAACAACTTTAAGACGACTTTGGACGCTTTCTTCTCGCGAAGGGCCGAGTTTTATGCAGACCTTGAAAAAATGATGGTTGAAAAGGAAGACGATTATAAGTCATTTCTTTTGAAAGCCGAAAATTTAAAAACTTTAGATAGTTACCCCGCCTTAGTTGAACAGATCAGAACATTAAGAGAAGAGTGGAAATTATTAGGGAGAATCAAGAAAGCATCTAGTGATGTTTATTGGGAGCGATTTCAGAACATAGTTAAAGAGGCACTTAAGGTTTCGAAGAAGCAAAAGGCCAAACCTGCGGGCAAAAACAAAGTAGAGAATTTGAAACTGCGAAGCGATTTTCTCAAAACTTTAGAAACCACGAATGAAGCCCTTGTTCCCAAGGCAAATGTTTCAGCCTTGAAAGAGCAATGGAAGAAAATGGGTGGGGTGGATAAAGCCGAGATGCTCAAGCTTCAAGATGAATTTTTATTGCTGATTGATCAGATAGCGGAAAAGCAGTTTATCGACAACCTGTTGAATAAGAAGACAAAAGCCAATGTAAGTCAACCAGAAAAGGAAAAATTAAGGATAAAGCTGCTTTACGATCTGCTGAATCGTGACAAAAATGAGCTTTTTACTTTTAAAGAAAACTTAGAGAAGTTCAATACAAGTGCAGGGCTGGATCAGCTCATTGGAGGTAAGTTGGCTTTGCAAGAAAGGAAAGTAAAAGTGAAGGAAGCAATTTTAAAGCAATTTAAGGCTACCACATAGCTTTGTTTTTCAAGCACTTAAGCGCTTTTTTGACGCCAAAATCATGCTTTAAAAATAATGACAAATACCGTTTGATTTTTAAAGTTTAAATGCATTCTTTTGCACGCCATTAAAAAAGATAAAAAATGTATTGGACACTAGAACTAGCATCTTACTTGGAGGATGCACCTTGGCCAGCAACAAAAGATGAGTTAATTGATTTTTCAATTAGATCTGGAGCACCGCTGGAGGTAGTAGAGAACCTTCAAGAACTTGAAGATGACGGTCAGCCTTATGAAAGTATCGAAGAGATATGGCCTGACTACCCCACAAAAGATGACTTCTTTTTTAACGAAGATGAATATTGAAAACCCCTTTTAGGGGTTTTTTTATGTCTTGTTGAAATCAAATTCAGCGAGTTTATGACATTTCTCGACTTTCGGTGTAAAACCATCTGTTTTTAAGATTGATATTCCCTATATTCCCATTCTGTCCATCATAACGCGCTGGATTAGATTGCACTAAATATTAATCGTAATTCGAATTGCATGAATTTTAACCGAAAATCTAAACAAAAGAGGACTTTCGATGCCATTGTGGTAGGCTCGGGTATCAGCGGTGGCTGGGCTGCAAAGGAACTCTCGGAGAACGGCCTAAAAACGGCTGTAATTGAAAGGGGTCGTAAGATCGAACACATCAAAGATTATCACACTGCCACATTGGACACTTGGGATCTCCCAAACCGTGGCAGGTCAAATCCAGAAGTCATTGCTAAGGATTACCCAAAACAGAACAGAACTGGGTACACCACAGCGGAGGCTCACAGGCATTTTTTCGTCAAAGACAGTGAACACCCCTATCAGGAAGATACTCGCTTCGATTGGATGCGTGGGTACCATTTGGGGGGAAGATCAATTACTTGGGGTAGACAAAGCTACCGCTTAAGTGATGTTGATTTTGAGGCCAACTTAAAGGATGGAATCGCGGTAGATTGGCCAGTTCGTTATAAAGACATTAAACCATGGTACGATTATGTAGAGCGCTACATTGGAGTAAGTGGTGAAAAGCGTGGCTTAAAGCAAATGCCGGATGGAGAATTCCTCCCTCCAATGGAATTGAACTGTGTTGAAAAACATTTTCAAAAGGCAGTTGAAAGCAAATGGAACAACCGTTGGGTTACTGTTGGCAGAACCGCCCACTTGACTCAGCCATTGAATGTTGATCAACCGGATCATAAAAACCCAGGCGCAAGAAGTCAGTGTTTGATGCGTGATAGATGTATGCGTGGTTGCCCTTATGGGGGTTACTTCTCAAGCTTATCTTCAACGCTTCCTGCTGGTGTAGCCTCTGGAAATTTGACTGTTATTACTGATGCTATTGTCCATCAAGTGATCTATGACGACAGCACTGGAAAAGCTACAGGGGTCAGGGTCATCGACCAGAACACCAAAGAATCAGTAGAATACTATGCAAAAGTAATTTTCCTTTGCGCTTCTGCTATTGCATCTGCTTCAATTTTACTTCAATCCAAAAGTGAAAGATTTCCAAATGGATTGGGAAATGACAGTGGAGAATTAGGCCATAATATCATGGACCATCACCTAGGTGTAGGCGCTGGATCAAAGGTTGAAGGCTACGAAGACAAGTATTACAAAGGCCGCAGGGCAAATGGTATTTATATTCCTCGCTTTAGAAATTTAGGCGGAGATTCAAACCGTAAGGATTTTATAAGAGGTTTTGGCTACCAAGGTAGTGCTTCGAGAGAAGGCTGGGGAAGGTCGATTGCCGAAATGAGAAACGGACGTGTAGGAGGGAATGTCAAAGATGCATTAATGTCTCCGGGCGGGTGGACAATGGGTTTCATGGGCTTTGGTGAAGTATTGCCACAGCATAAAAACTACATGTACATGGATTATGACAATTTGGATCAGTGGGGATTACCACAAGTAAGATTCGATGCAGGAAACTTCCATGAAAATGAATATGCGATGCGAAAAGATATGGCGGCATCCGCTGCCGAGATGCTTGAAGCTGCTGGTTTCAAAGATGTATCTACTTATGATAATGGCCCTAACATGGGACTTGGTATCCACGAAATGGGAACAGCCAGAATGGGTCACGATCCAAAAACTTCGGTATTGAACAAATGGAATCAAGTACACGCTTGTAAAAATGTCTTTGTTACCGATGGTTCATTCATGACCTCAGCAGCATGTCATAATCCTTCTTTAGGATACATGGCATTTACCGCTAGGGCAGCCAATTATGCAGTTGATCAACTTAAAAAAGGAAACTTATAATCATGGAAAGAAGAACAGTATTAAAAAACCTCGGATTCGGATCGATGGCCTTGTTCACTTCGACCGCATTATTTGGTTCATTGCAAAGTTGCAGCTCGGCACCAGCAGTGGACTGGGTTCCGACTTATTTGACCGCTGAAGAAGCCGCTCAATTGGAGAAGATTGTGGATGGTATACTACCAAAAACAGCAACTCCAGGAGCACTCGATGCTGGAGTAGCCAATCATTTAGATAGTGCCTTGGCAAATATTTATAGGAATAAAGAAGCGGAGTATTTCAAAAGAGGAATGGCCGTTTTCGTGAAAAACTATAATGAAGGCAGTGATACTTCTTTTGATAAGTCGACTACGGAACAAATGACCGCAGCTGTGAATGCTTACTTCAAGAAATACGAAGAAGATCCTTCCATCATGAAGTCTTATAGAGAGTCTTTCCGTGAAGAAGGAGAGAAATCAGATCAATTCGTTGAAACCTATTTCGTGACTAACGTGGTGGATAGCACCTTCTGGAGCTATTTTTCTTCAGAGTTGGTAGGTGAAACCGTAATGGCTTATGATCCAATTCCAGTGAAGTATGAAGGTTGCATTCCATACACACCAGGCCAAAAATCATGGTCTAGTGTTTGATTTTCATCGTTTGAATTTATATTGAAAGCCCCGAATTCGGGGTTTTTTTTTGTGGTAATGTGGCCAAAAATAGTTGATGACTTTGTAATAAAATTTGCATTATTTTGATGTTGTAAAACTAAAGAGGAAGCTCTGCAAATTTGGAAAACTAGTTTCACTCGTTCAGACATTAAAGAATTCGAAATAATACAAGATGACCTGAGTGGGCTAGAGTATGTATTTAAAAAATAGTTTTATCTCCATTAACATCAAGGAGTTCCATTTGAATGTTTTCTATAGAATTCCAATTTCTTTCCACAATAATTTGAAGGTGAAAATGCTGATCTGTTTCATTAAAGTTCATTGGTAATATGGTGACTCCGTTAAAAGTATTGGAATCCAAGTACTCAGGATTGAGACCAAGTTTAGTTTCAAAATTAATTATTATTTTGTCCATACCTTCGGCTAGAATAGACACTTCAGCTAAATCTATAGAATGGTGTTTTTGTATTATATCAATAATGAAATTATTATCAACTTTATTATAAGTAACATCTGGAATACTTTTTTCATATGGGAGTAGCCTGAGAGGATGCCTGCTATTTTCACTTTTTATTTCACCGTTATTACTTCCGATGTGATATTCAAAATGCAAATGTTCAGTATTAATATTTACCCCTGACTTGCCTATCTCACCAATAATCTGACCCATTTTGACTTTCTCTCCTACTTCTACTAATATTTCATTAAGATGTAGATAGATGGTTTGAGATAATTCTGGTTCGTTAATACCTTCATGAGAGATAACAACAAAATTTCCAAAACGCTCTAGTGAACTTCCTGGCAGGGCTGATTCAGATCGAACTACTATTCCGTCTAAAATGGAATGAACAGGCGTGCCCAACGGTGCCTTGATATCAATACCTCTATGGAAATCATAAATCGTATTAAGTCTCCTTGGCCCAAATGGTGCGGCCAATCTATCAGTCATTATGGTACCGCTAACAGGCCAAACTCCAGTTGCTTTTGCTTTTTCATTAATGTCATTGCCGTCATTGTCACATGAATTAAATATAATAATTGTTAAAATAATAAATATATTTTTCATTAAATTAATCGATAAAATTTTCAAAAAAGAAATATGTCAATTATATAAGTCTTTGACCTGATAAGAGACTATTAATCCGAAAAGTTTCTTAACTTTCTTTAGATATTATTTTCAAGGATGCAATTTATATTTATAGATGAAATATTTTTACGCGAGTTGATCTTTCATACGTTTCGATTGATATTTCCGCGTTCCAATTTGATACGGGTATTGATAGCGAGCCCTTTTCTTCTCATTATGTAGTTTCTATTGAACCGTCTTGATGATCGAGTTATTAGAAATTATATTTAAGTTTTGGTTTAAAATATTGTGACATGAAATTTTTGCCTTTAGATAAAATACATTCTGGCAAGGTGATTTTTATTGCAAGATATTGTGGTTATTGAAACTTGTGAGTTTAAAGTTGTTTACAAGCAAAGTGATAATTTATCTATGAATGTAATATGATTGTATGGATTGTTATAATTGATTTTTTGCATTAGCATGTTTTGGTTTACTAGAGTTATCTTTACTTAAGATATATCTCGAACTTGTTTCATAATCTAAACTGGAGTGAGATTGAACATTATTAGTAGGTTGGTTTTTTTGATTCTTTCCATTTTTGAACCTCTTGGGGGTATCAGTGCTCAGCAAGCGGATTCTATACAATTTGCTTTTGAAAAGAAGATAGTTGAACCAAAGTACTCAATATCTTTTTTCTCGAGCGACCAGAACATACCGTTTGAAACTGTACGATCTAAAGCTATTGATTCGCTCTTTCGTAGCGATTTAAGTAAGAATACTGAGAATAGTCACCAATATCATTGGTTAAGACTTGATTTCGAAAATTCACTAGAAGAGTTACTGAAGAAAGATAAGTGGTTTCTTGAAATGGGTTTCTCTTCTCATTTTCCAAGGGTATTCCTGGCAGGAGGACAGAAGATTTATAAATATAATATTGATATTTTTTCTGATCGAGAGTATAAATTTAATAGTAGATCTATTCCACAATTTAATTTTAGCCCACTAGATCTTATCGATGGTAGGTATCTGTATATAAAGCACATAATTCCAGATGACTATATAAGATTTGTTTCAATAGCCGAGGTAGCAGTAAGACCGACTGAGTATTATCAAGGAGATACTAATTTACTAAAGTCTAATTTTAAAGCGCGATATGCTGCGATCGCATTTTTTGGGTTTGGCATTGTAATGCTCATTTTTTCTACGACAGTTTATATTTATCAAAAAGCTAATGAGTTCCTTTACTATGGATTGTTTACGTTATGCAGTTTGCTTTATCTTTCTACAAATAAATTGGGATTTGATGAAGTGATTTTTCGTGGTAATTATCATATATATTATTTATTTTTAGTTGGATATCAGTTTTTTATCTATATTTTTTATTTTCTCTTCGCATCTAATTTCCTTGAGTTCAAGAGGTATTACCCTTTTCTTTCTAAACTCATTAATGTCAGCATCAAGATTTTAGTAGGTCTCTTTTTGCTGTATTTACTATTTCAAACTATCAACTATCGTTATGAAATTTATCTTCCGTTTGCCAATTGGGTTGTAGGCATTCATCGAATTATACTTATTATAGTCGGTCAAACAGCCATAATAGTATTACTTTTTCGACCAGTTAATAGGTTGGCTTATTTCATAGTTTCAGGATCATTGATTTTTACCTTTGGGTCACTTTTATATTTGTTTTTGGATAAGTCAAGCTACCAAATCTATGGTACTACTGCGGAAATGTTAATTTTCACACTTGGCCTAGCCTATAAGTATAAAAAATCAGGTGAACAATTGATACTAATGGAAAAGGAAGCTGCTGAACTTAAAATGTCTGCACTTAAAGCTCAAATGAATCCACATTTCATTTTCAATTCATTAAACTCGATTCAGTATTTTGTTCTGAAGAATGATACTGACAATGCATTGAATTACTTAGGGAAGTTTTCACAAATGTTGCGCAGAGTTTTGGATCATTCTATGGATGGAAATGTGACTCTTGATCAAGAGATTGAACTCCTATCTACATATTTGGAATTGGAAAAGCTTAGATTTGAACAAGGTTTTAGTTATCAGATCGTAGTAAATGACAATATTGATCCCTTTATTGAACAGATGCCTCTTCTTTTGATACAGCCTTATGTAGAAAACGCAATTAAGCACGGCTTGCTTCCATCAGTAGATCCAATAAAGAAGTTGGTCATTTCCTTTGAGTTGGAGGGGGATAGAATTTTATGCAAAATAGAAGATAACGGTGTAGGAATCGATATTAGTGATGATATACCATCAAGTAATTTATGGAATAGGAGGAAAAGGAAGTCTAGAGGAATGACAATTGCGAGAGAGAGATTGAGTGCGCTTTACGATAATTATTCCATTGATTCTGTTTCTATTGAGAATAAATCATTAGAATTACATGGGTCGACTGGCACGATTGTTAAGATTCGAGTACCTAGAATTTGATTTGACATCATGATAAGAGCTTTAATTGTAGATGACGAAAAGTATGGTAGAGAGGGGCTTTTAGCCCTAATAAAGAAGTACTGTCCTCAAATTAACCAAGTTCATTCAGCGTCAAATATTTCTGAGGCAAGGGAAATAATTTTATGTGAAGAGCCCGATTTGTTGTTTTTGGATATTGAAATCAATAGCGAGCTAGGCTTTGATTTGTTAGAGAAAATTGAGAGTTGGAATTTTGAGGTAATTTTTACCACGGCACATCCGAAATATGCCGTGAGAGCTTTCAAATATAGTGGTCTTGATTACCTTTTAAAGCCCATTAGCGCTGATGAGCTTGTGAGAGCTGTAAAAAGAGCGACTAAGAAAAGGAATGATCAGATACACAAACAACAAATTGAATTACTTCTTCAAAATTTGAATTCTGATGTAAAGTCTCCTCAGACGATTTGTCTATCGACATTAGAAGGAGTAGAATTTATTGAGACTGATGAGATTATTTACTGCGAGGCAAATGGAGCGTATACTGTATTTAATTTGAAGTCTAATAAAAAAATAACGGTCAGTCGTAATCTTAAGGAATATGAATCTTTGTTGGATGAGGATTTTTTCATGAGAATACATAATAGTTTCTTGATTAATCTCAAGGAGGTAAAAAAATATATAAAATCAGATGGTGGCTATGTCATCATGAAGAATGGAGATACTGTAAGTATATCTCAAAAACGGAAGGATGATTTTTTGAAAAGGATGCGATATTTAAGTTAGGCTACATTCTTTTCTTCAACTTTGTTGTTTCTAGCGTATTCGCTTGGGCTAGTCCCCATTTCCTCTTTAAATGCTTTTGAAAAATACGACAGACTACTAAAACCAACTGCGTATGCAATTTGAGAAATATTATCACATTCATACTTGATCATTTCACAAGCTCTTTTAATCCTGATAGACCTGACAAACTCCGTAGTTGAAGAGTTCGCAATTGATTTGATTTTGCGATGAATCTGCATTCTGCTTAATCCTAGATTTTCCTGTAAATCAGTTACCGAAAACTCAGAATTGTCTAAGTTATCATTTACTAACTGGATCACAGATTGTATGAATTTTTTGTCGGCTGATTCAAGACTTAAATCGGAAATAGATTTTGTTAGAATTTCTTTGTTGATCCTGTCAAAATATTTTTTTTCTCGACTGAGAATATTTTGAATTTTTAGTTTCAAGTCATTTACTCTAAAGGGTTTTGAAATAAAGTCATTAACACCTAGTTCAAGAGCACTGGTACGGATTTCGGGTTCCATTAAGCCAGACATCATTACTATGGGGATATGCGCTGTATTCAGATTGTTTTTGAGGATGCGCACCATGTCTAAACCATTTTTTTTGTTCAAGACATGATCCGTCAATATTAAGTCTGGCAGGTGCTCATGCACTTTGGCAAGTGCCTCCTCAACTGAATCAGCTGTGAATACATTGTAATTTGAAAAGGAATCCTTTAAATAGAGTAAAAATTCAGTATTGTCTTCAACAATAAGGATGTTTTTTTGATGTCTTACTTTATTGCTCAGACTTTCGTCTTGCTCAATATAATCTTTGGTTTCAATAGTTGTTTTTTGAATGACGGGTATTTTAACAACAAACATTGTCCCACAGTCTTCTTGACTTTGCACCTCTATAGTTCCGCCATGAAGGCTTACTAGTTCTTTAGTGATCGAAAGGCCTAGACCCGTACTTTGATTCGTTCGATCAGTAGTAGAATTTGCAGTATAGTATCTATTGTAGATTTGGTCTACTACTGTAGAGCTCATCCCAATACCGGAATCACCAATGGAAAGGATAAGCACAGAGTTTTTTATTTGAGCCTTAACGAATACTGAATTTCCAGAGGAGGTGTATCGAATTGCGTTGGAAATCAAATTTGATGAAATTTTTGTAAAAAGATCAATGTCAATATCTGCAATTATTTTGGGCGAGATGTTATAAGTGAAGACAAGTGATTTTTTTTCGGCACTAGTTTGAAAATTGCGACATAGGTCCTCCAATAAGGAGGATACATTTTCGGTAGTTGCATTTAACTTAAATGAATCATTATCAGCTTTAGAAATGTCTAGAAGTTGATTGACTAAACCTAACACTTGCCGAGCATTTCTCTCTAGGCAACTTACTTGTTCTGGTAATTTGTCATTTTCAAGGTTGCTAATAATATCTATGATCAAGGTAAGGGGTGTTTTGAATTCATGTGCCAAATTCGCATAAAGATCATTCTTAAAGGTATTTTGTTTTCTTGCGCTTTCTGATTCAAATGTTTTTAGCCTGATGGCTTTTAATTCATCGTCTGAATATTGTTTGGCAATTCTGTTTCCCAGAATTGCGGCAATTGCTTCGAGATATTTTACATGCTCTGCGGTGTAAAAATTCTTTTCAGAATTTTCGCTATCAATCACGCCAATAAGCTGATCGTCATGGAATATAGGCACACTTAATTCGGATGATCCATTAAAGTCACCTCTGATGTATCTGTAATCTTGGCTTGTGTCGTTAACTAGAATTGTTGACCTCGTTTTGGCCGCGTAACCAACAATCCCTTCCCCAATCGTTAGCTGATGCATTCTCGTTGGTCTATTAGCGCCTTCTTCATCTTTTTTTGGAAGATTGTATTGGACAAGTTTATTTTTTTCCGGGTTGAATAAGAAAATCACGCAATCCATTAAATCCAACTTGGATAAACACCTTTTCAAGACATAGTTTATGATCTCATCTATATTCTTTTGGTGCATTAGATTTAGGGCTAATTCTTTCAAATCAATTTCTGAACTGCGTTTATCTGATAAACGCTTTATTCTATTACATAACACCTGCTTGAATTGAAATGCACTATACCCTATGATTAGCCATATGTACAGAGAAGTAAATAGTTTGATTGTACTTCCCGATAAGACTGGGGTCTGGTGGTACGGTAGAACATTGAAGGTAGTGAGTGCCAACATGCTCAATGAGCATACGGCCAAGCCGATGAGGCTTTTCTTATTTTTCTTTGTAGTAAGAAGAAGCCAACCTACGGTAAGGGGAAGAATTAATCTTTCGGCTAAATCTACACTCACCTTGAACAAAAGGATTAAAAAGAAAGAATTGATTACCAAGATCAGTATTGTTCGCGCTAGGGCACGGTACTGATGTTTAGCAATGATAATATTGACACAGGCCACCAAGCTGATTAGTGCAAATACCAGGGCAATAACGCTTTCTTTTAAAGCTATAAAAATTATCATGTAAGGAAATACCAAGAGTAACAGGCAAATAGAATAGATTAAGATAATCTTTCCGTGCAAATGGCTTAGCTCCTTAGTCTCTATAATGTTGCGGTGATTGTTAGTTTCACTCTTGATTCCGAACAACTGCCGCAGTTCAATTATCAGGTCAGAACCTAAGAATCGCTGGTGAATGGCTTTCATATATTTAAATTAATTTCTTTACGAAAGTATATATTAGAAACTGGCTTAAAAGCACCAATTGACACAGAGGCTCATCAACTTTATGGATGATGTATTTGACCTCATATTTTGCGATTTGCATCCAAAAAGACGAATGTGATCATTGTTTTAACTACTAGTAACATCAAATCTGTGTTAAGGATAATTGTAGGCTAAAAAGCGTGTAGGTTACAATGTTTAACAAGAATGATACATTACTGCCTATCGGTTCGAATGAATTCTTGGAGTTTTATAACAAATATTTTAGTTATGAAACTTTCAGTGAAATCCGTTTTTGTTTCTATCAAATCCAACGAAACACATATTGTAAGTAGGCCTAAAAAAATAGTTGCTATGTTTAGGTTGAAGGATCAAATGGGATGGTTTGAAGTCCCAAGTAATTCTATTTTTGATTTCAGTCTAAAACGCTATGCTTTTGTAAGTGTGTTGACCCTTGGTTTACATGATATCTCGTACAATCGAGGTTTCGCCAAGGTTTCAAGGCAAAAAAGGATTAGACAAATCCTGCCTTTATTAGGCAAAAGGAATTTTTCCAAAATCTTCACTTACTTAACCTACTTGAAGGCTAAGAATTCGATCAGCACAGAGACTTTTTATGAATCTTGCCTTGAATCCGTTGGATCAAAACATTTCATGAATGAGATTAAAATGATTGACTGAGTCAACTCTCATTAGCGTTGCACTAAATTCGATAGAAATCAATGCATCGAATAACGATTGTCAACGTACTAGGCCATTGGATTATTCGATAGAGATTTAATTTGTGGATATGACCTATCATAACTGGGTTTCCATGCAGGATCATGTGGTTTGTTCTAACTTACTCGAAAATGTTACAATGCTACTATGCCTAGTTACCATATTGAAACATAATTTTAGTTACCTACTCTTACTTTGCGCCCTAAGCAAATAACAGAGATGATAGCCACAAGAATTGTATGCGTTTTGATCTTAATGGCATGGGTTAGTCTACCCCTTAAAGGCTATGATTTACCAACCGAATTTGGTGTGCTACAGAATAGAATAGAGTCTATGATAAATGCATTGCCAGATAAGTATGGAAATGATGGAGGCCTCGAAATTATATATGAACCTCCAACTGAGAATGAAAGAATTGACTTTGCTGAAACTGTTTTTAGAAATGTCTATTATGAGCAGTATGAGTTGGCTGCAACAAACGCGTTAACCTTGGGCTATAGGTTAGTAGAGTTTTTTGATACTGATTTAGCAAAGACATATTACATATTGGAAAGAAATCCAGGTTTACCGATTGAAGATAAAAATCTTTACCATTGGGGAATTTTTGTTTTCAATCCAGAGCCAGTTAGAGGCCAGCTTGTAATCCAAGCACCTCACCCGCTTTTTGACAGCGATACGGGGCTTCAAGCAAATTACGTATTTCAATATACAGAAGCTTCATTCTTGTTTATTGCTGGTACACACCGATGCAATAAAGCAACGCCATCAGGCTGCTCCGGATCGTCAAGTGTTTGCAGCCCAAATTCAGCACCACAGGAATTTAAAGATGAAGGCAATGTTTATAGACAAGCGGATGTAGCCCATGCAACTGATTCTATGTTTGATGTTTTGACACGATGGCTAGAGGATGAACTCAATAATTATTATTTTTTCATCCAGCTTCATGGTTTTGGTCAAGATGAGCTTGAGCCAGATGCCATACTTAGTAATGGCGTGGATGAAGCTAAGCAGCCCGTTGGTGTTGACTATCTCTCTATCCTTAATGACCAAATTAAATTGACTTGGGCAGATAGCCATGGTGGTGAACAACTCTATACAGAAGTTGGTCATATTGACGATGATCATAATTTCAGTACGCTTTTGGCCACCAGCAGTGTTCAAGGTAGGTATTTAAACGGAGGGAGCAGTCCATGCACAAGTAGTACAGGAACAACAAACTTAGGCCACTTTTTACATATTGAACAGGGAAATCCCACGATTGGAAATGTTGAGCATTTGCGCTCTCCGAATAACTGGATGGTGATGTCTATTGCCATTATCAACACTTTTATTGAAGCCCCCTTACCAGTAGAACTTTTAGAGTTTAATGGGCGTTTTGAAATGAATTTGGCTTTAATACAGTGGAAAACCTTATGGGAAGAAGGTAGTAGTTATTTTGAAATTGAAAGATCATTGTCAGCTATTGAGAGATTTGAATCCTTGGCTATTGTTAAGGCCACTGGATACTCCAAAACTGAAGTTCAGTACAATTATAAGGATTTTATTAAACCATCAATCTCGGATCAAGATATTTACTATAGGCTTAAGCAAGTTGATTTTAATGGGATTTTTAAGTATTCAGAAATAGTGCGTGTTTCAATACCCAGAAGAGGAATGGAGAACATTATCTATCCTAACTACGGTGATGGTCAATTTATAACCTTGAACAATTCACAAATAAGGAGTTCAGACAGTTTTAGGCTTGTTATTTATAGTCAAACAGGAAAAGTACTTTTTGATAGAGTTATTCAGGGTCGGTTATTCGAGGATGTATTTTCGAGCCGATTGAGAAGCTATCCCGTAGGTTATTATTACATCCGCATGAGTTCTCCAAATTTTCAATTTAAGACTGCGTATTACAAAAACCTATGATTTTGACTCCATAGAAACGCATAACAATTTTTGAATACTGTTACATTGCGGCAACGCGCTGTTACATTCTTAACACAGAATTTGGGGTAGTTGAATGAGCTTGCTTGAAGTTTAAAGCAAATGCATTCACATGAAATTCCTAAGATCTTCAATTCTCTATTTCGGCCTGACTTTATTTATTTTTTTTGGCTCAACTAGGCCTTTACATTGTCAAAACTATTATGCTCCAAGTTATGAAGAACAGAATTTTTTTTCTTTCGGAATTGGCTTTTCTGGTTATCACGGAGATTTACAAGATGAATTAATTCTTCCTTACCCTTCATTTGGTGCTGGGTTCAGTCAGAGGTTATCCCCCCACGTGCATTTGAGAGAAGATCTGAACATATTTGTGATTGGAGCTAAGGACTCGGATTCGGACTATGAGGATTTTTTAATAAGGAACCTGTCTTTTCTTTCTTGGAATTTAGAACTATCAGTTTCACTGGAGTATCACTTTTGGGGTCAGTATAGTCATAAGCTTCGAGAAAAGTTAAACCCTTACTTTTTTTTAGGAATTGGTTTAGTAAATGTGAGACCAACTGCTTTTTATGAGGGTAGCAGATATAGATTGCGGCCATTTCGAACAGAAGGTAAATATTATTCAGATTTTGCGCTATCTATGCCTATGGGTGTCGGTTTAAGAATTAAGGCGAATCGTGATGTCACTATTCTTGCGGAATTTGGATATCGTTTGACAAGCACAGACTATTTGGATGATGTAAGTTCTACCTATCCAGATTTGAACGCTATGGAGGGAATTGCAAATAAGTTGTCCGATAGGCGTCAAGAATTAGGTTATCCCCAAGCTAGAATGGGAGGGACTCGAGGAAATCCTGATAGAAATGATGGGTACTTTATCCTCAGCTTTAAATTGGAGGGTATGTTTACTTTTGTGTTTGACTTAAAGTGAAGTATCCTATTACAACCAAAACTAAGCTGTTACCAAATATACTCGATGCTGACAGCCACTGCATAGGAAGTATTTACACCTTGGGCTCTATCTATTTCAATGGCAGAATTAATGGGGATTTGTGTGCAGCTGAAAAAATAGTTCTTGGCCCTTCAGCGATTATTAATGGCAACCTCGAAGCTAGGGAAATCATCATTGAAGGAACAGTATTTGGGAATATTGACAATTGTGTACACTTAATCCTTAGAAAGACGGCCGCTATTCAATCAGCGTTTGTACACGCGGAAAGTTGCCAAATTGAGAGAGGAGCAGGGTTACAAATTTTGGATATGGATATTAGTTCTTTTAATGCCGAGTAAAATAAGACACATTGATATTGTGAAATTTGAGGCTCATTTTTTATTGATTACTAATTATTCTTCTTCTAGTGTCAATTCTTTTTTACCTGATTTTATGGTGTGGTTAAAAGCCTGTTTTCTCAAGCTGATCAGCGCATTCATGTTGGCCTTATTGTTTTTGAATTTAAAGTGATTAGAGTGAATTACTCGAACCTCATATTCTAGATCAAACCTCTCAATTTTTTCACAACAATATTTTACTCGAAGGTCATTCTCTGAAAAAATACATAGATAATTGATTGATGATAAGCCTATTAGCTCGTTTGTTACATTCGCATTAAAGAATGATACAAAAGTGACGATGTAAATAAGACGCTATGGTCAGTTTTGCATAGTGGGTCGGGAAGACGTCCCAATCCAAATGTGTTTAGGTATAGACCATCGCCATATGCAGAGATTATTTTTAATATCGTTACTAGTATTTGTGATCATACCAGAGGCAGCAATAGCTAATCATTCCGCTATTAGCTCCTCTAGTGTTATTAGTAAGTCTGGGTCAATTGGCGGTGGTCTTCTTTTATCAAAACCTAAAGATGAATATGCCCTGTTCGTTTCGGTTCAAAATGGCAACTGGGATGATCCTAACACTTGGGGAGGCGTAGATATACCAGGTCTAAATGACGATGTAAGGATATATCATACGGTTCAAGCTACAGGAAACTTCAAGGTATTTGATGTAAACACAGTGTTGATTGTTGCCACAAATAATGGGTTTACATCTGAACTAAGGATCACAGGGGGTGCTACATTGAACGCACAAAGTATTCAGGTTTCTTCTTCTGATCCAGATCAAGACGGCCTACTTAGACTTACCGGTAATATGCTTCCTGGCACTTTGAATGTTTCTGGGAACTTATCTTTTGATAGGGGACTAGGAGCTAATAGTGGTAGAATCAGAATGGAGATAAGTGGGAATTCCACTGCTCATATAGGAGGAGATCTTAAGTTTGCATATAATGACCCTAACGCAACTGAGTCAGTTGCGGAGGTTTTTGTTCAGGACAATGGTGTGTTGACGGTAGACGGCACTCTGGAGTTTACAGTTTTAGGTGGTGGAAGAGCAAGCTTGACCATTCAAGAAAATGCAAGTGCTACAGTTGGAAGGATCATTTTTGACCTAGAAGGAGACAGTTCTCCCTTACACGATGCACATATATCATTATTGTTAGATGGTAACGGGCAGTTAAATGTACTAGCTGATTTGGTATTAACCTCAAATACATCGCTCAATAATACAATCTATGGTAATGACATTACTATTACCCTCAATGGGACTGCTGCCTATATGGGTGTGCAGGGTAATGTTGTTTTCACCAATAATGGTGATGTACCTTTTGCCAAAAACATTATTCTAAATCTGTTTTTAGAATCGATTTTTGAAGTGCAGGGAAATTTTACTGCCATTAATGCCTCAGCCACACCTCAAAACATTGCAGCTCCTGATGTAGATATTAATCTTTTTGATAATTCTCAAATTATCATCTTCGGAACATTTAGACTCGAGCAGCAAACCCCTAATGTCAATGTTCTCGAAGTTACGGTAAATGATAATGCTCAGCTACTGGCGGAGGGGAATATTGAAATGAGCTCTGAAACTACTCTTGGTTGCAGGATTAGCTTGCTTGATAATTCAAGATTAGAAATGGCGGGTGATCTTGTCCTTCAAAATGCTTCGATAGCGGCTGCTGTTAGTTCTGTAGGCAATGCAACTATAGAGTATCGTGGCCTTACAACACAAACAATTAGAATTCCGAAATATGTCAACCTTGAACTGAATAACACCAGTAATATTTTGAACCATGCTTATGAAATGGTTAGTGACATCTCTGTTTCAAATGTGATCAGTTTTTTTGAGGGGATTGTGTTGGCTGGGGATTTTAAGGTTACGCTATTTGATGGAGGGACAGTGGCAGGAACCCCTAATGATGGAAGGCATGTGGAAGGATATTTTGAAAAGGCTGGATTTTCGGATTTTGAATTTCCAATTGGAGCAAATGGAGTATATCGACCTTATTATGCAGAGAATATAAACCCATTACCTGGATCACCAAGTATCGAGGTTAAATATTTTAATAAAAACCCATCAAGTGTCTGTGTTTGTGATGAGACTCTGAAAGAACCTTCCTTGTTCAAAGTTAGCCAAAAGGAGGTCTGGTCTGTAGCGACCAATGATATAGGCAACTTTAGACCACGACTTTCCTGGGCTGACATTAGTGATGTAAGTTCTGTTCTGCTTGAGCGATTGGATTTGGTAGTAGCTATTTGGGGAGGTCTTATTTTTAACGAATGGTTAGACGGAGGGCAAGGCGCCATTGTAGATAACGGTGAGTTTGACGGAAGTGTATTAGGCTCCGTTTTTACTCCGGTGGTTGTTGGAAATAGTACGTTTATGACTTTTGGGTCAACAGAAAGGGGAAACCCATTACCTGTCTCTTTATTGTATTTTAAGGAGAAGGAGAGCTTTCAAGAGATACTACTTGAATGGGCAACGGTTTCGGAAGAGAGCAATGACTATTTTGAAATCCAACGATCTTTTGAGGGGCTTAACAATTTTAAAACAATAGGTATTGTCAACGGACACGGAAGTGTAGATACACTAAGAACATATACTTTTCATGATAAGTCTACCCCCAATCTAATTGAGGCAAAGCAATTCGGCTTGGCGTATTATCGACTTAAACAAGTTGATTTTAGTGGTACTTATACATTTTCAGAAGTCATAAGAGTGAATTTGCTCGGTAAGCTGGCTATTGAGGCCAACACACCCAAAATTAAGATTTTACCCAACCCTATAGAAAGGGGAAACCCAAATATTCAATTAGTCTCATCCATATCTAACATAGGGCCATTTGACACTCTCAATGCCGTGCTTTTGGATCCTGGGGGAAACCAAATTTTGACATTCAAGGGTACCCAAAAGCAGGTTGAAAATGAGCTGTCAAAAGCAATTCAAAAGGTAAGGATGGGTATATATTTTCTACTCATCAACACTATAGAACATAATACAAAAATCAAAATAATAATAATATAAATATGTTAAGAAAAATCTATGTAATAATTATTATAATGTGCCTTGTCAAACATGTGACACATTCTCAAACAAAGTCAACCGTTGGTAATGCCCAATGGAATGTAGGTCTAAATGGAACCGTCAATTTAAATCAATTCAACTTTTCTGGACTGGTGACGGGTGGAGAAATTAATGGCTTCATTGCGAGGGTTTTGAATGACAATTTTAGTCTTCAAGCAGAATTGGGTGTTAAGCAACTTGGTGGTAATCGAAGAGATGCTGCGCAAGAGTTTGAAGGTGGCAATGTGGACCAGATTCTGTATTTCAACAGGAGGGCAGTAATCAATAGCTTCAACAGCAATCTTATATTGAACATTCACCCTAGAACAGAATTGGGCTCTGTGTCCATGACATTATTTTTTGGAGTTTCGCATGCACTGAAAGTGGAGGTTTCTGAGGTGCAAGATCAATTTTATTTTTTTAATGATGGTTCCTCGATATATGTTTCCGAAGTGAGGCAAAATACTTCAAGGTTTTACGAAAATTCGATCTTCTCAGGACTAATGGGTCTATCCGTTGCTGTTCCATTCGGAAAAAAGACAATGGATTTTCAGATGCGCTATGAACAGGGCATCAATCAATTAAACCGAGTGAAATTTTCTATCCCGCAGTATGCAGGTAAGCTTAGAACAAACAGCCTAAAGATTGGGCTATCATATCAACTATTCAACTTTTAATATTAAAAAATAACATGAAAAAGAGAAATTTAAAATTCAGAATGTTTTTGGCATTCTTCGTACTTATCCTTATAGCGGTCGCCTGTGACGATGGTTTTAATGAGAATGAATTTTTGGAAAAGCAAGCACAATTGGCTGAAACCAAAGCAAGTCAAGATCATGCACGAGCATTAGAACTAATTCAGGCTCAATTAAATGCCACCTTAGCAGCTATGTCTGCCCAAGCCCAATATGACGAGGAGATGGCTTTACTTCAAGCCATGTTGACGGAAGAGTTAGAAAAACTGAGAGAATCATTAAAAAGTAAAGAGGATTCAACTTCAGCGGCAAATTTGTTAGCTGCTTACAGAAACGCAGGGTTAATTACTGAGTATAAGGTGATTTTTCAGAGTGATGGGGAAGCAGTTGAGGGTATTGGGGCTTCAATTTCTACACTTCAGGGGAGTTTGGTTTCTGATGCAACGGGCACGGTTACATTCACTGATGTACTTGTAGGGCCAAATGAGTTAGTAGTCAATTCAGACGATTATATTGATTTCAATTTGAGTCTATCATTTTCTGCAGCAAACGTAACTCAAGTTGGTCAAGCGTCTGTTGTAGCACCTAAAAAAGCCTTCAGCGTGTTAAATCTATTTTCAGGCAATGTAGACTTAGGTCAGACGGGTACAATTAGGGGTAAAGTAAGTATCGATTCCGATTTGACCAATGAAGGAGCTGAATTACCTCCAATGGATGCTGTAAAAGTTGCTGTGAATTTTGATGCCTCTTTTGCCCAAAATGAATTGATTGTATCTGATGGTGAGGTAGTTACCACTGGAATGAAGTTTACCGAGGGTGAATTAGGCATTGCTACGGTTAATCCCCAAAGTGGAGAGTACAGTATAGTTGTTCCAGCCAGTGACGAGGGAGTTGAATACGAATTGAGTGTATCGGAGATTACAACCTTTCAGAAAATAGCCTCTGCTGTGGATTACTTAGAAGTACAGACAGTATTTAATGCAGGCAGTAGTGCTGATGCCATTCCCTTTGTACAAGGGATTTTGGTCAAAACTGATATTACGCCATCGGAACCCGGCTCTGGCGCTCAATTATTATTCAATAAATTACCAAGAAATTATGTGGGGCCTTTTAATTCAATGATGGATTTGAATCCTCAATCATCAGATAATGCCACTTTTCAATTGACGTCAAGAGGGTCTGGTTATCAGGCATCTCCAGATATAGTACTATCTTCAAGTGGCGAAATTGTGGGGTATGCCTTTATGCAAGGGTTTCTAAAAGCGTATAATGTGACTGATCAAGGCAAAGACTACACTACGATTACAGTTAAAGTATTTGTACAAGGTAAGAATTTGATAAATAATGATTTTGAAACTGAGTTTATGTCTTTTGACGTAACACCAGTAGATGGAAAGTTACCGGAGCAATTTTCTATTCCAGCATTTATTGACGGAGGCTCTAAGGATAATCTGAAACTTATAAATAATGGAAAAATCACTTCATACAGTGCAGTTGTTCAAGGGGATGGTACAGGTGCAGAACTTGACGTTGTGTTAGATTTACAAGTATCAGGTATTAATCACTTTGGCTTGGGCAGTTCTGTAAACACACCAGAATTTACTTTCCAATCGGAGCTTGCGCCTACTACTGCTGCAACTATGAAACTCTTTGACTATAAATTTCAATACACAATCGGAGTTGATAACACTAACGCATCTGGTTATGAAGTGCTTCCTGAGAATGTCTCGATCTATCTTGAAAATGGAAATCTAACACAAACTGTAAATTACAATGGGGGCTATGGTTTTCAGAATGTTGACCTAATCAACGAGATAAGATTAAATGGAGAAGGTGGCTTAATGCTTAAAGAGGAAGGTGTTTACAGGACAGCGGAATTTTTCAAAGAAGTACCAAAAGCCGTTATAGAGGAGAAAATAAGTACACCTTTTACCTTCGATTTCGACTTAAGTGAAAATGGGGAGCTTACAAATTTAGTGGTAGAAACACAAGGCTCAGGATATGCCAAACCGTTCAATATTGTTGTAAGTCCAAGGTATAATACATCACCAGGTTCGGGTGCTCAGGTGCTCAGCAATGTAGTGAAAAATAATACTACGGGTGAGTTTGTCTTGCAGGACTTCATGGTTACAGCTACAGGGAATGGCTATTTGGCCAATCTAAATCAGAGTGTACAAAATGCTGGATTCGGAAATGGAGAGAAAGTAAAAGTGAAGACAGGTCAGACTGTTTTTTTGGACATCGACTATGGTACAGGGCTTAGAACTACTAGTGTTTCAGGAGATAATTAATAATTAATTTAAGGTTGATCAATTGAATTGGAGGGAATCTCCGTGGTTTCCTCCATTCTTATTTTTCTTTCAAAATAAAATACTATGACGTTGGATAAGTACCCCCTTTTGTCTTTTCATCTACAAGTTTCAAATATTGAATACAATGTTATTAAAACATTGCTTGATAGAAAGCAGTTGAAAATTGCCAGTAGTTTTCTCATGGAACACATTACACTTTCAGAATATCAGTATAATAGAATTTATAGTTCACTATTCACACGAGCCATTTCTGAAGATCAAGTTGCCAATCTTCTAGTGAACCACCATGTAATGAGTCATTTGGAAAGAGTGCGACTTGTCAAATGTATCAACTATGATAATATATCAGAGGAAGAAATTATTAGCATATTGACTAAAATTGAGAAAGAACAGTACAACGAGTTTCTATTGTTGACTGCTTGATATTGTTCTAATAAATAGAATTTAACTATTTCAACTGTTTAAGTAATATAAAATGAAATTTATTGGCAGATGCCTTCAACGGCTAATGGGTCATTTCATTCTGAATGGCCCATTTTACCAAACCAATGGAGGTTTTGATTTCGAGTTTCAATAATATGTTTGCCCGGTGACTTTCAACCGTGTGAGTACTGATGGAAAGATGATCGGCTATTTCTCCAGTAGTTTTTTCTTCATAGATCAATTGTATGATCTCTAATTCTCTTTTGGTGAGCAGGTCTTTTTTAGAAAAAGAACTTGAAGATTTTTTTTCATCTACATCGAAGAAGGTTTGCATAAGATTGGGGTCAAAGTAATTTTTACCTTGATGCACCTGATTAATAGCTTCAATAATTTTATCTCGGCTTGAATTTTTCAACAAGAAACCAAAAGCACCATTCTTGATCATTCGTTTAGCTAACCTCGGATTGTCATGCATGCTTAAGGCAATCACTCTTACTTCTGGATAGTGCTTGTTGAGATAAGCGGTGCATTCCAGACCGTCCATTTCAGGCATATTGATATCCATTAAAACGATGTCAACAGGGCGTGACTCTACGATTTCAATCACCTGATGCCCATTAAGTCCACCACCAGCAAATTCTAAACCTTGCGAATCTCTCAATATGGCTTCGAGTCCATCGATGATTACCTGATGGTCATCGGCAACTACTATTTTAATCTTATTCATGTCGTGTTGGAATAGTAATTCGGAAGTTTACGCCAGCTCCACCAGCACTGTCAATGCTTAATTTTCCCCTTAAAATATCCACTCTAGAAGCGATGCTTTTAAGGCCTAATCCCTTTTTTGTCGTGGCTTTGTCAAAACCAATCCCATTGTCTTTATAGTCAATTTGATATTCGCCTCTGAGTTTTTTCATTTCAACTTGAATAGTATTGGCTTTGCTGTATTTGAGTGTGTTGTTGACTAGTTCTTGTAGAATACGATAAATCAGAACCTCACTCGATTCATCAAAGTCACCTTCTGAATACTCTAATTTTTCTTGAATTTTTATGTCTGTGGAGGCCTGAACTGTATCAAATAAATCGAGCATGGATTCTGCAAGGCCAAGTTTTGTTAAACTGGCTGGCACCATATTATGAGAGATCCGCCTAACTTCTGTACATGCATTGTCTATTTGAAGAAGTGAATTCTGAAAGCCACTTTTATCTTCAACCTTATCTTCAAAATTAGTCAATCTTAGTTTGACACTGGTGAGCAGTACGCCAATTCCATCGTGTAAATCTTTGGCCACACGCTTCCGCTCATTTTCTTCGCCAATGATCATAGCACGCAGATTTTCTAATTTCTTCTTTTGGATGGCACGGGTAAAAAGTAAATAACTAATGATAAGCATCAGGATTAATGCTATAACGACAGCGCCATAAATTTTAGCTCTTTGAGTGGCAAAAAAGGCCGTTTCCTCGGCTTCGTCCAGTTGCTTATCGGTACGGTAATCTTCGGTGATTTTCGCTACGGACTGGGTTTGCTGTTTGGTTAGAAAGGTAACTACAGTGTCGTATTTCAGCTTTTGATAGGCGAGAGCTTTCTTGTAGTCACCAATTCCCTCATAAGCTTTTGTTAGGTTGGTATAAGCTGAAAAGTACTGTTGCCAATCTTTAAATGGCTCAATTTGGATCAAGTTTTTTTCAAGTACAGGTATGGCTTGAGCATAGTTACCTTGATACATCATCACTTTAGCAATCTCAGTTCCAACTTGTACTTGCGACTGAGGAGGTCCGAGACTATCATACAAGGTTTTAGCCTTGGTGAGATAGAAAAGCGCACTATCATTTTTTATACCACTATAATTCGCTCCTAACATATAGTTTATGTTGGCTTTAAGCACTTGTTGTTCTTTGTCTCCATTTAGGGCTTCTAAGGCCTTTTTATAACTTTCAATTGCTTGTGTACGCTGTGATAAGCGCAGATGAACGTTGCCTAAGGCATAATATGACTTTGGTAGCTCACTTTTTAGTCCGTTCTCTTCGCGAATTTTCCTCGATCGATTTAAAAAATCTATGGCTTGAGTAGGTTCACGAAGCGTGAGGTATAAACTACCAATGTTATCCAATACTTCGGCCTCTGTACTTTTATAGCCCTGTTTATCTTCCAGCAAGATTAATAGTTCGGTATATACTTTTACGGCACTATCGTATTTCGAAGTCAGACTTAAAAAACCAGCTCTGGCTTTCTCAAGATTGATTTTTTGTTCTTCGGAAAGATCCTGCAGTTCAGTCTGACGCAAATAATAGACTGCTGAGTCTGGATTTATGGGACTAAACGCTCGAATCAATTCGATGCCAGTATTGATGTCTTTTGATCTATTGAAGACATTTTTTAGGCTATCAACGGATGAAGTTTGAGCCCAAATGGGCCCTGAGATCATTGCAACAAAAACAATCCCTATTGAAATGTATTTGAAAAAACTCAGCATTTACAATGTCGGTGGAGGGATAATGATCACGCAATCTTCGGTCAGAAATTCTGGGCCAAAGGTAGTTTGTAAATTAGGTTTCAATTTTATTCTATTATCCCTGTTGGCAAGGTTGTATTTAACTTTGTCGGATTCGCTAATATTCATTTTAAAACTTAACTCACTGGAGCTCAATTGTCTATTGAAATAGTATACTTGCCTAATTACGGAATAGCCTACATTCTCTTTAAAAACACCTTCAAAAGTTAAGGTTGAATCTTTTGGCATTTCATCGAAGACATGCCCATTTTCTATTCCGTTCTTGTTAGAGATATCGAGGTTTTTAAAGAAATAGAGGAAATGCATAGGAATGTACTCTTTGTCTTGGATAACGACCGTCTTCGGTGCAAACATGATAAATGGCATATGGGTGATAATATCTTTTGGCATGTCTTTAAATGTTTCCATGCTATATCCCATTGGTACTTTGACTTTGTTTTCTTCTTTCATGGTGGTTCTGGTTAAAGGTGTGATAAGCTACAATGACTTTTTAATAACCACAATTATTAATGTCGTCTTACTATGAGGTTAAATTTACAATGTTTCGATTTTTGCCCACTAGCTGAATACCACTAATTAGCTTTTTCAACTTATTCTGTGAGAGATTAACACTTAATTTTTCGTCACTTTCGATCGACTTAACTGAACGAACATGGAGTATTTGGACCTAAGATTAAATTTCACTACTCGTGAATTTGAAATTATCAATCTGCTTGCCGAAGGTAATAGTGCCAAAGAAATTGCCGATGAGCTTTTTGTTTCTGTTGATACCGTTAAAACGCACAGAAAAAACATTCTGAGGAAGACAGAAGCTAAAAATACAATTGCACTAGTCGCGACTTGCATCCGAAAAGGGCTTATTTAATGTTATATGAAGCAGATTGTAGCCATATCGAAAACTAGTGGACTGATGAAGAGGACGAGTTTATTCCTAAGTGGCGCAAGGTTATTGGTCAGTGCCAACTTTGAATTTATACTGATGCTTGCAGTGCTTTCAATGATATTCATAATAAAGTAAATAGTTAATCCTCAACCAATTGCTTGTTTAAATAGAAAAGCCCCGACTGAGTGGGGCTTTTCTGGTTTAATTTTGATCGAAAATATTCTACAATTCTCTCACCCAAATATTTCTGAATCTGACAGGGTTGCCGTGATCTTGTAAAATAATGGCGCCATTTCCATGTGCCGGGTTCTTAGGGAAACCGATATATTCAGTAGTACCTAAAAGCCTTTGGTGATTTTGCACAACCACTCCATTATGGATTACAGTAACGTAGCCATCAGAAGTTTTGATGCCGTCTGCATTAAATCTAGGGGCAGTATACAGAATGTCGTAAACATTCCATTCGCCAGGAGCTACTGTGGCGTTCACCAATGGGATACTCTGTTTGTAAAGAGAGCCTGCTTGTCCATTTGAGTAGGTTCTGCTTACATAACTATCAAGTATTTGCACTTCATAGCGTTCTTGAAGAAAGACGCCAGAATTGCCTCTGCCTTGGCCTTCACTCACTATTTCTGTTGGAGCAGACCATTCAATGTGCAATTGAATATCGCCAAATTCTTTCAAGGTCATGATGTCGCCTTTGCCGCGAGTAACTTCCAGATAACCATTCTCTACTTTCCAATCAGCAGGGCTTCCGTTATTTCTAGCCTTCCATTCACTAAGGTTTGAACCATCAAAAAGCACAATCGCATCCGATGGAGCACCACCATTTTTTGCAGGGTTTACTTTCCTAGGGATTGGATCCCAAACCTCAGTGACTTTTGGGTCGGTAATTTGGGCTGAAACTGCCGCGCAGTATAAAGCCAATGCGAGTAAAATTGTAAGTTTCTTCATGTCAGTCTATTCCTAAAAGTTTTTTAAATTCTTCATCGCTGATTCCAGCATCTGCAAAGTCATCGAAAGTTTTTTCGGTGGCTTCGATAATAAATTGGTTAATATAATCGGCCCCTTCTCTTGCGCCTTGTTCGGGTGATTTAATGCAGCATTCCCATTCTAAAACCGCCCAGCCGTCATAGCCATATTGTGTTAGTTTTGAGAATATGCTCTGGAAATCTACTTGTCCGTCACCTATCGAGCGGAAGCGCCCTGGGCGCTCTCTCCAATCTTGATAACCTCCATATACACCTGATTTTCCTGTCGGATTGAATTCAGCATCCTTCACATGGAACATGCGAATAAAATCATGGTAATGGTCGATATAAGTAAGGTAATCCAATTGCTGTAGCACAAAGTGCGATGGATCATAAAGCATTTTTACACGATTGTGCTTGCCAGTAGCTTCATAAAACATTTCGAAAGTAATACCATCATGGATGTCTTCTCCCGGATGTACCTCATAGCAAACGTCTACTCCGTTTTCGTCAAAATGATTTAAAAGCGGCAACCAACGTTTGGCCAATTCGGCAAAGCCCTTTTCTACAAGTCCAGCAGGACGTTGAGGCCAGGCATAGAAATAAGGCCAAACTAACGCACCTGAAAATGAGGCATGCACATTCAATCCTAAATTTTTAGAGGCCGTACCCGCCATTTTCACTTGGTCGATTGCCCAGAGATTGCGCTGCTTGGCATTCATCCCTTTAGGTGCAAAACCTTTAAATAACTCTTCATAAGCGGGATGTACCGCAACCAACTGACCTTGAAGGTGAGTTGAAAGTTCACTTACCTCTAATCCATGATCGGCTAAAGTACCTTTTAGTTCATCGCAATAGGTTTGGCTTGATGCTGCTTTTTCAAGGTCTATGAGCCTTGCGTCCCAAGTAGGGATTTGCACAGCTTTATAACCTAGATCACTCGCCCATTTGGCCATATTGGCCAGTGAGTTAAATGGAGGCTTGTCGTCAGCAAATTGTGCCAAAAATATGGCGGGTCCTTTGATTGTCTTCATGCTTTAATCTACTATTTCTGTCCAAGTATTTCCAGCTTTAGCCGAAGCCAAAACTGCTTCAATAAATTTCATTCCTCTAACGCCATCGCGAATGGTAGGGTAAGAGCCTTCCAAGTAAGCTTCTCCTCTGATCGCTTTTGCGGCACCGGTGTAAAGGTTGGCCATGGAGTCAAAAATACCTTCTGGATGGCCAGGGGCCATTTTCGTGCTTTGTTTGGCAAGCTCACTTGCATAAACATGTCCGGGTTTCATTACTTGCATTGGCTCATTTTCTTGTAAGAAGTAGAGGTAGTTTGGATTTTCCTGTTCCCACTTCAACGAGCCTTTTGTGCCATAGACGGCTACGGTGAAGTTGTTTTCTTCAGCAGTAGCGATTTGACTCGCTCGAACAATTCCTCGAACGTTATTTTCGAACCTCAGCAGTGCAGTACCGTCTACATCAAGTGCATTATCAGGATAAAGCGTGTTGAGGTCCGAAAGTACTTTTTTGGTTTTCAAGCCAGTAGTGTATTCCACCATTTGGAAGGCATGTACTCCAATATCTCCCATGCAGCAACTTTGACCAGCCTTTTCTGGGTCCAGACGCCAAACCGATTTCCTTTTTTCTTTATCATGAATCACTGGGTTGATCCATCCTTGATAATATTGGGCATCTACTTTTTGCACATCACCAATTACGCCATCAGCAATCATGGATTTCATTTGGCGCACCATCGGATATCCTGTATAAGTATGTGTTAATGCGAAAACCACCTTATGCTTGGCAACTAACTCCTCCAATTCAACTGCCTCAGCGGCAGTATTGGTTACGGGTTTTTCACAAATCACATGGAAGCCTGCTTGGATCAGCTGTTTTGCCATAGGGTAATGTAAAAAGTTAGGGGTTACCACAACTACCGCTTCTATGCGCTGATCTGCGGGCAAGGCCGTTTCACCAGCCACAAAGGCGTCTATATTGGGGTAGGTCCTCGATGGATCAAGTTCTAATTGCTTCGCGAAGTCGATGGCTCTGTTGTAGTCGGTATCGAAAGCACCACCTACCAATGTATATTGTTCTCCAATATATGATGCGATACGGTGGACAATCCCAATAAAAGAACTGTGACCGCCCCCGATCATGCCTAATCTAATTTTTCTTTGACTCATTTTTCTTCGTATTGAATTGTTTCGTTTTTAAATGTAGCTGCAAAAATCAAGAACACTAGCACAGCAAAACCTGCCGGCAGTAGCCATATATTTTTCCATTCATGAATATCACCAACCGTGTAATAAGCTGAAATCTGGCCAGCTACCCAGAATCCTATAAGCATACCTACGCCATAAGTAGCCAAGGTAATTAAACCTTGTGCCGAACTTTTGGATTTTTCTCCAGCCTTGGAATCAGTGTAGATTTGACCTGAAACGAAGAAAAAGTCATAGCAAATGCCATGCAGGGCAATACCACCTAAAAGCATAAATACGAGTTCGTCTGCATTTCCAAATGCGAACAACAAATATCTTAAGGCCCAAGCGAGCATACCGAAAAGCAAGGTTTTCTTAATGCCGTATTTCTTTAAGAAAATAGGTAGAAGTAGCATGAATAGTACTTCTGAGATCTGTCCAATTGTCATTTTACCGGTTGGGTTGGTAACTCCAATTTCAGTTAAGAATGGATTCGCATTTTGGTAATAGAATGCCAAAGGAATACAAATCAAAACAGAAGAGAAGAAGAAAACGGCAAAGTTTTTATTCGTTAAAAGTTTAAGGGCATCTAAGCCAAGAATGTCTCTAAGCGCGATTTTCTCACCTTTTTTCACCAATGGCGGAGTTTTAGGTAGTGTAAAACTGAAGAGCCCCAAAATTGCCGATGCTATCGCGGTCATCATGAAGGTATTTTCAAGCATGCCAGAGGCAATCGATTCCTGAGAGTCCCAAGAGAAAATAAAGCTGATGACTAATCCTGCGGTAATCCAGCCAATGGTCCCGAATACACGAATCGTTGAAAATTCTTTCGAAGGATCTGACATGGTTCTAAATGCTACCGAATTCACTAAAGCTAGGGTTGGCATATACATAATCATATAGCCGAGTACGTATGGGTAAAACACACTGAATTCGGTGGTGTTGGCCATTAGATACATTAGTAGTGCACCACCCAAATGAAGTACTCCAAGTATTCTTTCGGCATTGAAGTACCTATCGGCTATTAGGCCAATAATGAAAGGAGCGATAATCGCACCCCAAGATTGAGTTGAAAAGGCTTGAGCAATCTGCCCATCGGTTGCGTTGATATTGTTACCCAAAAAAGTACCAAGGGTCACAAACCAGCCTCCCCAAATGAAAAATTGTAAAAACATCATAATGCTCAAGCGCACTTTGATTCCATTATTGGTTGTGTTCATAGTCTATCAGTTAATTTATTTCTCTTGAAGTTTATTGATTTGAAAGATCTTTAATTGCCACTCTTCTAAATTGAATCGGATGGCTTTCACTTTGTAAAGCTAAGTACCCTTGAGTTACAGCGGTACCAATCTTCATGGCTTCTGGTTTAAACCCAGAGACCATATTTTCGCTCAAAGTAGGTTTTGAGTAGTGAATCACGGTATCACCTTCCACAATATGGGCGATGTATTCATCACCCAGCACAAGCAGATCAATATTTACCCATTGGTCTCCATCGAATGTGGGGCCATCAATAACTTGGCAATGCTGGGTAATTAACTTTCCGTCCATTACTACATCAGTACCTGGCGTGCAAAGATTTCCAGTTGGGCGGGGGCCATCGCCAAGTCCACCTAAAAACTGCGCCTCAAGCGACATTGGAAAGTCTTGGTCAATCCCCATGCTTTCTGGCGATTGAGAATGAAGCATGACTCCACTATTGCGGGTGGCCCAAGATTGCCCGCCTGTAGCTTGCTCACCAATAAATCTGTATTCTATATGTAAAAGGTATTTTGAAAATGGTTTTTCGTAGAAAATTAAACCAAAGCGATTATTGAAGGTGTCATATTGGTCGTAAGAGACCGTCATAAGGCCGTCTTCTACTCTAAAAGTATTGCCGAAATTATCGCCAGCTTCGTAGCCCCGAATTTTGGGTGTCCAACCTGTGAGGTCCTTACCATTGAACAATTCAACCCATTCGGTTTCTTTTGGCTTTTGACAAGAAATGAGGGACATGGCGATAAGCCCCAAAAGGAGAAAATGATAGTGCGCGCGTTTCATACAATAATTAAGAGCAATAAGTTAAGGAAAAACTTATTGAAATCAACTTACTATTGGTTGGAGAGCATTGCTTCTGCTGTGAACAGGTCTTCGGTGGTCGTAATTTTGATATTTCTGTAGTCGCCATCAATCAAATGAATGGGCAAACCCAGTCGTTCCAATACCGAGGCATCATCTGTAAATGAAGGATCATATTCAGTTTCGAAGGCTTTTTTGATCAAATCAATTTGAAAGGTTTGGGGCGTTTGCACGAGTTGAAACTCCTCTCTGTTGACCAATTCGTTTGTACCATTGGCATTGACTTTTCTAAGTGAATCTTTGAGGGGCACGCTCGCAACGGCATTGCCCATTTCTCCAGCCAACTTGAATGAATTTTTAATGATCTCTGCTGAAATAAAGGGCCGAACACCATCATGGATAGCCACCAAACCGGCACTGTGTATGGCATTCAAACCGTTTTTCACGGAATGGAAACGAGCGATTCCACCTTTCACAATTTGATGCTTGATTTCGAATTTATGCTTTTCGCATAGTCCTCGCCAAAACGGTATTTGAATTTCAGGCAGTACCAAAATAAGCTTGAGACTCGAAAAGGCAGAATGAAAAGCCTCCAGAGTGTGCATCAATATTGGGCGCCCACCTATTTCAATAAACTGTTTGGGAATTTCTGACTTCATGCGTGTGCCACTTCCTCCTGCAACAATAACTGCCCATTTCTTCATGTTCGAAAGTACGAAATATTGATTGATACCTACTCAAATTACAAGAATTGAAATTGAGTTGAAATTTTTAAGTCAAAAATAGGGGCGTCATTTGATGTTGTTCAATACTTGAATTTTAAAGGCTTTTCAGACTTGGTGAGGTTGTTCATGTGCCTATACATGTTATTTGGTATCTGATTCCTGTCGTTCATCATTTAATCGGAGAAATTAAATCTATTCTATTAATCTTTGAAAATTGTCCGTTTTCTTATCTGGGCTAAAGATTGCTAACCTTATTACTTAGATAATAACTGATAAAAATAGATTTAATAAGCTATGATATAGAAGATAATGATATTTATAGTTATTCATTTATGCAATAATATTTATTGAAAATTTGTTTATGTTGCATATAGAATTAATCTAGCCCTGTTAATGATTTTCCCGAAAGAAATATTAGAGAGTACTACGTATTGTTTTGATTTTAAAAATGATGTAAAAAGTAAAGCCATATTTAGCATTACTTGCTTTATAATTATTGTAGGGCTAGCGATTACGCCCTTTGTTAAAACTGACATTTACGTTTCGGCCAATGGAATAATTAAGCCCAATATGGAGAGAAGAAGCCTTGTTTCTCCAGTAACGGGTTTTCTTAAAAACTATGAGCTAAAGGATAATCTAGAGGTTATTGTTGGGGATACTCTATTAAAGTTGGATGACTCAAGAATAGCAGAGCAAATTCAAAAGATTGAGGCCGAAGGAAAAATTGTTAAAGACAACTTGGCCGATCTTAATTATTTGATTTTTGCCAAAGTGATTGATAGGAGGAAATTATTGCTTCCAACCAATCGAACGAATTATCTAAAATTTGAGCAGAAATTAAGAGAATTGGATTTGAGATTGTCTCAGTCAGCTACAATTCTTGAAAGGCAGTCTAAGCTTTATACCGAAGGAGTTATATCGCTGGCGGAATACCAAAAAATAACTTTTGAGAATGATTTACTGAAAAATGAAAAGGAGTTATTACTGAAGGATCAGAAGTTTATTTGGGAAAGTGAAAGAAAGAGCGAGAATCAGAAGTTGTTGGATTTTGAAAATTCTTTGATCACTCTGCAACGAAACTTGAATGAGTTTTATTTACTAGCCCCTATTTCAGGTACTCTTTTTAATGTAAAAGGGTTTGAAGCGGCTGGTTATATCAATGCAGGAGAAGTTATTGCTGAAATATCTCCTTCGACTGAGCTTATCGTGGAAACTTACATTTCACCAGGAGATATTGGATTGATCACCGTAGGAGGGAGCGCAAAATATCAAGTTGAAGCTTACAACTATAATCAGTGGGGTCTGGCATCGGGCAATATTATTGAAATCAGCAAAGACCTAGAAGTAATCAATAACTCACCTGTTTTTAAAGTACGCAGCAGCTTAGATCAGTCACAACTAAGCTTGAAAAGCGGATTCGTTGGCCACCTGAAAAAGGGACTAAGCTTAAGGGCAAGATACCATATCACTGAAAGAACCCTATTTGACCTTCTTTATGACAAATTAGATGATTGGTTGAATCCTGCGCAGAATCAAGTTGAAAACCAAAAAACTCAATAATGGCGTCAATTAAAATTAAGCAACACGATATTACTGATTGTGGAGCCGCATGCTTGGCTTCCATATCAGCGCATTATGATAAAGGTTTGCCCATCTCAAAAATTAGGCAAATGGCAGGCACTGATAAGAAAGGAACAAATGTGCTTGGCATGGTTGAGGCAGCAGAAAAATTGGGGTTCGAAGCCAAAGGCGTTAGAGGTGAGTTCGATAGTCTGTTTAAAATTCCTTTGCCAACTATTGCACATGTGATCGTAAAAGAGGTTCTACATCATTTTGTGGTCATATATAAGGTTGACAAAACCTATATTACCGTGATGGATCCTGGTACGGGGCAGCTAGAGAAAAGAACTCACGAGGAATTCAGAAAAGAGTGGACGGGAGTATTGATACTGTTAATGCCCAATGAAGAAACCTTTGTTGCAAAAAACGAAAAGGTATCAGTTTATAAAAGAATGTGGTTTTTACTAAAACCTCATAAATCTGTTCTCTTCCAAGCGTTTCTCGGGGCTATAGTATACACCTTGTTAGGTTTGTCCACTTCCATCTATATTCAAAAGATTACAGATTTTGTTTTGGTCGATGGCAATACAAATTTGCTTAACCTTTTAAGTGTAATTATGGTTGCCCTTTTAATTGCTCAAGTCATATTAGGCGTTTACAAGGACGTTTTTTTACTGAGAACAGGTCAGCAGATTGATGCTAGGTTGATCCTTGGTTATTATAAACATTTACTCAAACTGCCTCAGCAATTTTTTGATACCATGCGTGTTGGCGAAATAGTGTCCAGAATCGGGGATGCTGTTAAGATTAGAGCATTTATCAATGAGGTATCTCTATCTCTTACCGTAAATGTGCTGATTGTTATTTTTTCCTTTTGTTTAATGTTCTCCTATCACTGGAAATTAGCCATGATCATGTTGGCTATTGTTCCCTTTTACTTGATCATATATTTTATCACCAACAGGCTCAACAAGAAGGTAGAACGCAAAGTGATGGAAAAGGCTGCTGACCTCGAAAGCCAGTTAGTTGAAAGCTTAAACTCTGTAGGTACTATTAAGCGTTTTGGGCTTGAAGATTTTGCCAACATCAAAACTGAAACGAGGTTCATTGATCTCCTTAAAACAGGGTATACATCAGCAATGAATGGTCTTTTTACTGGCACAAGCACTACTTTGATTTCTCGTACGTTTACTATTGTCTTATTATGGACAGGTTCTTATTTCGTAATTGATAGGAGTATTACACCCGGGGAATTACTCTCTTTTTATGCCATTATAGGCTATTTTACCGGGCCAGTTTCATCGCTTGTCGGAGCCAATAAAACGATTCAAAATGCCCTAATAGCCGCAGATAGACTCTTCGAAATCATGGATTTGGAACGAGAAGAAACTGAGAATAAAGTAAAACTGACCAAAGAGAATATTGGAGACATTCGATTTTCGAATATTAATTTTAGGTATGGCACTAGGGTTCAGGTATTTGAGGACTTTAATCTGTCTTTGAAGCAAGGCGAAATCACAGCGATTGTTGGAGAAAGTGGTTCTGGAAAATCAACTTTAGCTTCGTTATTACAGAATATTTATCCTTTGAATACCGGTAGTATCACTATTGGCCAATTGAATTTGAAATACATTGATAATTCCAGTTTGAGGGCCTTGGTAGGCGTGGTTCCTCAGAAAATAGACCTTTTTGCTGGTAATGTCATTGAAAATATTGCTGTAGGGCAGTTTGAGCCTGATATGGAAAAGGTGTTAGAAATATGTAAGTCCATAGGTATCATTGATTTTATAGAATCGCTCCCCAACGGATTCCACACTTATTTGGGTGAGAATGGAGCAACACTGTCTGGAGGGCAAAAGCAAAGGATTGCCATTGCCAGAGCACTATATCAGCAACCTGAAATTTTAATTTTTGACGAAGCTACTTCTTCCTTGGATACGGCTTCAGAAAACTACATTCAAAAAACAGTGGATAGGCTTAGGGCCGATAATAAAACGATACTAATAATAGCCCATAGATTGAGTACTGTGGTTAATGCAGATAAAATAATAGTATTAGAAAAAGGCAAAGTTATTGAAGAGGGTGGGCATTTTGAACTCTATCAAAAAGAGGGTAGATATTATGAATTGTGGAAACAGCAAATGCCAGAGATAGTAAAAAAAGTGAGTGCATAAAATAAAAATGAAGTTATGACGGGACTGATTAAAAAAATCGAAATGGTCGAAAGGGTGCATCACCTGATTAGAAAACGAGCAACAGGAACACCAGAAGAGCTTGCCGAAAAATTGGGGGTTTCTCCTGCTACTGTTTTTAGGATCATTGAAGGAATGAAATCCTTAGAGGCGCCTATAGTATATGATTTTACTATATGCAGTTATTACTATGAATATCCTGTTGAATTCAATTATGGTTTTAAATCCCCTAAGGAGTGGAGCGAAATTAACGGTGGCTATGTATCCAGTTCAAATTTTTTCAAAAATAATTTTAAACTCTCAATTTTTGAGAGTGCTATGTTTTAAACTTATATCGGCAATGAAAATGTGCACTAAGTAATTGCTGGTAAATAAATGTTTAACAATTAAATTTTTGAAAATGAAAAATTTGGAAAAGATGGGGGTTCAGGAGATGAACTCAGGTGATCAGTCTGCATCGAACGGTGGTTTTTTCCCGTTGGTAATTTTGGGTGTTTATATTTCCTCTAAGGTGATGGCAGGGATTATTATAGGAACGTTTGCTGTTGGGACAGTAGCTGGTGTAGCGATTGCTGCATCTGAATAATTCAATTATTTTAGATTTAAATAAAAGAGCAATGAATAATTCGGTTGAAGTAAAATCCTTTTATGATCTTGAGTCAATGAATTTGACTCAACTAAATAGCAGCGAGAATAACGAGATAGGTGGTGGCTTCGGTAAATGGGGCTTTATAGGTCGAGCTGCGATTGCCGCTTTTGGTACGACAGTTGGAGTGGCGTTAATTGCGGGCATAGTTGTAGGCTATATTGCATATGAAGTTTACGAACATTATACATCTGAGGAATAATAAAATTGTTCAGCTCATTTTTTGAGCTGAACAATTACATAAATTTAATATTGATGGGGAGTAGAGTTATAATTAATAGAGTTGAATTAAAATCATTCATGAATTATCGTTTATTACCTATTATATTATTATATAATATAATATTTGTTATATTATATTTTGATTTTATTACATTGAATTTTTATTCACTGATCGAAGATATTTCAATTCATTCTGTATTATATGTTTTGTTAAAATACCTTCTATTTATGGTCGCTTGGATCGTTGGAATATTTATTCATGAATTTATTCATGGTTTTACTTTCGCATTGTTTGGTAAATATGGTTTTAAATCTGTTCGATTTGGCATAGAAAAAGGTACTTTTTTATTTTATACAAGTTTCTTAGAACCGCTTCCGAAATTCGGATTTATAGTAGGAGGTATTATGCCAAGCATTATTTTGGGGGTAATTCCTGCAATTTTGGCTTTAATTTTTGGCGATTTTGTTCTTGCGTTGTTTGGTTCAATTTTTTTGTACGGTGCAGGTGGCGATTTTTTAATGGTAGAGAAAGCTTTGAAAATAAAAGGAAGTTATCTTTTTGGTGGGGAAAATGATGAAAGTGAAGAGGATTTTTTGGGATTTGATGTTACTGAAAGGGAAGTGAGTCATTCTTAATTAAATTTCAAACTTATTCATTGAGTTCTCAACTGATTGATCATCAAATTAAAACTGTTTTAGGATTTCTTTACTGGTTCCGATTTTCTCGGGGAAGCAGCAGTGTTTAAAATATGGACACTTCGTAAACTCAGGGAAAGAAGCATTCGATAGTTGATTTCTTTTTAAAAGAACTCTAATTAGACATGAAAAAGACCATTCTAATACTCGTGAGCTTTTTACTATTATTTGGTTATTCATTAGTAACAGAATTTATGGCCATGTGCGGTAAAAGTCACTCTATTTATTATTTATATGGTTTAGTAATAGGTTTGCTTTTGATAACTATTGCCTATTTCCAATTTGCATTTTGGATTATGAAAAAAACCTCAAAGAAAAATCTTGAATAGAGAATTCTGCTTCTTATGCTCTTCTTGATGAGCCAATACACGCTTGATGCGAAAAGCTGGATCTGCCTAAAGAATTTTTAGTTTAACTAATTGTTTTTGTTTGGCATATTGATGATTAACTATTAAAATAAAAGTATGATATTCTTCAATCTTAGTAACCTCGAAGAAAGACTCAGAGGTAATTCTCTTCAAGCGAATCACTTATTTACCTATTTTATGATCAATATTATATTAGTGATTTTGTCTTTAAGCACAAGTAAACAACCTGAAGATACTGAGGTATGGATCATGGGTTTAAGCACTTTAATGACCGCTATTATTACTATCGGTTTCTTAATTTATCTGTTTGATTTATGCAAAAGGGCTGGCTCAGAGAATCGTTTTTTAGAGTTTTATTTTAGTCTTGGTTTTGTCGTTGTATTAAACTTTGCAGTTTTTATATTGATTCCGATAGCAGTCTTAATCAAAATTTTGAACCTTCCCTTATTAGATTTTCCACTCCCTAATTTGGTTTTGGATGTTCTCTTAGAGGTCATTTTCTATTATATTCTCACAAGATCATTCCAAAGAGTTCTTGTGCCAACTAAACCAGATTAGTTTGAATCATTAGTTTTGGAGATGAACAGAGAAAAAAATATGTGCATTGTTTAGGCTATATGTATGAAAAGAAATATTTACGTCCAAAAAGTGCTCATCATAGCTTTAATGATACCAACAGTTTTGTTGGGGCAATATTTGAACGAAGTTTATAGACCTAAAGCCTATGCGAATGATGGAATGAACTCGTTTATTGCTGGTTCTGCTTCTGGTTTTTTTACATTGATTTTGATGGTTTTGTTTTTCGAGTTATTTCGAAAGAAATTCTCGTTCAGGCTACTTAGAAGAGATATTCTAAAGATTGGTGCTTTTTACAATGTTGTTGAGATGGCCAGTTATTTTTTAAGCTGGCTAGGTACCTTCGATATAATGGATATGGTGGTATATTCCTTAGCCACAGGTTTTATGTATTTGATGGCGAACTTGCTGTTTAGGAAATCAAGTAGCACTAATGAGGTGAGCTTACATTAAAATAGAAATGGATTATGATTTCGGACAAAAAACTTCCCCAATTGCATGCTGAGAAGAGTAAGATAAACCCTTGGCCTCAAATTTTAAGATTGCTAGCCTTTGGATTGGGCTTCATCTTGCTCGAATTGATCAACCAGTATTTTTATACTGAAGTATTCGACTTGCAGTCTTTAATCACCAAAGGATTTCGAGGAATGCTAATTGGCGTATTCGTTTTGAATTTTAATTGGTTTTGGAAAAAAATTGGGCTAAGCAAAAGGGGTTGAAATTAACCTCAGGTTGTTTCAGAGCTTTGATTTGAAGAATGTGTTAGTTTATTCTTTCTCCTCAGTCTTCAAACCCCCAATTGTATTGACTATTTAAAACAGAAAGTACGTCTCAGGCTATTGAGAAGGGTTTCGTATTTTGTCTAGAATCTAAAGTCTATTATCTAAAATCTAAAGTCTACATTGTCAGATAATCAACATTGCATCCCCATAACTAAAGAAACGATAGTTTTCTTTTTGGGCTACTTTGTAAGCGTTCATTACATTATTGTACCCACCAAAAGCTGCGGCTTGCATCAATAAAGTTGTTTCGGACTAGCACATCACTTGAATTTATTCAATGAAGAAAGTACTCATCATTGCCTAACAGGTATTTCAACAAATTGAGACTTAAACTGCTTTTACTTTGTTTGTCTAGGTTGATAGTTAATGAATGTTCAGAAATCTAAATGTTCTCAATTCTCTTCATCAGTTCTGATAGGGAAATTGCTGTCACATCATTTTTTAAAGGATAGGCCTCTTCTCCTGGATACACAATAAATCGTTGAGTAGCAATGATAGTTTCACAGCCATGGTAAAACCCTTTCTCCACTTTAGGGGTTAAACTGCGCTTAATTTCAATCGCCCATATTTCTTTGCCGAAAGAAAGGATGAGATCAATTTCTGCTCCCCCTGATGAACGATAAAAGTTAGGAGTGACACTTTTCGGTAGAATTGAAAGGACATTCTCTACTATAAAAGCCTCCCAACTAGCTCCGACCGTAGAGTGAGCGAGTAAATCTTCAAAACTATCAATATTAAGAAGGCTGTGCGCCACTCCTGTATCACGGACGTAGATTTTAGGGGATTTCAGTAGTCGCTTACCAATATTTTGATGCCATGGCTGTAATTTTCTTACCAATAAAAGATCAACCAAAAGGTCAAGGTAATTGGCAATTGTCTTAGAATCTACACCCAAATTACGCGCTAATTTTGAAGCATTGATCATATTGGCTTGTTCGTGTGCCAGCATTGTCCAAAAGCGCCTGAGTGTCTCTGCGGGTATTCGCGGGCCAAATTGCGGAATATCTCTTTCTAAATATGTTTTGATGAAATTGGCTCGCCATTGATTGCTTTTTATGTCTTGTTTGGCTAAAAAGCTGTCTGGAAACCCACCTCTAAACCAAAGCTTATTTAAGTTGGCATTGCCTACTTCTATTAAATTTAAAGGGTCTAGGTTTACATAAGCGATCCTTCCCGCTAAACTTTCTCCAGACTGTCTCAATAAATCTATGGAAGCAGAACCTAGTAAAAGATAAGAGCCTGCTAGGATTCCTTCTCTTCTATTTTGATCAATTATTCCTCTCAGAACTTGAAATATGTTGGGTAAGCGGTGTACTTCGTCCAGTATTACTAGCTTATCTCTGTGTTGTTTTAAGTATAATTCAGGTTCGGAGAGTTTTGCCAAATCGCTCGGTGATTCTAAGTCCAAATAGATGCTTTCTTTCGTCAGAAAGGGCTCATTAGCAAGTGTTGTTTTGCCAACTTGCCTTGGTCCCATAAGGGCTACGGCAGGGAAAGAACTTAATAGTTCTTTTAATTTAGCGCTTATATTTCTATTTATCATCCTTGTAAATTCGGAATTATACTACGAAAATACAAGGATAAATTGTGGCGTCAAAAATAGGTACCGCTTTGAATATATACTTCTACCTCAATATTCAATGGTTTTGTTCACTACTAAAGCAGCAATAATTGATTCATTGTAAGAAATGCATAGCTATGTCGTGATGGATTTAGAATGCATTTTAACCCGAATTATGCAATAGATTTTCTATTACTGACGTAACTCACTTTGAATCAGTCGCTCTGCTTCGTTTGTCTTCTCACCATAGCGCTGCTATGCTATCTAAACCAAACTTCCTGATTCTTTGTGATTTACGCCATCATCACAATTTCTATTGCATAAATCGGGTTTAATTTGCTCTTGCTCACTATTTGATCTCAGTTTATAGATAAAAAAAACCTTCTCAATTGCTCGAGAAGGCCTTTGTCTAAAGTCTATTATCTAAATTCTAAATTCTACATTATCAGATAATCAACATGGCATCGCCATAGCTAAAGAAACGGTAGTTTTCTTTTTGGGCTACCTTGTAAGCGTTCATTACATTATTGTACCCACCAAAAGCTGCGGCTTGCATCAATAAAGTTGACTCTGGCAAGTGGAAGTTGGTGATCAAAGCATTACATATTTTGAATTCGTATTCAGGGAAAATGAACTTGTCTGTCCAAGCGCCATTGGCTTTTAATCGCCCACCCGCAGAAACAGAAGACTCTAAAGCCCTCATTGAAGTGGTTCCAATAGAACAAACTCTCTTTTTGTTATCCAGTGCTCTGTTTACTACATCAGCCGTAGATTGGTTGATATTGTAATTTTCAGAGTCCATTTTATGCTTGGTAAGGTCTTCTACATCAACGGCCCTAAAAGTACCCAAACCAATGTGTAAGGTGATAGGAACAATGTCCACACCTTTAATCTCTAGGCGTTTCATCACCTGACGGGTAAAGTGCAAGCCAGCCACAGGCGCAGCAACTGCACCCACATGTTGGGCATAGATTGTTTGAAAACGTTCTCTGTCTTCTGGTTCTGTTTCTCTCGGAATTGTTCTTGGTAATGGAGTTTCACCTAGAGTGTCGATTGTTTTGTAGAACTCCTCATCGGTTCCGTCAAATAAGAAACGGATAGTTCTGCCTCTTGAGGTGGTATTGTCTATGACTTCTGCAACCAATTCACCTTCGCCAAAATAGAGTTTATTGCCTACTCTGATTTTTCTTGCCGGATCTACCAATACATCCCAAAGGTGCATTTCTTGGTTCAATTCTCTTAAAAGGAAAACTTCGATTTTAGCCCCGGTTTTTTCTTTTTGACCATAAAGTCTGGCTGGAAAAACTTTGGTGTCGTTATTTACAAGCACATCTCCTTCATCAAAATAATCAACCACATCTTTAAAAATTTTGTGTTCAATTTCTCCAGTGGCCTTGTGCAATACCATCAACTTTGATTCATCTCTGTTTTCAGTAGGGTATTTTGCAATTTTATCTTCAGGAAGGTCGAATTTAAATGCTGATAACTTCATTCTTTATTTAGTAGCGTTAATTGCGTTTTTTCAAATAGCTGGCAAAGATAAGAAGAAATGCGTGACAGTCATACTTGAATCTCTGATATAATTGACTAGTCGTCAATCGTTTTGAGATACTTAGAACGGACAAAATCGGCTTTCCCATTCAACTGCAAGAATGCCCGATCACTGGCTGGATTAATCTTTTTAACTAAAAGACGTTGTTAGCTGTTTACTTTTTTCGATTCTTTGCGTTCGTTATCTAGTCACCTAGGATTAAGCATACAACAATAAAAAACTCATCGCGTGGGAATATTCTTAAAACTGCTTGGAGAAAGCATCCGTTTTGCTTGGCAAGTATTATCTACCAATCTTCTTCGTACTATGCTTTCACTCTTGGGAGTGACCATTGGCATAATGCTCATTATTGCGGTTTTCACCGTAGTAGATTCATTGGAGAAGAATATCAAAGAGAGCTTGGATTTCTTAGGCTCTAATGTAGTAACCGTTGATAAATTCCCTTTCGGCACGGGGCCTGACCCAGATTATCCTTGGTGGAAATATTTCAGAAGACCAAATAATAGCTACAAGGAATACGAGTACATGACTGCCAATTTGAAAAATGCAGCAGCCGTTACCATTGTTGCCAGGCGTGCCACCACCGTTAAAAATGGTAGCAGCAGCATTAGTGGCATCGACATTTATGGAATTTCTTATCAATATCAAGATGTTTATGAAGTGCCTTTGGGTTTTGGAAGGTACTTTACTCAGCAAGAAATAGAAGGTGGTAGAAGCGTTGCTTTGATTGGTGACGAAGTGGCCAAATCACTTTTCCCCAATGAAAATCCAATCGGAAAGGACATTAAGGTACGGGGTTACAAAATGCGGATCATCGGTGTGATGGAGCGCGAAGGAGAAAGCTTTATTGGCACCCCAAGCAATGACGACCGAATTTATATTCCTTATAAAGCCTTCACAAAAATGTATTACATCGGCAGGCAGTGGGGAATTAACCCGAGCATTGCCGTAAAAGGATATGATGCCGACATAGGTTTGGTGGAGCTCCAAAATGAGATGGAGGGAATGCTCAGAAAGGTGCGGGGACTGAAACCGAAAACGGAATCGGACTTTGCCTTGAATAGGCCTGAAGCCCTTGTTGAAGCCTTAGGTGGAATTTTTGATATTTTGGGAAGAGCAGGCTGGGTAATTGGAGGATTCTCTATTTTGGTGGGAGGCTTTGGAATCATGAACATCATGTTCGTTTCGGTACAAGAGCGAACTAAGATCATTGGAATACAGAAATCGTTGGGAGCCAAAAATTATTTTATCCTTTTCCAGTTCTTATTTGAGTCAATTTTCCTTTGCTTGATTGGCGGAGGAGTAGGGGTTTTGATCGTTTATTTGCTAACATTTATTCCCGTTGGCAATTTGGAAATCGCCTTGAGTATGAAGAATGTTTTATTAGCAACTGTCGTCTCTAGTATCATTGGTATAGCGTCTGGAATTATTCCATCAGCGAAGGCTGCGAGATTGGATCCAGTGGATGCCATGAGAGCGGGCTAAGGTTTTTAAAAGCCCTTGAAAAGAAAAGGCCTATTCATCTTTGGATGAATAGGCCTTTTTTGTGAGTGATAAGATTGACTTATTCGGCTTCTGCTACTTCTGCAACCTCGGTACCGTTCACTCTCGCCTTGATTTTCATTTCAAGTTCTTCCATCAATTCTGGATTGTCTTCCAAAAGAGATTTTACAGTGTCGCGACCTTGCCCTAGTTTTTCTCCATTATAGGAGAACCAAGAACCTGCCTTTTTAATGATGTTAAGCTCTACGCCCAAATCAACGATTTCCCCTGATTTAGAAATGCCCAAGCCGTACATGATGTCAAACTCCACTACTTTGAAAGGAGGGGCAACTTTGTTTTTCACCACCTTTACGCGCGTTCTGTTGCCCAATATGTTATCTGAGCTTTCTTTGATTTGACCGATTCTTCTGATATCTAAACGGACAGAGGCATAAAATTTCAATGCATTTCCACCAGTTGTGGTTTCAGGATTTCCGAACATCACACCAATTTTTTCGCGAAGCTGGTTGATGAAAATGCAGCAGCAACCTGTTTTATTGATGGCTCCAGTTAATTTCCTTAATGCTTGAGACATTAAACGGGCCTGTAAACCCATTTTACTATCGCCCATTTCGCCTTCTAATTCGGCTTTTGGAACTAGTGCAGCCACTGAATCGATCACAATGATGTCGATTGCTCCAGAACGGATTAAATGTTCTGCAATCTCTAGTGCTTGCTCGCCATTGTCGGGCTGAGAAATCAACAAGTTTTCTGTATCGATCCCAAGTTTTTCAGCATAGCCTTTGTCGAAAGCATGTTCTGCATCGATAAAAGCGGCTAACCCACCTTTCTTTTGAGCCTCGGCAATGCAGTGCATGGTTAAGGTGGTTTTACCAGAAGATTCCGGCCCATAGATTTCTATAACTCTGCCTCTTGGAATACCGCCAATGCCTAAAGCAATATCAAGTCCTAGAGAACCTGTAGATATTGACGGCAAGTCAACTACTTTTTCGTCACTCAATCTCATTACGGCTCCTTTGCCGTATGACTTCTCTAATTTATCAATGGTTAATTGTAATGCTTTTAGTTTCTCTGATTTCTCGCTTTTGTCGCTCATTGTTGATTGGGTATTTGTATAAAGAATAGATTGTGAAGATAGTGGGAATGGTAACAAATCACAACTCGAAAGTTTCAATAAATAAGCCTTATTTTCGTGTAATTGATTGAAATGAAAAAGTGGCTCAAAAGAATTGGTTTGGGATTGATTGCGCTGGTCTTGATCACTTATGTATGGCAATTTGAATTGATCAATTATGGACTTTTACAATTAAGGGGCCAACTGAAGGTGGTGAATAATACCGTTCCGCTTCAAACCTTTATTGATGATCCTGCAACGCCAGATTCACTCAGAATCAAGGCTGAATTGATTGAGGAAATCAGAAAATTCGCATTTGATTCGCTAGGCATCAACTATTCAGACAATTATACCGAAATCTACGATCAAAAAGGAAAGCCGTCCATGTATGTTGTCACCGCATGCGATTCGTTTAGCTTCAAACCTAAGACTTGGAAATTTCCGCTGCTCGGAAGCTTTCCCTACAAAGGTTTTTTTGAAGTAGAAAAAGCAAAGGCCCTGGCCAACGAGATTAAGACAAAGGATAGTTTGGAGGTGGACATCCGCACCGCAGGTGGATGGTCCACGCTGGGCTGGTTCAAAGATCCAATCCTGTCGAATATGCTCAATCGCTCAGAGGGTGATTTGGCAAGCTTGCTTATTCATGAATTGACTCATGGGACACTTTTTGTCAAAGACTCGGTCACTTTTAATGAAAATTTAGCTTCCTTCATTGGTGACAATGGCGCCATCCTATTTTTGGAATCCAAATATGGAAAACAAGCACCTCAAGTGTTACAATATAAAGCCGAAATCGAGGATGAAGAGAAGTTCAAATCATATGTGCTTATAGCCGCCAATCAATTGGATGAGTTATATAAAGGGATGGCCAATGCCTCAAGAGAAGAAAAGCGCTTGCAGAAATCCAAAGCAATGGAAGCCATTCAGTCAAATTATGATACATTGGATTTTAAATCAGCGCTTTATAAGGGATATTTAAAACGAAGAAAACCTAATAACACCTTCTTTATGTCGTATTTAAGGTATAATTCTCAGCAAGCACTTTTAGAATCGGAATTAAATTTGAACTTTAAGGGAGATTTGAAAGCATACCTTCAATACCTTAAATCTAAATACCCATCACTCTAAAATTATTCTTGGTATGGCGTTTGTCAAAGGCAGTATAAAAATAATGATGAGACTGTCTTATATATTTTCTATCATGGCCTTTTTCTGCTTGTTTTCACAAGCGCAAGGTTATCAACTTTCTAAGCAAAGGCCATTTCAGGCAGGGGAGCAAGTAGAATTAAAGGCTACAGTTGGTTTTATAAAAGCGGCTGAAGCTACACTACAGGTGAGCGATGTGATTTATAGCCTCAACAATAAACCCACCTACAAAATAGACGTCTATGCGCGCACGGCTGGTATGTTTGATTTATTTTCTTCGGTAAGAGACAATTGGGGTTCTTACTTTGATACCGCGCAGTTTGTTCCACACCAATTTTACCGCTACATCTCTGAAGGTCGTTTCCGAAAGAACGAAATACTGTATTTCGACCAAAAAAATAATCAGGTTACGGTGGCCAAACTTGATAAAGAGACACGCAAACTGAAGGAGCGCAAAGACCATAGTATCGCAGCTGAGATGCAGGATATGGTAAGTGGCTACTATTACCTTCGAGCAATAGATTTCGACAAAATTAAAGTGGGTGAAGTTATTACCATCAACACCTTTTTTGATGATAAGGAAAAGCCTTTTAGCATAAAATTTATGGGAAGAGAGACCATTAAAACGAAACTGGGTAATATCAATGCCTTGGTTTTGATCCCCCTAATGAAAAAGGACAGTTTGTTTGAAGAAGACAACACACTTAAAGTTTGGCTCTCCGATGATTTGAATAAAATCCCACTGAAGTTTCAAGCTAAAATCTTTGTTGGATACTTAGAGGTAGACGTAAAAAACGTAAAGAACCTGCGACACCCTCTGGCAATTGTCGAGTAAATCAATTTCTTTTTGATTTCAGACCGTTAATTTTTAGATATATTTGCTTCAATTGAAGCAAAATCAATCATAAACTTTGAACTATGGGTGTTAAGCAAAACCACAAAGTACTAGTGGTAGACGATGATCCGGATATTCTAGAGCTACTCAAATATAACCTTGTAAAGGAAGGTTATGATGTCAAAATAGCCGAAGATGGTCGCAAGGGAGTTCAGATCGCTAAAACTTTTCAGCCTGAATTAGTTTTGTTGGACATTATGATGCCCAGTCAAGATGGTGTTGAAACCTGCCGGCAGATGCGGGAATTACCAGAAATGGTCAATGCCCATATCACTTTTTTAACAGCCAGGGCGGAGGAGTATTCAGAAGTGGCTGCTTTTGATGCTGGCGCAGATGACTACATCACCAAGCCAATCAAGCCTCGTGCCTTAATGAGCAGGATCAGTGCCCATTTTAGAAAGGAAAAGAAGAGCAAGACCACCCCAAAGGTGAGTGTAGGTAACCTTACCATCGACAAGTCAAGTTACACGGTGACTATAGAGGACAATCAATTTACACTTCCGAAAAAGGAATTCGAATTGCTTTATTTCCTAGCGCAAAACCCAAATAAAGTGTTCAGCAGAGACGACTTATTGCAAAACATTTGGGGTACAGATGTGTATGTTTTGGCAAGAACTGTAGACGTTCACATAAGAAAAGTAAGAGAGAAAATCGGTGAAGGTTTTATCACAACTGTTAAAGGCGTGGGGTATAAGTTTGACGTGCTCTAATCATGCTGCTTAATTCCAAAGCGGTTGCCATTTTGCTGGCTATTTTGGTCGGTAGTATTACCACGGCATTCCTTTCTTTGGTTTCAGAAATTTCAAGTCAGTCCCTCATTGTTGGGGGACTGATTTCATTTTCAGCCACTTATCTTTTGGTATTTATTACGTTCGAGTTCCTGGTTTTTAAAGAGATCAGTAAAATCTATGAGGTGATGAACAAAATTCGGAGAAAGAATTTTTCTTTTATCGAAGAGGCTGAAGACCGCAAGTACATCAACCCTTTAAAAAGAATCAATAAGGAAATTTATTCTTATGCAGTAGGCAGGCAGCGAGAAATCGAAGAGCTAAAGAAGGTGGAGGTTTTTAGAAGAGAGTTTTTGGCAGATGTGAGCCACGAACTCAAAACGCCAGTTTTTGCAGCTCAAGGCTTTGTCCATACTTTGTTGGATGGTGCTATTGATGATAAAAAGGTTCGGGTGAAATTTCTGAAAAGGGCCGCCAGGAGCTTAGACAGTTTAGATGCGCTCATTCATGATTTGCTCACTTTATCTCAAATAGAACTGGGTGAAACCAAAATGCATTTCGAAAACTTCGATATCATTGAAACTACCAAAGAAGTTTTAGAGCAGTTCGAAAATAAAGTAGAGAAAAAGGGCTTGCATATTGCTTTCGACCAGCCCTATGATCACCCCGTTTTCGTTTATGCAGATGCCGATAAAATCTACCGCGTACTGACCAATTTAATCTCGAACGCTAATAAATATACCGATGTAGGCCAAATTACCATAGGTTTTGATATCTCTGGCGATCACGTTACCACTTTTGTGAAGGACACGGGTCAAGGTATTCCACCAGAAAATCTAGCCAGAATTTTTGAACGCTTTTACCGTGTTGAAAAAAGTAGAGCAAAAGGCAGAAAGGGTGGAACTGGCTTAGGTTTGGCCATTGTAAAGCACATTATGGAAGCTCACAACTCTAAAGTGAGCGTAATTAGCACGGTCGACAAGGGCTCCACATTCAGTTTTAAACTACCTTTGTCGAAAAAGGAAGATATTGAAGCCGTTGAGGTGGATGATCTTGACGAACTTGTTGAGGATTAAATTCCTCTTCTTCCATTAAAATTAAGCATGAAATTTAAGTTTGAAGATTTAATCTGTTACGAGAACGAACATTTTCTTGTGGTGAATAAGCCAGCAGGAATAGCTTCATTAGACGACAGAAATGACCCACAAAACGTTCAGAAGTTGGCAAAACAGTATTTTGAAGACCTCTCGGTTTGTCATCGTTTAGACAAGGAAACTTCGGGATGTCTTTTGCTTGCCAAAGGTCCAGAAGCCTACCGGCATGCTTCAATTCAATTCGAGAAGCGCACCATCAAGAAAGTTTATCATGCTTTTGTAAATGGACTTACCGAGTTTAGAGACACAAAGGTGCAGCTTTCCATCTTGCCATTAGACAAGGGTAATGTGGTGATTAACAGGGAGAAAGGTAAGGATGCCGAAACCTATTTCACCACGCTGGAGAACTACAAATTCAATTCATTAGTAGAATGCCGACCTATTACGGGCAGAATGCACCAAATCAGAATTCATTTGGCTACGCTGAAAGCCCCTATTATCAATGATGAAATGTATGGTGGGCAGATTCTTTATCTTTCTCAACTCAAAAAGAATTTTAATCAGAAGAGAGAGGAAGATGAAAGATCAATCATTCAGCGCTTTGCTTTGCATGCCTATGCTTTAACTTTTGATAATTTTCTTGAACAAATCACGGTCAAAGCAGATTATCCTAAAGATTTGCAAGTGCTGTCTAAGCAACTTCAGAAATACAGGCGATAAATAACGAACTAAATTGAGAGCACTGATTTTTTTTCTTGGCTGCCTAATGGCTTTTACCGTCATGGGCCAAGGGCTTGGTACTATTCAAGGCTATGTATATGATGCTCAAGATAGACTGCCTTTGACAGGCGCAACTATTCAATTGACCAACAGCAACCTTGGAGCTGTTTCAGATGACAACGGATATTTCAAAATTGAAAATGTACCGACTCAAACCTATAATATCGAGGCCAGGTTTGTGGGATTCCGTTCCGAAATCAAGTACAATCTGATTGTTCGTTCTGCGGGGAATGCCGACTTGATTTTCTACTTAAAAGAAGAGGCAAGCGATCTTGATGAAGTAGTCGTGACTTCCAGCCCTTTTCCAGCAAAAATTGAATCCCCTAATTCTATTCAAAATTTATCAAGGGAAGAGATTGCTACTTATCCTGGAGGTAATAACGATATAGCCAAGGTCGTGCAGTCACTTCCCGGGGTGTCAGGTTCGGTAGGATTTAGAAATGATGTGATCATCAGAGGAGGAGCGCCAAGTGAAAATGTGTATTATCTCGATGGTGTTGAAATCCCGAATATTAATCACTTTGCTACGCAAGGCAGTGCTGGCGGGCCAGTGGGTTTGCTCAATGTTTCATTTATAGAAGATGTAACGCTCAGTACGAGTGCTTTCGCAGCGCGCTATGACAATGCGCTCTCTGGAGTTTTGCAGTTTAATCAACGAAATGGGAACTCCAGAAATCGCAACCTGAATTTCAGGCTTGGTGCCAGTGAAGCGGCTTTGACTTTTGAAGGTCCGCTCTCTCTTCCTAAAGAAAACGAGCAGGCCAAAACTACTTTTATTGTTTCGGCACGCAGGTCCTACTTGCAGTTTCTCTTCAAGCTCATTGGACTTCCTTTTTTGCCCGATTACTGGGATTATCAGTACAAAGTCAATCATAAAATTGATGACAAAAACGAGATCAACTTGATTGGAATTGGTTCTATTGACGATTTTAAAGTCAATACGCCAGATGACATTACAGAAGAACAGCGAGCTACTTTAGATCAAATTGCCATTATCAAGCAATGGACATCCACCGTAGGGATCAGCTGGAAACACAAGCTTGAATCTGGCTTTTTGCAGGCTACGCTGAGTGGAAATGTTTTGGACAATGAATTCACGCGTTACCAAGACAATCAAGCACAACAAGGCGTACTCTTTAGTAATAAGTCGCGAGAGGCAGAACAAAAATTGAGGATGGAAGTGACCAACTTTTTAAGCGATTGGACACTGTCTTATGGCCTGTCGCTACAACGGGCAGATTACTTAAATGAGACCGAGGATGTAGTGAACAGTATTAACTTTAGCTCTCAGATTGATTTCTTAAAGTATGGGCTGTTTGTTCAGGCCTCTAAATCGGCTTTCAATGATAAGCTTGACTTTTCTTTTGGTTTCAGAACTGATGGTGATTCATTCACAGAGAATGGCAGTGAGCAATTACTTCATTTTTCTCCTCGCGCATCTGCTTCTTATCATTTGACCAATCGACTCACTTTGAATGCTTCTATAGGTCGCTATTTTAAAATACCACCCTATACCATTTTGGGCTTTAGGAGCAACAATAACCAATTGCTCAATCAAGATGCTGATTACATCCGAAGCGATCATTACGTTTTGGGGTTAGAGTTTTTGACAAGGCTTTCTACCCGATTTACGCTAGAAGGTTTTTACAAGAAATATGCAAATTACCCAATTTCCATTCGAGATGGCGTTTCACTGGCTAATCTTGGTGGCGATTTCGAAGTGTTTGGCAGCGAGAACATCGTCAGTTCTGGCGAAGGAAGAGCATATGGCATGGAGTTTTTGTACCAGCAAAAGTTGAATAAAAATTTCTATGGGATTTTAGCTTATACACTCTTTTGGAGCGAGTATACCGACCTGAATGCTACTGGATATCGGCCAGCCCTATGGGATAACCGACATCTGCTCACTTTTACTGGGGGCTATAAACTAAATAATAACTGGGAAGTAGGTATCCGCAACCGATTCTTGGGTAAAGCGCCTTTTATTCCCGTAGATGTGGCCGCAACTGAGACATCTTACCCTACAATTATTAAAGATTTTGACGGAATTGGGGCAGAACGCTTGAATTCCTACAATTCGCTCGATGTTCGGGTAGATAAAAAATGGAATTATAGTGGTTGGTCCTTGAATATTTTCTTTGAGGTGACTAACCTTTTGGGAAGTCAATTGCCCCAAGCACCTCAATACGGATTGGATTTGGATGACAACGGTGAAGTGATTTTGCCTAGAAATCTAATTCAAATTGAAGACACCAATAATGGCGCAACTATTCCAACATTTGGGGTGGTTATCGACTTTTAGTCGAGGCCAATAATGTACATTTCGAATTTCGGATTGGTAAAGTCTGCTTTTTTTCTCCGTGCAAGTTTCAATCCATAACCAGCTGCTAAAAGCACTCCAGAGGTGATAGTGGTACTTTTGTCAAGCGAAATTTCGTTTCCATCCACAATGGTATTGTTTACAAAGTCAATGGTCATAAGGCCAATTCCAAGAGCAGGAAGAAGATTTTCAGCACTTTTTAAGATAGGAGCCCTGTTGGAGCTGGCATTGCGCAAGTCTAATTCAGTAATTTGGCTGAGCAGTAGAATGTTATCATCTAAAATCAAAGTACTATCCGAAAATTCACTGATGCGATCGGTGAAAAATACATCAAACCCCTTTTGCTTGTACACGATTTGAGAGCCTACAAAGTACTCATACTTTCTAGTCGACCCCTTTTTTCGAACAACGAGGTAGGTTTGTGAAAATGCGGTTTGAGTTGCTAACACTATGCATAACAACACCAAGGGCCATTTTGCTTTCATAGGCCTGCAATTAACGCAAAAAACTGGTTAACGAATGTTAAACTTATACTTTTAGCGTCCAGCCGAATTTATCTTCTACTTGGCCAGTTTTAATTTCATCGAGCGTTTTCAAAACTCTATTTGAAAAAATGCGGTTTTCGATCGGAAGAAGTTCAAATACTTCATCTTGATGTCCGATTTGAGCAATATGAGCAATGGTAGCAGCAGTGCCAACACCAAAAGCTTCTTGTAGCGTGCCATTTTTAGCAGCTTCAACCACCTCTTTCACCGAAACATTGCGCTCTTCCACTTTCATTCCCCAATCGCGGGCCAAAGTCAAAACACTATCTCGGGTAATTCCTTTTAGGATTGTGCCACTGGTTTGTGAAGTAATCAAAGTGTCATTGATCACGAACATTACGTTCATGGTACCAGATTCTTCTATGAATTCATGAGACCTGCCGTCTGTCCAAACGAGTTGATCGAATCCTTTGGCCTTTGCCAATTTAGCAGGGTAAAGCCCAGAAGCATAATTTCCACCAGTTTTTGCATAGCCAGTTCCGCCTTCAAATGCACGCGAAAATTTAGTTTCGATTTTAACCTTTACGGGTGCAGAATAATAGGCTCCCACAGGGCAAGTAATGATCATAAATCTGAAACTCTCGGCAGGACGAATACCAATGTATTCATCGGTTGAGAAAACAAAAGGTCTGATATAAAGGGAGGTATTTGGTGCATTGGGCACCCAATTTCTGTCAAGATCAATCAATTGAGTGAGTGCTTCCATAAAGAGCGATTCCGGAACATCGGGAATGCACATTCTTTCTGCAGAAATATTCAAACGCTTGGCGTTCATTTCTGGCCTAAAAAGTAAGACTTCGCCTTGTTCATTTTTGTAAGCTTTCATTCCTTCAAAAATGGTGATGGCATAGTGCAAAGTCATGTTGGCAGGGCTCATAGAAATGTTCTGGAAAGGAACAATTCTTGGCGATTCCCACCGGCCGTTCTTATAATCGGCTATGAACATATGGTCAGAATACAGCTTGCCAAAAGGAATATTTTGAACATCTAGGCTATCAATTCTTGATTGGCTCACTTTCTCTATTGAAATATCCATTGTCTCTATCATTGCCGGAAAAATTTTAAATTATGAAAAGAACGATAAGTCGAAAATACGAAATTACTATACTAGAACAAACGTTTGCAAACCGTAATACATTTGTTTATTAGTCATTTAAATTACTTAAATCAAAATTATATTCTGTAAAATGAAATATTGATAGAATTAAAAACTGCAATGTAGATTTGATGCTCCAACAACTATTGGGGAACGGTTATTTTACAAAAGTGCTGAAGACCAGAAAATAGTTGTTCAGAATTCTTACTTTTTTCTTGGTTCCCATTTGACTTCCTCAATATTAAGCTCTTTGGCCATTTTTCTACCAAGGATAAAAAAGTAATCAGAAAGCCTATTCAAGTATTGTATTACGATTGGAGCAACTGGAGATTTTTCACTTAAGGCAATGCAAGTTCGCTCGGCCCTTCTGCAGACGGTGCGGGCAATATGTGCATAAGAGATTGATGGATGACCTCCGGGAAGAATGAAGTTTTTCAATGGGGCAAGGTCGGCATCCATAGTATCCATTTCGTGCTCTAAGCGTAAGATGTCCGAATCGAAAAGATCGGGCTTAACAATGTTATCCTTTCCAGGTTCCGTGGCCAGTTCAGCCCCAAGCGTAAATAATCGATCTTGAATTTCTTTGAGGATATCCTTTCGATTTTCATTTACAGGTTGATCTCTCAAGAGACCAAGAAAGGAATTGAGTTCATCCACAGTTCCGTAGGCATCAATGCGCAAGTGCGCCTTTGAAACACGAGCACCACCTAGTAATGAGGTGGTGCCTGAATCTCCTGTTTTTGTATAAATCTTCACGATCGAATTAATGTGCTTCTGCTTCTGCTTTTGCAGCTGCCTCGGCAGCCTGTTTCATCGGATTGCCTCTCGTAGGGTTTGGGTTGATACTGTCAGTTTCTATCAAGCCATCTCGCATACGTACAATTCTGTGGGTATAATGCGCGATATCATCCTCATGGGTTACCATGATGATTGTGTTTCCTTTATCGTGAAGATTGGCGAACAAGTCCATGATGTCATAAGAAGTTTTTGAATCAAGGTTACCAGTTGGCTCATCCGCCAGAATAATAGAAGGGTTATTTACTAAAGCCCTTGCAATGGCAACTCTCTGACGTTGTCCCCCAGAAAGTTCGTTTGGTTTGTGATGTGCCCTATCTGCAAGGCCTACGCCAGCCAAAGCAGCCATGGCCCTTTCGTCTCTTTCTGATTTGCTGTAGCCTGCATAAATCAATGGCAAAGCAACATTCTCTAATGAAGTTGCTCTTGGCAAAAGGTTGAAAGTTTGGAAAACGAAGCCAATTTCTTTATTTCTGATTTCTGCCAGTTCGTTTTCAGTCATATCACTTACGTCATGGCCATTCAGTACATAAGTACCCCCAGAAGGTGTGTCAAGACATCCGATCATGTTCATTAAGGTAGATTTACCAGAACCAGAGGGTCCCATGAAAGAAACGTATTCTCCTTGTTTGATTTCGATGGTAACTGATTTGAGAGCGCGAATGGTTTCGCTCCCCATTTGGTAAATTCTAGAAATGTTGTTGGTACTTATTACTGTCTTCATAGTCGTATGACGGATGTATGTTCAATAAAGTTTAAATCAAGACAAAAAAAATCGCTAAAGGTTTAATAGAGCGTCTTTCTAATCTAAGCTATGACTGCAAAACAAGGCATTATGTTGCGGTTGACAATTTTTATTCCTTAAACGGATTTTCGAACGGATTGAAGGCCGTTAACGCGAATCCGCTTAGTTGTTTAAGTTGAGTGCCTCTCGCTGCCGCTTTTCTATTCTTTCCTCAAAGTTTGATCGAATTCTCTCATAATCTGCTTGGTTCGCGAATTTTGAGAGCTCTTCGAGAGCGGAAATACCGATCATGGAAAGCCCGCTTTCTACAGTTTCATAAATATACGCCTCGTAAAGTAAAACGCTGTTAGGGTTTACTTCGATTGCCTTTTGTAAGATTTCATAAAGTTGCTCTGCGCTTAATTGCAATGCTCTAAGCTCGTTAACTGCCCTTAAAGTGATGGCGACATCAAACGCATTTTGACTTGCAATCTCTAAGAAGAATTTTTCTTTTTCTTCCTTCGAAAGACCTGAACTTCTTTTTTCATAATCTGCCCATTGCTGGGTCAATTGCTCGGCTGGCTGATCAATGGCCTGACTAAGAAAGGCTGTATAAGTATCTCTGATCAATGCTTTATCGAAGTTATAGCTTTCTGCTTGCGCCAAAAGTGCTATAGATTGGCTGAATGCCATCTGATGATAAGCCCAAATCGACTTGATATAGCTGTATAGTCCCGCCTTTCGCTGGTCGTACGCCATTAGCTCGTCCATTACAGCAAAGGCCGTATTTACGCTACCAAAGTTGTATAGCTGAATGGCTTTGGCTAGCAGTAAATAATCTTTGATGGTGATATTTCTTTCGCATAACAAATAATAGTCAATGGCATTGAGTAGGTCCTTGTTGGTTTGTGCAGGCCCAATAGCGGCATTGAACAGGTAATAAAGTTCTTCAAGCACTAGCACCGAATCAGTAGCCAAATCAATTTTGATGTTGGAAGAAGTTGCTGTGTGATTTGCCAATGCCTGTCGATTGATTTTTATGCTGAGGTCATCGAAGTCTTCAGTGCCTTTCAATGCTGAATCAATGGCCAGGCTTTCGGAGAAGGAAAGGTCTAAGGCGAGGAAATTACCAACAATAATTTCGGAAGGCGCTCTTTCATAGGCATTTCTCATCAAATACAAGGTAGTATCAAGATGCCCAAACTCATAATGAGCAATAGCAAGGCTGTTCATCACTTTTAGGTCGCTGAAAGAAGGATCCATTTCTTTCAAAGTGAGTAACTTGTTGAACAGTTGGCCATTGTCTGAATAGTACTGCGCAAGGGCCATGGCGGGCTTAAAGTCCGTAGCCCTTAAACTGGCATCATTGAGTCTTTTAATGACCTGAGCGGTGTTGCCAACCGTTTTTTCTAGCATGCTTAAGCTATAATTGGCCTTTACACTAGCATAGTCAAAGAAAATGGCTTGTCGATAATACTGACTGGCGAGCAGTTCATTTTGTTGCTTTTCAGCCAAGGCGCCAAGGGCATTGTATTGGCCAGCTTTTAATTGATAGTAGGGTTTGAATTCCAAGAAGTAAATCGCGCCAACCATAAAGAACACAGTGGCAATCCTCGCGGTCAGTAGTGGCGCTTTTTCTCCCTTAAAAAATGATGGCCAGGCGACTTCATTCAATAGCAAATCAGGGGTGAAATTCATAAAGGCATAAATGTAGTACACCGATGCAAAGGCGAAATGTGGAATGACTATGGCCATCTTAATGGCAGCGATCAGTGAGTCGTTTGCTGTAATTTCTGCATAATAAATGATGGCTAAAGTGAGCGCTGCCAAAACTGGATAAAGCAGATTTCTGATCAGTGCTAATGGAATATTTGATTGAACCACTTCCAGTTTCGTTTTCATCACGTAATAACCAGATAACACCGAAACCAAAAGTAAAGTATAAGGATCGATCAGGATCAGATCAATGGATAACCTTCCTGTTAGGTCTAAGAATAAAAGAATCAGAAGGAGAACGTAAATTCCACCGATGATCAAAAAATGGATGAGGGCATTTTTCCCAGAAGGCGCATTTTGCGTAGCAATCTTGAACAAGTAAAAGCAATTATCCCCTGCAACAAAAAACACAAATAGGCCAGCTAAAATAATAGGAGCTAAAAGGCCATAAGAGGGTATTATAAATACGGCCGACTCGCCATTGGAAATAAAAAAGACAAGCAGCCAAAAACCCAATAAAATCAAACCAATTGCCATCAACCTAGTGGTGAAGCTCGCTTCAGACTTAAAGCTTTGAAAATAGTAGGTGCTGATCAAAATGAGGCCAATAAAAGTGTAGGCCAGGTATTCGTTCATCAATCCCAATTGATCTAAACCCAAGTTAATCGATACAAAAACCAAGATACCCGCGCAGACCATGTACCAAAAGCGTTCGAGGTAGGTAATCGTCAAACTGATGACTAATAAACAGATACTGACCAGAGTAAAGAGTAAATATTGAGGAATCTCTAAAAAGCGATAGCGGCCTGTTTTATAGCTTTGCCAATTGATGATTTGATCTAAAGAAAAGCCCATTGGCTTACCATCGATAGTGAAGTATTCCTTAAAAAGAGGAGATTTTATATAAGTAACATCGGTGAGCCAAGGCAGTGCCTCATTGTTGCCTGCAAAGTAAGTATAGCCCACCAAAACCAAACTGATGCCCGCTAAAGCCCAGCAGATTTTGCTTAATGCATTAAAAAGGGATTGCTGTTCGAATTTTTCCAAGGGTGCTATTTTAACACTTTTGGTACTTTGAAATACTGATCATCTTTTGCCGGTGCATTTTTAAGTGCGTCTGCTTGGCTAATCTTATTTTCCGCAACATCAGGTCTAAAGACATTTACTTCTTGGGTCATATGAGTGAGCGGTGTCACGCCTTCAGTATCTAACTCATTCAGCTTTTCTACCCAAGACAGAATATCACTCATGTCCTGTAACAATTTAGTCTCTTCCTCTGGCTTAATATTTAAGCGCGACAAATGAGCCATTTTTTCCAACGTTGATTTATCTACCTGCATTGTGCCTTTTATTTAACTCGGTTTGTATCACTAAACTGGTTGCCTCTTTAAGTTGGTCGACTGCGGCATCGTCATTGCCCATTGGCCAAATCGGTTCGTGAATTTTTACTGAAATCAGCCCAGGTCTAACCACTAATGGACGGTGGTCTGGTAAAATTAGATGATTGTTGTGAATAGTGACAGGCACTACAGGGATTTGTTCTTCAACCGCTATGCGGAAGCTGCCTTCCTTGAACCTTGCCATTTGCGGAGGATGCTTGGCATAAATCCCGCCTTCTGGAAAAAAAGCCATACTGAAACCGTTTTGAATGGCCGCCTTGGCTTGCACCCAACTGGCATGTCGACCTCGCAAACTTTCGCGGTCTACCAATACATGCAGTTTGCTGTACATATAACCCCATAATGGAATTTTTTTCAATGAGCTTTTACCAATGAACTTAAAGTTGTGGTTGATCAAACCCATGGTTGGGATGTCCAGGTATGAGAAGTGGTTGGCGCAAAAAATATAGCGCTGTTGCTTATCTAAAGGCGTTTCATACACCGTTTTCGATCGGTGTAAAAACAAAAAGAAAATCAACACCCTAGCCCAAACATGATTAAGAAAACCAGCAGTCTTCTCGAAAGGCTTCACGAAAATTGCCAAAAGAAAGAAGGGCAACAGCAGAATGAAAACCAATGCAAAAACAAACAGTCCGTAAAAAGTATAAATTTTTAAAAGTGTTTTCATGTGGCTAGCCGCGAAGATAATGGAATTTGATGGGAGGGGAGAAGATTAAGTTGTTGATTCTGCTAATCCCCAAACCACAACTCCTTGGCTTTCCACATCGCAGGATTGCGATTGGCCTTTTTCCAAATTACAGAAAGGATAGTCCGCTGAGTATTGTTTATAAGGTTTATTGAATCAAAGACCACGAAAAGTTCATTTCTTAAAAGTAGGTTTTCACCGCGAATTCAAACTGATTAATAAAGATGTCCTTGAAACTTGAAATGTTGTTTTGCTCGTAAAATACTAACATTGCTTTCTTATATTCTATAGAATCGACAGTACGAAAAGACAATGGACAATAGCCTTCGTTCATTAAAATTGCATTGCTTACTATCCGAGCGGTTCTTTTGTTTCCGTCCATAAAAGGTTGGATATAGGATATCAATACTAGCACCAGCAGCGCTTTTTCTAATGCATTTTCTTTACTGTTGATAAGATTGCAGGTATTTTCAAGTGCTTCGATAATTTGAAATTCGTTATCAAGAGGTCTATAATTTGTTCCTGAAATACCCACACGCCTTTTTCTTATGTTGCGCTCAACACCTAGCTCTTTGATAAGAATGCTATGGATATTCTCAATTTTGGCAATGGACAAAGGGTGCAGATAATCTGGATTCTCGATTATAAAATCCAAGGCATCTTTATGATTTAAGAGCATTGAGGCCTCTTCTTTTGTTTTACCCGCTGCAGTTTCTTTTTCTTTCAACAACCTTTCAGTTTCAAGAAGAGAGTAAGTGTTTCCTTCAATCTGCGATGACTTCCAACTCAAATCTATAGCCAAACGTTCTAATTCGTTCTTTATCTCAATTGGTGTTAGTTGGGTTATGTTAGATTTATATTCTGTATGAAGCGCTTCAAGCCTATCCGACTCATTTTTCGTGAAAACACTTGTTTCATTGAGTACTTCAGAAATCATCTGAAAATTGAACTGCTCATTGATCACCCGTTCGTCTATCTCCTTTTTAAAATAGACTTCAATGTCAATAGGTTGAATTAGCTGGAATACCGGGGAGATTAAATAACGGGTAGTCTTACCCTTGCCTTGAGTTCTTAGGTAATTTTCTGATACCAGCTTGGTTAAAACTCGCTTAAGCGTGGCATAACTGAGGTCATCCGAGAAGCGATCATGGACCTCTTTTGATGAACACTGGGAATTACTTTTTATGAAATCAAGGATTTCGTTTTCTCTTTGAGTTAGCATATGGATTTTAAAGCTCAAAAATGTAGTGTTTATAGCTCACTTTTCCTACTTATTGAGCTTGAATTTGAATGTTGATGAGCTAGAAATGATTTGATCACTCCCCAAACCACAACTCCTTAGCTTTCCACATTGCAGGATTGCGATTGGCCTTTTTCCAAATTACGGAAAGGGTAGTCCGCTGCGGAATATTTTTAAGCTCAATAAACTTTACATCCAAGTCGAAGCCATATTGTAAAGCACTTGGAATAATGGCCACCCCCAGACCTCTTTCTACCAGTTTAAAAATGGTAGGCGCATGAACTGATTTATGTGAAACATTCGGGTTAAAGCCTTTGTCTTCGCAAATGCTCATGATCATATCATAATAGAGCGGGCTGTAATCGCTCGAAAAAAGGATAAAATGCTCTTTTGCCAACTGCTCCACTCCTTTAAAGTTTTGTTCGTTTAGAACATGGTCTTTGGGCAGTACTATCGAAAAAGTATCTTCCAATACAGCCTGCATATGAAATCCAGCAGGTACCCTCGCCAATCGCACAAAACCAAAATCCAATTCACCCTTTTCCATTTTCTCTACTTGGCTGCCATTCGACATTTCTTCCAGGCTCACTTTAGTTTCTGGAAAGTATGCATTCATTTTAACCATCAATTCTGGAATGACTTGCTGCATGGCCGAACCAATAAAGCCAATTTTGATTTCGCCTTGTGCACCTGCATGGATACGTTGAAGCTCTAATTTGGTCCTGTCTAAATGGTTGGTTAAAAAGCTCACTTCATGCTTTAAAAACTCACCAGCCGCGGTTAATTCTACTTTTCGTTTGGTGCGTTCAAAGAGCTTTACTTCCAATAGCGCTTCCATTTGTGTGATTTGCCTACTCAAACCAGGCTGCGATATAAAAAGCTTTTCAGCAGCCTTTCTATAGTTAAGCTCTTCGGCAACAGCCATAAAGTAAGTGAGGTGCCTTAATTCTAATTGATAACTCATAGTTATTGAATTATAACAAAAATGGTATTTATAATTATTAAAGCTAAGCCATACTTTCGTGAAGTAAAAACTATACTCAATGGCAACTGGAATTTTTTTATTTGGCCAAGACCATTTAACAGCAGGACAAGCCCTAGCACTCTGCAAGGGCGAACTCAAAGGTGATTTGAGTGAAGCAACAAGACAGAAAGTCCGTGCAAGCCAGCAAGCGGTTGAAAATATTGTTGCCAAAGGCAAAGCCGTTTATGGCATCAATACGGGCTTTGGCCCTTTGTGTACCACACTTATTTCTGAAGAGAAAACGCGTTTGCTTCAGCTCAATATTCTTAAAAGCCATAGCGTAGGCGTTGGTGATCCTGTGCCAGATGACATTGCTAAATTGATGTTGATCCTTAAGATGCAATCCTTAGCTCAAGGCTATTCTGGTATTGCCGAAACTACGCTAGACCGCATCAATTGGCACATTCAAAATGATATTATTCCCGTTGTTCCTTCTCAGGGTTCTGTCGGTGCATCAGGAGATTTGGCACCACTTTCACATTTGTTTTTGCCTTTGATTGGCTTAGGTGAAGTGATGGTGTATGGCGAAAAGCATGAGGCTTCTGCCATTTTAAGTCAGTATGGATTAGCACCGTTGGAACTTGGCCCGAAAGAAGGTTTGGCACTCATCAATGGCACCCAATTTATTGCGGCTTATGCTGTAAAAGTGGTGGAGCGATTGCATTTATGTCTAAATCAAGCCGATTTAGTGGCTGCGATGATGGTCGAAGCTTTATTAGGTTCTTCCAAGCCTTATCAACCAGAACTTCACGCTTTGAGACCTTTCAAAGGTAATCAGCATGTGGCGGAAAGAATGTCGGCACTTTTGGCCCATTCAGAAGTGATGGAGTCACACGCCAACTGCAATCGCGTTCAAGATCCGTATTCTTTACGCTGTATTCCCCAAGTGCATGGGGCATCTCGAACCGCTTGGCTACACCTCAAAGAATTGCTGGAAATTGAGTTGAACTCGGTGACGGATAATCCCGTGATTTTTGATGAAAATCATACCATCAGTGGAGGCAATTTCCATGGGCAGCCTATGGCCATGGCCTTAGATTATGCATGTTTAGCCGCTTCGGAAATTGGAAATATTTCTGATAGAAGAATCTACTTTTCATTAGAAGGTGATGTAAGCAATGTGCCCAAATTATTAATGAAAGACACTGGAATCAATTCTGGTTTTATGATTCCGCAATACACCACAGCGGCCTTGGCCAGTGAGAATAAAGGGCTTTGCTTTCCAGCAAGTGCCGATAGTATTCCCACTTCACTAGGACAAGAAGACCATGTGAGCATGGGATCAATTGGAGGGAGAAAGGCCCTAAGGGTGATTGAAAACGTAGAAAAGATTTTGGGGATTGAATTAATGTGTGCTGCTCAAGCATTAGATTTTCATCAACCCCTTAAATCAAATGAAATCATTGATGATTTACACACTCAAGTAAGAAAGGAAATTGACTTTGCCACGGAAGATCGAGTTTTCGCAATCGACATTGAAAAGGCAATCAACATTGTAAAGAGCGGCACTCTGATTGAGTGCTCAAAAAAGTATCAAGCATTAAAAACCCAACACGATGAATTATTCGAAGTTTACTGAAAAGTACGCCAGCCACCCTCATTACAAAGCGCCAACCGGCAATACCTTAAATGCCAAATCATGGCAAACTGAGGCTCCTTTGCGCATGTTGCTCAATAATTTGGATGCTGAAGTTGCTGAAGATCCATCGAAATTGGTGGTGTACGGAGGAACGGGTCAAGCGGCTCGGAGTCCAGAGGCATTGCAGAAAATCATTGAATGCTTATTAAAGTTAGAAGATGACCAAAGTCTTTTGGTGCAGTCTGGCAAGGCGGTGGGGATTATTCCTACTCATACCGAAGCGCCAAGGGTGCTAATTGCCAATAGCAATTTGGTGCCCAATTGGGCCAATTGGGAACACTTCAATGAGCTTCGAGAAAAGGGCTTGATGATGTACGGGCAGATGACTGCGGGCAGCTGGATTTATATCGGAAGCCAAGGCATTCTTCAAGGTACTTATGAAACTTTTGTGGCTTGTGGCGTAAAGCATTTCCAAGGCGATTTAAAGCATAAGCTGATCGTTACGGGCGGTTTAGGGGGAATGGGTGGCGCTCAGCCTTTAGCCGCAACCATGGCCGGAGCTACATTTTTAGGGGTAGATATAGACCCTGCTAGAATTCAAAAGCGCCTAGATACTCGCTACATCGATAAGATGACCCATTCTTATGAAGAGGCAAAAAAATGGGCTTTGGAAGCAAAGGAGAAAGGTGAAGCCATTTCTATTGGTTTGGTGGGAGATATCGGTGATGTTTTAGAAAGGCTTTTACAAGACAATGTGATTCCTGAAATCCTAACTGATCAGACTTCGGCACACGACCCGATCAACGGCTATATTCCTAATGGCTTAAGCCTCGCGGAGGCAGACGAACTGAGAAAAACAGACGAGAAAGCCTATAAAGACAAATCGCTGAAAAGTATGGCGCGTCACGTTGGCTTTATGCTCGAAATGATGAAGAGGGGTAGTGTCACTTTCGATTATGGCAATAATCTGCGCGAATTTGCCCGTCAAGGTGGTCAAACAAGCGCATTTGATTTCCCTGGTTTCGTACCCGCCTATGTTCGTCCACTTTTCTGTGAAGGAAAAGGCCCTTTCCGTTGGGCGGCACTCTCTGGCGACCCAGAGGATATTTACACCACCGATCAGGCTTTGATCGAAGCTTTTCCAGAAAACACCCATCTCATTAACTGGTTGAAGAAAGCGAGAGAACGTGTGGCTTTCCAAGGCCTGCCTTGTAGAATCTGCTGGTTAGGAATGGGAGAAAGAGAAAAAGCAGGATTGATTTTCAATGATTTGGTCAGAACGGGCAAAGTAAAAGCACCGATTGTGATCGGTCGAGATCATTTAGATTGCGGTTCTGTGGCTTCACCCAATCGAGAAACAGAAGGTATGCTCGATGGCAGCGATGCCGTATCCGATTGGACCTTGTTGAATTTGATGGGCAATACCAGTGGAGGTGCGACTTGGGTTTCCTTCCATCATGGAGGTGGCGTAGGAATGGGCTATTCTCAACATGCAGGTATGGTGGTTTTAGCCGATGGCACCGATCGTGCTGAAAGATGTCTCAAAAGAGTTTTGCATATTGACCCTGCAATGGGTGTGATTCGCCATGCAGATGCAGGTTATGAAACCGCTATTGCAAAGAGTGATGAATTCGGATTGACCCTTTGATTTTAATTCGCTGAATTTAGGTTTATGGTAAAATCTAAACTCTAAATTAAGGATCAAACGAGCCTTTTAGAAAATGAAACCAATTGATTCAACAATCGAGATATTGATCTGGAAACACTTTGGTGAAAGTGTTAATGAAAATTGGATTCAATGGGCTGTGGATATGATGATGGCAGGATTTGACACGGAACACTTAGTTGAATTAGCAGGAATAGATAAGCCATATAATCAGTTTGAGTTGGCAGAACTTACCGATAAAGTTTTTGATGAACTAGGGTTGGATTTTAAGGACGAAGATAGGGTGGTTATTGGCTATGCTACTTTTGTTGTCAAACAGGTATTATTAGGCAAAAGAGATCTTCTGAAATCCCTGAAGCAACTGAGTAAATTGTGCATTGATACAGATTACAATCAAATAATATATGACTTCTATTTACTTTACTATGCTAAAGAAGATTTACGCTATAGTGAGATGCAATGGTATTGGGATGGTGCAGATCGTGAAAATATAGATCAGATTTGTTTGGATCGATTTAGAAAATGGATAGAAGATTATGACTCACAGCAATAAACTCAAATTAATTGGCCCTTTTAAACAGCTCCTCACAATGGCAGACATGCCATTGAAAGGTGCGCTTAAAGATGAGCAATTAGCTGTCCTAGAAGGTGGTTTTGGGGTTTTGTGCGATGGAGAGACAATTAAGGAAGTTGGTCTTTTTGCCAATTTGTTAGATAGAAACAAGAGTGAAAACCTTGAGGTGATTGAGCTCGAAGGGGTTGTGGCCTTGCCGGGCTTTATCGATTCACATACTCATATCTGTTTTGCAGGAAGCCGGGCTAGAGATTATGCCATGCGCAATGCTGGAAAAACATACTTAGAAATGGCTGAACAAGGTGGAGGCATTTGGTATACCGTTACCCTAACCCGCCTAGCAAGTCAATCGGAATTAGAAACAGGAATTAAAACCAGGGCCGATCGCCATTTGGCAGAAGGCGTGACTACTATAGAAGTCAAGAGCGGCTATGGACTTTCGTTATCAGAAGAATTGAAAATGCTCAGGGCAATCAAACAGTCGAATGCTGAACATCAAGCTGATTTTATCCCGACCTGTTTAGCCGCGCATATGCTGCCCAAAGATTTTGAAGGTTCTAAAACTGAATACCTTGCTATGATGGCCAAAGAGCTTTTTCCTAAATTGAAGGAAGAAGGCCTCGCCAATCGCATCGATATTTTTGTAGAGTCGAGTGCCTTTTCTCCTGAAGAAGGGAAGGTCTATTTAGAAGAAGCCAAAGCCTTGGGTTTTGAGCTAACTGTGCATGCCGATCAATTTACGGTAGGTGGAAGTGCCTTGGCTGTTGAAGTTGGTGCTGTAAGTGCAGATCATTTAGAAGCAAGTACTGAGGAGGAAATCCAAATTTTGGCAAAGAGTGAAACCATTGCTACGGCTTTGCCGGGAGCGAGTTTGGGCTTGGGTTGTCCATTTACACCTGCTCGAAAATTATTAGATGCTGGCGGAAGTTTGGCCATTGCCAGTGATTGGAACCCGGGGTCAGCTCCAATGGGCGATTTGCTGATGCAGGCAGCGGTGCTTGGGACTATTCAAAAACTTACCAATGCAGAGGTTTTGGCAGGCATTACTTACCGGGCTGCAGCTGCCTTATCTTTAAAGGATAGAGGAACTTTACAAGCGGGTATGTTGGCTGATTTGGCTATTTTTCCATGCTCCGATTATAAAGAAATTCTTTACCAGCAAGGCAAGCTCAAACCAAGTATGGTGATCAAAAGAGGGCTAAAAGTGAATTGATATGATACGCTTAAAACCGGCAGATAAACAACTTTGGAAAGGCAGAAATGACCCAAATTTTGGACGTCCAAACTATTGGCATGAATTGGTAGAGTTGTGTGAGCTTGACGATCTAAAACCTTCACTTCATTCCCAAATAGCCTTACTCGGTTATGCTTGCGAAGAAGGGGTAAGGCGAAATCAAGGAAGATTGGGGGCGGCTCAAGGGCCAGATGCCATTCGGAAAATGTTGGCGGTTTTACCTAATCATTTTGAAAAGGAGACCTCATTGCTTGATTTGGGCAATATTGAATGTGATGACCAACAGTTGGAAACCACCCAGGCCTTTTTAAGTCGGTCCGTAACCCAGTTGCTGGAGGCAGGGGCTTTCCCGATTTTATTGGGTGGAGGCCATGACATCGCCTATGCCCACTATGCTGGAATTCGTGATTTTCTCAACCAAAATCTTCATCAAAAAAACATTGGGGTCATCAATTTAGATGCTCATTTTGACTTGCGAGACGATGAACAAGGTAATACCTCGGGCACTCCTTTTTTTCAGATTGCGCAAGATTGTAAGGCAAGCAACCAAGATTTTAATTATCTCTGCTTGGGTATTCAAAAGGCCGCCAATACCAAAACACTGTTCGAAACAGCGGAAAACTTAGGCGCGGTTTGGGTCCAAAATACAGACTTTAGTGTCCAAAATTGGGCTGAGGTTGAACTGAAATTGCTTTCTTTTATTCAAAAAGTTGACGCAGTTTATTTAACCATTGACCTGGACGGATTTTCTTCTGCTTATGCACCAGGCGTCAGTGCGCCATCGCCAATGGGCTTTGCGCCCGATGTTGTGCTGAAAACTCTTGAAGTACTTATGCAATCAAAAAAGGTAATCAGTATCGACTTGGCCGAAATGAACCCGGTTTATGATCAAGATCATGCCACTGCACGGTTAGCGGCCAGATTAGTGCATTTTATTGCAGATTTGCTTTGAGTTTATGATATGATCTCCAACAGTCGCTCGGTTGTACCGAGTGACCTTCCTAGGTTCATCTCCCCGACAGTCGCTCGGCTTTGCCGAGTGACTTCCCAAGCTTCATCTCTGATCTTCTAGCGGAATCGTCAGTGGTAAAATCCATTCTGAATGCCCAAAATAAGATCTTTTGGCGGTGGCGAGGTCAACATTAGGGTCAATAAGGTTTTGGTGTTTTCTGCCATTCAATGAAGCCCGAGCTTCAACATAAACTTCCACGTCAATCCCCATTTTGGTATGTTCTGATTTGATGTGCTTGGCCAATTGCCAGATCATTCCTGGATTCCCGTCCATGGCATCTTCTTGCCAATCTTCGATATAGCGATCAGGATTAATTTCTAGTACTTCGCCTGTTTGTTTATTGCGCACCAAGAATAGGGTACTTCCAGATTTGCTTCGTAATTTCATATGCCAAGCATATTTATGGCCTTCTTCTGTCCAATGCACCAAACCCGGAATGAGCAAATGGCGGAAGGGAAGAAATACCTGTGAGGCAACAAAAAAGGCAATCGGAATAAGGATCCATTTTTGAACTTTAAAATCGGGTATTTCGGCTTTGAATTCCTTGAGCGACTTAGACGATCTGCCTATACTCAGCAACTTTCTTGGCCAATCAGGGGCAAAAAACAAGCTGGTGGCTGCGATCATAAACCAAGGAAAAATTCCAATCTCAAAGAGCTGAGTGTTCATTAAATGGAAAAGGCAAATCATTATAAAACCGATGGTTCGGCTTTTTTTGAACAGCAAGGCGGGTACAATGAGCAGGTCTAATAACAAACCGCTATATGACATGATCAGAATCATCCAATCTTCGGTAAAATATTTTCCGATGATGGGGAAGTCCAGGTCACCGAGCAGCCAGTTGTGTAGAGGATAGCCGCGCAACCAATCTGCATTGATTTTTGCAATGCCACCAAAGAAGTAGGGAACACCAATGGCAAATCGAATCAGCCATAAGTTCCAGGCTTGGTTATAGTTTGATTTGATGTTTTTGAAAAGCCTTGCATCCACGGAAAAGGCCCTATTGGCTGGGATGAAAATCATAATCAGGGCCACAAGAACCACCAAATAGAAGTGGTTAAGGTAGCGGGCTTGCTCCAGCAAATAGGTGTAACTAAAGAGCAGAAAAAAGAGAATAGTGCTGATTCTATATAAAAAACCGATGGCAATGAATATCGCTAAGGTTCCTAAAATATACCATATCGCATGCATGGCATCGGCCGAGAGTGGTTGAAAGTGAAAGGGTGCGTATGAGAAATTAAAGCGAGGTTCTACCCAATAACGGTTGATCCAATCATGGCCGAAATAGCGCGTAACTTCCCAAAACATAATGCCCCCAAACATCAATCTGAAGAGCACAATGGTACTGTTTTCAATAGGGGCAAACAGGTTGACTAGCTTTTTCTTTCCCCAAATTTCCGAGATGTCACCAGATTGTAATTGCATGTTGATCTTAAAATTTGAATTTGATGATTCAATCTGCGTTCAAATTAAGGATTTTTTGAAATTTTTTATCCGAGGTAGTCTGCGCCCAAGATGAGATTAATTCGAGAAATGATCTTCCTTTTAGGTAATCTGAGTGACCTTTCTTGAATTTAGTTTTTTTTGTTGAACCAAAATTTTAAGCCCTCTTTCAGAATAAAATTTTTTCTTTTCCTTCTTTCACGGAATATCATTAGACCAATGGAAAACAATTGAACTGAATAAAATGTATCTTAGCGAAATAACAGCTTTACTAAGGACAATTTTGATTTCATTAGCCACCTTTCAAGAAGTTGAACCTTAATTCACGATATGATTTTAGCAACAGAGAAGCCGACCACTTCCAAAGCCCACGTTCCTTTAAAAAAAGTAATCTTCAAGAAATTAACCTTAGATGGTTTTCAAAAAGATGTCAATGATCGTGTGGATCAATACTTTACCTCAAATAATATTTCGAAAAGCGCAAATGCAGGAATGGTTTTTAAAACCATCTGGATTTTAATAGGCTGGCTGGCCACCTACTCTTTTATTATTTCTGGCTTGGTGAGTCCTTTAGGTATGTTGGGGCTGGCTTTGATGCATGGTTTTTTCTCTGCGATGATTGGGCTGAACATTGCTCATGATGCCATCCATGGTTCTTATACCAAAAACCCAAAACTCAATCATATTTTGGGGCTTTCTTTCAACTTTATGGGTGCAAACGATTACGTTTGGAAGATCAGCCACAACCTCGTACACCATACTTATACCAATATTCCCGACCATGACGGAGACATCGACCAGCCACCAATTCTGAGGCTACAACCTAACCAAGACCTGTGGTGGGTGCATCGTTTTCAACATGTGTATGCCTATTTTCTTTATAGCCTGGCTACTTTGTCATGGGTGTTGTTAAAAGACTATAAAAAATTCTTCCAACATCAGTTGGGCGGTCATTACCGAAAAGACTTCCCTAAAAAGGAGATTATAAGGTTGTTTTTCTACAAAGCACTTTACTATACCATTTTCTTGGTGGTACCAATTTTGGTCATTGATTTAGCTTGGTATTGGATTGTTTTCGGATTTGTGGCCAGCCATTTACTCGAAGGATTTACAGTAGCCGTAATTTTTATGCTTGCGCATATTATTGAAGGCACCTCGTTTCCTGAACCAAGCGCGAATGGCAATGTAGACCTTCCTTGGGCGGATTTGCAAATGCATACCACGGCCAATTTTGCCATTAAAAATAAGGTGGTGAATTATCTCTTCGGTGGTTTGAACTTTCAAATTGAGCATCACTTATTTCCCAAAGTATGCCACGTGCATTACCCTCAAATTGCTCAAATTGTGAAGCAAACGGCCAAAGACCACAAGCTGCCTTACATTGAACACGAAACATTTTTTGGCGCCATTGCTTCGCACACAAGGTTTTTAAAACAGTTTGGAACTACTCCAAAAGGAGTGCTTGTACCAAATGTCATGAGTTGATCCAAATTTTGACCTGAATTGCGAACAATACAGTTATTTTGAGTTATGAAAAAGAACCTTATTGTTGTCTGCGCATTGTTTTTTTGGAGTTGCAATGAAACCAAATCGCCTTGGATGACTGGTTTCGAAAAGCCAGTTCAGAATCCAATCATGTCCGCTGAGGCGGACTTTACTTTTGTAGATCCTCTTACAAATAATGAAGTGGCTTGGCAAAAGGCCGATGTCTTTAATCCCGCAGCCTTAGTCCGCAACGATACTGTCTTTATGTTTTTTCGTGCCGAAGACAATCCAAAGGCTTATTTAGGTGGGCGTACATCTCGCATTGGTTTGGCTTGGAGTGTCGATGGTTATGCCTTCAATAAAATGGCAGAACCCGTACTTTATCCCGATTCATCCGCTTTTTTGCAGTGGGATTACCCTGGAGGTTGCGAAGACCCAAGAGTCGTAAAAAGCCCTGAAGGGAAATATATTATGACATATACCGCTTGGAACCAGGATGTCGCTAGACTTTCGATTGCAAGTAGCGAAGACCTGTATCATTGGAAAAAAGAAGGTCCGGCATTAGAGACTGCTTTGGGCGGTAAGTTTCTAAATACCTGGAGCAAATCTGGCTCAATTGTCACTGAGCGCAAAGGTGATGAGTTGGTTGCCGTCAAGATCAATGGAAAATATTGGATGTACTTTGGCGAAAGAGGAGTGAACCTCGCATGGTCAGATGATTTACTCGACTGGACACCTCTTGAAAATGAAAATGGTGAATTGGCCATAGTAATGGAAACCAGGGCTGGTAAATTTGACAGTTTTTTAACCGAACCCGGCCCACCCGCCTTATTGACCAAAGAGGGTATTTTACTTTTCTACAATGGTAAAAACGATGAAGGCGAGTTGGCTTCTTCCACCATTCCAAAAGGTACCTATTGTGGTGGTCAAGCGCTTTTCGATGCCAATGATCCTGCTAAGTTTATCACGCGTATGGATGAGCCCTTTATCTGTCCGAGTTTACCGCATGAGCTCACCGGCCAATATGCTGCGGGCACCACTTTTATCGAGGCTTTAGTGCCCTTTAAAAACCAATGGTTTTTGTATTATGGCACAGCCGATTCTATGGTAGGGGTTGCTGTTGCTCAGCAATAAATAATTTTCTTTTTAGCCCATCTTCTTGATTATAATTTAGATTTTCAACTGCTACATTTGTTGAGGTTTTGAATCTATTTATGTCATCAATTTTAGCACCTGTGGCCGAGAAAATTTCTTCTGAGCAATGCAAACTTATCAACCTTTCAGAAAACCCATCAGCGTTTTTTGAGCTCCTGCCTATTGATTGGCAAGAAAGCCTTTTGCCTGCTTGGGATGAGCTTGCCCCAGTTTCAGAAGTGATGGGCATGGTCTGTGACGAGGTATTGATTGGTGGCGGCATTTTGATTTCCTCCCACTCGCAAGAAACAGATAGCTACAGCGATCTTGCTGAGTTTTACTACGCTAGTGGCCATCTCTATATCGGTTATCTCTGGGTAGCAGAAAGTCATCGCGGACAAAACCTTGGTGCTTTCTGGCTAAAGGAAGTCGAAAATCATTTCCCTCAAAATTCATTTTGGCTTTCTATCATAGACCCTGCCCTAGGTGCTTTCTACGAAAGAAATGGCTTTAAATTGACCCAAGCCCTTGATTTGGAAACAGGCAAGGAGTGGGTTTATGTAAAGGAGAATTAATCCCAGCGGTAAAGCAGCTTGCCTTTGGCGAGTACCTATTTTGCTTGAGCGCCTGCCTAAATGCTGCACACGGGGCTTACTCGTGGAAGCAAACCAATCAAAATTTTTGGAATAAGCTTTTTTTATTAGGCCTCCCGTGGACTGTAGGAATACCCCTCCAACAGCAGCCGGAAAATTATAAGCCCATTTCACGACAGATTAGGATAAAAATTAAGTAATATTGATTAGGTTAAAAACCCCTTAGCCAGCCGTGTAGGCTGGCTAAGGATGAAAAACTTGCTTCTATAAAGTAGCTATGGCTCATTTTAAAAGAAGCCGCTACTAAACAAGACAAACAATAAATACAAAAGATTATGTTCGGAATAAAACACATCAAATTTGACTCAATGACTTACGTTCTTCACTTCAAGAACGGAAACATTCTAAGAGAAGGTCGTGGACTTTCATTTTTTTACTTTGCCCCAAACAGCTCAATTGCTGCTATTCCAATGGGAAGTAATGACCTACCTTTTATTTTCAACGAATCGACAAACGACTATCAAACGGTTAACATTCAAGGACAGATAAGCTACAAAATCAGTGATCCCAAAATCCTTGCAGACGTTTTGGACTTCACAGTAAACGACAATGGACAATACAAAAAAAACGACATTGAAAAACTAAATCAACGAATCATCAATGAAGCACAAACAGCAACTTCTTCATTTATTCACGAGATAAAATTGAAAGATGCAATTCGTTCAGCAAAGTCAATCGAAGAAAGAATTTTAGAAGGTCTAAAATCATCTCAAGCCATTGCAATGCTTGGCATTGATATTTTAGGAGCAAATATTTTGGGTATTCAAGCAACGCCTGAAATGTCAAGAGCTTTGGAAACTGAAACAAGAGAAAAACTGCAACAAGAAGCCGACCAAGCAATTTATGAACGTAGAAATTTTGCAGTAGAACAAGAGAGAAAAATAAAAGAAACAGAGCTTAACACAGAAATTGCGGTTGAAGAAAAACAAAAGCAAATCGCTGAAAAGAAAATGGAATCCGAAGTTCAAAAATCGGACAACGACCGCAAACTGCGTGAAATGAAATTGGCAGCAGACATTGCAGTTGAGAATCAAAGAAAACTACTCATAGAACAAAAAACAGCAAACGACAAAAAAGAAGCGGAAACACAAGGTTACGTTATTGAAACAACTTTGAAACCATACAAAGACATTGATTGGAAAACTTTAACAGCTCTGAACAACAACCCTGATCCCAAATTTAATATCTCACTTGCATTTAGAGAACTTGCCGAGAATGCAGGCAAAATTGGCAATCTTAATATTAGCCCTGAATTGTTAGACACCTTGCTTAACGACAAGAGAGAGAATAAAAAATGAGTTTTGAATACGCCATAATTGTAAAGAATAAAACAAGACTTGAATCTTTGATCGAACGCTTCAATACAAAGGCTCAAGCTAAATTTTATATTGAAAGTCTTGGTGGTAATTTTGACGATTATGAATTAGAACACGAAATTTTTCATAATTCTTTAAACTCCTTACAGACACAACTTTCACGAGTGGTTAAAAACAAAACTGTTGAGAGAGTTTATTTACCATCATTCATTTTTTCTGAAAAAAACTTAATAGTTGTCATCGGACAAGATGGACTAGTGGCTAATACTGCAAAATATTCTAAAGGTTGCCCAATAGTCGCAGTAAATCCCGACAAAGAGAGATATGATGGAGTTCTTTTACCATTTGACACTTCTGACTTTGTGGGTGGCGTGGAAAATGTTTTGAGCAATCAATATCAATCAAAAACAATGCGGTTTGCAGAAGCAAAACTCAATGACGGGCAAAGACTTTTAGCTTTTAATGACCTTTTTATTGGTGCTTCTTCTCATATTTCTGCACGTTACAAAATCTCATTTAATCAAAACACGGAAGAACATTCTTCAAGCGGACTTATTATTTCAACACCAGCGGGTTCGACAGGTTGGTTAAGTTCAATTTTCAATATGGCTTATGGAGTAACAAGTATGTTTGAAAAAAATCTAAAACCTAAAAGACCAAAATTAAAAGACAACCAATTGCTTTTTGCAGTTAGGGAACCATTTCAAAGCATCAGAACACAGACAGGAATAACCGCAGGAATTATAAAAAACCAAAACCACTTGACAATCGAATCACTTATGCCGACAAGTGGAGTAATATTTAGTGACGGAATAGAAACTGACTTTTTGAAGTTTAACAGTGGCTCGATTGCGACCATTGGAATTGCACCTGAGACAGCTAAAATAGTGACGAAATGAAAAGAAAAACGAGCCATGACACGAGTTTTGCAAAATGGCGGGTTTCGTGCTCCGTAGGACAGGAAAGTGGCAAATTTGAAGTTCAGTTCTTCGTAGGAAGTTCATTGGTAAAAAGCCTTGCCTGCGTATAACTGAGAACCGTTATAAGCCATTTTAGGACGACAAAGAAATGACAAAAGCAAGACCAAATAAACGAAAAGATAACAGAAATAAAGTGACACTTTCTAAGTTGACTTTTCACGAACTCGACTGGTTAGAATATATTACAATGGGTCTTGGATTTTGGTTTTTGTTTTATCCAAGACCTTACGACATTCTTTTTACTGCATTACTATGTATGCCTATCCTTGGGCTTATCCTCAATGGTATTACAGGTAGACCAAGTATTGCAAGTCTTGTTGAGATCTCAAAAGATGATAATGGTCGCGATAAATATGATGTGGCAGACTTTATCGATTTTGCCGCTTGGATAATTTTGCTTAGAGTTCTACTTGACTATGAATTTGAGAGCTTTAACAGTATGATTATACCCGGGACAATTGCATTTGCACTTATGCTTGTTATTCTATTTTCAACGCACAAGGTGATTGACAACACAACGAAAAGCAAAACTTGGATTTACCTATCCCTTATTTTCAATGTTTTTTTATATAGCTACGCAGGAACATACGGAGTAAACTGTGTTTATGACGAATCTGAACCGCAAGTTTATGAAACAGAAGTAGTTGATAAAAGAATAAGCAAAGGAAGAAGAGGGCGTAAAACATATTACGTTAAAGTTAATCCTTGGGGAAATCATTATGACAAAGAGAAAATATCGGTTGCAAGTAGTCAATATGACGAAATTCAAATAGGGCAAACAATAAAGATTGACCTAAAAAAAGGACTTTTTAATATACCGTGGTATTATATAGAATGACAATAGAAAAAGAAAAAACTGCTTATAACAGCACCTACCCAAAGCTGACGGTCTCCTGAAAAAATCGGGATTAAATCAAGCGTTGTGCTTCTATCAAAGTTTGTGCTTGGTTGATATTAACGTGCTTCGAAAAGCCATACTGCTGCAAGTGGCAAACCGTTAGTGCTCATTGTAGAAAATCCGAACTAAATGGCATTAGGAAAAAAACTAAATTAGTGGCTTGTAAATTATTGACTATCTGTTGTGAGATCAGAATCGCAAAATATTGAATTCAAAGTAACCTGGAGAGACGAATACGTGAAATGGATTTGTGGTTTTGCAAATGCCTATGGCGGAACTATTTTTATCGGTAAAGACGATACAGGAAATGTAAACGACTTGAGAGATGCTAAAAAATTAATGGAAGAAATCCCTAACAAAGTCAGAGATACTTTGGGGATTTTGGTTGATGTTAATTTGATCCAAACCGACCATGGGAAATTTATTGAAATTCATGTTGAGCAATATCCATATCCCGTCAATTACAAGGGACAATATCATTACAGAAGTGGGAGCACCAAACAGGAATTAAAGGGGGGCGGCACTTGATAAGTTTCTCCTTCAGAAAAAAGGAAAAAGATGGGACGGAGTTCCTGTTCTGAACGTTTCAACAAATGACCTTAAGCAAGAAACATTTATTTTTTTTCGCAAAAGAGCTTTCAGAAGCCAAAGAATGGATGAAGAAAGTTTAGCCGACAGTAACGAGCATCTGATTGAGAATCTTCAACTCAAAGAAGGTGAATTTCTTAAGCGTGCGTCTATCCTGCTTTTTCATAAAAATCCCGAAAAGTATATAACAGGGTCTTACATAAAAATTGGATTTTTTGAGAGTGACAGCGATTTGAGATATCAAGACGAAATTCACGGAAATCTTTTTGAACAAATTGAAAAGACCACAGCGTTACTTTTTACAAAATACATCAAGGCTTTGATAAGCTATGAAGGATTGAATCGTGTCGAAACTTACGAGTATCCCAAAGAAGCAATCAGGGAAGCATTGCTAAATGCTGTGGCCCATAAAGACTATTCGGGTGATGTTCCAATTCAAATCAGCGTTTACAAAGACAAGTTAATGATTTGGAACGAAGGTCAACTTCCTGAAAATTGGACCATTGAAACGCTTTTGGACAAGCACTCTTCAAAGCCATTCAATCCAGATATTGCAAATGCACTTTTTCGCAGCGGATACATTGAATCTTGGGGCCGTGGTATTTCTAAAATGACAGAGCAGTGCTTTAAATTTGGACTTCCTGCACCTTTATTCTTTTTTAGAAGTTCGGGTTTTTGGGTAGAATTTAGAAAGGACATTTATAACCATGACCAACTTAAAGACCTTGGACTTAATGAACGGCAGATTAAGGCTGTGCTTTTCGTGAAAGAGAATGTAAAAATCTTCAATAGTGATTATCAAAAAATCAATGATTGCTCAAGAAATACTGCGAGTAACGATTTAGCAGAGTTGGTGGTAAAAGGGCTGTTTTTACCAAGTGGTCAAAAAGGGGCAGGCGCTTTTTATACGTTGAAGGGTATTGCACAATAATTGCCCAAATTGCACAAAGAAAACTGCTGGGAGAGGCCTTACTGACCAAGTAGATAGAAAATGGAGAAGTTGGAGCAGGTACAATCTATGTTTTATTGGCTCGATTGGGTCATAGATCAATACAAATTGTGAAGAAAATGGGCAGAGAGGAACAACGAAGGTATAACAGCACCTACCCAAAAGTGGCGGTTTCCCGAAAAAATCGGGATTAAATCAAGCTTTCCCGCTAAGGTGGGGCAAGTTGTGTTGCTATCAAAGTTTGTGCTTGGTTGACAGTTTAGTACTTCTAAATCCGCCCGAATATTTTTGAAAAATGCTGAGTATTAGCGTGTGGCCTGTTGGTGAAGAACCTTAACAGAAGCGAGAGGGGTGTAAAAGGAAGAATGCCAGGAATTTAACTTTCACCTATTCACCATATGCTGGGCTGCGCCATAGACATATTCCCAAAAGGCATCTTTAACGGGTTCGGGGAAAGTGGCTTTTTCCAGAGCAACATGCATATGCTTTAGCCAATGGGTAGCTTCATCTGTTCCAATCTTCCATTGAAAATGCCTGCGCCTGAGCATTGGATGTCCACGTTCGTCTGTATAGGTTTGCCTTCCGCCTAATGACTGAATAAAGAAAAGCTTCAAGCGGTTTTTGGCAGGCAATAGATTTTCGGGATACATTTTTCTGAGCAGCGGATCTTGTTCTAAATCCTCATAGAAGTCGTCTACCAATTTCATGATATTATCCTCGCCAATCAGCTCATAAAGTGTTTGCCCTGCTTCAGCCATTACACCTTATCCAATGCTTGTGCAAAATCCTTCAATAAGTCATCGGGGTTTTCAATCCCCGTAGAAATCCTGACCATGCTAGGCGTAATCCCCACTGTCGCCCTGTCTGCCACGCTCATATTAGAGCTGCTCATGGTATAGGGGTGAGAAGTAAGCGTTTCGGTACTGCCCAAACTTACGGCCAGTTTGGCCAGTTTCACCGCATTTAAAAAGCGGAAAGCTTCTGCTTCGCCACCCACCACATCAAAGGCCAACATGGCGCCACCAGAAGTCATTTGTCTTTTATAAAGTGCGTATTGAGGGTGATGCGCATCGATATGGCCCACATAATAGACCTTAGCCACTTTCGGGTGATCCCTTAAAAAGTCAGCCAGTTTTCTGGCGTTGTTGGCTTGCTTTTCCATTCTCAAAGTAATGGTTTCTAAACTTCGGCTGATCAACCAAGAGGTCCAAGGAGAAGCCATACAGCCCAAGCCGCTGCGCAATTTTTTGATGCGACTTATCAGAGTTGCATTTCCTGAACAAGCCCCTGCAATGATATCGCTATGCCCTCCAATATATTTGGTAGCTGAATACATAATCAGGTCAGCGCCTAAGGTAATTGGCTTTTGCCAAAGTGGCCCCATGTAAGTATTGTCTACCGCCACAATTACTTTTTGACCTTGATTTGAATACTTTGCGCCAATCCGAACCGCCATTTCAATGTCGATAAGCGAATTGGTTGGATTGGCAGGGGTTTCTACATAAATGCAGGCCAATCTATCTTTTCTAGGGTGCGCTTCGATCAATTTGGTAATCTCATTTTCTGACATTTCTGGGTCGAATGCCAAAAATTGAATATCAAACTTGGGAAGGAAGTTTTTGATAAAGGAATCTGTTCCTCCATAAATGGGGAAGGACATCAACACCAAATCGCCTGACTTACAAATTTCTAATAATGAGGTGGTAATTGCCGCCATGCCACTTTCGAAAAATGCTGATTCTTCCGATTCATCGAGCAGCGAAAGTCTTTTTTCGGCAGTCACCAAATTGGGGTGATTGAGCCGGGTATAGATCAAGCTTTTGTTCTTGTCTTCAGTATCACCACCGCCATATACCTTTTCGAAATAGGCTTTGCCTTCTTCCGCAGTAGAAAACTCGAAAGTTGAGGTTTGAAAAATTGGGTTTTTGATCGAATTCCTCACGAGTGAGGGATCATGTCCAAAGCTCATCATTAAGCTTTCTGGACTAAATTCATTTGAATGATCAGACATTTGGCGTAGTTCTTACTTTTAAGGAGGTTCCTTCTTGGCTAATTACAGTTATTTTTTCGCCCTTTTCAACATATTCTCCACGAGTGTAGGCATCATAGATCTCACCATCAATTTCTACTCGGCCGCTAGGTCTAAGAATTGAAAAGGCAGTGCCTTCTTTCCCAACCAAATCAATCGAATAAAAGCTAGAAGTATAGCCATCTGATTTTTTTTGTTCGGTAGTAAGCGCAAATTTTTCGAACAATTTTGAATTGGTAAAGCGATAGCCCAAAGCGAAAATCAAAATCATTGCTCCGAGCATTCCTGCAAATACCACGGTGGAAGCGGTGGCCAAATCGCCCGAGAGTACATAATCAAAATTAAAGAAGTCATTGTCGATCATGATAAAGATCAAAGAGACCACAGTAAATGTAATGCCCGTAATACCAGCCACGCCAAAGCCCGGAATCACAAAGACTTCTAAGGCAATCAAGATAATTCCGAGAAAGAGCACTGCAATTTCCCAATTGGCGGCTAATCCGCTGAGGTAATAGGGTACTAAATAAAGCACCAGGGCAACCCCAGCGGCAGCCAATGGGAAACCAACCCCCGGAGTTTGGAGTTCGAAATAGATGCCTCCAACGATAACAAGAATCAATAGGCCACTGATAAAGGGGTTGAGAAAGAAAGCGATGATTTGTTCTGAAACGGATAACTCGTATCGGATGAGCTTATAATTTTCAATCTTATTTTTTTCAAGAATGTCCTCCAAACTGGCGACTTCCATTTCGCAGAAACCATTTTTAATGGCTTCGGTACTGGTAAAGGTGATGGTTTTGCCTGCTTCGGTTACGCCTTCAATGGCAATTCGATCATCCACCATTCCTTCGGCTATTTGCGGGTCTCGTCCATTTTGTTCTGCCGTGGATCTCATGATCGACCGCATGTACGATTGATATTTGTCGGGAGCTTGGCTGCCATCTCCTCCATTCACAACCGTGGCGGCCCCAATATTGGAACCCGGCACCATATATATACTATCGCAAGCAATTGAAATCAAAGCCCCAGCCGAGGCAGCATCATTATTAATGAATACCCAAACTGGTTTCTCGTACTCTAAAATTCTGGTCCGAATATCGTTGGCATCGTTTACCGCGCCACCATAAGTGTCCATTTCAATGATCACGATATCAGCATCTTCTGCGGTGGCTTGCGCCAAGGCCAAATCGACATAGCGATTCATGCGTGGATCAATGTCTGCCTTAATTTCCATCACAAAAATTTTCTTTTGTATAGGATTTTGATCTTGTTTCCACTTGGCCAAAAGGCTTACCGCCAACAAAACACTTAAGCCCAGCAGGCTAATTCTTCGTACAATTCTCAACATCGCTTTGATTGGCCTTTGAATAGGCTATTTTTGTGTCAAAATACGAAGAAACGAATTGCCAAAACAGCTAAACCCACAGTTTTCCGAAATCTTCCCAAGTGATATCTGGGAAACTGCCTTGAGCGGAAATCACCTGCTCATTGGGGCAAGGGAGGGAGAAAGGATGGAGGCCACTTTTTCGCTTTACGACTTACAGCAGTACCGTTTTTTATGGAAATCCATCAGTTTTGATGAATCGTGGTGGGTGAGTATTTATGCTTTTGTGGAGCACATCATAGTTTTTCAGATTTTCAATGACAGCCAAAATATCGAGGCACGTTCCCTTTTTGGTTTCGAAATCACCAAAATGGAAGCGCTTTGGTCGGTAGATAATGTTAATGTATTGGGGCTATCAGGGCATGTTTTAAAGTTGAAAAGCCAAGAAACTGAAGACGGCTTTTTTAATATCAACATTACCACGGGAGAAGAGATTGAACTGACTTCTGAAAAAATGGCGCATGAAAATATGCCAAATGGCGTTATTTTACCGTTTCACTACACAGAAGAAAGCCCATACTTCCAGACGGTGAAGCAATTTTTGGCTGAGTATGCCAACTTACACTTGGTTGGCGCCTGTGATTACTTGGAATATAATGGGCTTATTCTGATTTCGGCACATAAAAAGCTGGAACAAAATTTGTCAAACACGCTGTGCGTATTTGATGACCAAGGCCATATGCTCTTAAAAGAGGAATTGGCCGAACAATCAAAGGGACTTGCTTCCGATACTTTTTATATAGTCAATGAACAGCTTATATTTGTTAAGGAGAAGCGAGAGATCAAAGGTTATTTAATCGAAAATCTATGAGAAAAGTAGTACTGAGTTTGTTGGTGGGATGTTTTATAAACTTTTTAGCTTTTGGCCAAACGGATTCACTAGGGATAAAAAAAGAAGGAGAAAATTACTTTGTGATGCACAAGGTGATTGCGGGTCAAACTTTATATTCGCTTAGCAGACGCTATGGAACGTCTGTTACCGACATTAAAAACAAAAATGCAGAATTGGCCAACGGACTTCAAGTGGGCCAAACCATACTTATTCCTTACAATAAACCCGTCAACGAAGCCAATCCAACTTCAGCTTCAACGCATGTAGTTAAAACGGGTGAAACGCTTTTTTCAATTTCTAGACAATACAATGTCAATGTAGAAGACATAAAGAAATTGAATGGCCTCACCTCAAATGAATTGTCCATCGGCCAAACGCTTAAAATTTCGGTAGCTGCTGCTCAGGTAAATAAAGAGGTAACTCCAGTAGTGAATAAAACTGAGGAGGTGATGAAGAAAGAAGTGATTGCGCCAGCGGAGGAAAAAATAAAAGAGGCAGCACCTAGGGCGGTTGCCAAAGTGGATACTGCCAAAACTGCTGAAGAAATAGTGAAAAAGGACCCAGCAGATGCCTATGATGCCAAGCCTTTTGAAGAAGTGATAGAAGAAGGCCAAGCTGAGCTCATTATTGAAGATGAGTCCTCAACAAAGTTCTTGGCCCTGCATAAAACAGCCGAAGTGGGTACCGTAATTAAGGTCAAAAACCGCATGAATAACCTGACCGTCTACGTTCGGGTGGTTGGTGAAATTCCTAACACTACGGATAACGAAAACATCATTATCAAAATCAACAAAAGGGCTTACGATCAACTGAAAGCCTTAGATACGCGATTTCTGGTGGAATTGAGTTACTTCAAATAAATCCTATGAGAAGTTTGGGTAGGTCATATGCTTTGATTGCTTTTTTACTGCTTCTGACAGCCGAATTGTCGGCTTTTCAAGCACCAAAAAATGATTTCAAGCAGAATGCCCAAGTCATTGAGTTTGGGCCAAATGGTAATTATTTCTCAAAACCTGGCGAATTCACCACTAAAAATGCGACTGGAGAAGAATTTAGATTATCAGGCTGGGGCGATCGAGCCACCCGTTCGGTTTGGTTTAAGTTTGTAGCGCCCGCCTCTGATCAATTAATTATTACAATCAATAAGGCAAATGCCAATGCTCCAAAGGGCTACATTCAGTTGGGTATTTTAGATGGAGACAATCCAGTAGAAAGCAAGGCCTTTGGCTACCCCACAGATGCTGAGCAAATAATTACTTCTCAACTTGTTGCTGGGAAAGCATACTTTTTAGTGGTTGATAATCCAACAGAAGGAAATGAAATAGGGGCATTTAGCTTGAAATTTCAAACCTTTTTAATGACCACCTGCGCTTCTGTTCAAACTGTTGCGCTAAACTCAAATGGTAATGAGCAAATCGACACGGATGCACTTTTTAAATCAGAATGCTATTGGCCCTGCACAGGAATTGGCTGCACAAGAGAATTGGACCAAACAAAATTCGATGCCTCCCAAATGGGCGATAACTATGTTACAGTGAAAGGGCTTGGCGTGAACGGAAAGACCTATTTCGGTACCATGCTAGTAAAAGTAATTGATACTATTCCACCAACTATTGAGGCCAAAGATTTTAGGGTGAATATTTTAAGGAATGGCGAAGTGCATGTCGATCCCAAAAATGTAATCATTTGGCGTTGTAAAAAAACGGCTTCCGAACCAAGCCCAAGTCCAAGCCCTGATGCTGGTGAAAATACATTTTTTCAAGAAATCCCATGTTCAAAAGATAACGCAGGCATTGAACGCTTTGAATTGAGCAAAACGGTATTCACTTGTGACGATATCGGGGTGAATGAAGTAGTTGCTACCGTGATTGATGCCAGTGGGAACAAAGCTTCGACCAAAGTGAACATCAGCGTTTTTGATTTAACCCCTTTGAGTATCAAAGCTAAAACGGTTTCATTGTATTTGGATGAAAATGGGATTGCGGAGTTAAATCCCGAAATGCTGGATGATGGTTCTTCCTCTGGCTGTAGTGGATTTGAAAGCTCAGCCAATAAAACGGTTTTCGATTTCAATAACATTGGCGATAACAGCATTAGCTACATTATTAAAAACCAACGTGGCGATATGCTTGCCACAGAAGTGGTCGTAAAAGTAAATGATACCATTGCACCAACTGTAGTGCCACAAGAGGTGAAAATGTTTGCCAACATGAAAGCCCCAATCACGATTATTGATGGCAGTCCTTTTGTAAAACTTTGCCCAGATGCTCAATTTGTTCCAAAAAATGAGGTGGGCGGCTTTGTACCAGATGGCGCTGGCCCTGCTGATTTTTTTGAACTTGTCAATCAAGTACAAGGCTGCACCAAAGACAACGGATCCATTTTTGAAATATGGATTGAGCCCAGAGATTTCACGGCATCGAACCTCGGAGTGAATGAAGTTGAGGTCTTCGTTTCTGACAATGCCGGCAATATATCGAGTGCAAAGACTACATTAACACTCCTTAAGCCTGAACTTCCCTGCAAACCACAACTTTGGGCTATCGCTTCTGGGGATTGGAATGATCCCAATATTTGGTCCGATACTCCGAACGGTAAATCCATCGGTGCTATTCCATGTGGTAATACCACTGCCCATATCAAGGGTTTTAGTGTTTATGTTCAAAACGATGAAGCGATTGAAATTGAAGCGATTCGTTTATTAAACTCAGCTGACGCGAAAACTGAATTGAATATCTACGCTGGTCAAATCAACATGAAGAAGGAATTGTATTCAGAGTCGAATTCAAAAATGTTCAAGCACAAAGAAGCTGCACTAGAGGTGATTAAAAAATAGAACTAGGAACCCTTAACCCAACCACCCATTTGAATTTTGAAGCAACCAAAGCCTTTTTAGACCAGAAGGTAGCGCAGTATAACCGTCCCGATTTCATTCCGAACGATCCTATAGTCATCCCTCATGGCTTTTCAAAAAAGGAGGATGTCGAAATTGCGGGGTTTTGGGCTGCGGTTTTGGCTTGGGGCCAAAGGATTACGATCATCAACAAATGCAACGAGCTTTTTGCTGCCATGGACGATGCGCCCCATGATTTCATATTAAATCATAAAGAGTCAGACCTCAAACGCTTCCTCAATTTTAAGCATCGCACCTTCAACGCAACCGACACGCTTTATTTTATCGCTTTTTTCAAAGATTTTTATGGCCAATATACCTCGCTAGAAGAAGCTTTTGTGAAAGGAATGCAACCGAATGACCCCGATATAGAAAAGGGCTTAATCCATTTTCATGATCAGTTTTTTGGTCTGCCAGATGCCCCTGAAAGGACCAAAAAACACATTGCCACTCCTGCCAGGAAATCGGCATGCAAGCGCCTGAACATGTTTTTAAGGTGGATGGTAAGGAATGATAATCAAGGAGTTGACTTTGGGATATGGAATAAAATTAGTCCTGCGCAACTTATTTGCCCTTGTGACTTACATGTGGATAGGGTAGGAAGAAAACTGGGCTTGATTACCAGAAAACAGACCGATTGGCAAACTGCACTAGAACTTACTGCCAACCTCAGACGATATGACAGCTACGATCCAGTAAAATATGACTTCGCCCTTTTTGGTCTGGGAATTGAAGAGGGATTTTGAACCTGAGGCTGGAGAAACTCCAGCCAGCCCATAGCAGGATGAACAGAGTTTTTACTATTTTTGAACAATGTCTGAACAAGAGGTGAATACCGATAACCAAGAAACGCAAAGACAAAAATACAGCGACAAGGAAGCCGCACGTATTTTCGATCAGGAATTTATGCCTCATGTAAATTCCATGTACAATTTCGCCTACAGGCTCACCTTTGACGAAGACGATGCAAAGGACTTGGTGCAAGACACTTATTTGAAGGCTTTTAGGTTCATCAATTCATTTGAGCAAGGAACTAATGCAAAAGCGTGGTTGTTCCGCATCTTGAAAAATAGCTTCATTAACGAGTTCCGAAAGAAGAGTAAACAGCCAGCAAAAGTTGACTACAACGAAGTTGAATCTTACTATAATTCGGATGATATAGATGAAAATATCACCACTGATTTAAGGGTTGAAACTGTTCAACACATGATTGGTGATGAAATTACGAGTGCCTTAAATGGCATTCCTGTTGATTTTAGAACGGTCATCATCTTAAGTGACTTGGAGGGTTTTACTTATGAGGAGATGTCTAAAATTTTAGATATTCCAATTGGAACAGTAAGATCAAGATTGCATAGAGCAAGAAACATGTTGAAAGACAAACTTGCGGTTTATGCTAAAGAAATGGGGTACAATAAATAAAATAGTAAATACCATGAGTGAGTTCTCAGATTGGTTTAAAGACACTTTCAAAGGGTGTTATTGTGAGAAGGGAAACCTAGTGGATGAAAGGAGATTTTCCGAGATCGTACAATTGGTTTTAGACAATGAGGCCGATGAGGAATCTAGGGCAATTTTCGAAGAAAAAATCAGGACCTGTGTCAAGTCTTGTGGCTCGTTTGAAAAGGAGAAATCGTTGCGAGAAACCATTAAGCAAAAGCTTTTTGATCATAAAAAAGACATTCCAAACGATTTAGCTGCCTCCATTAAAAAGAGCATTAATCTATAAAATGGGCAAAGGCAAGGCTTTCATCTTTACGGCCCCCTCTGGGTCGGGTAAAACTACCATAGTTAAACACTTACTTGAGGTTAACCCAAACCTCGGATTTTCCATATCGGCCAGCACCAGAGACAAGCGCGGCAGGTCCGAAGAGAACGGTAAGGACTATTATTTCCTTTCAAAGGAAGAATTCAGACAGAAGATCGAAGAAGATGCTTTTGTGGAATGGGAAGAGGTTTACACCGGAAACTATTATGGCACTTTGAAGCAAGAGGTGCAAAACATTTGGGACGAAGGCAAGCATGTCGTTTTCGATGTGGAAGTAAAAGGCGCTCAAAACCTAAAACGGTATTTTGGAGATGACGCCCTCGCTATTTTTGTCAAAGTACCCTCCATGGAAATACTCAAAGAAAGGCTTACAGGCCGCGGAACTGAATCTGCCGAGAGCCTTTCGCAAAGATTTTACAGAGCGGAGTTCGAAATGACCTTCGAAAACAAATTTGATGTTACCTTAGTTAACGAAAACCTCGATGAGTCCTTTAAAAAGGCCGAGGAATTGGTCAACGACTTTCTAAAAAAATAAGCTTTGAGAATCGGTTTATTCTTTGGTTCCTTTAACCCAATACACATAGGTCACCTCGTGATTGCTGATGTCATGGCCGACCAGACCGATCTAGGGCAGGTGTGGTTTGTGGTCAGTCCTCAAAATCCTTTCAAGAGTTCAAAAACCTTACTTCATGAGTTTGATCGCCTAAAAATGGTGGAGTTGGCTGTAGCGGATAATTTCAAATTCAGGGCGTCTGATGTGGAGTTTAATATGCCCAAGCCAAGTTATACAGCCGATACCTTAGCCTACCTTTCAGACAAACATCCTGAACACGAATTTGTGTTGATCATTGGAGAGGATAATTTGGTGCATTTTCATAAATGGAAAAATTACGAAGCCATTCTTGATAATTATGGGCTTTATGTCTACCCAAGACCACAAGTCGACCGATCGAAAATCAAAGTGGAGCACGCCAACATCCGATATGTGGAATCACCCATGCTCGATATTTCGGCCACCTTTATCAGAGATGCCATTCGAAATGAACATTCAGTTCAATATCTCTTACCTCAGGCAGTAGCTGATTATGTTCGTTTCAAAAAATTCTACCTTTAGTTTTCTCCTCTGAGGCTGTCTATAAGCCTTATAATTTAAAATTTTAGATTTTCTTCTGATCCTCCGTTACTTCGGACGAAATTTTCACGTCTATTAACTGGTCGGCAGAGATACGTGACTGAAACAGGTGCGTTATTTGCTTAGTCAAGAAAAACTCAAACCAAATATGAAAAAACTCTTACTGGTCATTTCCTTTTTCTGCTACGTTTACCAATTGAATGCTCAAGGAATTAAAGGTACAATTAAGGATGAAAAAGGTGAGGCACTGCCTTTTGCGTCCATCTTTGTCAAAGAAGTTGGCTCAGGTACTTCGTCTAATCTTGATGGCTTCTACGAATATAGATTGAATCCTGGCACCTATCAGGTCACTTATCAATTTCTAGGCTATGCCACACAAATCAAGACAGTCAAAGTTGCGAATGGATTCGAAGTGGTCAACCTCCAAATGCAGCCTCAAGTTGTAAATCTCCCCACTTTTGTTTTAGAAGCTAACGCTGAAGATCCATCTTACACCATTATGCGTAAGGCCATTGCCAAGGCTGAATACCACTTAATTCAGAATGACAATTATTCTGCTGAAGTGTATATGAAAGGCACTGGCCAAGTAACCAAAGTGCCTTGGTTATTGAAGAAGACTTTTGAAAAGGAGGGCATTGATACCTCACAAGTTTTTACTTCGGAATCGGTCAGCGAAATCTATTTTGAACGCCCTAATACTTTTAAAGAAAAGGTGATTTCTGTAAGAACTTCGGGACAAGACAGCGATAACGCCAATCCCAATGCCTATATCAACAGCAGTTTTTATTTGCCCAAAGTTGTCAATGCCGTTTCTCCATTAAGCCCAAGGGCTTTTTCGTATTATAAGTTTAAATATGAAGGCAGCTTTAAGGAGCGTGGTTATGAAATCAATAAGATTAGAGTTACTCCGAGATCAAAGGGAGACGATTTATTTGAAGGTGTGATTTACATCCGTGAGAATTTCTGGAACATACATTCACTCGATCTAAAAACGAGTTTAATGGGCTTCGAAATTAGAATAGAACAAATTCTCGCCCCAATCAAAGATGAAATTTGGATGCCAGTTACGCAGAAATTTGAATTTTCAGGATCAATTTTCGGATTGGCAGGACGCTATGATTATTTGGCTTCGGTGAGCAATTACCAAGTCACGGAAAACAAAGATTTGAATCCGGATATTATTCTAATTGACGAAAAGATAGAGCAAGCGCCTGAAGAAATCGAAATCAATAAGGTGGAAAGTACTGCCGATAGCACCTCTCAAATTTTCAACACTGAGCAAGCAGTTTCAAGAAAGCAGCTTCGAAAAATGATGAAGGAATATGACAAAGAGGAGCGCGAAGATACTGAGGAACAAGACGTAGTTTCAGATTATAGTTTTAAGATAGATTCACTGGCCACCAAAAAAGACTCTATCTATTGGGCTTCAAGGCGACCGATTCCATTGACTCAGAAAGAAATCATTGGCTATAAAAAAGAGGATAGTACTTACTTTGCCGAAAAGGCCAAAGCGGAAGCCGATTCATCAAAATCACGTAATGGGGTTAAGTTTAAGCCTGGCCAGATATTAACAGGAAGTAATTACGCGCTAGGTAAAAGGCTCCGCTTTAATTTCCCCGGCCTTTTACCGCAGGTACGATTTAATACCGTAGAGGGCTGGAACTTAGACTTTACAGGTACACTTTCTTGGCGAGACGATACTACAGCCAGATTAAGGATTTCTCCATTTGTGAGGTATGGTTTTGCTAGCAATCAAGTTTACGGAAAAGTTGAATCCGTTTTTGGTATAGGCCAAAGAGAAGATCGTGGTACTTTCAGGATTCAAGGAGGCCACTACATCGAGCAGTTTAACCCGCTATCCATTGATCCATTTATCAATTCCATCTATACGCTTTTTTCCGAGAAGAACTTTATGCGGCTCTATGAGCGCGATTACGCTAACATCAGTTTTGCTAAACGCTATCGATACAACTATACCTTTTCCACAAAGTTGGAATGGGCCAATCGATCAGAGTTATTTAATAATACCGCGTATCGATTGGTAGACAATGAGAATCGGGTGTACAAGCCGAATAGGCCTGTTAACAATGAAGATTTTGCAGGAGGTTTTCAAAATAGTGCTTCGTTAATTTCAAGAGTTTCTTTAGAAGTAAAACCATGGTTAAAGTTCAGACGGTACAATGGAAGACTAATTCCATTGGAAGACTCTTCTCCATCCATTCGACTTACTTATCGAAGGGGCTTTGATGAGGTTTTGGGCAGTGATGTAAATTTCGATCATTTAGAGTTGGGGCTGAAAACTTCCGCTCGTCTTGGCGTAAGGGCCAGGATTGATATTGATGCCGAGGCAGGAACATTCTTCAATAACCCAACCCTGCTCTTCCCAGATTTTAAGCATTTTCCGGGCAATCGACTCACTTTTGCTCCATTGAATGTAACAGGAGGGTATAGAATGCTGGATTACTATAAGTACAGTACAGCGGATAACTATTTGTCGGTTTTCACGCATGTGCGATTTAGGAAATTACTCTTTACCCAGCTTCCAATGCTGCGCCTTTCGGGTTTGAAAGAAAATCTCTTTGTTAATTATCTGAACACAGGAACCTCGGACAATTACATGGAGGTTGGTTACACAATTGATAATATTTTCAGGTTCTTTAGATTGGAATTCGTTCAGTCCTTTCAGGATTTCAAACCAAAGGATTTTGGAGTTAGAATTGGCGTGGCCTCGATTTTTAGTTTCAATTAATTTTAAGATAGGAGCATAAATCTTGATTATTAACTATAAAATTAGTTACTTAACTAAGTAATTAATTTTGTAGCTATGTCATTTCAGAAAGAACGCCCCAATCAAGAGGTCAATGCTGGCTCAATGGCCGATATCGCCTTTCTATTGCTCATCTTTTTCTTGGTCACTACTCAGATATTGACCAACAAGGGAATCCCTATGATCCTGCCAGATAAGGCACCACCGGTAATTTCACCATTGCATGAGAGAAATCTTTTCAAAATTCAAATCAACTCTTTGGATCAGATTATGGTGGAAGATGAGCGCTTCGAAAATATGGACGAACTGCATCAGATGGTTTACGACTTCGTGCTTAATTTTGGCAATCCGAGCAACAAAAGCGGCTCTGATGATATGACCGATCTGCAAGTGTTCAATGGGCTTCCTGCCACAATGAAGAACTATGTGATTTCAAATCTAAAAAATCCCAAATCATCAGATGGTCCGTCTAAAGCAGTTGTTAGCATCAAAACTGATCGTGGCTCTGGTTATGCTCGCTTTATCGAAGTGATGGATCAGGTGCAAAAGGCTTATTATATCATTTATGGTGAACGGGTGGGGCTTACTGATGAGCAATACCGAAAATTGAACCGACAAGACGCGCATCAGCTATTTCTGTATGAGCAAGGCAAAAAGGGAATTAACAAAGGCATTTCGCTGGCCGAGCAATCGAATAATGTACAGGACTAACACGCATGGCATTCTCTTTGCAAAAGTCCTTTCTCTAATTGACGAAACTTTGTAGTTTCGTCAATTATTAAATTCAATTGTATGAAGAGTATATTTCTAGCTTTGTTTTTGACCTGCAGCATTGCGGTTTCAGCTCAATTTCAAGAGCGTATCAATTATGAAGTCGTTGCCGAGAAGGCCACTGCCCAAGCAACAGTTACAGAATACTTCTCACTTTACTGTGGTCATTGCTTCCAATTCGAACCCCTCGTAGAAGATGTGAAGTCTAAGCTAAAACCAGGAACTAAATTTGAAAAATCGCATGTCAGCTATATTCCAAGAGGTAATCCTGAAGCGCAATTGGGCATGGTGAAGTCCTATGTGATCATGGAAGAAATCGGTGGCGAGAAGGAGGAAGAAATCAAGCTTTATTTTTTTAACCAAGTGCACATTCAAAGTCGAAAAATTGATGATGTGGCTACTATGAAAACGCTCTTTATTGAAAAGGGTATTACAAAAGAGGCCATTGATAAATACTTTTCGGATCCCAAAATTACAGCAAAGGCTGAAAAAATGGCCAAGGAATGGGAATTGAAGCAAATTACCAACGTGCCAACCCTCGTAGTAAATGGTAAGTACAAAGTGATAATGAACAGTGTTAAGAACATGGAAGAAATGATGGCGCTCGTCAATTATCTGGTGGACAAGAAGTAATCTTGTGTTACCGATATGATCTTTGAAGGCCCTAAGCAATTAGGGCTTTTTTATTCCCTTTTTTGGAATACTCCCATCCACAAAATTCCGCTTGATTTATTAAGCCTCTTAATCCATCTTTCATCAAACCTTAGACCGATGAAGAAGCTATTTTTCCTTTTATTTGTCCCCTTTGTTTTTGCTTGTCAGCCAAAGACAGAAATTGATCGATTAGCAAGTATCGCAGAAAATGTGACCATTGTGCGTGATGATTTTGGGGTTCCCCATATTTATGGCAAAACAGATGCAGAAGCTGTTTTCGGGCTTTTATATGCGCAATGCGAAGATGACTTTGCCAGGGTAGAACGTAACTACGTTTGGGCAACGGGTCGTTTGGCCGAAATGGAAGGAGAAGACGCATTATATAGTGACCTGCGTGCCAGACTTTATATGACTGTTGATGAGGCCAAAGCTGCTTATGATGCGGCCCCGGCTTGGCTCCAAGAACTTTGTAATGCTTATGCAGATGGGATTAATTATTATTTGGCCACACACCCAGAAGTTCAGCCCAAAGTGCTCACTCATTTCGAACCATGGTTTCCAATGTTCTTTAGTGAAGGCTCAATTGGTGGGGATATTGAATCCATTTCTACCCGAAGGGTGAAGTCTTTTTACGAAAATGATCAGTCATTAGCACTCAACGAATTCGGTGATGGCCTTGTGCATGCCGATCCTTATGAAGAACCCAAAGGATCGAATGGAATTGCCATCTCAGGGGCACATACTGCTTCTGGAAATGCAATGCTGTTGATCAATCCTCATACTTCGTTTTACTTCAGACCAGAAGTTCATGTGGTGAGTGAAGAGGGTTTAAATGCTTATGGCGCGGTAACTTGGGGGCAATTTTTCGTTTATCAAGGCTTCAATGAAAAAACAGGCTGGATGCACACTTCGACAGCCGTTGATTTTATTGATGAGTTTGTCGAAGAAGTATCAGAAGTAGATGGGAAATTAGTCTATAAGTATGGCGATGAAATGCACGATGTTTGGGTGTCTGAAGTAACCCTGAAGTATAAGGATGGTGATGCACTTAAAGAAAAGACATTCCCAATGTACCGCACTCATCATGGACCTGTAACTCATAAACTGGACGACAAATGGGTGGTGACTAAAATCAATTGGGATCCTGTAAATGCATTGACTCAAAGCTATACGCGAACTAAATTGAAGAATCATGATGAGTTTAGAGAGATGATGAATATCAGAACCAACTCATCAAACAATACTGTATATGCCGATGCGGACGGGAATATCGCCTATTACCACGGTAACTTTATCCCGAAGCGAGATGCTCAATTTGACTTTTCGAAGCCAGTGGATGGAAGCAACCCAGCTACAGATTGGCAAGGAAAGCATTCGGTGGATGAGTCCATTAGTATTTTAAATCCAGGTAATGGCTGGATTCAGAATTGCAATTCAACTCCATTCACTGCAGCATTAGAATACAGCCCAAAACCTGAAGATTATCCATATTATATGGCGCCAGATCAGGAGAATTACAGAGGGGTGCATGCCATTAAAGTACTTTCGAACGCAAGTAATTTGACACTTGATGGGCTCATCAGTTTGGCTTATGATGGCTATTTGCCAGCTTTTGAAAAAGTAATTCCAGGTCTTGTAGAGGCTTATGACAAATCAAGAAATAAAAATGCCAGTTTGAAACCAGCTATTGATGTCCTACGAAATTGGGATTTAAGAACTTCCAAGGAATCTGTGGCGATGTCAATTGCCCATTATTATGGTTCGCTTTATATGCGCATGGGTAAAAATCCTGAAGGGCTCAGTGGAAATGAACGTTTCGATTACTTTGGTACAGGTTCACCTTATGCTGAAAGACTTGAAATCTTCGAAAAAGCCATGGCTCAATTGACTGAAGACTTCGGAAGTTGGAATACCCCTTGGGGCGAAATCAACCGTTTCCAAAGATTGAATGGAGACATCAATCTTCAATATGACGATAACAAAGAAAGTATTGCGGTTGGAATGTCTTCGGGAAGGTGGGGTGCTCTGGCCTCTTTCGGTGCAAGTGCACGTCCGAATACCAAACGCATCTATGGATCTTCAGGCAATAGCTTTGTAGCGGTAGTTGAATTTGGTGAAAAAGTAAAAGCCAAAAGTATGCTAGCTGGTGGAGAAAGTGGCGATCCTAATTCACCGCATTTCTACGATCAAGCTCAACGCTATGCAGACGCCAATTTTAAAGATGTGGCCTACTACAAAGAGGACGTTGAAGCAAGGGCCAAGGCAACTTACCACCCGGGAAAGAGATAGGAAAGTTCAAGTTCAACTCCTGATCGAGGTTTTCGACTTTAAACTTTCAACAGCGAACCGAATTACCTAACAACCGTTAGGTAATTCATCGCTTTTGCGTAAATTCGCAGTCCATAGCTTAGAAACACATATTTCATGCAAGACACTACTCCATATCAACCCATAAATAAGGTAAGAATTGTAACTGCTGCTTCGCTTTTTGATGGTCACGATGCGGCCATTAACATCATGAGGAGGATCATCCAAGCTACTGGATGTGAGGTAATTCACCTTGGTCATGATAGAAGTGTAGAGGAAGTGGTGAACACTGCTATTCAAGAAGACGCCCAAGCCATTGCGATGACTTCTTACCAAGGCGGCCACAATGAGTATTTCAAATACATGAGAGACTTATTGGTAGAAAAAGGAGCTGCTCATATTAAGATTTTTGGAGGGGGAGGAGGAGTAATTCTTCCAGAAGAAATCAAAGCCTTGATGGATTATGGCGTAACTCGAATTTATTCTCCAGACGATGGTCGTGAAATGGGTTTGCAAGGCATGATCAATGACATGATCAGGAAATGTGATTTCCCTACGGGTGATAATTTGAATGGAGAAGTAAAGCGAATAGACAAAAAGGACATTCCTGCGATTGCAAAATTGATTTCAGCAGCAGAGAATTTTCCAGAAGCCGCAAAGGCTTCCTTCGATCAAATCCATAAAATGGCCGATGCGAGTAAAGTGCCTGTCCTGGGTATTACAGGGACTGGAGGTGCTGGAAAATCATCTTTAGTAGATGAATTGGTGCGCAGATTTTTGATCGATTTTAAGGATAAAAATATAGCGATTGTTTCGGTCGACCCTTCCAAACGTAAAACGGGAGGGGCATTGCTAGGAGATAGAATTCGCATGAATTCAATCAACAACGACCGTGTTTACATGCGTTCATTGGCTACGCGACAGTCGAATTTAGCCCTGTCGAAACATGTGCGCGAAGCAGTGCAAGTTTTGAAAGCTGCACAATACGATTTGATTATTTTAGAAACTTCTGGAATTGGCCAGTCTGATACTGAAATCTTAGATCACTCGGATGTTTCGCTGTATGTAATGACGCCTGAATACGGGGCAGCTACGCAGCTCGAGAAAATCGATATGCTCGATTTTGCTGATGTAATTGCACTCAACAAATTTGATAAGCGAGGCGCTTTGGATGCGCTTCGCGATGTTAAAAAGCAATATCAACGCAACCACGGCCTTTGGAATTCAAAAGTTGACGAAATGCCAGTGTTTGGCACAATCGCTTCTCAATTCAATGATCCAGGCATGAACTCACTTTATAAGGTGATCATGGACAAAATTGTCGAAAAGACTTCTTCTGATTTGAAGTCTACTTTCGAAATTACTAACGAAATGTCGGAGAAGATTTTCGTGATTCCGCCAAGTAGGACGCGTTACTTATCTGAAATTTCTGAAAATAATAGAAGCTACGATCAATGGGCTGCAAGTCAATCAGAGGTAGCAGATCAACTCTACGGTTTGCAAGTTTCAATGTCGACTTTGAAGAACTCGACTATTGCGGACAGAGATAGATTGATCAAGGGTTTGCAAGAGACCTTCGAACAAGTAAAACTAGACTTTGATCCAAGAAACTGGATTTTGATTGAGGAGTGGGAAGGCAAGAAGAAAACTTATACCGATCCTGTTTATTCCTTCAAAGTTCGAGACAAAGAGATCAAAATAAAAACACATACTGAATCACTTTCTCATACCCAGGTGCCGAAAGTAGCACTTCCTAAATTCAAGAGCTGGGGTGATATTTTAAGATGGTCTTTGCAAGAAAATGTGCCAGGTGAATTTCCATATACTGCTGGTATTTATCCTTTCAAAAGAGAAGGCGAAGACCCAACCCGTATGTTTGCGGGAGAAGGTGGGCCAGAAAGAACCAACAGACGTTTCCATTATGTGAGTTTAGGTATGCCAGCAGCTAGACTTTCTACTGCTTTCGATTCGGTGACCCTTTATGGCAACGATCCAGGCTACCGACCCGATATTTACGGTAAAATCGGAAATGCAGGCGTGAGCATTTGCTGCCTTGACGATGCCAAGAAATTATACTCAGGTTTCGATTTGTCGAATCCGACTACTTCGGTTTCGATGACCATCAATGGCCCTGCGCCAATGCTTTTGGGCTTCTTTATGAATGCCGCTATTGATCAGCAATGTGAGGTGTATATCAAAGCCAATGGTTTAGAGAAGGAAGTAGAAGCTAAAATAGCAGCAATCTACAAAGCTAGAGGCGTTGACAGGCCAAAATATCAAGGGCCACTTCCTGAAGGAAATAATGGACTTGGTTTAATGCTCTTAGGAGTAACTGGAGATCAAGTTTTACCTGCTGATGTCTATAGCGAAATCAAGGCTAGAACACTTTCTGTAGTGCGTGGAACGGTTCAGGCGGATATTCTAAAGGAAGATCAGGCACAGAATACTTGCATTTTCTCCACTGAGTTTGCGCTTCGTTTGATGGGTGATGTGCAGCAGTATTTCATCAATCAAAATGTAAGAAATTTCTATTCTGTCTCAATCTCAGGCTACCATATTGCTGAAGCTGGAGCCAATCCAATTTCGCAATTGGCCTTTACTTTGGCCAATGGTTTCACTTACGTAGAATACTACCTCAGCCGAGGAATGGACATTAATGATTTCGGTCCAAATCTCTCTTTCTTCTTCTCGAATGGAATTGACCCAGAATATGCGGTAATCGGACGTGTGGCACGAAGAATTTGGGCGAAAGCCATGAAACAGAAATATGGTGCGAATGCCAGAGCGCAAATGCTTAAATACCATATCCAAACTTCGGGTCGCTCGTTGCATGCGCAAGAAATCGACTTTAACGATATCAGAACTACGCTACAAGCTTTGTATGCGATTTACGACAACTGTAATTCATTGCATACCAATGCTTATGATGAGGCGATTACAACTCCTACAGAAGAATCTGTGCGAAGGGCAATGGCCATTCAGTTGATCATTAACAAGGAGTTAGGTTTGGCAACCAACGAAAATCCATTGCAAGGTTCTTTCATTATTGAAGAACTCACCGAATTGGTGGAAGAAGCTGTTTTGATCGAATTCGATAGAATTACAGAACGTGGAGGTGTTTTAGGTGCCATGGAAACCATGTACCAACGTAGTAAAATTCAAGAAGAATCACTTTACTACGAGACCTTAAAGCATACAGGTGAATTCCCGATCATTGGGGTAAATACCTTCTTAAGTTCAAAAGGATCACCAACCGTGTTGCCAAAAGAAGTAATTAGGGCCACGACAGAAGAGAAGGAATATCAAATCGAAATGCTTGGCGAGCTTCATAAGGGCAATACCGAACGCACTGCCGAGATGATCCAAAAGATCCAGCACGCTGCCATTCAAAACCAAAATATCTTCGAAGAATTGATGGAGGCGTGTAAGTATTGCTCTCTCGGCCAAATTACCTCGGCTTTATTTGAGGTAGGAGGGCAGTACCGAAGGAATATGTAATTTTTGGGTATTGGGTATTGGGTATTTGTCCATCCCTAAATAGCATTGACCGTTTTGGTTTACTATTGTTTTAAATGTCCATTAAACGGTCAACCTATTTCAGGGAAGGACAGTGGAGCTTTCGCTTGAGTACTACCTCCAGAAACTACTATTTGCAATCAATGAGTCAAGTTTCAGGTCTTCTCCGGTTTGATGTTTCAAAGTAATATAGACCTCGCTTAAATTGATGGAATCATTCCAATAACGATAGTAGAGGTACTTTAAGTAGAGGCTTTGATCGTATTCAAATTCAGTTTCTAAAACTTGAGCATAAATGCTATCGGAAACGCTTTGAGCAAGATTCAGTTTCATTAAGCTTAGCCCACTTCCAACCCAGTGTGTTTTTGGTATTTCGTATAAGTAATATAGTGCGTTGAGTGTATCACCTTTTCGAAGGGTTAGATTTGAGTTGTTCCATGCCAAGTTTGTTGTTCGTCTTTCTTCCGAAAACATATCATAGCGAGAATTGAGATTTATTACGTTTTTGATTGCTTCACTATACCAAATACCGCTTTTTAGGTCAAAGAAATCGCATAAATAGGGCTTGCCGTTAATCATTTCAACACGATAAATGATGAAGTTATAATTGTTATCAAAAATAGAAAGGAGGGTGATTTCAGAATGGGAGTTAAAGTGTTCAATGTTAGAAATGTATATTTTCCCTTTCTCTGAATTCACGTGATTTACTAGCGAAATATTAGTGAATTTAATTTCGTCTTTAATCTCTTTCTCAAAGATGTAGTTGAATACATTTCTTTGAACCCTGTTAAGGTCCTTTACTCTCTTCCCGAAAGCCTCATTGCTCCATGAGTTTCTAATGAGTGTGTAATCATAATCATTGATGCTTTTAACCAACTGTTGCGCAAATAGCTCAATTGCCTTTTTGTTTTCCAGCGTCAGTTTAATCGCGTTCCCAGATTTGCTCCTTGAGCAGCCAGTTACCAGTAAAAATACGATAAACAAATAAAGACTTCTGAACATTAATCTTCTGATTTAGAGTGTTGAATAATTGGTTCCAGCCCCAGCCCCATGTTTCTCCACCAAATTCGCTTTTACCATTTCCGCTAAAATCCTTTTAACAGTTGGGTTTGGAATATCGAGCCTTTCGGCAATTTCACCAGATTTACTACCAGGTCTTTCACCTATAAAAACTAAAATGGATTTTTCTTTAGGAGAAAGCGCTGATAAGCTGCCTTGCCGCTCTAATTTTTGTATCAACTGCTTTTGCACCTTAACCAAGGCTTCAAAAAAGAAAATTATCCAAAGAGAAACGTCTTCATTGGGTCTTTGTGCTTGGCAAGAGCGCAAGGTTTGATAGTATTTGTTCTTTTGAAACTCGATTTCATGTTCTAAACTCACATACTGAATCCAGTGATAACCATTCTTTAAGAGCGCCAAAGTAGAAAGTAAACGACTTAGCCTTCCATTACCATCTTGGAAAGGATGGATGCTCACAAAGTCATAAGCCAATAGCGCACTTTTTACCAACGGATGTGTGTCCTTATCCTTTTTGTACCATTCCATTAAATCGGCCATGGCATCTTGTGTTGGAAAACCTGGTTCTGTAGTCTGGAAAATAATTTGTTTGGTGCCATCAGGTAAATTAGCTTCAACCACATTGCTATGCTGTTTATAATCTCCTCTGTGCCAAATATCCTTTTCGCTATACTTCAATAAGGTTTTGTGGAGGTTTTTAATGCTATTCTCAGTAATTGGAATGTCAGAATAAGCTTCGCTAATTAGATCCAATACATCAAAGTAACCAGCTACTTCTTGCGCGTCACGGTCGGTAAGTTTGGTGATATCGATGTTTTTGAGAAGTACATCGACTTCTTCATCCGTCATTTTTGATCCTTCGATTCGGGTAGAAGCACCAACACTGCGGATGGTGGCAATTGATTTCAATTCTTTCAAACTTTGGCCTTCCTTCTTTTCTATCGAAGACCAAGAGGCGTCAAAGCGATCAATTTGGCTGATAAGGCCTATTAATTGCCAATTAAGATCGATTTTAAAGTTGAAGACATTCGTTATCACAATTCAAATCTAATCAATCTATTTTAAAAATGATACGATTTGATATGATTTGATACGATAATGATACGATCCATCATTCTCGGATATGATACGATTTGATACGAAAATATACGATTGTGATACGATAGTTTTTTAGGCTTAGTGAAGAAGGTATCAGGTCAGTTCAGAGCGTCATTCCCACGCAGGCGGGAATCTCCATTTTTATTTTACTGTGTAAGAATGGTAAATTCTTGATTTGGCCTACTCGTTACAAATGAGGATGAGTGTGGCGACTAAAGATTTATTTCTGTGGTTATGTTTTTGACCAATGAATTTCTAAATTTCTTTCGATGTCAAGCTTTAGGATCAGGCCACGATTTAAAGAAAAGGTAGCAGGGACTACCGAAGATTTTCTTATTCGCATAAAAGAAGCTATTGATAAAAACCCTGAATTCACGGGCCTTGTATCTGAACAGTATTGTGTAATTAAAATTTGCCTAGAAGATAGGCACTACTGGTCACCACAGCTTACCTTGACTTTAGAAGGAATAGCAGAAGGAGGACTAGAAATCCGAGGTTTATATGGTCCAAAACCAAGTGTTTGGGCTGTTTTCTTTATGTGCTACGCGGCCCTTGCCGTACTTTCTTTGTTTGCAGGGGTGTTTGGTGCTTCACAACTTATGCTCAACAATTCAGCCCCGATTTTATGGGCAATTCCTATTATGGGTGCCGTGGCGGCTGGCCTATACCTGGCAGCTCAAGGCGGTCAAAAGATAGGTGCTGAGCAGATGTTTAGGATTCATCATTTTTATGAGCAAATCATTAAGCACAGGGTATCACTGACTTAAAAACGAGGCACACTAATTCCCCGCAAATATGAACCTCAATCCTTATTCAACTCCCGAATCTTGATATTCCTAAAGGCCACTTTTCCCCCATGTTCTTGTAAAGAGATATGGCCAGTTTGGGCTGCACCAAAGTCTTCCCAAGCATTAACGGGAGACTGACCTATCAGGGCTTTCCACTTGGGGCCATTGACCGGAAACTCCAATACCTTGACATCATTGAAAATCAGAAATCCTTCATTTTTTTCTTGATCAATGTGCAAAACATGATGATTCCATTCACCAGCCGGTTTGCTCACCACTTCACTCGGTGCTATTAGATTGTAAAGGGAACCAGCTCTGTTGATATCACCACGCTCGGTCACATATTCTGTCCAGCCATCATCCAAAATTTGGATCTCAGCACCCGTAAGATAGGGATGCTCGTATTTTGGGCTTTCAACTACACCCCACATCATACCTGAGTTACCATGTTCCGAAATCATCCAATCGAGTGAAAGCTCAAAACTGGTGTATTGCTTGTCTGTGGTAAGGTTAGCACTTGTGGCTTCGGTGCGCTGCTGTGGGTCAAAAACAAGCACGCCATTTTCCGCAACCCAACCATTGTAGTTTTTTCCGTTGTTGTAAACATGCCAACCCTCCAGATTTTCTCCGTTAAATAATGTTTCATAACCATCACTTTTTTGACAGCTTGAAATAACAATGGTAAGGGCAATAAGAATTAGCGCGTTTATTTTCATGAATTTGTAGTTTAAAATAGCCATCTCTAGTTAATGATTTTTTTTCAATCCTAAATCTTGTTACTTGTGAATGGAAAAAACCAATATAAATAAGATGAAGATTTCTCGCTTACTTTTCTGTTTCCTTTGTGCAATGGCGGTTATTGCCTGTTCAGGCGAGAAGGATAAAACGGATAGCTATAATATCAATGCCTCAAAACCAGTAGCAGCGGAAAAGGACTTGGCGTCTACAAGAGTCGATTTGGTGAATAAAGGTATTGGGCCTATCACTTCTGTTGAATTAGGAGAAACCATAGATGAAGAATTAGTGAAGGAGGGTCAGAAGATCTACGAAGTCAGTTGCGTGATTTGTCATAAAGTGGATACTAAGTTTATTGGTCCAGCACCTAAAGGTATTTTACAAAGAAGAGCGCCAGAATGGGTGATGAATATGATTTTGAATCCTGGTAGAATGTTAAAAGATGATCCTTTGGCCAAAGACCTTTTTATGGAATTCAATGGTTCACCGATGTCAGACATGAACCTGACAGAAGAGCAAGCCCGCGCTGTGTTGGAGTATTTCAGAACACTTTAAAGGAGCTTAAATCGTACGTTTTAAATCATTCGATACATGGTTAGGCTATTTTTTTCTTGTAAAAAAGCTTGTCGATTGGGTATTTGGGAAAATCAGAAGGCAGTTCTTCTTCTCCAATTTGTTGAAATCCGTGTTTTTGATAGAAGCGTTGTGCAGCTTTAAATTGAGTCATAGTGCCTAGATAGATAGCTTCAAGGCTGTTTTTCTTGGCATTTTCAATTGCGGTGAACAGCAGTAAGCTTGAAACGCCAAGTGCTGCACCTCGAAATTCTGTTTTAAGCATCATCCTTTTCAAAACCCCAAATTCATTTTTGAAATTGACCAAGGCAATAGTTTCAACCACTTGGCCATTGTGTAAAGCCACCCAATAATTGTCTGGAATAGGAGCCGTGCCATTTGTTTGTTTTACCATAATGGGGTCAATGAACTCTTGAGCAATTTCTTGCATCATGGCATCTATCCCTACTTGGTGTGCTGGCTGATAAGGAACAATTTCAATCATATCCATTCAATTGAATCTGGAAGAAGGAAGTGATTTTCACCTTTCTTGTACCCCTTTATTCTGCTGTTTTCAGGCTGAACATATGCTTAATAAATCTTTTGTGTGCTTCAATCTCGGCTGAAACATTTCCTTTTATTGGATTTGTCCGTGCTATGCAGATTTTCATTTCACTCTACTTTGCAAATAGGATTGCACTTTACTTCAAAATTTACTGAATTGGCTATGTAGCATATGTCGTGAGCTTTGTGGTGCAACTCAATGGCTTTTTCTACCATAGTTTCATTGGCTACATAAAAAATCGGATTCAAAGTTACTTCTTTAAAGCTTCCACCACCACTTGCCTTTTCAATCATAATGCCTGTGGCATTGTCGGTGTAAGATGTTATTACAACTCCTTCCAATGAACATACATACAAGTACGAAAGCATATGGCAGGATGAAATAGCTGTAACCAATAAATCTTCGGGGTTCAATTTTGATTTGTCTCCAACAGCAGGATTGTCCGTTGTCAGGAACAATTCAGGTTTTCCTTGAATAGTAACTGTGTGGCTGCGGTCATAGGCGCGTACATTTTTAGTTCCGTCACCTTGATTCCCCGTCCAGACAGCGGTTAGTTTGTAATTGTGTTCATGCGCCATATCATTTGAATTTATTGTTCTGCTATGATTGATGTTCCTTTTGATTTATCTCCCGAAGTCCATTCCCAATTTTCGTGAAGACGAATTTTTCCATTGTCAAGAATTTCTGGTTTAGAAATGCAAATTCCTGTCATCAATTCGTCTTTATCATTTACTTGGTGATAACGCATTTCTATATTCCCTAAATGGTCAACCAAACCAATTAGATGTCCATATTTAATTTTCCCCCCTGAATATTCAGAGGTCAGTATATTTCCGTTTTGCTTGTAATGAAAAAGAGTTTCGTTTGAGGTTTCTCCGTTTTCAGTGTTGCTAATGGGTCTAAATTTTTTGTCGTTATAATTCATGGATATTTTCTAAAATAAGCTCTTACTTCTTAGTAATTTCTTTCATCATGGTGTCTACTTCGGCTTGGTGATCGGCTGTCAATGGAGCAATATCAATCATACAGCTGGGAGTAAATATTACCTTCCTTGTACCTCTCTGTTCTGAAATTTAAAATTCTTAACTGAGGCTGGCGTTTCGATTCCTTCCTTGCAGTCTTGATTCTTCACAACTCTTCCAGCATTCACTTCCAATTCCAGCACCCCAGCCCAAATATCCAAATCTTGATCAGCTAGTTCGTCCATGGCTTCGAACTCGCGTACTTTGGCGGAAGCTTCAGTAATCTCAATAGCAATGACCAGAGTGCCATTGAGTTCCTTTTCATTCGGGATGCGCGCTTCTGCCCATCGACCTGCAATAATGTTTTCGGTGATGATTTCTAGTGCTTCCATTTTTTCATCACTATCGTTGACTAAACGAGGGGTACCAAATGCCACAACCGACCTGTAATTCACCGAATGATGAAAGACAGAACGGGCCAGTACGAGTCCGTCCAGATGAGTTACCGTAAGGCTCACTTTTTCTTGATCCAAAAGTGACAGGAGCATACGGTTTTTTAATGAACCGTGAATGAAAATGGTGTCGTTCTTTCTTCCATATGCAGTTGGAATGACTATCGAGGTGTTTTCATGTACATAAGGTACATGGCAAAGAAAATGAGAATCGAGGATTTCATTGATTAAGGCTCTATCATAATGAGCTCTTTTTGGTCCTCTTACAACTTTATTTAAACTTGATTTTGAAAATTCAGACATGATTTTGAGTTTTTGATCATGTAAATATCTGTTTATATCGGACTATGTTGGGAATCCACTTCTTTGTTATTAGCTAGTCCAGAATGCACTTGGTAAATGCCATGGTGTCCTTGGTTCAGCGAAAGTTGAGGTTTTAACTGTTTAGGATAATAGGCAAAAAAAAACCTATGCAGTTGTTTCTGCATAGGTTCATTTTGATTCGAAATTATTGGTTTATGCCATTTCGCCTTTGCCCAGCATTTTGAGCATTTTGCCGTGGCTTATGATGGCAGAAATGAAATTTTTTTCTGAGTGATAAGGCAACCCATACTCGAGTGTAGTTTCACGGACAATTTTCGAAATCTTTTTATAATGAACATGGCAAATGTTCGGAAACAAGTGATGTTCAATTTGATAGTTCAATCCACCTACGTACCAAGAGAATATTCTACTCTTTGGGGAGAAATTGGTGGTTGTAAACAGTTGATGTACAGCCCAATTATTTTCTAAACTACCAGTATCGTCAGGCATAGGATAGTCGGCAGTTGGCATTACGTGAGCTGGCTGAAAGATGAGCCCTAGAGAAAGGCCAGTAATAAAATGCATTATAAAAAAGCCCAATAATATCAACCAAGATGGGCCAGGGATGAAAATCAGCGGAAGAACGAGTGCATAGCCGTAGTACACGATCTTAGAAACAATGGTTTCAATTAATACGCTTCTATAAGTCCTTTTTTGTGCCTTCAAAAGGCCCAACTGCTTATAGCGATAGAGTTGTTTAAAATCCTTTGTGGTTAACCATAGGAATGTCATTAAGCCATAAAGGAACCAACCATAGATATGTTGAATTCTGTGCACCTTTAATTTTGGTGCGTGAGGAGAAAGGCGCATTAACTTACCTGGATCAATGTCTTCGTCCATTCCTTCGATATTGGTAAATGAATGGTGAAGTACGTTGTGTTGCACCTTCCAATTGAATGCGCTTGCACCAATGATATTCATAACATAACCCATGTATTTGTTTACATGCTGATTCTTGGAATAAGCGCCATGATTAGCATCGTGCATTACAGAAAGGCCTATGCCCGACATTCCAAAACCCATAATGGCCCACATTAGAATGATTACCCACGGGTTGGTAATTAAGCCAGAGAGCATTAGTGCATAAGGACCAAAATAAAGCAAAAACATTACAATGGTTTTGGTTACCATCGTACTGTTGCCATAAACCGAAATTTGGTTCGATTCAAAGTAATCTTTCACTCTTTTTCTAAGGTCGGCTATATATTCGACCTGATTACTTCTTGAAAATTTTATTGATTTGTATTTCATATTGAGTTTAAGCCTCCTCCTTTATATTGATGTGAAGGGTTTGTGCTAGAGAAATGTTTGAACTTCATTTTTTAAGACCTTCCCATTTGGAAGACTGGACTTGTTTTGAGCATCTTAGAAAAGAATTTATCAAAGATAATAGGTGTTGAGAGCAAAGGCAATAAATAATTTTTACCGAATCGTTATGTCTGGTTGAACGAGGATATGCACAATGTGTTGTGAGTGCCTCATAAATCTTCTTCCCTTTCGAGCATGAGTATAGAAGATTGAGGGACAATGAAGAGCTTCTCATTTCCATACATTACCTCAATAGCTCCTTTCTGCAAGAAAATGGCTAAATCTCCTTCTTTGGCTTGCAGCGGTATGTACTTGATTTTTTCATCATTTTCTTTCCATGCATCATCCTCATCTATAGGCATTGGTAGGGGGTAACCAGGCCCAACTTTAATGATGTACCCTGTTTGAACACTTTCCTTTTCTTGTACTCCCGGAGGTAAGTACAAGCCACTTGCAGTTTTCTCAGTACTTTTCTTTGGTCGCACTAATACTCGGTCGCCCACTACGATGAGCTTTCTCAATCTGTTCTCTGATGTTAGTTCCATAAAGCGCTTTGGATGCAAATATACAATAGCGGATTGGAATTGGACCAAACAAAAAAGGACCAGCCATTAGGCTGATCCTTTAGTTAGATTATTGGTTTGCTTATCGTTTGATCAATAGTTTTTTACTTTCGATGTATCCTTGAGTATTTAACCTAATGATGTACATGCCTTCTTTTACAGAACTTGCATCGAATACAACTGTGTAGGTCTTATCAACCTCTGCATTTTCTTCGAAAAGGGTATGTCCGACTTGCATGCCTCTTGTGTCGAATACGGCTACAGATACTGGACCTTCCTTATTTACATTGAAACTGATTTGAGCAAGGTCTGCTGCTGGGTTGGGATAGGTAGAAATTTCTACTTTAACCACCTGTTCCGAAATAATATCTGATGATAAATTGAAACCGCCAACCAAACCTGCTGGACTATTGTTCGATGTAGGGCATGCACCAAGACTCGCACCTAAATCCAAATAAGTTTTTACTTCCGATTGGTTTACGCAAAGCACCTCATTATTATAGCAGATGGTGATATTGCCTTCCCACTCAACAGTTTCGACATCACATCCACCGTTGTTTCCTCCTCCTCCGTTGTCATCTTCATCAATGGAGCATGTAAATCCTTCTCCATCAGTATATTCGATTACTTTGAACGGCCCTACTTCCATTCCCAAGATATTGATAGAGCAAGAGGTATGGATTTCATAATCAATCCAGTCAACACGTAAGAAGGTTTTAGAGTCAAGCCTGTCATCATCGTTGCCGCCTTTGTCGTCATCGTCATCATGATCATCGTCTTTGTCATCCTTGCCGCCCTTGTCGTCATCATCATCGTGATCATCGTCTTTGTCATCCTTGCCGCCTTTGTCGTCATCATCATCATGATCATCGTCTTTGTCATCCTTGCCGCCTTTGTCGTCATCATCATCGTGATCATCGTCTTTATCATCCTTGCCGCCTTTGTCATCATCGTCATCATGATCATCGTCTTTGTCATCTTTAGAGCCCTTACCAAAAGTAGAACCACCAGCGGTACTCGGGTTTCCTGAAGTCTCTGTCGCACCACTTACGAAAATCTCATCGCCAAATTGAACATTACGATAGACTGCAATAACCTTATCTTTTTTCTTGTTGTAGGCAGTTATGGTTTTGCCAGAAGTGCCGTTGTAAATTACTCTAAAGCTCTCCATTCTGCCTTCACATTGGCAGTCGGTTGAAACATCGTCATCAGCATCATCATGACCACATGAGTCATTATGAACATGGTCGTCATCATCATCGTCATCATGATCATCTTTGCCGCCTTTGTCATCATCGTCATCGTCATTGTCTTTGCCACCTTTATCGTCATCATCGTCCTTACCACCTTTGTCATCGTCATCATCATCCTTACTACCTTTGTCATCATCGTCATTGTCTTTATTTGAACCTTGACCAAAGGTAGAACCTCCAGCGTGGCTAGGCGTGCCGTTTGGAGCGGATTGCCCGGTTATATGATTATTAGATGAATTGAGAGAGCAACTTGCTCCTTCGCCATCGGTATAGGCAATAACCTTAAATGGACCGTAGGTTTGGCCTAGAATATTTATGGAACAAGAAGTATGGATTTCATACTTTGCCGATCCGATTTGAAGGAAGGTCTTACTGTCGAATCTTCCTTTGAAATCAAAGCCATCCACTTTAATGATATCGCCATTTTGCACGTTCGTATAAGTGGCTATCACGGAAGATTTGTCCTTTTTAAGTGCTTTAATAGTTACTCCAGAGAAACCTTGATAGACTACGGTAAAGCTTTTCATTTTGCCTTCACATTGACAATCAAAATCGTCATCTCCGTCATTGTCTTCTCCTGGAGGTGTGGTTTCGGTGCATCTAACGTCTACTACTTCGATAGTAAAGTTTTCGGTAGTTGAACAGCCATTAGAATCCGTAACTACTACGGTATAAGTTGTGGTTACTTGAGGAGCAACGGTAATGGTATTCTCAAACGAACAAGCAACCTCTTCTGATGGTGTCCACTCGTAGGTATATTCACCACTTCCTCCACTTGCATTGGCTTGCAATACAACTGTTTGTTCGCCAAACCCTAAATAGACAGTGTTTTCTTCTCCATAACCAGATAGGGTATATTCTGAAGTTACAGACTTGTCGATCACAATTGGGTCTGGAGCTGTAAGCGTAATAGTTTTTTGGGTTTGAAGTCCGTTTTTATCAGTCACGGTTACACTGTATAATCCTGCTTCTACGTTGGAAAGATTTTGCTCAGTTGAGCCATTGCTCCAAGCGAAGGTATATGGTGCACATCCTCCAGTTACAGAAAGCATTATTTCACCGTCACTAGCATCGCTGCAGCTTACGTTATACATTCCAGAGTTGGTTGTATAACTACTCGCTTGAGTAACAACATTTAATGGGCTGGCCAAAACTGTAACATCGAATTGAGTGGTAGCTTCATTTCCAGCTGCATCTGTTGCAGTATAGATTACAGTGGTAGTTCCGATCGGGAAAATATCACCAGGATTGTGTGAGCTTGTCACCGAAATTAAACAATTATCAGTTGCCACTGGGATGTCCCAATAAGCGGCAAATTCACAATTTCCGTTTTCAGCTTGAAAGACCTTGTCACTTAGTACTCCAGTAAATACTGGAGTGGTATTATCTACAACTGTCACCGTGGCAGTAGCAGAAGCAGTGTTTCCACTTGCATCCGTTCCAGTTAAAGTAACCGTTTGAGCGCCCACTTTAGCGCAATCAAAGGATGTCTTGTCGATTGATAGTATAAGGTTACAATTATCATAAGAACCGTTGTCAACCTGAGCGGCCGTAATGTTGGCATTTCCATTGGCATCTAAGGCAACAGTAATGTTCTTAGCAAGCACAGTAGGAGCAATGTTGTCAGCAATAGTGACTGTGGCTGTTTTAGTGCTTGTGTTACCGTTGTTGTCAGTTACTGTTAACGTCACTGTGTTAATTCCAATGTTAGAGCAATCGAAGCTTGTTTTGCTTACTGTAATGCTCGCAATGCCACAATTGTCTGAAGAACCATTGTCGATTTGAGCGGCAGTGATGATTGCGTTTCCACTAGCATTAAGCGATACCGAAATATTCTGAGCGATTACAGTAGGCGCAGTGTTGTCTACGATAGTCACTATAGCTGTAGCCGAAGCAGTGTTTCCACTAGCATCTGTTCCCGTTAATGTTACCGTTTGAGCACCAATCTTAGAACAATCAAATGATGTCTTGTCGATTGATAATGTAAGGTTACAATTATCAGAAGAACCATTGTCAACTTGGGCTGCAGTAATACTAGCGTTTCCATTGGCATCCAATGCCACAGTAATGTTTTTGGTTACTACAGTAGGAGCGATGTTGTCCACAATGGTAACGGAAGTTGTTTTTGTTGTTACCTGTCCGTTGTTGGCAGTGATGGTAAGTGTAACGGTATTTTCACCTAGGTCGGAACAATCAAAATCTGTTTGGCTAATTTCGATGGAGGCAGGATCACATGGCCCAGTTCCAGTGGAAACTGTGCAAGAAGTGATATCCATATTGAAATCTCCCTTCACAGACTGGCCTTGTCCATTGGTATAGAAGAACCAGCCTGACATACCGTAGTTACCGTTCTTGTCATTCGCTGCCTGTCCAATTTGGAAGCCATAGTTGTAGTTGGCCGGCATGTGAGTAAGGGTTTTCACCTGTCCAGCGTTGCTACCAGCGCCAGTTAGCGTAGTAGGATTAGAAGTGCTCATTTGATAATAAGCCCAGTCCTTATAGTTGTTGCCTACGGTGTTGGCGTTTCCTTTCCAGCTTCTTCCAAGAGAAGACCATTCAGTCCAGTTTCTTTTTTGATCAAGGTTGAGCTGAACAATCCATTTATCATTTGCATTGGCCGGATTAACAATGGTACCAGTCATGGTAGCAGTGCCATCAGGGTATTGAATCAATTCTCCACCGTTGGCATCGAACTGGAACAGCACATTCTGGTTTGAAGCAGTGTACTTGCTCAACCAAATGGCATGGTTGTTACCCCCTTGAAAGGCAGTAGTTTCACAAATTTCGACAGCGTCCTGAACAAGGTCGGCAACTGACACTGTGGCGCTTCCGTTGGAGTCCAAGTTGAGTGTCACATTGTTGGTGTTTACCTCAGGTGCATTGTTGTTAATGACAGTTACAATTGCAGTAGCTGAGGCAGTGTTTCCACTCGCATCAACACCTGTCAATGTAACTATTTGGTCTCCTACAGTAGAACAATCAAACGATGTTTTATCGATGGACAGTGTCAGACTACAATTGTCAAAAGAACCATTGTCAACCTGAGCAGCGGTAATGTTGGCATTTCCGTTGGCATCGAGTGTTACGCTGATGTTCTGAGTAATTACAGTAGGTGCAATATTATCTTCAACGGTCACGGTAGCAGTGGAGGTAGAGACATTTCCATTGGCATCGGTAGCTGTGATTGTGACGGTGTTGATACCAAGGTCATTGCAATTAAATTCATTTTTGCTGATTGAGATGGTAGG
>Ga0210039_1000083_pt1 | contig 107197 bp, 93 predicted proteins | sample CryGeyCG2114_250_3_FD_185460 | JGI IMG/M metagenome (GOLD analysis project Ga0210039, IMG submission 185460) | Groundwater microbial communities from aquifer - Crystal Geyser CG17_big_fil_post_rev_8/21/14_2.50 (SPAdes) (version 2) | ecosystem: Environmental > Aquatic > Deep subsurface >...
ATCCATTGCCATATATTCATAAATGACCATTTGATTATATGTAAAAAGTAAGGTTTATAAGGGAAGTTCCTTATTTCGTTCTTTGTTTTTAAATTATTGGCTATGAGAAATTCAAAGTTCTTTTTGTTGTATGTACATTTTCTCCAATTTCCGTGTTCAAACAATTCTACACGGTAAATTTTGTAAAATCTGTTGTATGAATATTTAAAATCTTGTAATTTCAATTATAGTTCGGTTTTAAATTACGCATAACTTACTTATAGTTATGACTCCATCATACCTATCTAACCATTTAAGATAGGTAGGTATGAAAATTTACATACTTTATTTTAATCAAATATATAAATAATTCATTATAAATCATCAAAATGGACTTTTTATTTGGTCAAAGCCTTTAGTTGTTAAAAGTGTGTAAACGGCTTTGGTTTTGTTGCTTTTTTGCCCGGCTAAACTTTATAAAGCAGCAACTTAAAAACCGTGTAAAAATTTTGAAAAATAAATTGATTAAACAAACGTATTAATATTAGGTTATTAACAATTAAGCTGTTAATGGTTTTGTGGCGAAATGGGTTTTTAGACAGTTAGGGTTCGAGCCAGGCATATTACTGATGATGCCTTTCGTTTGTTGTTTTGTGTCAAGTTGTTTAAAATCCCCACAAAATAGCGGATAAAATCCTTTAAAATGGCTTTCATTCTATCCAATAAAATTGGGGCTGGCTACGCTAAAAACATCATGAAATTTTTAAAGTTATTCTTGTTTTAAAAGTATAATTTCAGTGGTGTTTAGTTTTTGATTTAGCCAACTTTTGATTTTTTCGGTATCAATTTTTGTCTTATTACTGGTTTGATAAACCATAACCGTTATTGTTTTTGGACTATTTGTGTTTTGTGTTATTAAATGTTTGCCTAATGATACATTTTTTAGTTCGGGAAATAATATTGCAGTTTCTTTCAATATTTGTGTATAGTCTATTTTATACTCCCCTAACTCTTTTTTTAAATTAGTTATCAAAATGTCTTTTTCGGATAAAACTTTATTTTGATTTCCCAGTTCATTCAAAATTTCACTTTTTAAATCTTTTGCATCTTGTTTTATTTCCAATTTGGTATTGCTAATATTGTATTCAATAAGTTTTTGGTTTAACAATTTCATTTCTTCATTGTCAAACTTTTTGGTTAAAAAAGCCAATTCTATTTTTTTAGGATTTGTGTTAAATGAGGTGTGTTTATAAATTAACGTATAACCCTTGTTTGTGAACTCGTTAGCAATAAATTGTTCTAGCTTTTGGCTGTATTTTTTTTCTTGTAAGAGATTGTAAGCCAAATAAAAACTGGGTATTATCATGATCAAAATTAAACCTGTAATGCCATATCGAATCTGTTTTTCTAATTTTTGGTTTAGTATTTTTACAGGTTGATATTTCAAATATTTTATAATTAAAAAAGTGGCGATACAAATAAAAAAGCAATTGATACTATAAAGGTAAAAGGCTCCAAAAAAATAAGCAAAATTCCCTATTGCGAGGCCATAACCCGCCGTGCAAAGTGGAGGCATTAATGCCGTAGCGATGGCCACACCCGGAATTGGATTGCCTTTTTCTACTCTTGTTAAGGCAATAACACCTACTAAACCGCCAAAAAAAGCAATTAAAACATCATAAATATTTGGGGAAGTTCTGGCAAATAATTCAGACTGCATATCTTTAAATGGGCTTACAAAAAAATAAATTGTTGCCACTACTAAGCTTAAAATTGTAGCTATCAACAAATTTTTTGCAGATTTTTTAAGTAATTCAAAATCATAAATAGCCAAAGCAAATCCCGCACCTACAATGGGTCCCATTAAAGGTGAAATAAGCATTGCACCAATGATTACTGCCGTTGAATTGACGTTTAAGCCCACCGAAGCAATAACAATTGCACATGCCAATATCCATAGATTCGCACCTCGAAAGGAAATGTTCGATTTTACGTTTTCTAAAACCTTTTCTCTTAAATCTTCTCCATTATGGAGGTTAATAAAATCAAAAATTTTATTGTTCATCATCAGTAAAAGTCTTTAATAGTGTTAATTTTAAGAATATAAAACCAATAATACCGGCTATAAGTGAAGAAATTAAAATAACTAATTTAGCGTTATTAATAATTGCTTCTTCTTCAAAAGCTAATAAAGTTATAAAAATTGACATCGTAAAACCGATTCCTGCTAAAAAACCAACACCAATTATTGATTTCCAATTTAAGTCAACAGGCAACTTACATAGGCCAAAAGCAACTGTTAAAAATACCAACATAAAAATACCTAATGGTTTGCCTATAATAAGACCAAGCGCAATTCCTAAACTATAATTTTCGGTAAGAATTTGCGAAAGGTTACCACTAAAAACAATTGCGGTATTTGCTAACGCAAAAATTGGCAGAATTATAAAGGCAACGGGTTTGTGTAAAAAGTGTTGCAAAATATAAGAAGTAGATTTTTCGCCTCCATTACCAAAGGGAATCGCAAAAGCTAATAAAACACCTGTAATGGTAGCGTGAACACCCGAATGTAACATAAAATACCACATGGCAATTCCGCCAATTAAATACGGAATTAGGTTTCTAACTTTCATTCTGTTAAAAACTAAAAGCAATGCAAAAATGCCTAATGCAATAAATAAGTTTGTTAAAAGTAATGTTTTTGTATAAAAAATGGCAATAATGATAATTGCTCCTAAGTCGTCAATTACAGCTAAGGCAGTTAAAAACACCTTCAATGAAGTTGGCACACGGCTCCCTAATAATGCTAAAATGCCCAATGCAAAAGCAATATCTGTTGCCATGGGAATTCCTGCACCTGATTGGGTTGTTGTTCCAAAATTGAATAATAAAAATAGCCCTGCGGGGACTATTATTCCGCCTATCGCTCCAAAAATTGGCAATAAAGCGTCTTTTATGTTGGATAGTTCACCTTGATAAATTTCTCTTTCTAACTCTAAGCCAATCAGCAAAAAGAAAATAGCCATCAATCCGTCATTAATCCAATGTACCATACTATGACCTTGAAACTGGGTTTGAAATAAATCGTGATAACTCGCTCCAATACTTGAATTAGCTATTATTAATGAAATTATTGTGCAGGCTATTAAAACAAGACCACCTGCTTTTTCACTTTCAAAAAACGCTTTAAATATCTTGGTTGCTTTCATTTTTTTTATTGGATTTTTATACTATTTTTTTAGATTGTAGGGGTTGTTTTTTAATAACATTGGCAAAGATGGCAATTTTTATGGAAAATATTAAATTGAAGCATTGAACTTTCTATAATCACAAAATTGTTTGCCGAGCACGAAACCTCACCTATTGAAAATGTGTTGATTAGACTTGTTTTTTCTTTACACTTAGCGAGCGTTTTTTTATCATACCACCCTTAGTATCTTTTATACTACTCATAATAATAAAGGCTTCTGGATCAATGAGGTCAATTTCAGTTTGAAGTTTTGCTATTTCAAGGCGGGTAATAACCGTATAAATAATATCGGTGTTGTTTAACTCTGACTTGTCTTTTCCATAACCTCTTTTACCCTTATAGATGGTAACGCCTCTGCGGAGTTTTTCAATTATCATTTTTCTTATGGCCTCCGACTGATATGAAATAATTGTAACTCCAGTATATTCCTCAATCCCAACAACAATAAAATCGACTGTTTTTGATGCCGCAAGATAGGTGAGTATGGCATATAATGCAGTTTCAACCGAAAGCAAATAAGCTCCAACCGAAAAGATAAGGATGTTAAAAACTAGGATGATATCACCAATGGTGAAGCTTGAATTTTTACTTAAATAAATGGCAAGTACTTCGGTTCCATCAAGCACGCCACCACCGCGAATTGATAGCCCAATGCCGGCTCCTAAAAAGAAGCCACCAAATGCTGAAACTAATAATTTGTCTTGGGTAATTAAAGGATAATTTACCATTGCAACAATAATGGCAAGTCCAATTATAGCCAAAAAGCTCTTAACAGCAAAGGTTTTACTTACCTGCGTAAAACCAATTGCGATAAAGGGAATATTGATAAGAACAATGAGAATGGGCAGTTGGATATTAGTAATATGTGCCGTTAAAAGAGAAATACCGGTTACACCGCCATCTATAAAATTGTTTGGAAGCAAAAAACCTTTTAGTCCAAATCCCGCCGAAAACATCCCTAAGGTGAGTAGAATGACGTCTTTAAAGAAGTGTTTTATGCTAACTTTTAGTTTTATAAATTCATTAACAAAATCATCTTGAATGGGTTTTTTATAGAGGTCTTTGTCCCGAAAAGGTTCAATAAAAGAACGAATGATAAATTGTTTTAAATTGGGATTCATTATAGGGTTTGTAAAAAAGTTGAGTTTTTAGTTAAGTTATAAGCACTTAATCAATTAAATAAAATTTGTTTGTCAAAGATAGATAAAATAGGGATTGATGCGTGTTTTTAGCATTATTAATTATTAAAATTATGGGGTGTTCAGTGCCAATTCATTCCTTTGTTTTATAAATTACGCCTATATTTGCACCTCAAAAAAAATTTCACATGAAAGCCGGAATTGTAGGATTGCCAAACGTAGGAAAATCGACTTTATTTAATTGCTTATCAAATGCTAAAGCACAAAGCGCTAACTTTCCATTTTGTACTATTGAACCCAATATTGGTGTGGTAAATGTACCTGATCCACGTCTTCAAAAGCTAGAAGCCATTGTAAAACCAGAGCGTGTAATGCCCGCAACAGTAGAAATTGTAGATATCGCCGGATTGGTTAAAGGGGCGAGTAAAGGTGAGGGTTTAGGCAATAAATTCTTGGCAAATATTCGCGAAACCGATGCCATTATTCACGTGTTGCGCTGTTTTGACAATGATAATATTGTGCACGTTGACACCACAATAAATCCGATAAGAGATAAAGAAACCATTGATTATGAGCTGCAAATAAAAGATTTAGAAAGTGTTGAAAAGCGCATAGAACGCGTTAAAAAAGCCGCCAAAACGGGTGATAAAAATGCACAAAAAGAATGGGAAATTCTTGAACTAGTAAAATCGGGTTTAGAAAGTGCGAAATCAGTTAGAATTTTGGATATTGACGAAAAAGACCGTTTGGCTTTTGTTAAACCACTTCAATTGTTAACCGATAAACCCGTGTTATACGTTTGCAATGTAGATGAAGCTTCGGCCAAAAATGGCAATGCTTATGTGGCGCAAGTAAAAGAATTGGTAAAAAATGAAAATGCCGAAGTCATTGTTTTGGCGGTGGCTACCGAAGCCGATATCACAGAACTTGAAACCTTTGAAGAACGCCAAATGTTTTTAGAAGATTTAGGTTTAATTGAGGCAGGTGCTTCTAAATTAATCCGTTCGGCGTATAAATTATTGAATTTGCAAACTTATTTTACGGCAGGCGTAAAAGAAGTCCGCGCTTGGACTATCAATATTGGTGACACCGCACCTCAAGCCGCGGGCGTTATCCACACCGATTTTGAACGTGGATTTATTCGCGCCGAAGTGATGCATTATGAAGACTATGTTACCTTAGGCTCCGAATTAAAGGTTAAAGAAGCAGGAAAATTTGGCATTGAAGGTAAAGAATATGTGGTTAAAGATGGTGATATTATGAATTTTAGATTCAACGTTTAACAAAAAACAAATCACAAATTGGCAATCAATGATTAACCAAAAACTGATAATAACCCATTTCTCACTTTAAACCGCGTTCCGATTATGAAATTTGACCTAAAAGTTACCGATAAGCAAAGCAAAGCGAGAGCTGGTGTGATTACGACCGATCACGGCACCATTCTTACACCTATTTTTATGCCTGTTGGAACGGTGGCTTCGGTAAAAGGTGTACACCAATTGGAACTTAAAAATGATGTTAAAGCTCAAATTATTTTAGGAAATACTTACCATTTATACCTGCGCCCTAAAATGCAAATATTAGAACAAGCGGGGGGCTTGCACAAATTCATGAACTGGGAAGGCAACATTTTAACTGATAGTGGTGGCTATCAAGTTTATAGCCTATCGGCTAACCGTAAAATTAAAGAAGAGGGCGTTAAATTCAAATCGCATATTGATGGTTCTATTCACTTTTTTAGCCCTGAAAATGTAATGGAAGTACAGCGCAGCATTGGCGCTGATATTATTATGGCTTTTGATGAATGCACACCCTATCCGTGCGATTATAATTATGCCAAAAATTCAATGCACATGACGCACCGCTGGCTCGATCGCTGTGTGGCACACCTTGAAAAAGTGCCTTTTAAATACGGCTATTCACAAGCCTTTTTCCCCATTGTTCAAGGTTCTACTTATAAAGATTTAAGAACACAATCGGCTGAATATATCGCCCAAATTGGTGCAGAAGGAAATGCCATTGGTGGCTTATCGGTTGGCGAACCTGTTGAAGATATGTATCAAATGACCGATTTGGTTTGCAACATTTTGCCTAATGATAAACCGCGCTATTTAATGGGCGTTGGCACGCCAATAAATATTTTAGAAAATATTGCACTTGGAATTGATATGTTTGATTGTGTAATGCCTACGCGAAATGCCCGCAACGGCATGTTATTTACGGCTCATGGCACAATTAATTTAAAAAATAAAAAGTGGGAAGATGATTTTTCGCCTTTGGATGAAATGGGGATTACCACGGTTGACTTATTGTATTCAAAAGCCTATTTACGCCACTTGTTTGCTGCTAATGAATTTTTGGGAAAACAAATTGCTTCCATACATAATTTAGGCTTTTATTTATGGTTGGTTGGTGAAGCAAGAAAGCATATCTTAGCAGGAGATTTTTACACTTGGAAAAACCAAATGGTAAAGCAAATGGATAAGCGCTTATAAACCTTGAAAATACTCGATAAATACCTATTAACGCGCTATTTTACAGCTTTTATTTTTACGCTGTTAATTTTAACGCCCATCGCCATAGTTATTGATATTGCTGATAAAATTGGAAAATTTCTAGCAAAACCCGATTTGACCACTTGGCAAATTATCAGCGATTATTACCTAAATTTTGTCATCAACTACGCCAATACCTTTATGCCCTTGGCCTTGTTTATTTCGGTTATTATGTTTACCTCAAAAATGGCCGAAAATACCGAAATCGTCGCTATTAACACCGCAGGAATTTCTTTTAAAAGATTTATCAAACCTTATTTTATGGGCGCAGCAATGGTTACTGTTTTTGCGCTCTTGATGACACATTTTATCGTACCAAAAGCCAATAAAGCCCTCGACAATTTTGGATTGCAATTTCTAAAAAAAGAAGAAAATACTAACAACTGGGTCAATAACGGCGTTTTGCAATTGAGTAAAGGAAATTATGTGTATGTTAAAAATTTTAGCATCGAACAACAAAATGGCTTTAATTTCACCTTTGAACATTATGAAAAAGGTCAGCTCGTCTATAAAATTGCAGCTGCTAATGTGCGTTTTATGCCTAAAGATAGCACCTTTGAATTGACTAATTACAAAAAAAGACGCCTTATTCAAAATAAAGATGTCAATGAACTTGGAGATAAAATAGACACCACCTTTAATTTTGTTCCATCCGATTTTGTTTACGAAAAAAATTTGGCACGACAAATTAACACACCCGATTTATTAGATTTTATCCACAATTCAAAAGCCCGAGGTGTACAGAATTTAAACAGCCATTATGTTGAATTACACAGCCGCACCAGTTTGCCAATGTCATCCTTCATTTTAACCTTAATTGCCGTAGTTTTAGGCTCAAAAAAGCGTAGAGGTGGCATTGGTATTAGCTTGGCATTAGGTATTTCATTGATGTTTGTTTATGTATTTTTTATGAAAATAGCCAGTGTTTTAGGCTCAGTGGCAACAGCAAATGCCTTTTTAATGGTTTGGATGCCCAACCTTATTTTTGGGACATTAGCATTAATTCTATATAAAAATGCCAAACGCTAAACTCAACAACCACCTCCATCTGCATTTTATTGTTTTTATATGGGGATTTACCGCAGTTATTGGCGCACTTATCAGTATTGACGCCATTCCGCTGGTTTGGTATCGAACGGGTTTAGCCGTTTTAGTATTGCTGATTTATGCTATTTTATTCAAAAAAAGTTTAAAAAAGAGTCCGAAAGCCATTTTACAATTTTCATTTGTTGGATTTTTTATAGCCATTCACTGGATAAGTTTTTTTTATGCCATAAAAATTTCAAATGTATCAGTAACCTTAGCCGCTATTTCAACAGGGGCCTTGTTTGCAACCTTTATTGAACCGGTATTCTACAAGAAAAAAATTGTGTGGTATGAGGTTTTGTTTTCGGTGATTGCCATTTTGGGATTATTGGTTATTTTCAATGTACAAGCTAAATTTACTTTAGGAATATTATTTGGATTGCTCGCCGCATTTTTATCGGCACTTTTTGCTGTTTTAAACAGTAAATTAATTCAAAAACACGAGGCGCTGAGCATCACTTTTTATGAACTTTTATCTGGTTTTTTACTCATCGGAATTTTGCTCTTTTTTAACGGAACGATGCAAACGCCCAGCTTTTTTAAACTATCCCTTTCCGATTTTAGTTATCTGTTTATTTTAGCTTCTGTTTGTACCGCTTATACTATGGTGGCTTCAACAAAATTATTGCTCAAAATGAGTCCGTTTACCATGATGCTCACCATCAATTTAGAGCCCGTTTATGGCATTGCATTAGCCGTTATCATTTTGGGAGATAGCGAAAAAATGACCACTCAATTTTATTTGGGAACAGCCTTAATTATTGTAAGTATCATCCTCAATGCCGCTTTTAAACTATATCCTAAAATAATACTCAGCAAAAAGCGATAAAACATCTGTAAATGTTTTTATATTTGTATCGATAACCAGAACCTAAACTATGGAATATTTAGACTTTGAACTTCCTATTAAAGAGCTTGAAGACCAATTAGATAAATGTCTTATTATTGGCGAAGAGAGCGATGTTGATGTTTCTAAAACTTGTAAAAATATAGAGAAAAAACTCGAAAAAACAAGAAAAGACATTTATTGCAACTTAACACCTTGGCAACGCGTTCAATTGTCGCGCCACCCCTCAAGACCTTATACCTTAGATTATATCAACGCCATTTGTGGGGATACATTTTTTGAATTGCACGGCGACCGCAATGTAAAAGATGATAAAGCGATGATTGGTGGTTTAGGCAAAATTGGCGACCAATCGTATATGTTTATTGGTCAACAAAAAGGTTATAATACCAAAACGCGTCAATACCGCAATTTTGGAATGTCAAACCCGGAGGGCTATCGCAAAGCCTTACGCTTAATGAAAATGGCCGAAAAGTTTAAAATTCCTGTTGTAACCTTGCTAGATACACCTGGCGCTTATCCCGGACTTGAAGCTGAAGAGCGCGGTCAAGGGGAAGCCATTGCGCGAAATATTTTTGAAATGACAAGGCTAAAAACACCAATTATAACGGTAGTTATTGGCGAAGGCGCATCGGGAGGCGCACTTGGAATTGGCGTTGGCGATCGCGTTTATATGCTCGAAAACACTTGGTATACCGTGATATCTCCCGAATCTTGCTCTTCAATTTTGTGGCGCAGTTGGGATCATAAAGAAGAAGCTGCCAATGCCCTAAAATTGACGGCTTTTGATATGAAAAAACAAAAGTTAATTGACGATATCATTAAAGAGCCTTTTGGTGGCGCTCATAGCAACCGGAATGGGGCCTATCAAATTGTTGAAGATGCCATTGTTAATGCCTATTTAGAACTTAAAGATTTGTCCCTTGACGAATTGGTAGCCAAGCGTATGGCAAAATATGAAGCAATGGGTGTTTTTAAAGAATAACAATCTTATCATTCTTTGTTCTTTTTAGTTGGATTTTGATTTTAAAAGATGAAAATATTAAGTCCTTCTCAAATTTATCTAGCCGACCAAGCTACCATAAAAAATGATAATATAACGTCATTAGACTTGATGGAACGCGCTGGAATGCGTTGCTGCGAGTGGATTTTATCAGATAAAATTTCTAAAAATCACCCGGCATTTTATATTTTTTGTGGCGTTGGCAACAATGGAGGCGATGGTCTGGTAATTGCGAGACTGCTTTTGGCAAAAGGTTTTATCGTAAAATCATTTATCGTAAACTTTAGCCAAAAAAAATCACCAGAATTTGAAGCCAATTTAGTTTGGTTAAAAAGTCAAAATTACCAACCAAAAAACATTGATGCCATAACAGATTTTCCTTTGATACCAAAGGATGCCATTATAATTGATGCCATTTTTGGTTTGGGAATTAAACGCGCTCCCGAAGGGTTTACTAAAAGCCTCATTCAATATCTAAACCAATCTCAAAATTATATTTTATCAATCGACTTCCCTTCTGGACTTTTTGCTGAAACCGCTGTTTTTGACAAAGAATCGGTTATAAAAGCTGCGCATACCTTAACTTTTCAATGTCCTAAACGCGCGTTTTTATTACCCGAAAATCAATACTTTACCCAGTCGTGGGCGGTTTTAGATATTGGTTTAAATATGGACTTCATCAATACTTTATCAGTTGAAGCTGAATTCGTTTCAAAATCAGATGTTTTAGCTTTTTATAAAAAAAGATTGCCCTTTTCGCATAAAGGAACGTATGGGCATACCTTACTAATTGGCGGAAGTTATGGAAAAATTGGGTCGATGGTGCTCGCTTTAAAAGCGGCAAATAAAATGGGAAGTGGTTTGGTTACAGGGCTGGTTCCCGAATGTGCTTATCAAATAATTCAATCGCAAGTGCCCGAAGCCATGTGCATTACCAATGGCAAAATAGGGCTTTCAAATTTTCACAATAAAATCAATGCCAATGCAATAGGTATTGGAATGGGGATGGGTTTAGACCAAAAAACACAAGAGGCTTTTTTAACTTTTTTAGCCAAAAATAAAACACCTTTGGTTATTGATGCCGATGCGCTAAATTGCTTAGCACTGCATCCCGAAGCGTTAAAATTAGTGCCCAAAAACAGTATTTTAACACCCCATCCAAAAGAGTTGGAACGCCTGATTGGCTCTTGGAACCATGATGATGTAAAACTTGAAAGGCTCAAAAAATTGAGCCTTAAACATCAAATAATTGTGGTTTTAAAAGGCGCACATACGCTCATTGTAAATCGGGAACAGTTGTATTTTAATTCCACCGGAAATCCCGCTTTGGCGACGGGTGGTAGTGGGGATGTGCTTAGCGGTTTAATTACCGGGCTTTTAGCCCAACATTACGAACCGTTACAAGCAGCGATTTTAGGTGTTTATCTTCACGGATTGACCGCCGATATTGCTATTAAAACAGATTTAACTTGTGAAACTTTTATCGCATCAGATATTATAAATTATTTACCGAAAGCGTTTAAACAGCTTTTAAATACTGATAAATAGGCATAAAAAAGGCGCGTGATTTATTCACACGCCTTTAGGTTTATATATAATTTGTTTAAAAATTATAATTTTAAGGAATCAAATAAGGCAATTAATCTTGGATCAGAAGGCCTTGGCGCATCGGCATCTACAATATTACCTTGTGGGTCAATTAAGATAAAACGTGGTATGCCGGTTATATCAAAATCTTTTACAAATTTAGAGTTCCAATCGCTTTCGCCAAATAATTGAATGCCTCCTAATTGTTTTTCTTTTATCATATCACGCCATTTGGTTTTTTCGGCTAACTTATCAATTGACAAGCTTACAAAAGCAATGTTTTTACCTTTGTATTGATCTTCAACTCTTTTTAAATCAGGTATTTGTTGAATGCAAGGAGCGCACCAAGTAGCCCAAACATCAATGTAAACATATTTGCCAGCTAAGCTTTTTAACGAAGTTTTACCGCCTTTAAAGTTTTCTAAATCAAAGGTAGGAGCAGGTTGTCCCAAGGCAAATTTTGTCAATTTTGAGTGTTGTGCTTCATAATTTTCATTTAAAAAAACAACCATTCGTTCATTGGCTGTTTTTTCATTTGCCGTAAAAGTGCTGTCTAAGTCTTTAGCGTCAACCAATAATTTAGCGTTAAAATCATCGATTTCTTTTACTTTAGCATCAAAGGCACTTTTTTCCATTAAAAAGAAAGCCTCCAAATTGTCGAGACCAAATTGTTTTTGGGTTTTTATTTTTAAGGCTAAATAATTGTTTGTTCCAGCGCCATCGCCTTCAAATACAATACTTTCTTCAAATTTATCAGCATCGGCTTTAAGCTCAAGTTCATAACCATTTTTAAGATTTAAAAAGGTTTGGCTTTTCCCATCCGACAAGGCAAAAAAACCAGCTTCAATTTTTAGCGTATCGCTAAAACTACCGTCTTTTTTTACAAGTATTTTTTTAATGTAGCGGTTGTTGCCATAAACGGTAAGGGTATCTACTTTTAAATTAGTGATTTCGCCTGATAATGTTACATAATCGTGTGGTGTTTTTTTGCAAGATACAATGCTCAAAACAACAAATAAATAAAATAGTTTTCTCATTTTTTTAAATTAATTTTTGCAAAGATATAAATAATGGTTGCGACAATTGTTGAAAGTTTGTTAAAAATTGCTAATATTAATTTTGTAAATGGGTTCATTTTTAAAAGTGTCAATATATTTGGATATGAACGCATTTATAGTGAATTTTGAGCAACCAAAGAAGCATTAAAATGACGCACCAAATTCAAACTAAACATCTCGATTATCAAAGTCTTTTCGACCTTATTCAACAACAAAAAAAATTGGTTTTATCCGATGATGCCATAGACAAAATAAATAAGTGTAGAGCATACCTTGACGACAAGTTAAATCACAGTAATCAGCCTGTTTATGGCATCAATACTGGGTTTGGTTCGCTTTGTAATGTTAAAATATCAAATGATAATCTTTCAAAATTACAAGAAAATTTGGTCATTAGTCATGCCTGCGGAACTGGAGACCGCGTTCCTAATGAGCTTGTAAAATTGATGTTGTTTTTAAAAATCCAATCATTGAGTTATGGCCATTCGGGTGTGCAATTGCAAACCGTTGAGCGCTTAATTGATTTTTATAACAACGACGTGCTTCCAGTAGTTTTTACGCAAGGTTCGCTAGGTGCTTCGGGTGATTTAGCGCCTTTAGCACATTTGGCCTTGCCTTTATTGGGCAGGGGTAAAGTGGTTTATCAAGATAAGGAATATTCGGGCGAAGCCATTTTAAAATTATTCCACTGGAATCCCATTGAATTAAAGGCCAAAGAGGGCTTAGCTTTGCTCAATGGCACGCAATTTATGAGCGCTTATGGTTTGTATCTGACTTTAAAATCGGCCAAACTCTCTTATTTTGCCGATTTAATTGGAACGCTTTCGCTTGAAGCTTTTGACGGACTTAAATCACCGTTTAATCCGCTTATACATTTGGTGCGTCCGCATCAAGGTCAGCTAAAAACGGCTGAGCGTATTTTAACATTTTTAGAAGGAAGTGCGTTGATAAATCAGCCAAAAGCCCATGTTCAAGATCCGTACTCTTTTAGGTGTATGCCTCAAGTACACGGGGCGAGCAAAGATGCTTTGCAATATGTTTCTAAAACTTTTTTAACCGAAATCAATAGCGTAACCGACAATCCAAATATTTTTGTTGAAGCCAATGAAATTATTTCCGGCGGTAATTTTCACGGACAGCCTTTGGCTTTAGCCTTAGATTTTTTATGCATTGCTATGGCAGAATTGGGAAGCATTTCTGAACGAAGAACGTATCAATTAATTTCCGGTCAACGGGGATTGCCAAATTTTTTGATAAAAAACCCAGGGTTGAATTCCGGCTTTATGATTCCACAATACACTGCCGCCAGCATTGTTAGTCAAAATAAGCAATTGAGCACACCCGCCAGCATTGATTCTATTGTTTCGTCAAATGGACAAGAAGACCACGTGAGTATGGGCGCTAACGCCGCCACCAAAGCTTTTAAAGTGGTTGAAAATATTGAAACAATTTTGGCTATTGAATTATTTAATGCCGCACAAGCACTCAATTTTAGAAATTTAAAAACCTCTCCTTTTTTAGAAAGTATGGTTAAACTTTTAAGGGAGCAAGTTCCGTTTATTGAAGATGATGTTGAAATGGCTCCTCAAATAGATAAGACAAAACAGTTTATAAAAAATTTTGTTATAGATTTGGAATTGATGGATTTATAAGTTTTAAAAATTTGATATTTATCATTTTGTTAAAGATTGTTTAGCTAGATATTTGACAGATAAATTAAAAATTAACTATTATGAAAAAAACTATTTTAATGTTGGTAAGTTTTTTATTTTTATAAATCGGGAGTTTGGTGGCTCAAGAAAAAAATTGGAAGGCACGTGTTAGAGTGATAAGTGTATCACCAAATGAATCTGCTAAAATACAGGTTATTGGAGGAGATGTGAAAATTTCTAATGAAGTGGTTCCTGAACTAGATTTTACTTATTATTTTAACAAGAATTGGGCAGCAGAATTAATTTTAGCTACAACTAATCATGATGTTAAGGCCATAGGTACTTCAGCTGGAAATATTCCACTTGGTGATGTTTGGCTTTTACCACCGACCTTAACTTTTCAGTATCACTTAACCAGCTTAAAAAATATTGAACCTTATATAGGAGCTGGAATCAATTATACTATTTTTTATAAGGCTGATTCAGGTGCAGTTGTTAACAATGTAAAATAGGATAATACTTTTGGTTTTGCATTGCAAACAGGTTTAGACATTGATTTAAATAAGAAATGGTTTTTAAATTTTGATTTGAAGAAGATTTTTTTAAACACAACAGCTACGGTAAACGCTACAACAGCTTTAGGAGCTACGGTTGATGCCGATGTTGACATCGATCCACTGATATTAGGTTTTGGATTTGGCATGCGGTTTTAATAGACATATCTTGCCTTTTTAAAGTTTACTAAAAAGCCCAATCAAATTTTGATTGGGCTTTTAATCATTAAAAGAGGAATTGCTTGTTGGATATTTTGGGCAACTACATTCAATTTAAATTAACCCAACTTCAACCAAACATTTTCGCATGGCTAGGTATGTCCGTTCAATATCGTTATCTAGACCAATTGAAAAGCGTATTAAACCTTCACTTAAACCCATTTTTTTTCGTTCTTCCAAAGGAATTTCTGAGGAAGTTCCTGTTCCAGGCGCATTGAAAAGGGTTTTATAAAAACCTAAACTTACGGCTAAATAACCCAAACTATTTTTTTGAAGGAGTTCCATAAGTTCATCGGCTTTTTCTAATGTGCCGGCGTCAAAGGCGAGCATACCACCAAAACCAAATTCGGGGTTGCTTATTTTTTTATAAAGTTCGTGTTGTGGGTGTGATTTTAACCCGGGGTACATAATTTTAATACCATCAAGCTCAAACTTTTGAGCCAAATAAAAAGCGTTTTCGCTGTGTTTTTTCATCCGAATATGCAAGGTGCGCATATTTTTTAAAACACTTGATGACCTTAGGCTATCCATTACCGGACCTAATAACATACTCGCACCATCATTGACATTTTTTAAGCTGTCAATAAACGCTTTTGAGCCACAAATAGCGCCTGCAACAGTATCGCTTGTGCCATTAATAAATTTTGTTAAACTGTGAATAACCACATCTGCTCCAAGCATTTTAGGACGAATACAAAGTGGTGAAAAGGTATTATCAACCACTAAAGTAAGCTGGTATTTTTTAGCTAATTTAGATAAGCTGGGAATGTTGGCTACTTCCAATAAAGGGTTGCTAACCGACTCGCAATACAAAATTTTTGTATTTTTTGTAATAGCAGCTTCAACTTTTTTAAGATTGGTAATATCGACAAAAGTGGTATTGATATTAAATTTTGGTGTAAAGTTTTTAAGAAAGGCATAAGTGCCACCATAAACCGTTCGCGAGCAAACAATATGGTCGCCAGCACTACACAACTGCAAAATTGTTGGGGTTATTGCTCCCATTCCTGATGCCGCAACATTGGCGGTTTCAGTACCTTCTAAAGCTGCTAAAGCTTCACTTAAGTAAAGGTTACTCGGACTAGAATGGCGTGAATAAAGGTAACAACCTTCGGTATGACCTTCAAAGGTGTCCATCATCGATTTTGCTGCCAAAAAAGTGTAAGTTGACGAATCGGAAATTGAGGGATTAACACCACCAAATTCTCCAAAATATTGTAAATCCTGAATGCTGTTTGCTGCTTTATTTTCCATTTTGCGTTTATTTAAATGAAGTGTAAAATAACAAATAAGTTGTAAATATATCAATTGATGATTAAAAATATTGTAATAAAAACTACTAATTTATATTTTCAATATAATTATTACTATATTTTTGTTTAGTTTTGAGGCTTTAATGAAAAAATTACAATATGGCACTAGATAGCACCGATAAAAAGCTGCTCAATTATTTGCAAACAGATAGCAAAATAGCCACTAAGGTTTTGGCTACCAAACTAAATTTATCGGTAACAGCAGTTTATGAACGTATAAAAAGATTAGAAAATAGTGGCATCATTGAAAAATATGTTGCTGTTTTAAATCGGGATAAAATTGAAAAGAATTTTGTGGTTTTCTGTCAGATTAAACTGGTAAAACACGCTCATGACTATATTGAACAATTTGAAAAGGATGTTAAGGATTTGGAAGAAGTTTTAGAATGTTATAACATCAGTGGTGAATATGATTATATTTTAAAGATTATTGTAGAAAACATGAAAGCTTATCGCAAATTTATCAACACAAAATTAACGACCCTAGATTATATTGGAAGTACGCATAGCACATTTATAATCAGTGAAGTAAAGCAGCATAATGTGATTGCATTATGCTAATAAAAAAAGGCTCAAATTAAACTTGAGCCTTTTTGGTGAGCGGTTTTTTATAAAACCTACAAGGTTAAAAAAAACCTTGCAGGTTGTTGCAAAACAACTATTTAGTTTTCGACTTTCTTCTTAAACTTATCAAATTTGCTTTCTTCTTTTTTCATAGGCCAACTGTTATTTTCAAGATTTACGTCAGCGGTTAATAAATTTGGGTCTAGTTCGATAGATTTTATAGCTTTATCAGAAGTGATTAATTTGCTAACTTCATCATCGTTAAAGCGCCAAATAAGCGCAGGATAGTATTTATCATCCACACTGCCATCTTCGTAAGTAATGCGCGCAACAATTGGCATTACTAAACCACCTGGTTTATTGAAGGTTACTTTATAAAAGTATTTCGAATTTTTAAGAGTGGCACGTTCTTCTTTGGTGAAATTTTGTGTTAAGTAATCATCTAATATTTTTAAATCTTTAGTTGGTTCTTTAATTTTATCCATTTCGGGTTTATATTCATCACTATCGGTATCAACTAAAAATACATAGTTTGCCAAGTCAAGTCCATAGCGTTCTGCAACCATTTTAGCTTGTTTTGTTGGAGTGGTGCTCACCACGTATTTGCTGACACTTTTTATACCGATATCATTAAAATCGGTTGTGTAATACCAGCCTCTCCAAAACCAATCAAGGTCGGTTGCCGAGGCATCTTCCATCGTTCTAAAGAAATCGGCTGGCGAAGGGTGTTTAAATTTCCAACGTTCGGCATAGGTTTTAAAAGCTTTGTCAAAGAGGTCGTGACCCAAAATCAATTCTCTTAAAATATATAAGCTCGCAGCAGGTTTGGCGTAAGCGTTATTGCCAAATTGAAATACATTTTCTGAATTGCTCATGGTAGGCGAAATTTTGCTCTGATCCCCATTCATATAGGCGGTAATATTTTTTGGAAAGCCTCTTGAAGGGAAGTCTTTATCGAATCGTTCTTCGGCTAACATTTCTGTAAAGGAGTTTAAGCCTTCATCCATCCAAGTCCATTGGCGTTCATCTGAATTGATAATCATTGGAAACCAGTTATGACCAACTTCGTGAGTAATCACGCCAATCATACCGTTTTTAACGCGTTCGGTATAAGTGCCATCTGGTTTTGGTCGGCCGCCATTCCAGCAAATCATAGGGTATTCCATACCTTGTTGTAAAGCGTGTACTGAAATTGCTTTGTGATAAGGATAGTCAAAAAGATGCGCTGAATAAGTTTCTAAAGTATTGGCAACGACTTTAGTAGAATAATCTCCCCACAGTGGATTGCCTTCTTTAGGGTATAATGATTCGGCCATAACCGTTCGGTTGCCAATTTTAACCGCCATAGCATCATATAGATATTTGCGAGAGCTAGCAAAGGCAAAATCGCGCACATTTTCGGCTTTCATTTTCCAAGTTTTAGTTTTGTTAGAAAATCCCTTTTCAGCTTTTTCGGCTTCTTCTTGGGTAACAATAACAACGGGTTTATCATACGATTTTAAGGCTTCCTGATAGCGTTTCCACTGTTTATTGGTGAGCATATCGGCTTGATTTAAAATAAATCCGGTTCCCTCTAAAATATGATCAGCCGGAGTGGTAATGTTAACTTCGTAATTACCAAATTCTAAGGTAAATTCGCCACTACCCCAAAATTGCATATTTTGCCAGCCTTCTACATCGTTATAGACGGCCATTCTTGGATAAAACTGGGCAATGATATAGGCATTATTGCCATCGGCATCGAAGTGTTCATAACCCGAACGCGCCCGGTCAGTAACGTGATTATTAATATTATACCACCATTTTATTTTAAAAGTATAAGTTGATTTTGCCTGCATAGGTAAAGGCAAATCAATGCGCATCATGGTTTGATTAATGGTATATTTTAAATCTTTGCCATTTGAATCTTTAACATAATCAATGTTAAAACCACCTTGAAAGGGTTTTCCCATAAAATTGGCTACATACTTTTTAGCATCATAGCCAAAACTTGTATTACCCGATTCTATATCGGGTGTTTTTGAATTGGAAGCACGTTTATTTTGATCTAACTGTACCCATAAATAGGTCAATTCATCGGGTGAATTGTTAGTATAGGTTACTGTTTCTTCGCCAAAAAGTTTTTGATTTTTATCATCTAAAACAATGTCCATTTTATAATCGGCTTGTTGTTGATAATAGGCGGGACCAGGCGCTCCAGACGCTGTTCTAAACATGTTTGGAGTCGGCAATTCCTCATAGAGTTGCCTAAATTTACTGGTGTTATAATGCCCTTTTTTTTCGGGTTTTTGTTCTTGGGCGAGTAGGGCAGTTGTTAAAAACAACAACACACTCATGGTTAAAAATGTTAACTTTTTCATTTGAGAATATTTGGGTTTGTTTAAATTTGTTTAAGAGATTAAAACTAAAAATAAAGCATAGAATGTGCTAATTTTATTAAAAGTTTAACAAATCTTTATCATTATCGCGGACTAGAATCATCGTTTTTAAAATCTTATCAATATTGAGCTTGATAATATTTTGTTGCTCCTCAAATTCATCCATTAAAATGGTATTTTCAATCTCAATACTTTTTATGGAGGCTACATCTTTTATTTCAATATAAAAGTAAACCAAATCTTGATCATATTCTTTGCCTAAAAATTTAATAGCTAACAATTTACCATTTACATGCACTTTAAAATGACTATTGATATAAAATTCTAGTAGTTTATTTGTATTAGCGAGTTCATCGGGTGTATCGAGCTTAAAATCTTTTTTAAAATTGGAAGTCAAAGTTTTTTCAACATCATCGGTAAATAGGCGCATGCTGATTTGTAATGATTTTTCTTGTGCTTTATAATCAATTTGAGTCAGACTTATATAGTATTTATGTAGGCCAAATGCCATTAAAGGAATTAAAATAAGTAGTAGCAATTTCTTTAAAAGTGTCATTAAAATTGTATTTTTGGATACCGTAAAATTATAAAAATTGTGATAAGATACCTACTGTTATTTTTTTTAATCCTAAGTTATAGTACTTATAACTTAAAAGCGCAACAAAACAAAACTTCAAAACTTGAAATGGGCTTCTTTAAAAATGTAAAAATATTTGAACAAAAAAGAGGCCACGGTATGGGACCCTCCGAACCGAGTATTTTTATCAATCCAAAAAACACCAATAACATCGTTGTTGGTTCCATTATTGATTTTGTTCATAGTTCATTTGATGGCGGTAAAACGTGGGAAACCAATCGTTTAAAATCATCGATGGGCGTTTGGGGTGATCCGAGTATTACAGCCGATAACAAAGGCAATTTTTATTACGCCCATTTATCTGACCCCGATGGAACCAATTGGAGTAGCGATAAAATTCTTGACAGAATGGTGGTGCAAAAATCGACCGATGGTGGAAAAACTTGGAGCGATGGTGCTGCTGTTGGCATGAATTCGCCCAAACAACAAGATAAAGAATGGCTCGCCGTAAATCCGTTTAACAATGAAATTTATTTAACTTGGACAGAGTTTGACAGATATAACAGTCAAAATCCGAATGATAAATCGCGAATTTTATTTTCAAAGTCTGCTGACGACGGACTTTCATGGAGCAAACCCATAAAATTATCACAGTTTGAAGGCAATACTTTAGATGATGATAAAACGGTGGAAGGGGCTGTGCCAAGTGTGGGACCAAATGGTGAAATTTTTGTAGCTTGGAGTTTTGATGATAAAATATATTTTGATAAAAGTATGGATGGTGGTTTAACTTGGCTCAAAAAGGATATTGTAGTTTGTGACCAACCTGGCGGATGGAATTTTGAAGTTCCCGGTTTAAACCGAACAAATGGAATGCCCATAACGGGCGTAGATATTAGCGAAAACAAGTTTAAAGGCACCATTTATATCAATTTTTCCGACCAGCGAAATGGCGAAAATGATACCGATATCTTTATTGTAAAGTCAACTGATGGCGGTAATCATTGGAGTAGTCCTAAAAGAATTAATCAAGATAAAACTAAAACCCATCAGTTTTTAACTTGGATGAGCATTGACCCAAAAACAGGTTTTATTTATATATTATATTACGATAAAAGCAAATATACCAATGCCTTAACCGATGTTGTTTTGGCAATTTCAACTAACGGTGGTGAAAGTTTTACAAATACAAGTATTTCAGAAAAACCATTTGAAACAAATGAAGGTATTTTTTTTGGAGATTATAGCAATATCAATGCTTACAATGGAATTGTAAGACCCGTTTGGACGCAACAAGACCACGGCACTTTAAGCATTTGGACGGCTTTAATTAAATTTAAACCATGAAAAATTTAATTATTGCAAGTACTTCAACCGTTTATGGAAGTGATTATTTAGAATATTTACGGCCAGAAGTTTCCAAATTATTTCAAAATAGCAACGAAATTGTTTTTGTGCCTTATGCCCAACCAAGTGGGATGTCTTTTGATGACTATTCCGCTTTAGCAAAAAAAGCATTTAATAAAATAGACATTGAGCTTAAAGGTTTGCATCAATTTGATAATCCGATAAAAGCTTTAAAAAGTGCGAAAGGAATTTTTGTAGGTGGAGGCAATACGTTTTTACTGGTTAATAGCTTATATAAGCTTAATTTAATGGCTGTTTTAAAGCTGGTTATTGAAAATGGAACGCCTTATTTAGGAACTAGTGCCGGCAGTAATATCTGTGGTTTAACAATGCAAACTACTAACGATATGCCCATAATTTATCCGCCAAGCTTTGCGACTTTGGGGATCATTCCGTTTAATATAAACCCACATTATTTAGATGCTGATTTAAATTCAAAGCACAAGGGCGAAACCCGCGAAACGCGCATAAAAGAGTTTCATCATTTTAATATAACACCGGTTTTAGGCTTGCGCGAAGGCAGTTGGCTTAAAGTGAAAGATAAAAATATCCTTTTAAAAGGAGCGCTACCAGCACGGTGGTTTTTGCCAAATAACATGCCAATTGAGTTGCAAACCGAAACAAACCTTTCAACATTAATATAAAAAAAGGGGCTTAAAATTTTTAAGCCCCTTTTTTATTTTTGAATTGATGGTTCCTTAATTGTTGATAAAAAGCTTTTTAGAAACAGTGCCTTTATCGGTATTAATATTAATCATATAAATACCATTACTAACACCTTTAACAGGAAGTCTAATTTCATCCCCCTCTTTAGGTGCTTTCCAATAATACGTCTTTTGACCAAGTACATTGAATAATGTGGCGTTTTGTATGCTTAAATTATTTTTTCTAACAACCACTTCAGAAGAATTGTTGTCAAAATAAACAAGCACTTGATTTAAAGCCAAATCATCAACACCCAAAGTTGATTCATTACCAAAAGTAACAAAGAATCGATCTTGGTAGATTCCTGCATCTAAGGTTAATGAAACTACATTTTTTGACAAATTAAAGAACCTCCTTGAGGTAATATCTCTTAAAAACACGGTTACATTTTGCATAGCACTTTCATCGAGCATAATATTGACAGTTCCTGCATTTGCCATTTCAATAATAAGCGGTATTTGAGTAATATTTTCAAATTTACCAACGCCTGCAATAATATATTTAGTTGTATCAGAGGCAAATTTTACGTACATATCAGTTGGTTGTTTATCAAACATCCAGCTGTCGTAACCATTGTCATAAACATCGGTATTTCCATCTTTAAAGTTAATACCAATTTGGCGGTGCAAATCTTTTCCGTCAGGGTCTTGATATTCAAAACCTATTTTTACTTGAGGCGTTGCATCTAATTCTTCAGATGATAAAATTGCATTGTTTTCAAGTATTTCTCCCGATTTACTTGTTTGATTTAGTGTCGTATCATCTTCTTTTTTTGTTTTAAAGAAGAAGGAATTAGTGCCGTCAATGGCTTGAACAAAACGCTGACTGTTGTTAAAAGTAATAGTGCCACCATTTGAACTACCTACAAAAAAGCCTTGTGCAACAGGGATGTATCTTCCGGGTGCGTGATAAGTGCCGTTGCCTAAACCTGCAGTACCTGATACATTGGTGTTTGCTGCAACGCCCATAGTTAAGTTGCGGATGCCATAACCACCAACATAGCCCGCCAAATTATGGTTGCCGGAATCACCTTGCATTTCCCAGAAATAGAGGGTTTGAACAATACTAGCGCTATTGTCGTTTAAGAATTTAGTTGCATCAAGAGCCGATGGATAAGGGTTTCCAATTAATATTAAATCACCACTAACAATAGGGGTAGAAATATCGCCATCGTTGGGAGTTCCCATAAAAGTGTAATTTTGTTGAACGCCGGGTCCTTTCAATAAGAAACCAATAGGTGGGGCTAATGGCCCATTTTCCCAAACGTGTTCCCAATTAGAAAAGGCATTTCCTAATTTTAATGTAAAAATCCAGAAATTTGATAAAGAAATTGGACTTGTTTTACTACCGTCTAAGGAACTAAAATTACCATCCCAATCGATAAAGTTAATATTTAAAGGTGTACTTGTTTCAGAAGTTGGTATAGAACCATCTTTTAAAACATTCATCACTCTATAAGTGGGTAAACCAACTTCAACTACTGGTGAAGACCAATAATTGTATTGATAAACCGAAGTGGTTGTGCCTAACTGGTCGATAAATATTTTGCCGGTTCCGGTAACTTGAGAAACCCCAACGTGCGATTGAACCAATTGTGCATTGCCAATCATGCGCAGTTCACCGTCAAGCTGAATTTGATTTAAAACCGTTAATGATTTGGTATTGTTTACGACCAATTTTGAACCTGTTTTTATCCAAGCACAATTAACACTAGCAGCTGCATTAATAAAACCATTTGTTAGTGATGATTGTGCGTCAATCAGCAATAATTTACCGGTATCTGATGCACTTGGCGCACCATTTACGCCGGTACCACCAGCCCATGATGCCGTATTGCCACTCCAAATAATGGCATTAAGCTCGGTATATGTAAAATACTTTGTTCCGTTAAAATCAAATGAAGCAGCATAATGTGAAACGCCATTTATGGTTTGTAGCGTTAAAGGCAAATAAATCACATTGGTTGTTAAAGCGGCATCATCGGCAATTTTTAATAATTTTAAGGTATTCGCCGTGTTTAAATGGGTATTAATAATAGCTGCTGTAGCTGCAATTTGCACCGTACCAACAGTACCCGTTTCAACAATTTTCCAGGTTCTATTTAGGGTTTTTTCTGGCGAACACATTAAAGTTGAAGTAGTAGCTGCTAATGCTACAGTACCATTATGACCCCAAGTTAAGAAATAGTTATTTGCTAAAAAATTATTGGCATTGCTGGCATTATCTGCAGCAATGGTTCCCAAACCTATGGTAACTAAGGCGTCTGCATTTATTGATATAGATTGTTTTTGATTGAGAACGCCTTTTAAATTATCTCTACCAATAGCTGTTACATTGTTATGAAAAGCGGTATTAGCGGTATAATCCCAAATTTTTGTAATGCCATCGGCGGCAATATAATCACCTTCTATAACCGTTGCATTATTATCTGTAGGGTTTAAAGTGATGCCGTATTTAATGGCCAAATAAGTTTCAATGCGTTGTTTTTCGGCTGCTGTTGGCACGGCGGTCATTACAATAACTTCAGCAATTTCACCTTGTAAGCGTCTCGAAGCTGAGGTGCTTTGAGAACCAATATACATAACACTATTATTACCCACACCATTACTAGAAGTGTTGCTGCTCGTAAATAGTAAACCGTCTTTATAAATTGCTTTTCGAGTGCCCGAAGGTCCCGTGAGCCCTGTACTTGTACCCAAACTCCACAGGTTATAGATATTTTGTGTTGGACTATTAGGGGCATTTATGTTAGAACCATTTAAACGGTATCGCAATGCCGGAATACCACCAGACATGGGTGTTCTCAAGTAAAATTGACCCGAGGCTAGATTTTCTCTAATGAAATAGGAATCTCTTGTGAGGTTTTGTTTAACAACGGTATAAGTCCAAACGTTGGTTACGGCACTAGTTTTAAAAATACCACCTACAATGCGCATCCATTGACTACCATTAAACAATATAGAAGGGTTAAAATTAATACCATTGCTTATTTTTGAAGGTGCTACACCAACTGTTGCATGGTTATTAAAACCGGATTGATCGTCCCAATTGGTAACAGAAGTTGTGCCGGTTACATCTTTATCGGCGCGTAACCATAGCAAGAAACTACTAAGCACACCCCCCGGTGTATTACTTACGGTTGGGTCTCTATAATCAACATCGGCTAAAGCATCAGAGTTTGGCAAATCAACCGATGGGTTGTTAATAATACCATTTACATCGGTATAATCATCAATGGTATCAATGGCGTTGTCTAAACCATTGGTGCCAACAATACCCGAAAGGGTTAAACCGGCTTCGGAGGTATCATTATTACCTTGATTATCGGAATCTAAGTCTAAATAGTCGGGTGTGTCTAAACCGTCGGTGTTTACAGGGGTAAAACCACCGGCATAAACATCATTAACGCCATCGTTATTAGCATCGGTAAAGATACCTGGGGCCATATAGCCGGCCGTAGTTTGTGCTTCAACGTTATCCGGAATACCATCACCATCGCTATCTAAATCAAAACTATTTTTTATACCATCGCCATCGGCATCAAGTCCACCTTCTACTGAATCAAGGATGCCATCATTATCATCATCTAAATCAATATTATCGGGAATGCCATCGCCATCATTGTCAAGGATGCTATTTGTTGCATCTCTATAGTCAACATCACCGCCTGAGTTCAAGTCACCATCACTATCCGGTAAAAAGGTAGGGAAGTTTAATGAACCATTTACATCGGTATAGTCATCAACCGTATCAATATTATTATCCAAACCATTTACACCAACAATGCCCGAAAGATTTAAATTGGCTTCATTGGTATCGCTAATGCCATCATTATCGGCATCGGTATCTTTGTAATCATTTGCTAAGTCGCCATCGGTATCGGGAGGCGTAAGACCATTGCCTGAACCTGGAGTAACTTCGTAAGCATCATCGAGTCCATTGCCATCGCTATCAGTTAATGAAGGTGCAATATAACCTAGGGTTGACTGCGCTTCGATGTTATCGGGAATGCCATCATTATCGGCATCTAAATCAAAAGAATCTTTGATACCATCGCTATCGGTATCGAGACTGCCTTCAACGGAGTCAAGAATGCCATCATTATCGTCATCAATATCAACAGTATTGGGAATACCGTCACCATCGTTATCGGCAGGATTGTATAAGTTATCACGGTAATCTACATCACCGCCAGTATTTACATCCATATCGGCATCGGGTAAGGTAGAAGGATTGTTTAGAATTCCATTTACATCGGTATAATCGTCAACGGTATCTCTATTGTTATCCAAACCATTTACGCCAACAACACCCGAAAGGGTAATATTAGCTTCAACGGTATCAGTAATGCCATCGTTATCAGAGTCTGTATCTTTATAATCTGGTGTATCAGCACCGTCGGTGTTAACGGGTGTTAAACCACCGGCATAAATATCGTTTACACCGTCATTATTGGCATCGGTAAAGGTTCCGGGTGCAATATAGCCAAGGGTAGATTGTGCTTCAATGTTATCGGGAATGCCATCGCCATCACTGTCTAAATCAGAAGAATCAATGATGACATCGCCATCGGTATCGAGTGCCCCTTCAACGGTGTCGAGAATACCATCATTATCATCGTCTAAATCAATATCATTAGGAACACCATCGCCATCGGTATCGGGAAAATTAAAAGTGGCATCGCGATAGTCAACATCGCCACCAAAATTAAGGTCACCATCACCATCAGGAAATAATGAAGGGAAGTTAAGGCTGCCATTTACATCGGTATAGTAATCAACCGTATCAATATTATTATCCAAACCATTGAGACCAACTAGTCCAGATAGGTTTAAATTTGTTTCAATGGTGTCGTTAATGCCATCATTATCGGAGTCTGTATCCTTATAATCAGGATTATCAATACCATCGGTATTTACAGGTGTTAAACCACCAGCATAAATATCGTTTACACCATCATTATTAGCGTCGGAAAAAGTGCCTGGAGCAATATAACCGAGTGTAGATTGTGCTTCAATGTTATCGGGAATGCCATCACCATCAGCGTCTAAATCAAAAGAATCAATTATGCCATCGCCATCGGTATCGGCTACGCCTTCAATGCTATCTAAAATGCCATCATTATCATCATCTAAGTCAATTTCGTCGCGAATGCCATCAAAATCATTATCTTGAAAACCGGTTATTAATTTTATAAATACACCTGAGTCAAATTGGTTATCAGCCACATCGGAAATAGCTAATTTTACATGGTAGGTAGTATTGGGTGTTAACCCCTTTTTTATGGCGCGAATTACTTTTGTAAAGCCGTTAAATTCGGAATAGACTACATTGTTTGGAGCGCCCGTATTATTAGAGTTTGCAATGTAATAAAAGCTATTTGTCAAGTCGGCAGGTGTTCCATCTTGATTTGAACCTAGCGTGCCATTATTAATATTATTTACAGCGATAATAGTAGTTTTTCCCGGTACTTTGGCAATATTTTCATTCCCAACAATTCCCGGCCCAGAAACAAAAAAACCAAAAACGTCATTAAATTGAGAACCTACATAGGTGGGATATTCATCGGCTGCAAACTGAAAATCAACCGTAATTACGGTAGCAACGGCATCAAGGGTAACATCAAATTCATAAACAACCACGTCGTGTGTTGCTAAAGGGTTTATTGCTGTTAAGTCAGGATCGTTGATGTTTGAATTTGGTCCCAATGAAATGCCAATATTATTATTATTTGTAAAGGCTTCGGTTACCGTACTTGTGGTAAGTAACACGCCTGTATCTATCTGTAAATTAGCGACAAAACCATTAGAGAAAGTACCAACTTGACTGCCAATACCATGGGTAATTACCGGGTTTGTTATGGTTAAACCAGGCCCGCCAATTTGAGTTGCCAACTGTGCTGCAGTTGACCCTGAAGTGAAAGTAGCAGGGCTTTGTGCCATAGCAAAAAAGCTAAATAAAAAGCCTAACGAGGTAAGTAAAAATTGTCTTTTCATAATGGAATGATGTTTAGATAATTCACCGCTACAAAGTAATGAAAAAAATTGTGAATATGAGCAATTGAGCGACATATAATTTATCGAATGCCATTAACTAAATTATTCTATTACAATTGAGTTAAGTGTCAAACCAGTAATTCGAGGCGCTTTTAAAAAAATCTTCTACAACATTATTTGTAAAGCGACTTTTTTTAAATATATTTTTTTAATACTTTTACTTAAATTTTTAAAATAACCATTAATACATAATATCATGGCAAAAGGACAAGACGTACACAAAAGCGTGAAAAAAGAACCGCTAAAAACGGCAAAAGAAAAGAGAGCCGAAAAAAGAGAAAAGAAAGCCAAAAAAGGCTAAGTGATTTTGTGAACCTCGTTAGATTTAACGAGGTTTTTTTTATCGCATCCTTTTTTGTAGTTTTGATAATTCTGTAAAAAAACAAACTTCAAATTTTATAAATGATGAAAAATTTTAAAAATGCGAATGCCATTACAAATAGTATATTCTTGTTATTGTTGGTATTAACCCTGCCGGTGTTATCGCAAAACGAAAAAGATAATGTCAAGCCTATTCCAAAACCGATGTCGTTTATAACCAAACATCAGGGTAATTTTGGTGGCAAAACCATCGCCTATAAAGCAAGTGCTCAAGAAACCTATTTAAAAGATAAAGACGGTGAACCCGTAGCATCAATTTGGTCGGTTGCCTATACCCAAGAAGGCCTTAGCGATTCAACTATCAGACCCGTAACCTTTGTTTTTAATGGTGGTCCCGGCTCGGCATCCATCTATTTGCAAATGGGTTTTTTAGGTCCAAAAACCATTGTAGTTGATTCCGATGCCAAAAAAGATGATGGTGCTGCGCCCTATAATTTAAATCCAAATAAATACGGTTTATTAGATTTAACCGATTTGGTTTTTATTGATCCTGTCGGAACAGGTTATAGTCGTGTGGTAGGCAAAGGAAAAGTTGAAGATTATTGGGGTTTAAACGAAGATGCCAGTTCCATTGCCAAATTTATGCGCCAGTGGATTACCGAAAACAAACGCTGGTTTTCGCCTAAATATATTGCCGGCGAAAGTTTTGGCACTACCAGAGCCGTTGCCGTTGCCAATACTTTAGAAGGCGATGGCCAAGAAATGGCACTTAACGGATTGATTTTGATTTCACAAGCGCTCGATTATGAAGGGTCAACCTCTGTAAATGACAATATCACTTCCTATTTGACCTATTTGCCTAGTATGGCTGCCAATGCGTGGTATTTTAAAAAAGCCGGACTCGGCAAGGAATTAAAACCTTTTCTCGATGAATGTATGGCATTTACTTACGATACGTATGCGCCAGCGCTTTACCGTGGCAATTTGTTGAGTCAAGCTGAAAAAAATGCCATTGCCCAAAAACTTTCTTACTTCATCGGACTTGACAAAGATTATATTTTAAAGTCGAATCTCATGGTTTTGGTAGGACGGTTTCAAAAACAATTATTAGCCGATAAAAACTTAGCAATTGGAAGACTTGACGGTCGCTATACCGGCGATGAATCGGATGATATTTCAGATTTTCCGCATTTGGGTGATCCTGCCGATTATCGCATTGGCGCTGCTTTTACCGCCGCTTTAAATGTCTATTACGCTACCGATTTAAAAGTTGAAATGGACCGACCTTACCTCACTTCAAATAATGATGGTTTGGATGGAAAATGGCGCTGGAAAACGGTTCCTGATGGTTCGTATTGGGAACCATCTTATGTAAATGTTGCGCGACAATTGGGTGAAACAATGCGCCGAAATACCGATATGAAAGTCTTTGTTGTGGCAGGCTATTTCGACTTAATTTGCCCTTTTTTTGATACAGAATACACCTTTTCAAGAAATGGAATCGTAGGTGAACGTGTAACCAAAAAATATTACGAATCGGGTCATATGATTTACCTCCATGAACCAGATATGCTAAAATTATCGAATGATATCAGAGCGTTTTTAACCAAATAGAACTTTTTTTACTAACCAAAATCATCAAAAAAATGAAAATAAAATTCTGTGTACTTGTTAGCTTTTCAATGCTCATCTCCTTTACGGGATTCTCACAAAAAAATGATTTAAAATTAAAACAAGCAATACTTAAATCGGTAGAAAACCACCAACAAGAACTTATCAAATTAAGCGATGAAATTTGGGGCTTTGCCGAAACGGCCTTAAAGGAATACAAATCCTCAAAAGTGCTTGCCGATTATGCCGAAGCACAAGGTTTTAAAGTAGAACGCGGAGTGGCAGGTTTGCCAACAGCGTTTATTGCATCGTATGGTTCTGGCAAACCCATCATTGGAGTTTTGGGTGAATTTGATGCCTTGCCGGGACTGTCGCAAAAAGCACAAATTAATAAGGAAGCTTTGGCTATTGAAGCACCCGGACATGGTTGTGGTCATAATTTGTTTGGAGCAGGTAGCTTAGGCGCAGCACTTGCCATAAAAGAATTAATTCAACAAGGAAAATTAAAAGGAACCATTCGCTTTTACGGAACACCTGCCGAAGAAGATTTAGCAGGTAAAGTTTATATGGCACGGGCTGGCTTGTTCAACGATTTAGATGTTTCGCTAGATTGGCATCCCGATTTCGAAAACCGGGCTGGTATTCAAAGCTCACAAGCCGTAACCGATTATACAATAGCTTTTAAAGGAAAAAGCGCACACGCCGCCGCCGACCCTTGGAATGGTAGAAGTGCCCTCGATGCCGCCGAACTTTTTACAGTTGGTGTAAATTTTTTAAGAGAACACGTTAAACCAAGTGTAAGAATGCATTATGTTTATACAAAAGCTGGTGGTGTGCCAAATGTAATTCCCGCCGAAGCAGCCGTTTGGTTGTGGATTCGCGATTCAAAACGCAGCGGCGTTGCCGAAGTTTCTGAACGTATGAAAGACATTGCTAAAGGTGCGGCCTTAATGGCAGGCGTTGATTATGAAATAAAATTGAATAGTGGTTTATACGAAATTTTAGTCAATGAAACTGGGGCAAAAGTTCTTCAAAAAAATATGGAGTTTGTCGGCCCCATAAGCTATACTAAAGATGAAGTCGATTTTGCCAATGCCATAATGAAACAATACGGAGCCGATTCTAAAGGACTTAGCGGTATCATTCAGCCACTTGAAACTACCAAACCCGATCCCGAAGGTGGCTCAACCGATGTTGGCGATGTTAGTTATATTGTGCCCGAAATTTCGTTATTGGTTACTACGGCTCCTTATGAATCGCCTTGGCATTCTTGGGTTGTGGTGGCTTGTGGTGGTATGAGCATTGGGCATAAAGGCATGTTATATGCATCAAAAGCTTTGGGTACTACTATGGTTGATTTATTTCAAGATGAAAACTTGCGCAATCAAATCAAAGCTGAATTTTTAAAACGAAAAGGAAACGAAATTTGGCAAGCTATGTTGCCCATTGGACCCGCACCAATTCCAGTAGCTAATTAAAAAAGGACTTTATATTTTAATTTTTAAATGGCTATGATTTGATTGCGGTTTTGTTTTCAATTAATTAATCGTGCCTACGAAACTTTAATTAATTTTGGTTTTGTTTTTAACAAACAGACCCAAGCTAGATTATATTTTAAAATAACCCCTAAGAATCTAAACAAACAAAAACATACCCTAATTAAATTCTTGCTTGATAGGTGTATAAATCAAAATACCGTCCTTTTTTGGCTATCAATTCCTCGTGCGTTCCGCGTTCGGCAATTTTGCCTTGTTCAATTACTAGAATTTGATTTGCTTGACGGATGGTGCTCAACCGGTGTGCAATTACAAAAGTGGTACGTCCTTTAATTAATTGGTTGAGTGATTTTTGAATCATGGTTTCGCTTTCGGTATCTAAATTGCTGGTGGCTTCATCTAAAATAATGATTTTTGGATTTGCCAAAATGGCTCTGGCAATCGCTAAACGCTGACGTTGCCCACCTGAAAGTTTTACACCACGTTCGCCGATAACCGTTTCTAATCCTTTTTCAAAGCGGTCGGTAAACTCATTTACATAGGCCGCTTTCACGGCAGTTTGTATTTCTTCTTCACTGGCATCGGCTTTTGAAAAAATAATATTTTCACGAATAGTTCCCTCAAACAAAAACTCATCTTGCAAAACAACACCCAAATTTTGACGATAAGAATTTAATGAAACACTTGATAAATCTTGTCCATCAATGGTAATCATCCCTGATTTTGGATTTAAAAAGCTCGCTGCCAATCCGGCAATGGTCGATTTTCCCGAACCCGATGAACCTACTAAAGCAATGACCGTTCCCGAAGGCGCTTCAAACGAAATATTTTGAAGCACTTCGTTTCCAATTTCATACGAAAATGAGACGTCTTTAAAAACGATTGCCCCCTTAAAATCTTTTAATACAATGGGTCGCAACGCTACATCATCCTCTGGTTTCATATTCATAATTTCTTCGGTACGATCTAATCCGGCAAACGATTCGGTTAGCTGACTTCCAATATTGCTCATCTGAACAATTGGCGCAATTAAAAACCCCAAATAAAGGGTAAAGGATAAAAACTCACCAAAAGTCATTGTGCCTCCAATGATAAAATAGCCACCCATTCCCATGATTCCGGCCGTTGCCAGTCCCAATAAAAAAGTAGCAGAACTGGTTAAAAGCGCCGTTGAAGTCAGACTTTTTTTGACGTTTAAAAACAATTTTTCAACGCCAATTTCAAAGGTTTTTATTTCTTGTGCTTCGGCATTAAATCCTTTAATTACGCGCACCCCGTTTAAGGTTTCGGTTAAGCGACCCGTAACTTCGGCATTAATGATGCTGCGTTCTTTAAAAATGGGTCGGATAAATCCAAAAGCCTTTAGGGCTATAATGGCAAAAATCAGGATGGGAACCAACACGTATAAGGTCATAATCGGACTGATTTTTATCAACAAAACCAATGATACCACCGAGGTTAAAGTACCTCCAATCAATTGAACTAAACCCGTTCCGATAAGGTTTCTAACGCCTTCAACATCTGTCATAATGCGCGATACCAAAGCACCAGATTTTGCGTTGTCAAAATAGCTAATGGGTAAAGATAAAATGTGTTTTTGCACTTGCACGCGCAATTTTGAAATCAACAATTGCGCTTCAACGCTAAGCAATTTTGTCAATAAATAAGAGCTCACGGCCTGCACAATAATAGACCCGCAAACCACTAATAATAATAGTTTTAACTGATGCAAGTCCTTATTTACGATAACATCATCTATTAAATATTTGCTAGCACCAGGCAAAACCAATCCCGATAAACGGCTGATAATGATTAAAATTAAGCCGATAAATAATAGTTTTCGGCGTGGCCAGATAAATGCTATAAAAACTTGCTTTAAACTTACTTTACTTTTTTTTGATGACATTTTGAGCGTTCTATTTGAGCTTGGAAAGATATAAAAAACTAGGTTACACAAATCATAAATCAAACTTTGGCAAATTTTTTCTTCCGATAAATATTATAAAATAAAAGCTTTTTAAAATTTTAAATGTACTTTAGCAATTGTAAATTGAGTTTGTTTCAAAACATAGATTTGTAACGAATCAGTGAGTATAAATTATTGATTTGCAATAAATAAATTAACCATTAACTACACAAAGAAAAATGCACAAAGTGCACAAAGCATTAAAAATTAGCTTCCTGGGTCTTTGTGACCTTAGTATAAAACTTTGCGATCTTTGTGGTAAAAACGCTTTTAACCAAACTATTAAAAATTAATTCATAGACTGATTAGTTACAAATATTTTAAGGATAAGTACACCTTTTAAATTTACAAATTATTAAACATCAAATTTATAAACAATTAATTATTTTTACATTTAGCTCCAATTTAACACTTAGTAGCGGACTCCTCATTTAAAATTATTAAATAACTATGGCAAAAGATTTTCACAAAGAGCAACACCTTAAAAGCTCCGATTTTATAACCGATATGGTAATTGGCATGTCTGATGGTTTAACGGTTCCCTTTGCGTTAGCTGCCGGGTTAAGTGGTGCTGTTCAAAGCAATGGCATTATCATTACGGCAGGTATTGCCGAAATTGTGGCGGGAAGTATCGCCATGGGACTTGGTGGCTATTTAGCAGGAAAAACCGAGCAAGAACATTATGAATCGGAATTAAATCGCGAATATAAGGAAGTCGAAATACTTCCTGAAAAAGAAAAAGAAGAGGTTAAAGAAATTTTTGAGGCCTACGGTTTGAGTTTGGAATCTCAAAATAGAATTGCCGATGAATTGGCGCAGGATAAAGATAAATGGGTCGATTTTATGATGAAATATGAATTGGGTTTAGATAAACCCAATCCAAATCGCGCGCGAAACAGCGCCTCAACCATTGGCGTTTCATATATAGTTGGTGGATTAATCCCATTATCAGCCTATTTTTTTACGGCCAATCCCAATCAGGGCTTGATGGTTTCGGCAGTTTTGACGCTTATTTGTTTATTTGTTTTTGGCTATTTTAAAAGCCAAGTTACAGGTCAGCCTCCTTTAAAAGGTGCTATAAAAGTAACCATTATTGGATTTTTAGCGGCCGGCGCGGCCTTTTTAGTAGCCAAAATGCTCAATGCTTAATTTTTGATATTTGGCTTAATTATTTCAATTTAAAATGGAACTAAGTTATTATATTTCAGTGTTTTTTCATTTCATTTTTGGTGCCTTTTGGATAGGAGGCATGTTGTTTTTGCCTTTGGTTTTGCTGCCGAGCATCAAAAATCATCCCAATCGTATTTTATTGTTGCAACAAACAGGAATTAAATTCCGATTTTTTGGCTGGATTGCTCTTATCGGATTAGCCATTACAGGAATTTTGAATATGTATTTAAGAGGTTTGCCACTTTCGTGGGATTTTATCTCGCAAAGCAATTATGGAAATTTATTGCAGATAAAAATGGTGCTTTTTATATTGATGATGTTGATTGGTGTTTTACACGATTTTTATATTGGCACAAAATCAATTGAAGAAATGAAGGCTGTCAATAACGGAAAATTTAAACAACTCGCACGATGGTCGGGCAGAATTAACCTATTGCTCGCTTTTGCCATTGCTTTTATTGGCATTGTTTTATCGAGAGGCGGATTTTAAAAAACAGATGTGACAAACAACAGCAATCATTACGATTATATCATTATTGGCAGCGGTTTTGGCGGCTCGGTTAGCGCATTGCGTTTGTCTGAAAAAGGCTATAAAGTTTTGGTTATTGAAAAGGGAAAGTGGTTTGAAGCAAACGATTTTGCCAAAACCAATTGGAATCTCAAAAAATGGCTTTGGATGCCTAAGTTACGATTTTTCGGTATCATGAAAATGAGCGTTTTTAAACACATTGTTGTGGTTTCGGGTACTGGCGTTGGTGGCGGTTCATTGGTTTATGCCAACACCTTGCCCATTCCTAAAACGCCTTTTTATAAAACCGGAAGCTGGGCAGCTTTAGCCGACTGGGAAAATGACCTAAGACCTTATTATCAAACAGCTTTAAAAATGCTAGGGGCGAGTCCAAATCAGCGTTTATATGACGGTGATCTCGCCTTAAAACAACTTTCAAAAAATTTGAATATTGGCAACCAATTTGAACATCCCAATGTGGCGGTTTATTTTGGCAAGGAAAATGAAAAAGTTAGAGATCCTTATTTTAATGGCAAAGGCCCTGATAGGGTAGGTTGTAATTTTTGTGGGGGCTGCATGACTGGTTGCCGTCACAACTCTAAAAACACACTCGACAAAAATTATCTGTATTTGGCACAGCAATTGGGCGCTGAAATACTAGCCGAAAATGAAGTATATAATGTTGAACCGCTTGATAAGCTAGCCGGAAAAACAGGCTATAAAATAAGGGTAAGGTCATCGACAAAATTCTTTAAAAAGAAGCGCTATTTTACGGCAAATGGGCTTGTTTTTTCGGGAGGTGTTTTAGGAACGGTAAAGCTACTTTTAAAACTTAAACTAAAATCTTTGCCAAATTTATCCGATAAGTTAGGAGATGATATTCGCACCAATAACGAAACACTGATTAGCGTTTCTACACTCGATAACAACAAAGATTTTTCAAAAGGCGTGGCCATTGGTAGCTTGCTTCACACCGATGAACACAGCCATTTAGAAATTGTGCGCTATAGTGCAGGCTCTGGTTTTTGGAGGTTTTCACACTTGCCCTTGGCTATTGGAAAAAATACGCCTAGCCGATTGCTAAACATGTTTGTAAACGTTTTAAAATCACCCTTGAGCTATTTAAAAATTTATACAAAAAGTTGGTCAAAACACACGGCCGTTTTATTGTTTATGCAAAGTATTGACAGCACCTTAAAATTTAAACGCAATGCTTTTGGAAGCTTAAAAACTTCGGTGAGCTTTGGTGTAAAACCAACACCCAATATTCCAGAATCAATAGAATTGACCAAAAAATATGCCGAAATTGTTAATGGCAAAGCAACATCCTTTGCTTTAGAATCACTAGCAGGGATTCCTTCTACAGCGCATATTTTAGGAGGTGCAGTTATGGGCGATGAGGCTTCAACAGGAGTAATTAATAAAAATAATGAAGTCTTTAATTATGAAAATATGTTGGTAGTTGATGGTTCTATGATTTCGGCAAATCCGGGTGTAAATCCTTCATTGTCAATTACCGCCATAGCCGAACACGCGATGGCACAAATTAGCGTTAAGTCATTGTGAAACCACCATTATAAAAATAGGACTTATTTTCTTAATTTTGCGCTAAATCAATAAATAAGGGTATTTTTTATGCCACATTTTTTTAAAACTATTGGTAAATGAGACTGGCAATTATTATACTATTTTTTAGTATTCCTATCTTTTCACAAACTGATTTAGAGGTAAAATTTTATTACGGAAAAGTTAATGACAGCTTTGAAATATTTGTAGATAATAACGAATATTGTGAGGTAACAGCCGTTTTGCAGTTAAGCCATGAAAACGTAATGGTTTCTTCAAAAAATCAAAATACTTTTCTCATTCCTGCTAGAACAAAAAATTTAAAACTATCATCATTAACGGCAATAGATTATGGAAAATACGGTTTTGAATTCACCCATAAAGAATACCGTGGCGATATTACAAAATCTTCTTATTCAAATCACTATCCTTATTCTTTGCCCTTTTTAAAAGGACAGGTTTATAAAGTTATTCAGGCTTATAATGGCAGTTTTTCGCATCAAAATATGAAAGCCATTGATTTTGAAATGCCAATTGGCACAACGGTAACAGCTATTAGAAGTGGAACTGTTGTTAAAGTTGAAGATCATTTTGAGACGCAAGGTGAAACCGAAGATTTTGCTAAGTTTTCTAACCATATCATTGTGATGCATTCTGACGGTACCTTTGCTACTTATGGGCATTTACAGCAAAATAGCTCAAAAGTTAAAGCGGGCGATGTGGTTAATAGAGACGCCATTCTAGCCTTGAGTGGCAATACGGGATGGACAAAAGTTCCAACACTTCACGTTGAAGTTTACAGACCAAAACCATCTGAAAAACAGTATATTGAAACTGAATTTAAAGTGGGATTTGGTCAATCGACCATCTTTTTAAAAGAAAACCAAATTTATAAAAGGGACTATCGATGAAACTTTTTTTGGTTTTTTTTATAACGAGTGTGTCCTTGGTGGCGCAATCAATTCCTAATGTAAAAGTCTTTTATGAAGCTAACGAAAATGGCTTTACCTTGTTTGCTGATAACAATGAGCTTTGCCCGGTGAGCTTGGTTTTAAGTTTTAAATTAGAAAATTTAAAAGCCACTACCAATAGGCAAACAATATTTGTTATTCCGCCCCTTCAAAAAAAATACCCTTTTACCCTGTTAAAAACCATTGGACTGGGCAAATACGGTTTTAGCTATAAATTTCAATCAGTTTTGGGAAATGTTTTAATTGACACTTACGACTTAAATTATACCTATGATTTGCCTTTCGAAAAAGGACAAAGTTTTTCGGTAGGTCAGGGTTATAATGGCATATTGACCCATCAAGGTTTAAATGCCATTGATTTTATTATGCCCGAAGGAACACCCGTGCTTGCGGTAAAAGGTGGGTTGGTAATTAAAACCGATGACACCCAAACAAAGCACGGTTACGGGGCTGAATTTGCAAAGTTTAACAATTACATCTTAGTGCTACATCAAGATGGCACTATGGCAAGTTACTTGCATTTAAAAACTTCAAGTGCTTTAATAAAACCCGGTGATAGCGTAATGGCAGGTCAAAAAATTGCGTTAAGTGGCAACACCGGTTGGAGTTCCGGGCCACATTTACATTTAGAAATTTATTTGCCAAAAGTCCTCAAAAAGCAAACCCTTCAAACTAAATTTAAAATAGACGATGGCAATACCGCCGTTTATCTGCTTGAAAATAAAAGCTATAAAAGGGATTATTAAAATAAACATAAAAAAATCCACTAAAGCCAAAGCTCAGTGGATTTTTTTAATGATAGAAAAATGCCAATTTATTTTAACACCTTAACTTCATTAAAAGGAGATAATTTTAAAGCCTCCATCTTTGTGCGATAAGCAGCCCAATCGGTTTTAAAGAAATCATTTATTTTAGCAATGACAGCATCTACTTTAGCGTTGGCATTTGCCAATAAAATTTGCTCAGTTTTGCCTGGTTCTGTTTGTAAAGAGCTTATATATTCATCGGCTAAATACAAATAAGATAGGTTACTAGGGTCTTTTGTTGCGGTAATACCTTGTCGTTTATCTTCTTTTCCGAACATAGCATCTAAAAGTCCGTCTAAGGTTTTAGAAATACTATCGTTTTGTTTGATAAGCGCTTCGTATTGCTTTTCTTTCTTTTCTTTTAATGTATTTTGATAAGTGTCAACAATCTTTTTTGAATCAATAACCTGTTTTATAGCATTATAAGCCAATTCCATTTTAGATTCCACTTGTTTTTGAAGGGCGCGTTTTGATTTTAAAATGGCAAGTGGCATTGTTTTTCTCAAATCGTATTTTACGGTAATCTTAGTAGAATCTTTAGCTTCACCAAATTGCATCACTATTTTATAATCACCGGGTAAAACGCTCACACCACCTGGTTCATTTTCCGATTTTCTTATGGTTCTTGAAGGGTTATTTACGCCTTTTTCATCTAAGCGCCAATACATGCGATGAACGCCACTATCTTCGGGTGTTTTTTCTTTTAAAGTTCTGATTAATATATTATTGCTATCATAAATTTTGACAATAATATTTTTATAGTTAACTTTAGATTTATCAGCGTCATCCGATTTATCGTCTTTAGCGGATTGATCTTTTTCTTCCGTTTTTGGTTTGTTGATGCTGTAAGTTAGCATGGCTCCAAATTTTTTATTTTCACCATTAAAGATGGCATTCGCGCCAAATCGTGTGCCACTTGGTTGTTGTATTTCAGGAAGATAGGCGGTAGGTGCGGGAAAAACGGCAATGGTTTGGTCGAGCAATTTTAAACCTTTTCGTGCCAATTCGCGAAGGGGTTTAATATCATCTAAAACCCACATGGCGCGTCCAAATGTGGCGATGGCTAAATCGTCTTCTCTGGGTTGAATAGCCAAATCCATAGTTGGAACAGTTGGAAAATGATTCGTCCATTTTGTCCAATTTTTACCCTCGTCAATACTCACATATAAGCCCGCTTCGGTACCTAAAAACAGCAATTGTTTTTCCTGAGGATCTTGTATCAGCGAAAGCGAAAATCCGAAGGTTTCGGGGTTATCGGTTAACAAGCTTTCCCACGTTTTTCCATAATTGCGGGTTCTAAAAAGGTAGGGTTTGAAATCAAAATTGCGGTAATTATTAGCAACCACATAAGCTTCGGCTGGTTCTAAAGCCGATACTTTGATTTGTGTTATCCAGCTATTTTTTGGCAATCCTTTCAAATTTTCGGTCAGGTTTGTCCAACTGGTACCGCCATTTTTTGTGAGTTGCACGTTGCCATCATCAGAGCCTATCCAAATCACACCTTTTTCTAAAAGGCTTGGCGTAATGGCGATAATAGTACCGTAATTTTCAGCGCCGGTGGCATCCATAGTTAAACCTCCACTTTCATATTGCTTTTGTTTTTCGGGATTATTAGTGGTTAAATCGGGTGAAATAAGCTCCCATTCAAAGCCTTGATTGGTTGATTTATGTACAAACTGACTTCCAAAATAAATGGTATTGCTGTCAAAAGGATCCATCGCAATGGCTGAATTCCAATTAAAACGCAAATTAATATCGGGATTTGGATGCGTTGGCCTAATAATTCGGGTGTCGCCTGTTAAACGGTCATAGCGACCAACATAACCTTCTTGCGACATGCCGTAGCCAAAACGCGAATCTTTAGGGTCAGGAACCACATCAAAACCATCGCCAAACATCAATTCTTGCCAGTAGGAATTTCGGATGCCTTGTGCTTTTAAAACGTATCCGGGTCCAATCCAAGAGCCATTGTCTTGCATGCCGCCATAAACGTGATAAGGAAAATCATTATCCACATTGATATGATAAAATTGACCGACAGGAATATTTTCGGCAAAGCGCCATGTTTTACCACGGTCGCGCGTAATGTTTAGGCCGCCATCGTTGCCGTCAATCATTAAATTTGGGTTTTCGGGATTGATATACCAAGCGTGATGATCGGGATGCACACCAACACTTGTGCCATAAGCCGGCATCAATTGACTAAAACTTTTGCCGCCATCTTCACTCACATTAACATAGGTAAAAATGGTGTAAACACGGTTTTCATTTTTTGAATCAACGGCAAGTGTTGAGTAATAAAAAGGACGGTTTCCGATGCCATCAGCACCACGACCGCTCGATTTATCATTGACCATTGTCCATTTAAATCCGCCATCTTCTGAGCGGTATAAGGCATTTTTTTCGGCTTCAACCAATGCGTAAACAATAGCAGGATTGCTTGGTGCAATGGCAACACCAATACGACCTAAATCGCCTTTTGGCAGGCCATCCTTATCGGATAATTTTTTCCAATTTTCGCCACCATCGTATGTAATATAAAGTCCGGAACCTGCGCCACCCGATTTAAAGAAATAAGGCTGGCGTTGATGTTCCCACATGGCAGCAATTAATTTGTTGGGATTATTTGGATCGATTACCAAATCGGCTGCACCGGTTTTAGTATTTACAAAAAGGATTTTTTGCCAAGATTTTCCACCATCGGTAGTTTTAAAAATGCCGCGTTCGAGATGCGCTCCCCAGGGCGAGCCAATAGCGGCGACATAAACGGTATTTGGATTTTGTGGATCGACAATAATTTTATGGATATTGCGGGTTTTTTCAAGTCCCATAAGTTTCCATGTTTTGCCGGCATCTAAACTTTTATAAATGCCATAGCCACCGTTTAAGCTATTGCGTGGATTTCCTTCGCCAGTGCCCACCCAAACCACATCGGGATTGCTTTGCTGAATGGCTATTGCGCCAATTGACGACACCGCTTCTTTTTCAAAAATGGGTTGCCAATCAATACCACCACTTTCCGATTTCCAAACGCCACCCGAGGCAGCACCTGCATAAATAATGTCGGGATTTGAATTTACTGCATCAATGGCGGTAATGCGACCGCTCATTCCGGCGGGACCAATCGCCCGAGGTTCAATGCCTTTAAGCTTAGTCATATCAAGCTGTTGGGAAAATATTACTGAAGACATCAGCAATAAAAGAAGCACAATTTTTTTCATATTGAGGTTAGTTTAATTAGAATTTTAAAGGTAAAGCGTTTGCACAAATAGATATGTTAAAATTTTCTTAAGGTCTAAAATATTTAAGAGTGCTTTTAAACGAACCATTTAAATTTGGTAACTTGCAGCTTCGTTTTTTAGCTATGATGCACCTAAATATCAAAAAATTAAAACAAGAAATCGTCAGTGGTTTCTTATTTGCACTAATATTTATAAGTTGCTCCTTTACGGGATATTCGCAAGTTCCAATTCCCGAAAAACCAAAAATGCAAACCAGTATTTATGATGGTGCAGGCATTTTAAACGAATTGGAATTTAAGAGCATCGAACAAAAACTGATTAATTATGCCGATTCAACTTCTACACAAATTGTATTAGCCACTATCAATACTACTAATGATGATGACATCAATTTATACGCAACCGAATGGGCGCAAAAATGGGGCATTGGTCAAAAAGGGAAAGATAACGGTGTTTTTATTTTAGTGGCGTTTAAAGATCGTAAAATAAGTATCCGCTCCGGTTATGGTACCGAAGCCTTGCTAACCGATTTTTTATCAAAGCAAATTATAGATAAAATAATCACACCCGAGTTTAAAGCAGGGAATTATTATAAGGGTTTAGATTTAGGAACCACAGCGGTAATTCAAGTTTTAAACGGCGAATTTAAAGAAACACGAGACTTTAAAACGGATGGTCAAAAGGAAACAAAAGGCTTTCCAATTATTCCGGTCATTGTTTTTGTGATTGTGCTTATTGCCTTATCTAGAAAAAATAAAGGCAACAACAACGGTACACGTCATAGAGGCCCTACATTAATGGATGCCATTATATTGAGCAGTTTAGGAAGTTCGGGCAGAGGTAGTTTTGGAGGTTCTTCGGGCGGTAGCTTCGGCGGTGGCGGTGGATTTGGTGGCGGCTTTGGTGGCGGCAGCTTTGGCGGTGGCGGCGCGAGTGGTGGTTGGTAATATTAAATTACGTTAACGCTATATATAAAATAATAATATTAAACCTATCAGTTTTTTTCAAATATAGCCTATTGGGTTTTCGCTTAAAACCTATGAGGTTTTAAAAATCTTTTAAAATGAACACCGCTAATAAAACCACTTCAACCATAAACCCTTGCCCCGATTGTCCGAGTGGTAGTGAAGGTGGTGTAGGGGTGAGTTTGAGCGAAAAACAGCTTAAATTTGACCTAAAGTTATTCTAAAATAGAAGCGTGCTATTTTGTTTTTGTAATTTATTTTTGTCTAAAATAAATGGTAATCGGCACCCCATTAAAGTCGAAAAGCTCACGTATTTTATTCTCAACATAGCGTTTATAGGGCTCTTTTACATACTGAGGTAAGTTTGCAAAAAAGGCAAACTGAGGTGTTGGTGTTGGCAATTGTGTGCAGAATTTTATTTTGACGTATTTACCTTTTAAGGCAGGAGGTGGATTTTGTCTAACAATATCGAGCAGTGCTTCATTGAGTTTGCTGGTAGGGATGCGTTTTTTGCGATTTTCGTATACGGCAACAGCGGTTTCAATGGCTTTAAAAATACGTTGTTTGGTTAAAGCAGAGATAAAGATAATGGGAATATCGTTAAAAGGCGCCATACTTTCTCGCATTTTATCTTCAAATGCCTTGGTAGTTTTATGGTCTTTTTCTATTAAATCCCATTTGTTAACTAAAACAACAATGCCTTTTCTGTTTTTTTCGGCTAGCCAAAAAATATTTTGATCTTGTCCTTCAAAGCCACGAGTCGCGTCAATAATGATAATGGCAACATCACAATCTTCAATAGCGCGCACAGCACGCATAACTGAATAGAATTCAAGGTCTTCCGAAACTTTAGATTTTTTACGTATGCCGGCGGTATCAACTAAGTTAAATTCAAATCCAAAACGATTGTAGGTGGTGTCAATGGCATCGCGGGTGGTACCAGCAATATTGGTAACGATATAGCGGTCTTCGCCAATTAGGGCATTTATAAAGGAAGATTTTCCGGCATTTGGTCGGCCAACAACCGCAAATCGAGGCAAGGCATCTGCTTCGTTTTCGTCAGATTCTACAATTTCAGGTAAGTGTTTAACGAGTTCATCTAAAAGTTCGCCGGTTCCCCCGCCATTTATTGATGAAAGGGTAAAATATTCGCCCAAGCCAAGACTGTAAAATTCGGTTGCATCGGCATCGCGCATGGCGTTATCAACTTTGTTAACGGCTAATAAAATGGGTTTATTTACAGCCCTTAAAATGTGAGCAACTTCGGTATCCATACTGGTAACACCACTTTCAACATCTACAACAAAAATAATGATGTCGGCTTCGTCAATGGCTAATTGTACTTGTTTGCGGATTTCGTCTTCAAAAATATCGTCGGAGCCAATGCTATAACCACCTGTGTCGATGACCGAGAATTGTTTTCCATTCCATTCCGACTTTCCGTAATGACGGTCTCGAGTAACGCCACTAACGGCATCGACTATGGCGTGGCGCTCCTTTATCAATCGGTTGAATAAGGTTGATTTTCCTACATTTGGTCTTCCTACAATGGCTACAATATTCTTCATATAAAAAATGTGGGTGCAAAGATATACTTTTGAAAGGAGAATTTAAATTTAATTTGTATTTGAAAATGAATAGTTTAAGTAGTTCTAAATTTAAAATTCAAATAAACCTGATACAGACTCCTATAAAAGGATGAAAAATAGTAAAACAAAGTTTCAATAATTTAGATGAGATAAATAATTAAAATGTATATTTGCACCCTTAAAAATAATAACTAAAATATTAATTTATGAATCATTACGAAACTGTTTTCATTTTGAATCCCGTTTTATCTGAAACTCAGATAAAGGAAACAGTAAAAAAGTTTGAAGATTACTTGGTTTCTAAAGGTGCCGAAATGATTTGGAAAGAAGATTGGGGCTTAAAAAAATTAGCTTATCCAATCCAAAAGAAAAAAACCGGATTTTATCATTTGTTTGATTTTAAAGTTGCCGGCGAAATGATAGCTCCTTTTGAGTTAGAATTTAGAAGAGATGATAGCATTATGCGTTATTTAACCGTTAGCATGGATAAACACGCAGTAGCTTGGTCTGAAAAAAGAAGAGAACGTAACAAAACATCTAAAATTTAAGCTATGGCAAGTTTAGAACAACAAGCAAAAGGTGGAAGTAAAGCGGATGTTAGATACCTTACGCCCCTTGACATTGAAACAAAACAAAAAGTTAAATATTGCCGTTTTACCAAAAACGGAATTAAATATATTGACTATAAAGATGCCGATTTCTTGATGTATTTGGTAAACGAACAAGGTAAAATTTTACCACGTCGTTTAACAGGTACCACTTTGAAATTTCAACGCAAAGTAGCACAAGCTATAAAAAGAGCACGTCATTTGGCTTTAATGCCTTATGTAGGTGATATGTTAAAATAATCATTTAAATCTAAAATTATGGAACTCATATTAAAGAAAGACGTAGAAAATTTAGGTTTTATTGATGACCTAGTTAAAGTTAAAAATGGTTACGGTCGTAATTATTTAATCCCTAAAGGCTATGGTGTTTTGGCTACCGTTTCTGCAAAAAAAGTATTGGCCGAAACAATAAAACAACGCACTTTTAAAGAAGCTAAATTAATTGCCGATGCTCAGGTAATTGCCGATTCATTAAAAGCGCTTGAACTAAAAATTAGTGCTAAATCGGGCACAGGTGATAAACTTTTTGGTTCAGTTAACAATACAAACCTTGCCGAAGCTATTGAAGCACAAGGTCAAAGCATTGATAAAAAATATATTACAGTTATTGGTGGCACTATTAAACGCTTAGGTAAATACCAAGCTAAAATAAGATTGCACAGATCAGTTGTAATTGATTTAACTTTTGAAGTTGTTAATGAAGTAGTTGCTGAAGCAAAAAATGAAGTTGCTGACAATGCTTAATTAAATAGCCTTATAAATTAAAAAACCACGCCCTTTGGCGTGGTTTTTTTTTGAATATTTTTGTAAGTACAGCAACAAAAAAAACTTTGCAATTAATAATTTGCTTATTTTTAAAGCTCATTTTAGAATTATATGAAATTACGATTGATTTTTATAATTTGTTTTGAGCTTTTAGGCATAAGGGCCAAGGCACAACAAAATACGTTTATTGACAGTTTGTTGCAACAAGACACCCTTTTAAATCAAGATGTTTTAGCTCATCCCGAAACGTATAAATTGCAAATTATTTATACACAAATCAATAGAGATTCACTAAACATACCACATTTTAAAACCTATAATTACCGCAATAATCCCAAGGATTATTTTTATCCGGCAAGCACCGTAAAATTACCTGCCGTGGTTTTGGCGCTTCAAAAACTAAACCGCCTACATAAAAAAGGTGTTACAAAAAATACGGCACTGAGCATAGACAGCTCTTATGTTGGTCAAGAAAATTTTTTGGTTGATACAACGGCTTTTAATCAAATTCCCACAATAGCACATTTTATAAAACAGATTTTATTGGTTAGTGACAATGAGGCTTTTAACCGACTTTTTGAGTTTATTGGACAAAAAAATATTAATAAAGAATTGTGGCGTAGAGGTTTAACAGATGTCGCTATTTTAAGACGTCTTTCATTTAATTACAACACTTTGGCGAATAGGCATACCAATGCTTTTAATTTTTATGATGGCAATGAACGCTTGATGGTTCATCAAAAAGCTGAATTTAATAAAAGCCAATTCCAATTTAAAGCCGATAGCATCTTTCAAGGAAGTGGCTATTATAAAGATGGTGTCTTAATAAAGCAGAAGATGGATTTTTCTCATTCAAATTACTTTGCACTTTCAACGCAACATGAGTTTTTAAAGCGCTTGCTATTTCCAGAATCTTATCCCAAAAAACAACGGTTTGATTTAAACCAAGACGATTACAATTTTATTTACAAATACATGTCAATGCTTCCTAGAGAAAGCGACATAGCACTCTATAAAAACGACACCACTTATTTTGACGGCTATGGAAAGTTTTTCCTTTTTGGAGTTAATAAACAACACATTCCAAAGCAAATTAGAATTTTTAACAAAGTAGGAGAGGCCTATGGTTACTTAATTGACAATGCCTATATTGTAGATTTTGATATGAATATTGAATTTTTGTTAAGTGCGGTAATCTATGTAAATAGCGATCAAATATTTAATGACAACGCTTATGATTACGAGGCAATTGGCTTCCCTTTTTTGGCTCAATTAGGCAAGGTTTTTTATGATTTTGAGCGCAAGCGCCCTAAAAAAATCAACCCAAATTTAATGCGATTTAAGTTTGATTATAATTTTAAAAAATAGTTAATAAACAGTTAATAATAAAAGTCATTTAGCGCCCAATAGTACAAATGAATTTGGTTATATTTGTTCAAATTTAACTCAAAAATTATAATATGAAAAAACTTTATCTCTTTGCATTTCTGGCACTAGCTGGCTGTTTTGCAAGTTTTTCTCAGGTAACAACCTCAAATATTAGGGGTTTAATACAAGACGATCAAAACCAGCCTTTATTAGGGGCTAATGTCGTGGCAATTCATACGCCCACAGGCACAAAGTATGGAGGCACCTCAAATTTTGACGGCTGGTACAATTTAATGAACATGAGAGTCGGTGGCCCTTATGAAGTTACAATTAGTTATATAGGTTTTAAAGAACAAAAATTCGACGAAATTTATTTATCATTGGGTAAAACCTTTTCTTTAGATGTAAAATTAATTCCTGACAGCCAACAATTAAATGAAGTTGTTCTTAAAGCTGTTGTTGGAGCTGGCAATGTTTTTGGAAATGACAGAACAGGAGCAGCTACCAATGTTGGCAGAAAAGAATTGACAACACTCCCCACCATTTCACGTTCTCAAGCTGATTTTACAAGGCTTGAACCATCATCTAGTAATGGATCTTTTGGTGGTAGAAACGACCAATTTAATAATTTTTCACTAGATGGTTTAATTTTTAACAACCCTTTTGGTTTAGATTCACCAACGCCAGGAGGTCAAACAGGTGCTCAACCCGTATCTATTGATGCTATTGACCAAATTCAAGTATCAATTGCACCTTATGATGTAACACAAGCTGGTTTTACGGGTGCTTCAGTAAATGCCGTAACTAAAAGTGGCACAAATGAATTCCACGGAACAGTTTATGGATTTTATAGAGACGAAAAATTTACTGGTAAAAAAATTAACGGACAAAATATTTTTAGAGGAGACCTATTACAACAACAATATGGTTTAAGTATTGGTGGCCCTATTTTAAAAGATAAACTGTTCTTTTTTGCTAATTTTGAATCGGATGAAAGAGACGATTTAGGTTCTCCTTTTGCCCCAAAAGGCTCAGGTTCTGCTAATGAATCGCGCGTTAAAGAAAGTGATTTAATAGCAGTTCAGTCTGCTCTAAGAGGTTTAGGTTACGACCCGGGAAATTATAAAAACTATAATTTAGGGACTGGTTCAGTAAAAAGCATCTTCAAATTAGATTGGAATATAAACGACAATCACAAATTGGCATTTATCTATAATTATTTAGATGCTTATAGAGAATTACCAGCTCATCCAACCGCATTAGGATTTAGAGGTCCAAGCCTTAACACCTTGCAATTTGAAAATGCAGGCTATCAAATCAATAACGAGTTGAGTTCCTTTTTGGTTGAATTAAATTCAAATTTAGGAAAAAATATTTCCAATAAATTTCAAGCTGGTTATACCAAATTTACAGATTTTAGAAACCCTAAATCTGTACCGGCTCCAAGTATAACCATACAAGAAGGAGGTTCTAATTATATTATTGCAGGTCACGAACCATTTTCAATTAATAATAAACTTGGGCAAAAGGTTTATCAAGTAACCGACAATATGAATATTACAAACGGTAATCACACCTTTACTATTGGTACGACATTTGAAAGATTTGAGTTTGCAAACTCATTTAATTTAGGTTCTTTTGGTGCACGTGGCGTATTTTTTCCTACCTCACCTTCGGTAGCTTCGTTTTTAGCCGATGCAGCACTTCCAATTTCTGACCCAAATTCAATTGCCGCATTGTTAAAAGCAGCCACTGATGCTAATGCAGCTTTTACGTCAGCAGGTGATGGCAATATTGGCGGATTTAATTTATACAAAGCTAATTATGGTCAATTGGCTTTTTATGCGCAAGATGAATGGAATGTTAATGAAGATTTTAAATTAACTTATGGCATTCGTTTTGACAAACCTCTTTATTTTAATAGTGCAAAATTAGCAGCCGATTATATTAAAACACAACCTGCCGTAATTCCGGGTATTGAATATTTCAATCCTATAACAGGAGCTCCAAGAACCTTTGATTCTACACAACAACCAACAAATGCCTTTTTAGTTTCACCAAGGGTTGGTTTTAATTGGGATGTAAAAGGTGATGAATCACTTCAGTTGAGAGGTGGTTCAGGTATGTTTTCAGGTAGATTGCCCTTTGTTTGGCTAGGAAACCAAACATCTGCACCAAATTTCTTCTTCTTTCAAGCCGTTGACCCTAATTTTAAATGGCCTCAAGTGTGGAGAACAAACTTAGGATTAGATTATAGATTTGAAAATGATGTTGTGGCATCAGTCGATTTGAGTTATACTAAAGATATTAAAGGCGCACATGTTCAAAACTTTGGATTAAAACCCCCTACAGGAACCTTGGCGGGTGTTGATAATCGCGCAATTTATGCCGATGCTGACCGAGTTAAAGTTTTTGGTGGTAATGCCGATGCTTTTGTGTTTGTAAATTCTAATAAGGGTAGGACTTATAATGCGACTTTTAAACTACAAAAACAATTTGAAAACAACCTGTTTTTAAGTTTAGCCTATAACTATTTAGATGCTAGAGATGTCAATTCAATTCAAGCCGAAATAACAAGTGATGCCTTTGCTGCAAATGCTGCCCGCGGTAATGTGAATGCACCTGTATTAACAAATTCAGAATATGGCGATAAACACAGATTTATTGGGGTTGTTAGCAAAAAATGGAATTATCACAATGATAAAATGAGTTCTTCTGTTGCTGCTTTCTTTGAATATGCTCAAGGTGCTCGATTCTCTTATATTTATGGAGGTGATATTAACAATGATGGCTCTGGTATCAATGACTTGATTTATATACCAACAGCAAGTGAAATTAGTTCTATGAATTTTTCAGGTGCCGGTCAAGCTGCAGCTTTAGAAGCATTTATCAAACAAGATGATTATTTGAGCAATAGACGTGGTAAATATGCCGATCGCTTTGGTGCACTTTCTCCTTGGAGAGGTAAATGGGATGTTAAGTTTGTTCAAGAACTTAAGGTTTACAGCCATAATGCAATCCAGTTTAGTGCCGACATTCTCAATATTGGCAATTTGATAAATTCTCATTGGGGGGTTGTTCAACAACCAAATAATATTCAAGCAATTGGTGTAACGGTTGATCCTTTAACCAGTATTCCAACTTATACATTTGATCCCAATTTAAAAGATTCATTTGGTTTTGATTCTAGTTTGAATTCAAGATGGCAAATGCAAATTGGACTAAGATATATTTTCTAAAGCGATAAATATTTTAATAAAAATCCGCCAAGGCACACTTGTTTTGGCGGATTTTTTTATTTTTGATAGATGAAATACTGCCTTTTATCTAAAGAACAATTTGAATCCTTAAACATTGATTTTGCTAAGTTTTTAGCATCTCAACAGCTAGATGCAAATGAGTGGAATGCAATCAAAAAAACCAAACCACAAATAGCGCAAAAAGAACTCGAATTGTTTAGCGATTTGGTTTGGGAAGAAGTGCTCACCAAAACAAAATTTATTGAACATATTTCGCCAAAAGAACTCAATTTATTTAACTGCAGTGTGATAGCAATGCATCGGCTCGTAGTAAAAATAGATAAACCTGATTTTGATTTTAATGAGGTTTCCGATTTTAATTGGTTTTTAAAAAACTTGAATCACCAAAGCTTAAGCTATTTTCAAGCACAAAAAAAATATATTGATTCGCGTACTATTGAATTATTTCAACTCATACAAAAAGGGGGCGAAATTACCGACGGCGCTTTATATCAAACGATTTTAAATCAGTTAAAATCATGAGTGAGCAAGAAGCCCTTTTAACTTACCTGCAAACGTTTTTAACTAGCCATCGCCAAGACTTATTTAAAACCATTTTGCAAGATAGAACCCGCCATTTTACGGTGGTTTTTGAAAATATTTTTATGAAACACAATGCCAGTGCGGTGTTGCGTTCTTGCGATGTTTTTGGTATTCAAGATGTTTATGCCATCGAAAATACATATATTTTTAAAGCTTCAAAACAAGTTACAAAAGGCGCTAATAAATGGCTAAACATTGTTAAATATCACCATCATAAAAACAACACCTTAGCGTGTATAAACGATTTAAAAACTAAGGGTTATCAAATTGTAGCAACTTCTCCTCACAACAATCCCTGCACATTGCAAGATTTTGATGTTACCAAAAAGTCGGCATTCTTTTTTGGTGTTGAAAAGGAAGGCTTATCAAATGAGGTTTTGAAACATGCCGATGTTACACTCAAAATTCCGATGTACGGATTTAGTGAGAGTCTCAATATTTCGGTTGCGGCAGCCATTATTTTACAACATTGCACACAAAAAATTAGAGATTTGAATGTAGATTGGCAACTAACACAAAGTGAAAAAGCCGTTTTGGAGTTAGAATGGACCAAAAAATCTATTAAAAATGTGGATGAAATTATCAACTATTTTTTAAACTGAAATAACAAAACACAAGTATTCAAAAATTAAGTTTTACACAATTCTTGTTTTTTTATACTGTTAATTGTGCACTAGGCGTGAATGCTAGTCTTGGCAATTTTTTACCTAATGTGACTTTTTTGAAATAGTTGCATATTTAAAAAAATAGTTTATTTTAGCCACGCTCTTGTATGCTTTAAACCTTGATATTTAGCACAAAGCGATTAAAAAACACACTTTATAAAAATGGAAAATACCGAAAATAACTACGATGAAAAGATAAAAGCAATCAAACAATTGCTCGAAATGTTTAAGTTTGAGCGCATGATTTATCTCGGCATAACAATATTGTCATTAATTGTTTTGGTTGGTTGTGCAGTTTATTTGTTAATTGCGGGCACAAATCAAATACCCGCTGTAATTGGAATGTTTACCTCAAGTGGTGGTGTGGCTTATACTTGCGGAAGGCTACTAAAAATGTGGGGTGACGCCATGCAATTATTGGGAACTATTAAAGAAGAAAACTAATGGAAAATAAAAATCAAAACTTCAAAAAACATTCAAAAACAGGAACAATTATTTCTGCCATAGGAATTATAATGGTATTAATCTCGGTAATTGTGTTCATTATTGTTGGTCAAAATAAAGAAAATGAAATTACAAATACTAAGAACGAACTGATTAGTAAAGATTCACTTACAACCAAACTTAACGACACACTACAAATTGTCAAACAATTAATACAAACTGATAAAATACAATGTGTTGCCTATCTACGAAAGGGTGATAAAATGCCAAACGGATTGGCTAAATACGACATAACTTTTAGTCTAACTGATAGCTTGCTGGTTTCTAAATTAAAAAGTGTAGGCTATTATTTCAACAGTCCTTTATTTAAACCACAACTTAAAACCTCTATTGATTCACTCAATAGTTTTAAAAAATCTTATGTTGGTTATGGTTGTATTGATACGGTGCGCGTTTATTTAAACTATAAAAATTTAACTAAAACCGATACCTTATTTTTCCCTATGTGTGAAAAAATTAGAATTGAATTGCCTATTCAATAAAACAAGGGGAATAAAATGAACCAAATTTGTAGGTCGCTCTTACAGACTGAATTATAATAATTTAAATCCTTACCACCTTATTTATAAATCAAATAAATACTTCTAATCGAGTTAAATTTATCCAAGTCAACTTGCCAAGTTTTTTTAATTGCTTCTTGCGTTAAGCCCTGTTCTATTTGATATTGCAGCTTTTTTGTGCCGGCTAAATTGGTAAAATAATTGTTAAAAAAATGTGCTTTATCAGCGGTCGTTTGGTAGGCATTTATAAGCCAATTTAACTGAATATGGTTTAATGATTCGCTTAAACTTAAATCTAAGCCGTGGCACAATTTATCTTGGTGAACCGGGTTTTTAGATCCTGCATTGGGTTGGGGTATAAAGTTAAAAGGGTACTTATTTAAAGGCAAAAAAGGCGCTCCAAAAATTTGAAATTGAAGTTCTGTGCCGCGTCCGCAACTCACGTTGGTTCCTTCAAAAAAAGCCAAACTTGCATAAAGGTTAATTGCCTTGTCGTTAGGCAAATTGGGCGAGGGTTTTATAGGCAAATGGTAAGCTGATTGGTGTGTATAATTTTTAATTGGAATTACTTTTAAGTCGCATTTTAGTCGCTTAGCGAGCCAATTTTCGCCGTTAATCATCTGGGCATATTCGCCAATGGTCATTCCGTAAACCAATGGTACGGGATGCATTCCAACAAAACTTGTAAAAGGCATTTCTAAAACGGGTCCGTCAACATAATGTCCGTTTGGATTTGGGCGGTCTAAAACGAGGAGCTTAACATTGGCTTCGGCGCAAGCCTCCATAACATAATGGAGGGTAGAAATATAGGTGTAAAATCGCACGCCCACATCTTGAATGTCAAAAATCACCACATCTACTTGCTTTAACTGTTCGGGAGTAGGTTTTTTGTTGGCGCCATAAAGTGAAATTAAGGGTAGTTTAGTTTTGGCATCAATGGCGTTTAAAATAAGCTCTCCTGCATCGGCTTGACCGCGAAATCCGTGTTCTGGCGCAAAAACCTTTGTAATTTTTACATTTAAATTCAATAATGAATCGACCAAATGGGTATATTCAATACCATTTTTTTTAAAAATGACGCTGGTTTGATTGGCAACAATGGCAACGGTTTTATCCTTTAAAAGTGGTAAATACCAGTCGGTTTGGTTTGCGCCAACCAAAATGGGTTCATTATTTTTGGATATTTTTTGAAGACTTAGAGTCTCAATATTCTGAGAGACGCTTCCGCACGAAATCAATTCTAAAATCAGAATCGTAAGCAAAAAGAAATATGTATTTTTGAACATTAAACAAAAAATTAAATTGAACTTCGAATATTTTATAGCCAAGCGATTTATTTTTTCTAAGCAACGTAAAAGTAGTGTTTCGTCGCCAATAATAAAAATTGCCATCACCGCCATTGCGCTTGGTATGGTTGTTATGTTGGTTTCGGTGGCTACCGGCGTTGGATTAAAACATAAAATTAGAGAAAAAATTGCAGCTTTTCAGGGACATTTGCAAATTACAAACTACGATAATAACAACTCCGCAATCACCCTAAATCCCGTTTCTGTAAAACAGGATTTTTATCCCGTTTTTAAAACGCTAACCGGTGTTAAAAATGTGCATGTTTTCGCCACTAAGGCAGGAATTATTAGAACCGAAAAAGCCTTTGAAGGAGTTATTTTTAAAGGAATTTCAAGCGATTATGATTGGAGTTTTTTTAAGCAATACCTTGTTGGTGGTCGCTTATTAAAATTTGGAACAGAAGCGTCAAATAAAGTACTTATTTCATCAACCATTGCCAACCGAATGAATTTGAAAATAGGGGATAAATTTAATGTATATTTTATAAAAGACGACCCAAATAATGCGCCAAATCTAAGAGTTTTGCAAGTAGAAGGCATTTATAATACGGCTTTTAATGAGTTTGACGAAAATTATATATTGGGCGATATAAAACACCTCCAAAAAATAAATAAATGGAGTGCCGAAGCGGTGGGTGGATTTGAAATTTTACTCGACAATTTTGATGATTTAAAACAAAAGACTGACGCTATTTATGCCAATTCTGCACCCACATTAAATGTGCAAAATATTACCGATAAATATCCATCGCTATTTGAATGGCTGAGTTTATTTGATGTTAATATTAGGATTATTATCAGCATTATGATATTAATTTCGGGCATCAATATGATTACGGCGCTATTGGTTTTAATCTTAGAGAGCACACAACTTATCGGCGTTTTAAAGGCGCTTGGAAATCCAAATTGGAGCATCCGAAAAATATTTTTATACCAAGCCGCTTATCTCATTATAAAAGGACTTTTTTGGGGAAATTTAATTGGCCTTTCGCTTTTATATTTACAATATAAATACCGTTTTATCACCCTTAATCCCGAAACCTATTACGTCAATGCAGCGCCTGTTTATATTGATGGTTATCAAATACTATTTTTAAATTTAGGCACTTTGTTGCTTTGTTTATTAATGTTGATTATTCCTTCAATCATTATCACCAAAATTAGTCCTGTTAAAGCGATGAAATTTGATTAAATTTGCACTTTAAAAATCGATAAAAACACAATTATGAATTACGATATCATTATTTTAGGAAGTGGTCCCGGTGGTTATGTTACCGCCATTAGAGCCTCGCAACTCGGATTTAAAGTTGCCATTATTGAAAGAGAAAACCTCGGCGGTATTTGTTTAAATTGGGGTTGTATTCCTACCAAAGCACTTTTAAAAAGCGCTCAAGTTTATGAGTATTTAAAACACGTTGATGCTTATGGCTTAAAGGCTGAAGCAATAGATAAAGATTTTAGCGCCGTGATTAAACGCAGCCGCAATGTTGCTGATGGCATGAGTAAAGGCGTACAGTTTTTGATGAAAAAAAATAAAATTGACGTGATAAATGGTTCTGGAAAAATAAAACCAAATCAAAAAATTGACGTTACTGATGCCGAAGGTAAAGTAACCGAATATGCGGCTAAACACATTATTATCGCCACGGGAGCACGTTCTAAAGAATTGCCAAATTTACCTCAAGATGGTGAAAAAGTAATTGGTTACCGTCAAGCAATGACACTAGAAAAACAACCTAAAAAGTTGATTGTTGTTGGCTCAGGAGCTATTGGTGTTGAGTTTGCTTATTTTTATCACGCAATGGGAACAGAAGTTACAATAATTGAATTTTTGCCAAATATGGTTCCTGTTGAAGATGAAGAAATTTCTAAACAATTGGAGCGCTCATTTAAAAAAGCAGGAATTAAAGTGCTGTTAAATGCTTCTGTTGAGTCCGTTGACACCTCTAAAAAAGGCGTTATAGCGACTGTTAAAACGCAAAAAGGTATTGAAAAGATTGAAGCTGATGTCGTTTTGTCGGCAGTTGGCATCAAATCAAATATTGAAAATATAGGTTTAGAAGAAGTGGGTATTGCTACCGACCGCGATAAAATATTAGTAAACAGTTTTTATCAAACAAATATGCCGGGTTATTACGCTATTGGCGATGTGGTTCCAGGTCAAGCCTTGGCACATGTTGCTTCAGCCGAAGGGATTACCTGTGTTGAAGCCATCGCCGGATTGAATCCGCAACCAGTTGATTATGGTAATGTTCCAGGTTGTACTTATGCAACACCCGAAATTGCAAGTGTTGGTTTAACCGAAGCGCAAGCAAAAGCAAAAGGCTATGAATTAAAAATAGGCAAATTCCCATTTTCAGCTTCGGGAAAGGCACAGGCTTCAGGCACGCCCGAAGGCTTTGTAAAAGTAATTTTTGATGCAAAATATGGTGAATGGCTTGGTTGCCATATGATTGGTTCGGGCGTTACCGACATGATTGCCGAAGCCGTTGTGGCTCGCAAATTAGAAACCACAGGACACGAAATATTAAAATCAATTCACCCACACCCAACTATGAGCGAAGCCGTTATGGAAGCTGTTGCCGATGCTTATGGTGAAGTGATTCACTTATAAAATTAACACCTAACAGGTTTTTTTAAACCTGTTAGGTATATTTAACAATAGTTACTTACAAAATTTTTAAAACCCTTTAGGCGATTTTTTTAAAGATTTTGAAACTTACTTTTTTATTACGCTCAACGTGGCATATTGTCCCGTTTCAATATTCCATTTCTGAATTGAAATTAGCAGTCCTTTATCGTCAAAAACACTTAATTCGGCGGTATTGGGACCAGAAAACCCTGAGCTTAAAGCTTTGATATCAATTTTATTATAGCCATTTATCAAATCAACTTTAATGCTATAAGCCACATCGTCTAAGCGAATGTTTGAATTGATAATTTTTTCGTTCAAATAAATTTTAATTCGGTCGCCATCTACTAACTGAAAATCGCGAAATTCAATGGTAACAAACTTTGAATTGCTATAAAGTGTTCCAAGGCTAAAGTCGGTTTCATTTTTTTGATTGGTAGTTTCCTTTCCATTAAAAAACTTGCGTTCAATTACGTCATCATCAACTGTTTTATTATTTGTAATGCTAAAATTATTTTTTGGTTTTGGGTTAAAAAAATCATATAAATTTTTATCGTTCGGGATGAAGCGCGCCGTTTTATCTATTGGTGCAGCAATAGGAGGTAGTTTAGCAACTTTATCCGATAAGGAAAAACTGAATGATTTTAAATTCTTTTTATAGTCGGATAAAAACGTAGCCGACTTTGGTTTTGAAGTATTGTCAATGTTTTGAGCAGTAAGTGGCATCATCCAACACATTGAAATAAGTGGTAGCATCATCCAAACCAAAAAGCGCTTATTGTTCATTAAAATCTTTTTGGCAAAACTAAGGCTAAATCTTGTTAAAGGATTTATAATTTTTAAAATATAGACAAAATCAATATCTGTATAAAATTTGAATATTAATAACTGCTATTATTGCAGAATTGCGCATTACATTTGCACTTATAACTTAAAAATAAATAAAATGTCAGTACTCGTAGGTAGAAAAGCACCACAATTTTCGGCTAAAGCCGTAGTTAATGGAGGTGAATTTGTAGAAAATTTTTCATTAGATCAGTATTTAGGAAAAAAATACGTGGTTTTATTCTTTTATCCAAAAGATTTTACGTTTGTATGCCCAACCGAATTGCATGCATTTCAAGCGCGTTTGGCAAGTTTTTTAGAGCGCAATGTGGCTGTTGTAGCGGTTTCTACCGATACCGAGCAATCACATTGGGGCTGGCTTCAAGTACCTAAATCACAGGGCGGTATTAAAGGAATTACCTATCCAATTGTTGCCGATACCAATAAAACCATCTCAAAAAACTTTGATGTTTTAACGGGTGATTATTTTTATGATGAGGACGAACAATTTTGTGCCGATAATGAACTTATCGCTTACCGCGGATTGTTTTTAATTGATAAAGAAGGGGTGGTACGCCATCAATTGGTAAACGACTTGCCTCTTGGCCGAAATGTTGATGAAGCCTTGAGAATGGTTGACGCTTTACAATTTAATGAAGAACATGGCGAAGCTTGTCCAGCAAATTGGAATGCCGATAAAAAAGGTCTAAAAGCAACCCACGAAGGCGTTGCAGCTTACCTTTCTAAAAACTAAATACTAAAAAAATCATAATTTTTGTAATTAAAACCTCATAAGTTAAAGCTTATGGGGTTTTTGTTTTTTTGTTATTCATAAGAAACTTATATTTGTAAACATTCTAAAAAAAATTAAAAATGGCAACAATTACATTAAAAGGAAACACCATTAACACCGTTGGTAATTTACCAAAAGTTGGCTCATCAGCACCTGACTTCACTTTAACAGCAGGCAATTTATCAAAGGTATCTTTAGCCGATTATAAAGGCTTTAAACTGATATTAAATATTTTTCCAAGCATTGACACAGGCACTTGCGCGGCATCTGTTCGCCAATTTAATAAAGAAGCTTCTGCTCTAAACAATGTAAAAGTGTTGTGTATTTCGAGAGATTTACCATTTGCTCAAGGGCGTTTTTGTGGAGCCGAAGGCTTGACTAATGTGATAACCTTATCCGATTTTGCTACCGGTGAATTTGGTAAAAATTATGGTTTAGAAATTACCGATGGACCTTTAGCGCACCTTCATTCAAGAGCAGTTATTGTTTTAGACGAAAGTGGAAAGGTTACTTATACGCAACAAGTTCCCGAAATTGTTGATGAACCAAATTATCAAGCAGCTTTAAAAGCGATTTAATTAATGAAACCAAATGATGGTTTTATACTTGGTAGGTTAAAAAGTACAATGTATGCTTCAAAAGGGCTGTGGATTTTGATAACTACCGAACACAGCTTTATGTTTCATGGCAGTATTTCAATAGTACTTCTTGTTTTAGGTTTTTACAATAATCTCAGCAATGCCGAATGGGGTTTGCAAATTTTAGCGGTAGGATTAATCATGGTTTCCGAAGCACTTAATACCGCTATCGAAAAATTGGCCGACCACGTAGAACCCGCTAAACATCAAGTTATTGCTGAAATAAAAGATGTAGGTGCAGGCGCAGTTTTTATTGCTTTTTTTGTTGAAGTAGCCATAGCTGGGCTTATCTATATTCCAAGATTTTTCTAAAACTAAATATGTCTGATAAGATTCGTTAATTTTATAGTATTTTTGAAGCTAATAATATTTTGAATGGCAAAACAAATAAAATCGAATCCAGAAAGTTCTAAAACCTCAGGTGGTCAAGGCATTAAAGCCTTTTTTAAAAGCAGACAAACCCACGTAATTTTTGGATCATTTTTGATAATAGTCGCAATTTTTTTAGGCTTAGCTATTATTTCTTATTTTTCAAATTGGAAGTATGACCAAAGTACCTTAGATGAATTTGGAAATAAATCGGTTGAAGCACAAAACCTGTTAGGTAAAATTGGTGCCATTGTAGCACATTTTTTTGTTTATAAAGGTTTTGGTATTTCTAGTAGTTACCTACCCATTTTGTTATTTTTATTGGGCGCTTGTTTTTTATTGGAAGTTAAATTAAAAAAAATAGGCAAATTTTGGTTTTGGGGTTTACTTTCAATGGTTTGGTTTTCAATATTTTTTGGTTTTGCCTTGCCAAATATTGAAATTCTAGGTGGGGTAGTAGGATTTGAAATGTCAGCAATTTTAAAAACGTATTTAGGTGCGATGGGTTTGGTTTTGGCTTTGAGTTTTTGCGCGTTATTTTATCTAGTGATTCGTTTTAATTTAACACCCGAACTGATTCAAAACCTATTTAAATCAAAAAAAATAGAGTCAGTAGTATTAGCACAAGAACCCATTGTTTTTAAGGAAGAAATTCCCAATATTATTGATTTTAATAAAGTTGTAGAACCACAAATTACTGAAGAACTTGTAGATGATTTAGAGGATAGCATTTTTAATAAAATGGAGTATGATAAAGCCTTAACAAAAGATTTTGATGTAAAAATTGAAATTGAAAAGCCCTTAGAAGAAGATACCATTAGTGAAAACTTATCTGATAAAATTTTAAAAGATTTTGGTGAATTTGATCCTAAATTAGAATTGTCTAATTATAAATTTCCGAGTTTAGATTTGCTGCAAGAGTATAAAAATGAAAATATTACCATAAATCAAGAAGAACTAGAAGTCAATAAAAATAAAATTGTAGAAACCCTAAACAATTATAAAATTGGCATTGCCAGTATAAAAGCCACCATCGGACCAACTGTAACACTATACGAAATTGTTCCCGATGCAGGCGTAAGAATTTCTAAAATTAAAAACCTTGAAGACGACATTGCCCTTTCGTTAATGGCCTTGGGAATTCGCATCATTGCGCCAATACCCGGCAAAGGAACCATAGGCATTGAAGTGCCAAATATCAATCCAACAATTGTTTCGATGAAGTCGGTATTGTCTTCACAAAAATTCCAAAATGCCCAAATGGAGTTGCCAATTGCTTTTGGCAAGACAATTTCAAACGAAACCTATGTTTGTGACCTAGTTAAAATGCCGCATCTATTGATGGCTGGCGCTACCGGACAAGGAAAATCGGTTGGTCTCAATGCCGTTTTAACTTCTTTATTGTATAAAAAACATCCCGCGGAAGTTAAATTCGTTCTTGTTGATCCTAAAAAAGTAGAATTGACTTTATTCAATAAAATTGAACGTCATTATTTGGCAAAATTACCCGATTCTGAAGAGGCTATTATTACTGATACAACTAAGGTTATCAATACATTAAACTCTTTGTGCATTGAAATGGATATGCGTTATGATTTGCTTAAAGATGCTTCAGTTAGAAACATAAAAGAGTACAATCAAAAATTCAAAGACCGCAAATTGAATCCCGAAAATGGTCACCGATTTTTGCCTTATATCATTTTGGTTATTGATGAGTTTGCCGATTTAATAATGACTGCCGGCAAAGAAATTGAAACGCCTATTGCGCGTTTGGCACAGTTAGCAAGAGCCATTGGCATTCACTTAATTGTGGCTACGCAACGTCCATCAGTAAACGTCATTACGGGGATCATAAAGGCTAATTTTCCTGCGCGAATTGCCTTTAGAGTTACCTCAAAAATAGATTCTAGAACCATTTTAGATGCACAAGGAGCTGATCAACTAATTGGAAAAGGCGATATGCTCATTACCGTTGGCAGCGATTTAATTCGCTTGCAATGCGCCTTTGTCGATACGCCCGAAGTTGATAAAATTACGGAGTTCATTGGTTCACAACGCGCCTATCCCGAAGCTTATTTATTGCCAGAATATGTTGGTGAAGAAAGTGGTACAAATTTGGATATTGATATTAATGATAGAGACCCTTTATTTAGAGATGCTGCCTTAATGATTATCAATGCACAACAAGGCTCAGCATCTTTATTACAACGAAAATTGAAATTGGGTTATAACAGAGCCGGTCGTTTAATTGACCAATTAGAAGCCGCCGGAATTGTCGGCCATTTTGAAGGGAGCAAGGCTCGCCAAGTTTTAGTAATGGATGAACGCGCCCTAGATGAAATTTTAAGAAACGAAAAAAATTAATTATTATGAAATTCAAGCTATTTTTAATAAGTATAACCTGTGTTATAAATTTGAGTTATGCACAGCAAGCCAGCAAGGCTAAACAACTGTTAGATGATGTAAACGAATTAATTAACAGCTATAATAATATGCATATTACCTTTAAATATAACCTAGATAATAAGGCAGAAAATATTCACCAAACAACTAAAGGTACCATTATTATTATGGGTGAATTATATAATGTGAATTATTTGGGAGGTACCAGAGTTTATGACGGCTCAAAATATTATACCATTTTGCCCGAAGATGAAGAAATAAATATTTCAACCGATGAAGGTGAAGAAGAATCGCTTATAAAACCTTCCAAATTTTTTAGCTTTTATAAAACAGGTTTTAATTATGCTTGGGGAACCAATCCAAACGTAAAAGGGAGAAAAATTCAAAATATTGTTCTTACACCAAAAAATAGTAAATCGGAGATTGTTTCAATTGTTCTAGCAATTGATTTAAAAGACAAAGAAATTTACAGCATGATTGAAAATGGAAAAAATGGAACCATTACAACATTGTCAATCAATAAATTTAGAAAAAACATTCCAAAAATAACAAAAGAAGATTTTAAAGTTAACTTGGCAACTTATAAAAAACAAGGTTACACCATAAATGAGGCACAATAGAAAATTTTGAAAATAATTGACAAATACATTATAACCAGTTTTCTTAAACCTTTTTTAACAACATTTCTAGTCATTTTGTTTGTATTGGTTATGCAAACGCTTTGGTTAAGATTCGATCAAATTGCTGGAAAAGGGATTGATATCATCATCATTTTTAAATTTTTGAGTTACTTATCTTTGATGATGGTACCTCAAGCGTTTCCAATTGCTATCCTACTTTCATCAATTATGGCGATTGGCAGATTAGCCGAATCTTATGAATTAGCCGCCCTAAAATCGGCGGGAATTTCCCTAAAACGAATCATTAGACCGCTTATTTTTGTTACGATAATCTTTAGTGGAATTAATTTTCTATTTCTCAATAATGTTTTTCCAAAAGCCGCTTTTAAATCAAAGAATCTATTGGTAAATATGCAAAAAAAGAAGCCCGCATTAAGCTTGATTGAAGGCCGATTTAATGCCGATATTCCTGGATATTTAATCCGCTTTGACGAAAAATATGGCAAAGAAAAAAACCTCCTCAAAAATGTGCTGATTTATGATTTAACCGATTTAGAGGGGAATGTTAAAAGTATCACCGCAAAAACTGGGAAAATTACTACCGAAGAAGGTAGTAAATACATGACCTTTGTTCTCAATAATGGTTTTTTTAATGAAGAAAGTGATAAAAAAATAAACTCAAATATTAAAAAACGGATGCCCTACATGCGTTCTTTTTTTGAAGAATATACGGTAAATATAGATATTTCAAAATTGGACGACGTTGATTTAGAAGAAGAACGCTATAAAAAAGACTTCGAAATGCTCGGTTTAAGTCAGCTTAGTTATTACATTGATTCTCTAAAAGTGCCCTATGATGAATTTATTACAAATAAATCGAATGACCTTTATTTGCGAACTAATGGCAAAAATTTACACCCTCAAACCATCAAACAAAATTATATTTCGGATACCATTTTAAATAATTTTAAAACCATTGACCAATATTCAATCATCATTAGCGCGCAAGAACTCGCCAAGCGAAATCAAGAAAATATCGACGCATTTGAGAGTCAGTTTCTTTATAAACAATATATTATAAATGTTTTTGATATTGAATACCACAAGCGAATTGCCTTTTCGGTTGCCTGTTTAGTTTTATTTTTTATCGGCGCACCCTTAGGAGCCATTATCCGTAAAGGCGGTTTTGGATTACCAATGATTATTGCAATTCTAATTTTTGTGGTCTATTATTTTATTTCAATTTTGGGCAGTAATATGGCAAGAGTCAGTAGCATTCCTGCTTATTTAGGCGCATGGTTGGCTACCATTATTATGTTGCCTTTTGGTATTTATTTAACCAGAAAAGCAACTGCCGAGATTGGACTCTTTAATATAGATGCCTTTTTACAACCGATTAATAACTTTTTTAACAGATTTAAAAAAATAAATAAATGATAGTTAACCCTCAAGATATTAAATTAAATACAGTTGCATCCGGAATTGACGATATTAAAAATGGAAAACTTGTAATTGTTGTTGATGATGCCAATAGAGAAAATGAAGGTGATTTAATAGCTGCAGCCCAAATGGCTACGCCACAAATGATAAATTTTATGGCAACGGTAGGTCGTGGATTGATTTGTGTACCGCTAACTGAATCGCGTTGTAAAGAATTAAACTTAGATTTAATGGTTGGTCATAGCACCGACCCACTGGGAACAGCCTTTACGGTTTCAGTTGATTATAGTGGCAAAGGTGTAACTACCGGTATTTCGGCTAATGACCGCGCCACAACTGTTAAATCATTAATTGATGATGACACAAAACCACATCAATTAACCAGACCAGGACATATTTTTCCGCTAAAAGCTCGAGAAGGTGGCGTGTTGCGCAGAACAGGTCACACCGAAGCGGCCATTGATTTAGCGCGCCTTGCCGGATTGAAACCCGCAGGTGTTATTGTAGAAATTATGAATGAAGATGGAACCATGGCGCGATTGCCTCAATTAGTTGAAGTCGCTAAAAAACACCACCTTAAAATTATTTCAATTGAAGATTTAGTGGCTTATCGTATGCAAAATGATTCCCTAATTGAACAAATTGAGGATTTTAATTTAAATACACGTTTTGGAGATTTTAGATTAAGAGCCTTTAAACAAACCACTAATAATCAAGTGCATTTAGCATTAACCAAAGGTGATTGGAAAATTGACGAACCCGTGTTAGTGCGTGTAAATTCAACCCTTGTCAACAATGATATCTTGGGAACGCTAACTAAAAATCCAGATGATAAATTGGCTAAAATGTTCGAAATAATCAATAAAGAAGGTAAAGGCGCAATGGTTTTTATAAATCAAGAAAACCAATCTTTTGATTTGATAAATAGGTTAGAACTGATTAAAAACCAAGGAGCTGTTCGTGCCGAGGCTTCTAAAATATTTATGGATGACAAAGATTTCGGAATTGGTGCACAAATTTTACACAATCTAAAAATTACCAAATTAATAGTTATATCAAACGGTAGACAAGATAGAAAACGTGTTGGCATGACGGGATATGGCTTAGAGATAATTGATTACGTTGTTTATTAAGCACTTTTGCGTATCTTCGTTTCTGTGAAATTACTCCGTCAAATACTAATCCCCATATCTTTTATATATGGTCAAATCATGCGTTTTAGAAATAAATGCTATGATAAGGGCATAAAAATTTCTACAACTTTTGCTTTGCCAAATATTGTCGTAGGTAATTTAAATGTAGGCGGAACTGGCAAAACGCCTCATGTCGAATATCTGATAAATTTATTAAAAGACCACTATAAAATTGCCGTTTTAAGTCGCGGTTATAAGCGTAAATCAAAGGGGTTTTTGTTGGCAAATAAGCATACAACAACCAATTTAATTGGCGATGAGCCCATGCAATACCACTTAAAATTTAAGTCGGTAATGGTTGCTGTAGATAGCGATCGGGTAAACGGATTTAATCAGTTGAAAAAATTAAAAAATAAGCCCGAAGTGGTTTTATTAGACGATGCCTTTCAACACCGTCAAATTAAAGCGCCAATTAATATTTTACTCACAGCTTACAATAATTTATATATTGATGATCAAATGCTTCCATCAGGAAACTTACGAGAATTGCCCAGCAATGCCAAACGCGCTTCGCATATTATTGTCACAAAATGCCCTAAACATTTGTCGCCTAATGAAATGAATAGCATTAGTAAACGGATTCATCCAAATGTAAATCAAAAATTATTTTTTACATCTATAAATTATCAAACACATATTTTCAATAATAAAGCGCAAATTGCGGTAAACATTTTACAACAATACAAAATAGTTTTGGTTACGGGAATTGAAAACCCTGAGCCTTTAAAACAATTTTTATTGATACAAAATATTGATTTCGTGCATCTAAAATATGCTGATCATCATAACTTTACAGAAAAAGATAAAACAAAAATTAATAATAAATTAAAAGAATTCAACACTTCAAAAGCACTCATTTTAACCACCGAAAAAGATTATGTAAGGTCTTTTTATGGTGCTGAAAAGGTATTTTATTTGCCGATAGAAGTTGTATTTTTAAAGAATTCAAAAGAATTTAATCAAGAGATTTTAGACTATGTGGGACAAAGTTCAAGAAACAGTTAAATTTTTAAAACAAAACGAGATATCCAATCCAGAATTTGGAATTGTTTTAGGAACCGGCTTAGGAAGCCTAGTAGATTATATTAAAATTGAAAAAAGTATCGCTTACGGCGAAATTCCAAATTTTCCAGTTTCAACTGTTGCGGGACATTCCGGTAAATTAATTTATGGGTTACTAGGCGGTAAAAAAGTGTTGGCAATGCAGGGACGTTTTCATTATTATGAAGGTTGGACGATGCAACAAGCGACTTTTGCTATTAGAGTGATGAAATTTTTGGGAATCAATAATTTGATTGTTTCGAATGCCAGCGGTGGTGTTAATCCCAATTTTAGCGTTGGTGATGTTATGCTTATTAAAGATCATATCAACTTAATGCCCGAGCATCCTCTTAGAGGTAAAAATGATGAGCGCTTCGGAACGCGATTTGTAGATATGCACGAGCCTTATGATTTAGCGTTTATAGCAAAATTTGAATCTATCGCAAAAGCAAAAAATAGCAACATTCAAAAAGGTGTTTATTTGGCTTTACAAGGGCCTACTTTTGAAACACCTGCCGAGTATAAAATGGTTAAAATTTTAGGAGCCGATGCCGTTGGAATGTCAACCGTACCTGAAGTTATTGTGGCTAGACATATGAAAATGAAATGCCTTGGAATTTCGGTAATAACCGATTTAGGAATTGAAGGAAAACCTGAATCAGTTTCGCACGAAGAAGTCCAAAAGGCGGCTAAATTAGCCGAAAAAAAGATAAGTGAATTGGTAACCGCCTTTATTAGTTCATTTTAATTTTTTGCTTGATAAATAGATACCAAAAAATATAAAAACAGAAGCTAATATTTGGGAAAGCAAAAATTTTTCACCATCTATAACGCCCCACATTACCGCAACTACGGGAATTAAATAGGTTACTGATGATGAAAATGCAGTTGTTGTGAGCTGAATTAATTTATTGTAAAGCGTTTTAGCTAAAGCAGTTCCGAAAACGGATAGCAACATAAGATAAAATAAAGAGCGGTTCATCTTTTCATCACCAATGTGATAATCTGTAAAAAAGCCACTAAAGTAAAGCACCAAAATCGCAGGTATAAACATCACAGCAAAATTACCTGTTGAAATGCTCAAAGGACTGACATTTTGCAGGTATTTTTTAATAATATTTAAGTTAAAAGCATAACCAATTGAGGCGATTACAGGGAGTAAAGCGAAGATGTATTGCTGATTGGTATTTATTTTCGCACTCGATAATATTAAAATCACCGTACCTAAAAACCCGATAAGTACACCAATTTTTTGAAAGTTATTAAAGTAAATTCCAAAAAATAAACCTCCTACAATCAATGTATTTAAAGGAGTTAAGGAATTTAAAATAGAGGCAATCGCACTATCAATATCGTGAATGGCAAAAGCAAATAAAAAAACCGGAAAAAACGTGCCAACAGCAGCGGTGATTACGATGGGTTTTAGGTTTTCTTTTTTAAGTTCTTTTAATTTTTTGAAACCCACACTAAATAAAGCCAAGCTTGCAAAAATAATTCTCAAGGAACCAACTTGCAGGGGAGAAAGCCCCACAAGTGATTTCTTCATTAAAATAAAAGAGCTTCCCCAAACTAAAGAAAGGATGATAATATAAAACCATCGTTTTGTCGATAAATTCATCTTAAAAAAAAACTACAAAATTCATTATTAATATTTTAGTAAAAGTCTTTAAAGTCATAAACCATAAAATTTATTTCCAATTGATGGTTTCAATTAGGTGACGCAGGTCGGTTTCGATATATTTTACTGCGGGAAGGATGGAGTCGTAATTAGGTTCACAATTAAAATATAAAGCGCCAGTTAAAAAATGGGAAATGCTATCGGTGGCGTGAAATTGCAATTGTGAAGCGGCATTGCCAGTAACCTGATAAATAGTAGCAAATATTTTTTTATCATTGTTTATAAAGGGTTGATTGCTAATTCCATCGGCTTTTATGGTATGGCTGTAAGTCAGTTTTTCGGCATCTTGCAACAATTGAATTAAATTGTTGTTTACTTGTTTAAAAGTAATGTCGATAGAGGCATTTAAAAGCGGATAATTTAAAGTTACCCAACACTTTTTGTCAATTTTAGCTTCCACCAAATTTGAGATTTCGAAACTAAACGGACAAGGTGGCGTTAATAGTTGATAGTTTGGCTGAGGGTAATTTAAACTAATTTGTGCCTTTGGTTTTGGTATGGTCTCATTTGTTTGGCAAGCGCTTAACAAAAAAAATAAAACTACTATGACACCAAGGTTTCTAAACATTTTTTGGTTTTTTAGTAACCTTAATTTGTTTTATGCGTTTATTATCAATGACTTCTATGGTAAATATTAAAGACTTAAATTTAATTTTATCATTCTTATTTGGAAAGTTTCCGTTGAGTTCAAGCAAAAATCCGGCTAAGGTTTCGGCTTCACCAATGGCATCTTCAAACTCCGATTCATCCATATTAATGATGTTACAAAATACTTTTAAAGTAGTTTTTCCTTCAAAAATAAAATTATAATCATCTATTTTTGAATAGCTTGTTTCATCTTGATCATATTCATCACTTATTTCACCAACAATTTGTTCAATAATATCTTCAAGGGATAAAATTCCCGAAGTGCCACCATATTCATCAACAACAACTGCTAAGTGAATTTTTTTACTTTGAAACTCTTTTAACAAATCATCGAGCTTTTTATTTTCGGGAACATAAAAAGATTCACGCAAAAGTTTTGTCCATTTAAAATCGGATTCATTTAAATAGGGCAGTAAATCTTTGGCATATAAAATTCCTTTTATGGTATCAATGGTATCGTCGTAAACGGGAATTCTTGAATAACCGTTTTCTACAACCTTTTTTAAAACTTCTTGGTATTTTTCATCTTTAGAAAGGGCAAAAACGTCCATGCGCGGTATCATAATTTGTCGCGCTTCGGTATTTCCAAAATTCACAATCCCTTTTAAAATCTTTCGCTCTTCCTTTGATGCATTTTCTTTAGTCAACTCAAGTGCTTTCGATAGTTTTTCTACAGAAATATCAGTGCTTTTTTTGCGCAATTTGTGTTCAATTAAATTTGTTAATCCCGTTAAGGGAATGCTTAAAAATAAAAAAGTTCGCTTTAAAAAACTGATGATATAAACGGTTTTCGAAGCAAATTGCATGGCGTTTTTATTGGCGTATATTTTGGGTAAAACTTCACCAAATAATAAAATTACAAAGGTAATGGCTATTAATTCTACAATTATTTTTAAATCGACTGTAAATAATATAAAATCTACATTGATTTCTAAAGAGCCAAAGTACTGTTCTACAAACAGATGAGATAAAATAACGATGGCTATATTTATAAAATTATTAGATATTAAAATGGTTGCTAAAAGTTTTCGAGGTTGCTCCAAAAGTTTTGCAACTAAAATAGCTTTGGCCGATTTTGAGTTGATTGCCTTGACGATATCAACCTTTGTCAATGAAAAAAAGGCAACTTCGGAAGCCGATATTAAACCAGAAAGGAATAATAATACAAAGATGCCTAAAATATATGCAAAAATAGTCCAGTTAAAAACCAATAAGGGTAAAAGCATTAATTTCGAGGGTTCAGGATCCAAATTTTGATAATTTGATTATTTAAAATGGTAAATCGTCTTCAGGTTCAATTTCGGGAATGTCATCTTGTCTATTTGGCTGTTTGCTTTCTGCCGCATTTGATGGCGTTTGACTTTCTATCGCATTAGAAGTGGATTGATTTTGACCTTTTTTATCGCTTAAAAAAGTGATTTCAGAAGCGTGGATTTCGGTTGAAAAATGTTTTACTCCATCTTGACCATCCCATTGACGCGTCTTGATTTTACCTTCAACATAAACTTTATCACCTTTGGTTAAATATTGTTCGCATAATTGCGCTAACTTATTCTTAACTACAATGTTGTGCCACTCGGTAGTGGTTACTTTTTCATTGGTTTGTTTATTTATGTAGGTTTCATTGGTTGCTATTGGAAATCGGCCAAGTGCATTGCCACCGTCAAAATAATGCATTTTAACCTCATCACTTAAGTGCCCAATTAACATCACTTTATTTAAGGTTCCAGCCATCTTATTGATATTTTTTTAGTATTGATTTTGTAAAATCCAAAAGTAGTAAAAAATCAAGTTACTTTAAAGGCTTTTAAAAAATTATGGATGAGCATTGGCACGGGGTATCTTTTTAAATCGCTCAATTCAATCATTGCCAAGGGATGGTTTTTAGTTTTAACGACCCAAAACTTTGTGAAAATTTGCTGGTGTGTAAGTTTTGTAACCATATCAACGTCATTAAAATATTTTAAATCAAGGTATTTTATAGATTTAAACAAGATTTTAAATTCTTTTTCTTCTGTAATTTCAATGCCTTGGATGGGTTTTTGCGTTTCAATTAAAGGGAATTCATATAGGTTTAGCCAAATATCCTTTTTTGTTCGCTTTAAAAAAACAGTTTTGTTTTCTAAAGTTTGGATAACAATGTAATTGAAATAGCGATTTTTAACAGGCTCTCTTTTTAGCTTTACAGGAAAAGCTTCCTGATTTTTAAACTTTAAAGCCAAACAACTCGTATTTAGCGGACAAACCAAACATAATGGATTATTGGGTTTGCAAATTAAAGCGCCTAATTCCATTAAGGCTTGATTGTGATTAGCGGGATTTTTGACATCGAGCAACTGTTGTGCTAGCATATCAAATTCTTTTTTACCTTCGGTACTGTTAATAGGCGTAATAATATTAAAAAAACGGGAAAGCACCCTGTAAACGTTGCCATCAACAACTGCTTTAGGTTCGTTAAAACTAATTGATGCGATTGCGGCGGCGGTATAAGGTCCAACACCTTTTAATTTTAACAAATCTTTATAATTGTTAGGAAAGGATCCGTTTAATTCAAAATAAATGAATTTGGCACCTGCCAATAAGTGGCGCGCTCTTGAATAATAACCCAAACCTTGCCAAAGTTTTAAAACAGATTCTTCATCGGCTAAAGCCAAATCTTTAACAGTGGGAAAACGTGCTATAAACCTATTGAAATAAGGAATTCCCTGAACTACTTGGGTTTGTTGTAAAATGATTTCTGAAAGCCAGATGGCATAAGGATTGGAAGTGTTTCGCCACGGTAAATCACGTTTATTTTGTAAATACCAATGTGTTAAAAGATGTGAAAAGTTCATTAAATAATTTAATATTGGCAAAAATACAAGAATTAGATATTTAAAATTAAATGATTAGCTTATTTGTTTTATAAAATAAATGTTATATTTGCACTCTTTTATAAATCAAAGTATAACATAAAACATAACAAAATGACAAAAGCAGAAATTGTAACAAGTATTTCAGAAAAAACTGGAATTGAAAAAGGTGATGTTCTAGCAACAGTAGAAGCCTTAATGGAAGAAATTAAAGGTTCTTTAGAAAAAAATGACAACGTTTATTTACGAGGCTTTGGCAGCTTTATCGTTAAACGTAGAGCTGAAAAAACAGGTAGAAATATTACTAAAAACACTACCATCATGATTCCAGCACACAACATCCCCTCTTTTAAACCAGCTAAAGTATTTGTTGAAGGCGTTAAAAGCAAAGTGATTGTTAAATAATTAAATAGAAACATATTATGCCAAGCGGTAAAAAAAGAAAGCGCCATAAAGTAGCGACGCACAAACGCAAAAAAAGAAGTAGATTAAACCGTCACAAAAAGAAAAAATAAGCTTCGGCTTATTTTTTCTTTAAATGACTATTGTATTCAAGTTCTTTGAAATGAAATTTGATTTTACTAAAAATTAAATTTTACCGTACTCACAAAATTATACCTTGTGTAATTTATTGTATAACACCATAATTATATGGTTAAAAATTAAAAAATGAAAACAGAATTAATCATAAGATCTAATTCTGCTGATATAGACTATGCCCTTTTAAAAGATGGCAAACTAAACGAATTACATAAAGAAAACAACAATGTTCAATTTTCGGTTGGAGATGTATTTTTAGCAAAAGTTAAAAAAATATTACCAAGCTTAAATGCCGCTTTTGTTGATGTGGGCTACCAAAAAGATGCTTTTTTGCACTATCAAGATTTGGGTCCACAATTACTTTCTTTACTGAACTTCCAAAATAGAATAATCACAGGTAAACAAAAAGATTTCACTTTAAAAAATTTCCATTGCGAACCAGATATCGACAAAAACGGAAAAATTGATAGCATACTAAAAACAGGTCAATCGCTTTTAGTGCAAATAGTTAAAGAACCAATCTCAACCAAAGGTCCAAGAATAAGCTCTGAGCTTTCTATTGCAGGACGTTTTTTGGTACTCGTTCCTTTTTCCGACCGTGTCTCTGTTTCTCAAAAAATTGAAGATAATGACGAAAAAGACCGCTTAAAAAGACTTGCTAAAAGTATTAAACCAAAAGGCTTTGGCATTATTTTAAGAACCGTTGCCGAAGGTAAAAAAGTTGCAGAACTTGATAAAGACCTACAAAATTCTTTAAAGCGTTGGTACGCTATGTGTAGAGTTGTTGTTACTGCAAAACCTAAAGCTAAAGTTTTAAGCGAACTTAGCAGAGGATCTTCTATTCTTAGAGATCTTTTTAACGACTCTTTTACAAGTATTGTTGCCAATGATGAAGACTTATACTTGTCTTTAAAAGAATATATTGGCCGAATTGACCCCGCAAAGGAATCCATTGTAAAATTATATGAATCCGATGTCCCTATTTTTGAAAAATATGGAATAGAACGTCAAATTAAAGGCGCTTTTGGCAAAACGGTTTCTATGGCTAAAGGAGCCTATTTAATTATAGAACATACCGAAGCCTTACACGTTATTGATGTTAATAGCGGCAACCGAGCAAGTAAAGGCACTTCTCAAGAAGATACCGCTTTTGAGGTTAACTTAATCGCTGCAGATGAAATTGCACGTCAATTACAATTAAGAGATATGGGCGGAATTATTGTTGTCGATTTTATCGATATGCAAAATCCCGAACATCGCCGATTGCTATTTGAACGCTTAAAAGCCCAAATGGAATTTGACCGAACAAAACATAAAATTTTACCACCAAGTAAATTTGGTTTAATCCAGATTACACGCCAACGTGTGCGACCTGAATTGAGTATTGAAACTACAGAGCCTAATCCCAATCAAAATGGGCAAGTAGAAGCGCCTATATTTTTAATAGACCAAATTGAAAATGCCTTAGATCAATTTGTTCTTAACAACTCTAAAACTAATGGAATCGTTTTAAATGTTCACCCATTTGTAGCAGCCTACATTAATAGTGGCTTACTTTCCTTAAAACTCAAATGGATGATGAAATACAAAAAGTGGATTAAAGTTTTACCTAGAGATGCTTATCAGTATTTAGAATTTAGATTTATAGATAAATAATCTATCAAAACAACTATTTAAACCCATTGTCAAATTTTGACAATGGGTTTTTTTATTTATTAACATTACTTTTGTATTGATGAAACCAAATAAAACATATACAGTTGACGAAGCTAAAAAGGCACTAGAATATTATTGCAGCTATCAAGAACGCTGCCATATTGAGGTCGAAAATAAGCTTAATGCGATAGGTATGATTCCTCAAGCTCAAGAACTAGTTATTTTACACCTGTTAAAAGAAAATTTTTTAAATGAAGAACGCTTTGCTAAGGCTTATGCTAGAGGTAAGTTTTTGATAAAACAATACGGCAAAATTAGAATAGAACGAGAATTAAAACAAAAGCAAATTTCACCATACCTTATAAAAAAAGGGCTACAAGAAATTGATGATAATTTGTATCAAAAGACCATTAAAGATTTAATTGAAAAAAAAAATTACTTAATAAAAGAACAAAACCCCTATAAGAAAAATAAAAAAATTATTGATTTTTTATTACAAAAAGGCTATGAATACCAATTAATTATCGAAAATTTAGCGGATAAATAGGATTAATATTTTTTGAATTTTGCTTTTGCAATTGAATCATTTACTTTTTTTGCAGCAATAACCAACTTTATGTCATCATTTGGTATAGTTACCGATAAAACATATTGCATAATTTTCCATTTTCCATCTTTTTGTTGCAAAACACCTGAACCTCTACAAACACCCATCCAAGTATCTAAAACTTCATCAAACCAAGCCATGTTGCTTGCTTCGTTAATATAAAAATGACGGCTTAATGGTTTAAAATCCCAAGTTTGCTTTTTGTCAAAATAAGGTCTAGAAAATGAAGCAAATTCAGCTTTAGTCCATACCTCTGAGGCATCGGTTCCAATAAAAAATCCCAAACTATCAATTTTAGAAAAATAAGCATCAAAATTTGAATTTGCTACCTCTCGATGCCAGTCATTCATAAAATTATTTAAATCTTCAACGCTTGTTTTAGCTACTTTTGGTGTGGATAGACTACAACTGACCACTATTAAACTAAAAAAAATTAAACCTAGTGTTTTCATATTTTATGCCTTTAATTTTGTTTTACTTTAACACCGTGAGGTGTTTTATTTGGAAGGAGTTCCTTTGTATTTGGCGTAACGAGTTTTCTTATATTAATGCTGTCAATATTTTCATAGATTAAATCGGTTTCTAAAGCTTGCAATGAAACTAAATTATTAAGCTTAGCATTGGTTGCATTAAAGGCATCTAAAATCTTAATGATTTGGTTTTTAATATCATCATTTTTTAAATTGGAAATACTAGCCATATCGAGTAAACGCATCGTTTCATTTTGCAACACATTTAAACGCGCTTGAAATGCTGGAATTTTAAGAGTGCTAATTTTAATGGAATCTTTTAACTGAACGGCTAAAGTGTTTAATTCTTTAGCATTGCTCAATGCAATGCTCGGTGTGGTGCTTTTGTAGCGATTAAATAATTCAATAAAATTTCTATATTCTTTCCAAGGCTCAACTAAAACAGATGCGTTTAAGTTCAATTTTAGAGGTTCATCAAACTTAAATCGGACATCACTTTTAGTCAATGCCGGCCCTAAATCTTTGGAGTTTTTAGAAGTGTCTTTACAAGCTATTAAACTTATCAAGCTAAAAAGAATTAAAAAATATTTATTAAACATAAAGAATTATTTATTATTGATATTCTTATAATTAAATACAAAGATAAAATTAAAAATTATATAATTTTTTATGAGCTTTATTTAATGATAATTAAAATCCAGCCGACTTTATTTTTTATATTTGCACTGCAAAATTAAACGCGTTTTTCTAAATGAAACAACATATTTTAGTGATTGGTGCTTGTGGTCAAATTGGCACTGAATTAACTTTAAAATTAAGACAATTATTTGGTAATGAAAATGTTATTGCATCTGATATTCATCCTGGAAATCAAGAAATCATGCAATCTGGTTTGTTTTTAAATTTAGATGCAACCGATGCCACAGCTGTAAAAGAACTTTTAATTTCACATAAAATAACACAGGTTTATATGATGGCTGCCATGTTATCGGCTACGGCCGAAAAAATTCCCATGAAAGCTTGGGATTTAAACATGACAGCTTTGTTGAATATTTTAGAATTGGGTAGGGAAGGTCTTTACAATCAGGTTTTTTGGCCGAGTTCTATCGGCGCTTTTGGACCGACTTCTCCTAAAGAACATACGCCGCAAAACACCCTAATGTCGCCAACTACCGTTTACGGAATTAGTAAATATACAGGTGAACTTTGGTGTCAATATTACGCCAATCGCTATGGCTTAGATGTAAGAACGGTGCGCTATCCAGGCTTAATTAGTTATAAAGCACAACCCGGTGGAGGCACTACCGATTATGCCGTTGAAATTTATTTTGAAGCCCTAAAAGCCAATAAATACACTTGTTTTTTGTCAGAAAATGCTACACTTCCAATGATGTATATGGATGATGCCATTCGCGCTACCTACACTTTAATGGCGCAACCTAAAATGGCTGTTTATAAAGCCTATAATATTGCCGGTATGAGCCTTAATCCTAAAGAAATGTCAAAAAGCATTCAAAAACAACTCCCTGATTTTAGCATTTCTTATCAGCCTGATTTTAGACAAGCTATTGCCGAAAGTTGGCCTAAAAGTATTGATGATAGCGAGGCTAAAGCCGATTGGAATTGGAAACCTGAATTTGATTTAGACCGCATGACCAAAGTGATGTTGGCACATTGCAAGTAATTTTATTCTTCAGTTACTTGAAAAGGTGCTAAAAAATGCTCAAGCGTTATGGCATCTAATACCTTAAAATCACCAATAGCGGTGCGCCGCAAGGCACTTAAATATGCACCTGATTTTAGTTCCAATCCAAAATCATAAGCTAAAGATCTGATATAAGTTCCTTTACTACAAATTACCTTAAAGTCAATTTGAGGCCTATTTATTTTAGTAATTTCAAATGATAAAATTTCAATTGCTCTTGTTGGAATTTCGGCAGTTTCACCTGCGCGTGCTAAATCGTATAAGCGCCTACCTTCTTGTTTTATTGCTGAATAGATAGGGGGTTTTTGATGACGGATTCCTTCAAAATTTTTAGCAGTAATTTTTATTAATTCATCAGTAATATGAGCCGTTGAAAAAATCTGATTTACTTCTGTTTCCTTGTCATAAGATGGTGTAGTAGCCCCCAAAGTGAATGAACCGGTATAAGTTTTAACTTGAGCTTGAAAAGTGTCGATTTGTTTGGTGAATTTCCCCGTGCAAACAATCAATAATCCGGTTGCTAATGGATCTAAAGTCCCAGCGTGACCAACTTTCAATTTTTTTAATCCAAATTTTCGCTGAATGGCAAAGCGTATTTTATTCACTACTTGAAAAGAAGTCCACGTTAAAGGCTTGTCAATCAATAAAACTTGTCCGTTTTTATAAGCGTCTTCTGTCAACATTACAAGGTGCTTAGCTTATAAAAATAATTTAAAATAAGGATAATGATGCCAATAAGGATGCGATAATATCCAAAAAGTTTAAAACCATTTTTACTTAAATAAGTGATAAATGATTTTATGGCAATCAAGGCAACTACAAAAGCAACCACATTACCTACCAATAGCAAATTTATTTGTGTTGGTGATAAAACAAAACCATTTTGATAATAATCGTATAATTTTTTAGCTGTTGCTCCAAACATAGTTGGTACGGCTAAAAAGAATGAAAATTCGGCAGCTGTTTTTCGGTTTAATTTTTGGCTCATTCCGCCAATAATGGTTGCACCACTTCTCGAAACACCTGGAATCATAGCGATGGTTTGAAAAAAGCCAATTTTAAGTGCCGTTAAATAACTGATTTTGTCATTATTTGGAGCCGTTTCAGAGGCAATAAACCAAGTATCCACTTTTAGTAAAATGATACCCCCAATTACTAATGTAATGGCAACGGTTACCGGACTTTCTAGTAAATTGTCAATGACTTTATTAAACATTAGACCTAAAATAACCGACGGAATAAAGGCCACTAAGAGTTTGAGATAAAAATCGACTGTTTGAAAAAAGCGTTTAAAATACAAAACAAATACCGATAAAATTGCACCAAGTTGAATAGCAACGATAAAAAGTTTTGTAAAATCATCGCCAGCAATGCCAAATAAAGAGGAAGTAATAATGAGGTGACCTGTTGATGAAATTGGCAAAAATTCGGTAATTCCCTCAACAATAGCTAGTATGATGGCTTCTAAATAATTCATCAGTAAAAAATTAAAGATTATTTTTCAGTTTTTTTTGGATTGGCAAAAATGGCAAAAATTTGCATAGCTAAGCCAATCAAAACTAAAGTAGGCGCTAGTCTAATGCGTCTAAAATTGAATATTGCTTCATTAAAATGATTCACGTCTGGGCTACTACCTCCAGCCATTAAAATAAATCCAATGGCAATAAAACCGATGCCTATAAGCATTAATTGGTAATTTCGTTTGCCAAATAAAAAGGAGCCTTTGGGTTCATTTTGGTCTTGGGATTGCTTTGAATATTTAGTCATAATCTGTTTAATAAATGTCGTTTGTGCGTAAATTTAAAAAGCGTTGTGCTGCAAAAAAGGTGCTAATCCAACTCATAAAAACACTCAATGCAAAAATCCCTAAATATAACAGAAAGAGCAGAAATTTATCATCTAACAAGTTTAAAATTGGTAAATTTTTATTGATGTAATAGATTGAAATGCTTAAACCAAAATTTGCTATAAAAGCGCCAATGAGTCCTAATTTAATGCTTTGTAAAATAAAGGGTCTTCTAATAAAATCTTTGGTAGCACCCGCCATTTGCATCGTTTTAATGGTAAAACGTTTAGAATAAATAGATAGGCGAATTGAACTGTTGATAATTAGAATTGAAATTAAGGTAAAGAACACACTCAATACTAAAATCCAAAAGCTTATTTTACTGAGGTTATTAGTGAGCATTTTTATCAAAGGTTTATCGTAATTGACATCATCTACTGATGAGATTTGCTTTAAAATTGTTGCCAAACTGTCAACGCGCTCCGTGGTAACAAAAGCAGCTTTTAAGCGCAAATTTATAGCATTTTGTAAGGGATTGTAACCTAAAAATTCAACAAAATCTTCACCAGTAGCATCGGCAAGCTCTTTTGCAGCATCGCTTTTATTGATATATGATACCGATTTGGTATAAGTTGATTTTTCTAAATCTTTTTGCAGTTTTTTTATGGATTCTTGAGAGGCACTATTTTTTAAAAATAATGACAAGGTAACTTTTTCTTTTATAATGTCGCTTCCTTTTTTGGTATTGATAACAAGCAAACCAAAGATACCTACCATAAAGAGAACCATACTAATACTAATTACAACCGAGATGTATGACGATCTTAATCGTCGTTTTTGGTAAGTTTCAAAAGAAGCACCCATAAGTTTTATAAAATTAGCGCAAGATAATAATTATTTACTGTATTTCTTGGCAGAGTTCAATCAAAACACCATTAGTTGACTTGGGATGTAAAAACACAACTAATTTATTGTCTGCTCCACGTTTAGGGACGTTGTTTATAATTGTAAACCCTTCTTTTTCAAGTCTTTTTATTTCTGAATCTAGATTTTCAACTTCAAAAGCTATGTGGTGCATGCCTTCTCCCTTTTTTAAAATAAATTTTGCGATGGCACTTTGGTCATCAGTGGCTTCTAAAAGTTCAATTTTTGAGTCGCCAAGCTTAAAGAAAGAAGTTTTAACGCCTTCTTGTTCAACTAATTCCGTTTTATAAGGTGCAATTCCTAATAACTTTTGATAAAGTGCATTGGCCTCATTTAAATTTTTTACTGCAATGCCAATATGTTCAATTTTTTTCATTTTGATAAAATACAGCTACAAAAATAAATAATTAAACCCAATCAATTAATGATTACTTTTGCAATATGGAAACAAATAGGCAAAAAAAAATCGCTGGAGTGCTACAAAATGACTTGGTTAACATCTTACAAGCCGATGCTCAAAACGGCATGCCAGGTGTGATTTTATCGGTAACTAAAGTAGCGGTAACAACCGATTTAAGTATTGCTAAGATATATTTAAGTATTTTTCCAAATGATAAACGCGACTCAATTTTAAAAGGAATTAAAGATAATACGCTTAAAATAAAGCATCAAGTAGCCTTAAAAACTAAACACCAATTGCGCAAAATGCCCAATCTTATTTTTTATGTTGATGATTCTTTAGATTACATTGAATCAATTGATAAAGCCTTAAAAGGCGAAGAAAATCCTATTACAAATCCAGAGATTTTGCCAAGACGTAAAAAAAATTAATTTGAATTTTCCATTTTACATCGCTAAACGCTATTTATTTTCGAAAAGCAAAAACGCCACTGTAAACATCATTACGCTCATCGCCATGATTGGCGTTATTATAGGTACAATGGCCTTATTTATTGTGCTTTCGGTTTTTTCAGGATTAAAAACTTTTAATATCAATTATATTAGTGCTTCAGACCCCGACCTAACTATCACGCCGAGTTATGGAAAATCATTTGTTTTTTTTGACAAAATAGATACCATTTTACAAGATAAAGCTATTTTACATTATGCTAAATATGTTGATGAACGCGCCTTTTTTAGCTATAATGATAAGCGTATAATTGCAAATATTAAAGGTATTGACAGTTTATTTACAAAAGTAATTAGGCTCGACACTTCGGTTTATGCTGGAAAATGGTTGGATAATAAGGCTTTAGACCAAACCGTTATTGGAAACAATATTTCTAAACAACTCAGTTTAGGTATAAGCGATTTTATAAATCCGTTAAAAATTTATGTTCCTAAGCCAGGTAAAGGCTATATCAGCAATCCCAGCCAGGCTTTTAAAATGCTGCCTTCTCAGCCCGTTGGCGTATTTGCAATAACCGAAGAACTCGACAGTAAATACGTGTATAGTTCGCTTTTATTTGCCCAAGAATTATTAGATTTTCAGCCCCAACAAATCACGGGTATTGTTGTTAAATTAAATGATAAAACCGATGTTGATGCGGTGGCTAAAAATATCAGTCAAAAATTAGGAACAGGTTTTAAAGTCAAAACAAGGGCGCAGCTTAATGCCGTATTTTACAAAATGTTAAATACCGAAAATTTGGTATCTTATTTTATCTTTACCTTAATACTCATCATCGGAATTTTTAATGTTATTGGCGCGATTGTCATGTTAATTTTAGACAAAAAAGAAAACCTTAAAACCTTGCTGAATCTCGGTTTGCCTATCACAAAAATCAAACAAATATTTGTTATCCACGGATTGTTGCTTCAAGGCATTGGCATGGGTATCGGATTGTTTTTGGCTGTGATTTTAATTTTAATTCAGATGCAATTTGGCTTGCTAAAAATAACTTATAATTTAGCTTATCCAGTCGATTTTAAATTTAGCAATTTATTTATTGTCATACTTACCATTTCTATATTAGGATTTTTAGCAGCAAAATTGGCCAGTAACCGCATCAACCTTAAAATATTGAAAGACAATTAAATTTAAAAGATGGTAGCTAATCAGTCTATGAATTAATTCTTAATAGTTTGGTTAAAAGAGTTTTACCACAAAGATCACAAATTTTATACGAAGAACGCAAAAACTCAGGATACTAACTTTCAATGATTTGTAAAATTTGTGTGTTTTTTTTGTTTTTAGTGTTTATTTTATTGGTTGAAAATTAATTCTTTGCACAAACCTATTAGTTGCAAAATATGAATTTAGTACCTTTTTCTAAAAAATCCAAAATTTATATTTGGTTAATTTATTATTATTAAAATACTATGTTACAATTATATATAGATATTTCGAATGGATTGAAATAGAGAAGAATTTGTTTTTTTGTTTGATAAAATTGCAATACTTTTGTGTTCTTAAAAACACTATTTATAATCATTCTAAATAACAAATTATGAAAAATATCCTTTTATCATTGCTTTTTACAACATTATTTATATCAATTTATTCACAAGAAAAACAATCAAACCTATCAATTGGAGGTTATGGACAAATTGACTTTAGCCATCCTAAAAATGAGGTCGCCAATATTGATGTTCACCGTATGGTTTTATTTGTTGGTTATCAGTTTAACGACAAAGTGAGCTTTGAATCTGAAATAGAATTTGAGCACGTTAAAGAGCTTGAGGTAGAACAAGCCTTTTTAAACTACAAACTCGGTTCAAATATTACGGCAAAAGCCGGTCTTATGTTAGTGCCGATGGGTCTTATTAATCAAACACATGAGCCAACCACATTTTTTACGGTAGAGCGTCCTGATCAAGATCATGATATTATACCAAGCACTTGGACTCAAATTGGTATCGGATTAAGTGGAACAATTGACAAGCTGGCAGTTAAATATCAAGCCTATATCTTTGATGGCATTAAGTCATATCAAAATGGGACTTCTTTTTTACGAGGAATTGACGGTTTGAGAAAGGGACGTCAAAATGGGGCAGAAGCTTTTTCAAGTCAGGCAAATTTTTCTACAAAAATTAACTACTTCGGTATTAAAGGATTAAATTTAGGGCTAGCAGGCTATTTTGGCAATACACAAACTACTGATATTGCTATAAAAGGTTCATATATAGGGATTTCAATGATTGGAATAGACGCTACTTATCAAAAAAATGATTGGATTTTCCGTACCCAATATGTGTTAAATAACCTCTCAAATACCGATGCTTATAATACGCTAACGGGAAGAGACATCGGCTCTAAAATGGAAGGATTTTATATTGAAACAGCTTACAATATTTTGAAATTATTAAATAAAGATGCATCCGAAAAGTTATTGATTTTTTCGCGCTATGAAACCTATGATACCCATGCAAATGTTGCGGGATTGCTCATTAAAAATAAAGCCTATGACAGAACAATAACTAGCTTGGGTTTTAATTATTTTATGGCTCCCGGAGCTGTTTTTAAAACAGAATACCAAATAAGAGAAAACAAAGTTATAGGTTTTGATGTTGCAAATCAATTTAATATGGGTATAGGAATTTCCTTTTAAAATGATTAAAATGATAAAAAAAATCTGCTATATATTAGTAATAGTGTCATTATTAGCTTTTAATATTCCAAAAAATCTATTCCCAAAAATTGAGAAGGAGGTTAAAGAAAGTTTAAATATTTCAACTTTTAGTTTAGTTGAAGTTAAAATCCCTTCAGAATTAAATTTAAATCTGCCTCTTAAAATAAGCTCTGAATCTTTTTTTAGCATCGAAAATAAACAACAACTTAAAGGTTACTTATATTATGGTCAAGCTAAAGGTAAATCAGCATTTTTTGATTTTATCGTAATTTTTGATAAGGATTTGATTATATCAAAAATTAAAATACTTACTTACCGCGAAAGCTATGGTGGCGAAATAGGAAGCATGCGTTGGCTTAAACAATTTATTGGGCTCAGTCCAAAATCTTCGGCACTATATAAAAATAATATTGCCGCTATTTCTGGTGCTACCATTTCGGCGAGTGCTTTAACCATTGAAGTTAATAAATTATTGAAATCCATTGATATACTAATTCAAAACCACCTTCTAATATGAAACTTAAAGGACTAATTTATCAGCTTCCTAAATATTTTAAAAACACAATATTAGCTTTTGTAATTATGGTTAATATTGGTTTTTTTACGGGTTTATTTTTTATAGAAAATACCACAAATTTAAAACCTGTTGGCATTCAAGAACAATATCTTGGCAACGAAAATAAGCAAGATGCCATTGAAATGAAGTTTAAAAAACCACAGAAAGAAATGTTAACACTCATTCATAATCACATTTTATCTTTGTCGGTTTTATTTTTAATTATGGCTAGTTTGTTGGCGATAACCGGCATCAATAAAAAAATAAAAGTTTTCTTAATGATTGAACCCTTTGTTTCGCTATTATTGACATTTGGTGGTTTATATATTGTATGGTATGGAGTGTTGTGGTTTTCGTATGTAGTGATTTTATCAGGCACTTTAATGATGCTAAGTTTTTTAGCGACATCAATTTTAATTGTAAAGGCTTTATTTAAAAATTCACAATAATCAGCGTTATCAATTAAAATCATGTAAATTTGCACGCAATTAATTGTTAAACATCCCACAGTATTAAATTGATTGCTCATGATTTCACAATCCGAAAAATTTAAAGGAGAAGGCTTAACTTACGACGATGTTTTGTTGGTTCCAGCTTATTCAAAAGTCTTGCCAAGAGAGGTTTCTATAAAATCTAAATTTACAAAAAATATCGGAATTAATGTGCCAATTGTTTCGGCAGCTATGGATACCGTTACCGAAGCAGCCCTTGCTATTGCTATGGCGCGTGAAGGTGGTATAGGCGTTTTGCATAAAAACATGACTGCCAAAAAACAAGCACTTGAAGTAAAAAAAGTAAAACGGTCTGAATCTGGAATGATTCTAGAACCCGTTACTTTGACTAAAGACGCTACTGTTTTAGACGCCAAAAAATGTATGGCTGAGTTTGGCATAGGAGGCATTCCGATAATTGATGAAAAAGGAATTTTAGTAGGGATAGTTACCAATAGGGATTTGCGTTTTGAACGAGATGATACACATAAAATTTCCGAGGTGATGACTTCAAAAAACCTAATCACCACACATGAAGGCACGTCTTTAAAAGAAGCGGAAGTCATTTTGCAAAAACACAAAATTGAAAAACTACCGGTAGTAACCAGCGAAAATAAATTGATTGGTTTAATTACCTATCGCGATATCATCAAAGTAAGTGAAAATCCCGATGCCAATAAAGATAGCTATGGTCGTTTGCGTGTGGCTGCTGCCATTGGCGTTACCGCCGATGCGCTTGAACGGGCAACTTTATTAGTAGAAGCCGGTGTAGATGCTTTGGTAATTGACACCGCACATGGGCATAGCGAAGGTGTTTTAAAAACGCTAAAAACCATCAAAACTCATTTCCCTAAAATTGATGTCATTGTTGGAAATATCGCCACTGGTGATGCGGCAAAATTTTTAGTTGACGCCGGAGCCGACGCCGTTAAAGTAGGCATTGGCCCTGGATCTATTTGTACCACGAGAATTGTTGCCGGTGTTGGTTTTCCTCAATTGTCGGCCATTGTTGAAGTTGCAAATGCCTTAAAGGGAACGGGAATTCCCATTATTGCCGATGGAGGCATCCGTTACACGGGAGATATAACCAAAGCCATTGCCGCTGGGGCTTCAACCGTAATGTTGGGTTCTTTATTAGCGGGCACAAAAGAATCACCCGGCGAAACCATTATTTTTGAAGGGCGTAAATTTAAATCTTATCGTGGGATGGGTTCCGTTGAAGCGATGCGACAGGGTTCAAAGGATCGCTATTTTCAAGATGTTGAAGATGATATCAAAAAATTAGTCCCCGAAGGGATTGTAGGTCGCGTTCCTTATAAAGGCGATTTATTCGAAACTATGCATCAATTTATAGGTGGTTTACGTGCCGGAATGGGTTATTGTGGTGCTGCTACCATTGAAGATTTAAAAGAACACGGACAGTTTGTTAAGATTACCGCTGCGGGAGTTATTGAAAGTCATCCACACGATATTACCATAACTAAAGAATCGCCAAACTATTCAAGGGGTTGATTTTCTATGCTATCGAGTGCCTTAAAAACCAAATCACACCATAAATTTGGATTTTCTAGCATTGGATAATGACCGGTATTATTGAGCCAAAATAAGCGGCTATTTTTAATTTCAGAAGCTAATTGTTGGGCAATAGCGCTAACGGCAATGGGGTCTTCTGATGCCCAAACCAATCCAATGGTCAAGTTGGTTTCTTTTAGCGCGCCAATCCATCGATTCCAAAAAGTATAGCGTTCATCAATGTAATGCGCTATTTTGGGTAACACACGTTTGCCATCGTTATTGGTGAGTAACAGCCACATTGTTTCAATTTCTTCTTGACTCAGTTTTGACCCATCATAAAAAATGGATTTCATAGTGCGTTTAAAGCTATTTTGTGAAGCAAATTTTGCTACGATAGAACCAAAAAACTTTGATTTTAAAAGCTTTTGGATGTATTTAAGTTTTGCCAATTCAATATGAATGCTTCCGTTACAAAGCACCATACCTTTTAGGTTGACTTTTAATTTATTTTTGTTATTACGTGCTAATAATTCGGTGGCAACGCTGGTACCATAGTCGTGTGCCAAAATAATTAAATCGCCTACGTTTAGTTGACTCCAAAGCTTTTCGGCGATGTCGGCTTGGGTATTTAAACGGTATAAGTCAACATTTGGTTTCTCTGAAAAACCAAATCCCAAATGGTCGTGAATAACCACGCGATAATGTTCGGAAAGCTGATTGATTACTTTATAAAAATCAAATGAAGCGGTTGGAAATCCGTGTAGAATAGCTAGGGTAGTAGTCGATTTACCCTTATCAATTACAAAAATATTGTAAGTTAAAACAGTGGTAAAAGTACCCAAATTTTGCCATTCTTCACAATTCATTTTATTGTTAATTTTTGTTCAATAAAGGGAATAATTGCTTCAGTTTTATCATAATCAAACCAATTGATAGACTCATTTTTTCTAAACCACGTTTCCTGCCTTTTAGCAAAACGTCTGGTATTTTTTTTAATTTCATCCACAGCAATAGCTAAAGTATATTGATGGTCAAAATAAGCAAATAATTCTTTATATCCCACTGTTTGTAACGCGTTTAAATTTTTATAAGGATATAATTGTTTGACTTCTTCTAATAAACCATTAGACATCATTTCATCAACACGCTGGTTAATACGCTCATAAATTGTTGTTCTTGGGGCGGTTAAGCCAATTAAGATAGGAGTAAAATTACGTGAAATTTTTGATTGAAACTTAAAACTGCTATACGTTTTGCCAGTTGCTAAACAGATTTCAAGCGCGCGAATAATGCGGTGTGGATTTTCAATTTCTATATTTTGATAACTTTCTAAATCTAAAGTTTTTAGTTGCACTTGCAATGATTTTAAACCTTTTTCAATCAATTGTTTGTTCAAATTTGCTCTAATTTCGGAATTGACTTTAGGAAAATAATCCAATCCGTTTAAAACGGCATCAACATACAAACCACTGCCGCCAACCATAATGGCAAAGTTTGAAGTTTTATATATTTTATCTAACAAATTTATGGCTTCACGCTCAAATTGACCAACGTTATAAGGTTCAAAAATGGATTTATTTTGAATAAAATAATGTTTAGCTTGATGCAATTCTTCGGCAGTTGGCACGGCCGTTCCTATGGTTAATTCCTTAAAAAACTGACGCGAGTCACAAGAGAGTATGGGTGCTTTAAAATGCTTTGCTAAAGCGATGCTCAACTTGGTTTTGCCAATGGCAGTTGTTCCAATTATGACGATTAAGTAGTGGGACATATTTTGTTTAAATAAATAATCTTTTCAGATTTATAACGCTTAATATGTTGATCTATAATAGTAAGTATGTTTTCGGAGCTTCCTTGTTGTCCAATTAAATTTTTGATAATTTCGGGATGGTTTATCTGAAAACACAAATCAAAATATCCAAATCCTTTATACGTATTGTCTTCAATTAAAATAACCGATTTTTCTCCTAAATGCCGTCCTTTATTCACGATAAGCATATCTGGTAAAGAAACCAAATATTTTTTGAATGGCGCATTATAAGGTTTGTTGTATTTTGGCTTGTTTTGAAGGAGTTCTAAAGCAAATTTTATTTTTGAAATCAAGAGATTTCCCGTTTCTTCAACCGAAATAGATTGCACCTTTTCTTGAATGGCGATTTTAGTTTTGCTCTCACCTAAAAACAACTTTAAAACCTCTTTTTTGATGTTGGTTGATTTGCCTAGGTAGATAATTTTTCCTTGCTCATCGTGTAAATAAAACAAGCCAACACCCGTTGTTAAAGGCGTTAATAAACTGTTTAGTTTATCCGAAATAGTTGAGGCATTAACGATGGGTTTGATGTTTCTTTGGATGATGGTTTTATCGATATCTTTTGATAAAAGCAGCTTAAATAATTTAACAGTTGCAAGCGCATCGCCACTTGCACGATGCCTATCGGCCACGGCAATGCCTAAGGCACGGCACAATCTACCCAAACTATATGATTCTAAATCGGGGATGAGTTGTTTGCTCAGCATGACGGTACAAAGGGTCTCTTTTTCAAAATTGTAGCCAATGCGGCTGAATTCTGTTTGTAAAATACGGTAATCAAAAATGGTATTATGAGCAATGAGAATGCAATTTTCGGTAATTTCTACTATGCGCTTGGCAACTTCATAAAACTTTGGCGCTTGCCTCAGCATAGCGTTGTTAATTCCAGTTAAATTAACGACAAACGGCTGAATGGGTTTTTCGGGATTTACCAAGCTAATAAACTGATCAACAATAGCATTGCCATCAAATTTATAAATGGCAATTTCGGTTATGCCTTCTTCATTATATTTTCCTCCGGTGGTTTCTATATCAACAATAGCGTACATTAGTTTTTGTCAAGTTTTAATTTTGTAGGTTTATTGGCGAGTTCCCAAGCGGTATAAAAAATTAATTTTGTACGCTTTGCTAACAAGTCGTAATTTATTTTTTCGGGCGTATCGGTTGGTTGATGGTAATCATCGTGAACGCCATTAAAATAGAAGATTATTGGAATATTATTTTTTGCAAAATTGTAATGATCAGAGCGGTAATAAAATTTATTAGGGTCGTTTTCGTCGTCAAATTTATAATCTAATTTTAAACCGGTATAAGTGCTATTGACCTTTTCGGATAAAAGTTTGAGCTCAATACTTAATTTATCTGAGCCTATCACATAAATGTAATTTGGATTATTTAGATGATCGTTATCTACACGTCCTATCATATCAATATTCAAATTAACAAGGGTATTTTTTATGGGAAATATTGGATAAGTGGTATAATAACGTGAGCCGAATAGGCCTTCTTCTTCACCTGTTAAATTTAAAAATACAACCGATCTTTTTGGACGATTTCCAGCATCAGCTGCTAATTTAAAGGCTTCGGCAATCTCTAAAACAGCCGAAGTACCAGAGGCATCATCATCCGCACCAGCATAAATGCGTCCGTATTTTTTGCCCAAATGGTCGTAATGCGCCGAAATAATAACATATTGATTGGGGTAGGTGCTACCTTTTATAAAAGCTGCCACATTTTCTGAATCGGCATCGGCTAAGTCCATAAAAAAATCTTTAGGGATATTTTGAAAGTAGGTCGAATCGTAAGCCGATGGAATGTTTAAATTTTTATAATAATCAGCTAAATAGTGTGCCGCCAATTTTTGTCCTTTTTCTCCCGATTTGCGTCCTTCAAAATCGCCAGAAGTCAAATTAAACAACTGAAATTGTAAATCGGCTTTGGTAATTGATTTTCCAAATAAGGTATCTTCATTTGGTGGAGTTGCTTTTTGCTGGGTTGCGCAACAATAAAAAGAAAAAAAACTCAATGCAAAAAATAGATTTTTCATTAAAAAATGAGGCTTAGAAATTAAAAAATAAAGATAAAAAAATTAACGGTGTTTTAGTGAAAAATGTTTGCTGTTTGCATCAAAGCTAACTAAATTGGTGTTAAATAACTTTTGCAGACTTTTGTTTTTGATTAATTCATCTGGTGCACCCGAAACAAATTTATCAGGAAACATCAACCAAAGTTGGTCGGCTAACTGTGTGGCAAAACTTATTTCGTGTGTAGCAATCACGATGCTTTTATCTAAAGTTTTACAAATGGTTTTTAACAAACTCAGAATGCTAATTTTATAATGTATATCGAGATGTGCGGTTGGTTCATCTAAAAATATGAGTGGGGTGTTTTGAGCTAAGGCTCTGGCAATCATCACACGTTGTTTTTGTCCGTCGCTTAATTCATGCAATTTTTTGGTGGCAAATTTGGCAACTTGAGTTTGTTCCATCGCTTGAGCAATCATTGTGTGGTCGTCAAAAGACAAATTCCCTATCCAGTTCGTATAGGGTTGCCTTCCCAATGCAACTACCTCTAAAACACTCAGATTTGATGTGGGAATGGGCTCGGTTAACACCAAACTTATTTCTGTGGCAATTTCTTGTGAGTTATAGGTGTCAATTGATTTTTGGTTTAAAAGTATTGTCCCTTCCAATTGTGGTTGCATCAGCGAAAGCGTTCTTAGCAAGGTCGATTTTCCGACACCATTATTTCCCAAAAGGCAAACAAAAGTTCCTTTTTTTAAGGTAATATTTAGATTTTTTTGGACAACAATGGGGGCTGTTCTGGTTGAATAACCAATGCTTAATTGTTCAGTTTTTAGAATATAATTTGCTGTTGAGGTTTCCAAAGTCAAAAGAGTATTTTGCGTTTTCGCACCAATAACCAAATCACAATTGGCGCGCCAAAAAGTGTAGTTACAGCATTGATTGGCAGGGTAAAAGAGCTGTTTGGCAATTGCGCTATGGTATCGCTAATTAGCATGACAATAGCGCCCATTAAGGCTACTGCAGGCACTAAAACTTTATGGTTTGAGGTGTTTATTATCAGTTTTGTGAGATGTGGTACTGCCAAGCCAATAAATGCAATAGGACCGGCAAAAGCTGTGCAAACGCCTGTTAATAAACTCGTGGCAATCAAAGCAAGTGTTCGTGTTGTTTTAAAATTTACGCCCATACTTTTTGCGTAATTTTCGCCTAAAAGCAAACTGTTTAAGGGTTTTATGATAAATAGAATCATAGCAAAACCAATGATTTCGACTCCTAAAAATAAGCCGATATCAAACCATGATAAATTACCAACGGAGCCATAACTCCAAAACATAAATTGTTGTAGCTGTTCGGCATTGCTAAAGTAGGCTAAAATGCTAATGATTGCCGATGTAAAGCTTCCAAACATCAATCCAATAATTAAAATTGACATGGTATTTCTCACTTTTGCGGCAGCCATTAAAACAACTAAAAGCACCATAAATGCACCTAAACTAGCCGCTAAAACCATGCTATAATTCATCGCTGCCAAATTTGCAAATGCACTTCCAAATAAGCCGGCACTTAGCAATAAAAAGGCAACACCCAAACTGGCTCCTGAACTAATGCCCAATACAAAAGGACCTGCTAAAGGGTTTCTAAAAAGCGTTTGCATTAATAACCCACTGATGGCTAGCGAAGAGCCAACCATCATTGCCGTAATGGTTTTTGGTAAACGGTAATTTGCAATGATGTATTGCCAAGATTTATTAGTATTTTCTTCTCCAATAAGGCTTTGAAAGATATCTTTTATAGGAATAGAAACCGAACCCAAACTTAAATTTAGCATGGCCATGATGAGCATTAATAAAAGCAAAATAATAAACGAAAGTCGGTATGTGTTTGGGGTTAGCAAAGTCTGTTAATTAAGCTTTTTTAAAAAATATGGTTCGTATTTTGGCAACAATTCTGGATGAACTACTTTTATTATATCTTTTAAAACTAGATTAGGTTTTAAAGCAGCTTCTTCATAAAACAAAGACCCTCCTTTAGCACCAATGGTTAAGGCAAAAGTATAAATCTGCTTGGTTTTAAAGGATTTAAATTCGCTGTAATGTGGATTGGCATCTTTTAATTGCTGAAAACTTTTGTAGGCACCTGCAGCAATCCAAATTTGAGCGTTTTGCGCCTGACTAAAAACCGTTTCAAAACTCAGATTTAAACTGCCATTTCCTTTAGAATTTTGCCAAAAATATTGTGTGTTGGCATCTTTAAAAAACTGGGCATTATAACTTTCGCCAGCAGGCAAATTCCAAATAGCACCATTCATATTTCCTGATAAAATGCTGGGGCGTTCTTTAGCGGATAAAGCAAGTTTAGTAATTTGTTGATAATCATTGACAATTTGGTTAAAAAGACTGTCGGCTAAAGCGTCTTTTTGATAAAGTGCACCAAAAAATTTCAACCATTCGGCGCGACCCAAAGGCGTAGATTCTAACCAATCGCCATTTAAAATTACGGGGATACCAGCTTTTTGGATGGTTTCATACATTTTATTTTCGCTTTGCATACTAAAACCGATGAGCACATCGGGATTTAAACCCAGCAAAACCTCGGTATTGACCTGCAAATTGTTGCCTAAATCGACAATTTTATATTCGTCAATTAATTTGCGGACATTGGGTGTTGAAATGTAATCTAAATTGGGAAACCCAACAATAGAAGTAGCTTTATCGAGCGCGTCAATCATAGGGATGTGTGTGGTAGAAGTAACAACAATGCGGTTTATAGGAACTTTAATAATAATGCCATCATTAATTTTGGGATGCTGGTCTTTGTTTACCAAATAATATACAAAGGTTTTATTGGCGTTAGGAAACGGATTTTTTATGACAAGTTTTGTATAATCTTGGGTTTTATAAATTGCGAAACCACTGGCAAAAACAACGGTGTTTTTGGCATTTTCTTTCGCCTTTGGAACTTGGTTTTGACAAGAAGACAAAGTGCTAAATGCACCAATTAAAACAAGACCTAACACATAGAGCTGTTTAAATAGCTCAATCAAAAGTTTGCGCATTGGCTTTAACGGTAATTGATTTGTCATTTAATAATATTTTAACCAAGCCATCTAATTTTGCCATTTCGTAAGTATAAAAATAGGCCATTGTTTGTATGAGGTTGTTTTCTAATTGGGTAGCATTGCCATTTTTGCAAGCAGTTGTGGCAATTTTGAGCCATTGCCAACCAATAACGATGGTACTTAACAAATCCATAAAGCTGTTAGCATCTGCCAAATAATTTTCAAAATCACCTGCCAAAGCCTTGGGGATTAGTTTTGCCAGAACGGTTTTTATCAAATCCGATTGTTCTTTAAGTTGATTGGCATAGGGTTTTATTTCTTGATAATGAGTTGCTTCTGTTATGGTTAAGGAAAGTTCTTCCATTAAATAATGCAGGGTTTTACCATTTTTTATGGTAACTTTTCTGCCTAGCAAATCAAGTGATTGTATTCCGGTAGTGCCTTCGTAAATGGAGATAATTCGAATATCTCTATAATATTGTTGCAAAATAAAATCGGAACAAAAGCCGTAACCACCTAAAATTTGAAGTCCATTGCTAACCGCGCGTAAACCCTGTTCGGCAGGATAAGTTTTGACAATAGGCGTTAATAGTTCTAACAACAACTCGTATTTTTCTTTATCTTGTTTTTCACAAACTTTAAGTTCATCGAGATAATGTGCGGTTTGGATGATTAAGCTTAAAGAACCCTCAACAACGGCGCGCTGTAATAAGAGCATGCGCTTGATATCGGGATGGTTAATGATAAGTGTTTGTTCATGGCTTACATCTTTTTTTCCTGAATTATTTAAAAGGCGACCTTGCGGACGTTCTTTGGCATATTTTAAAGAGGCGTAATAGGCAGCCGATGCAATGCCAGCACCCATTCGGCCGGTGGCAATACGTGCTTCGTTCATCAATAAAAACATATAAGCCAAACCTTTATTTTCTTCACCAACTAACCAGCCTCTACAATCGGGTTCATCGCCAAAGGATAGGTGAGTGGTGCAATAACCGCGTTGTCCCATCTTTTCAAATTCGCCAATTACGCGTGCATGGTTATCTTCTAAACCATCGTCGGTTGGGCGTTTATTAGGAACTACAAACAATGAAACGCCTTTAGTGCCAAACGGAGCGCCTTTTATGCGCGCTAAAACAAGGTGAACAAAATTATCGGCAAATTGGTGATTTCCGGCCGAGATAAATATTTTTTGACCTTTAATAAGGTAATAATCTGTATGGTCAACTTTAATGGCTTGTGTTTTAACATCCGACAAGGAACTGCCAGCTTGTGGTTCGGTTAAGCACATTGTGCCCCCCCAAGTCATATCGAGCATTTTACTTGCGTAAGTATCTTTTAATTGCCGTGAGCCAAAAGCTAAAATCAAATTTGCTGCACCCAAAGTTAGCCCTAAATAGCCCGTAACTTGATTATTTGCAGCTTCCATAATATAATAAAGCGAATGAAAAACACTAATGGGTAACTGCAAACCGCCATCCTCAAAACGCAATGAAGCTTTAACTAAATCTAATTGAGAGGCTTGCTTTAAAATGGTTTCAAATTGTGGATGTACCATAATTTTTCCATCTATAAAATAGCTTGGTTTTTCGTCCATTTCTTTGATATAGGGAAACAATTCCTTATCCGAAAAATCCTTTACGGCGCTTAACAAAATTTGGATGGCATCTTTATCAAATGCATTAAAATAGTCATATTTTAATAGGGATTCGGTGTGGTGAACATCAAAAAGAAAATAAGAAATGATATTGAGATTGGTGTATTTGGGCATAATTTTATAAATTTTAAAAGGTCTTTTGGCTCACAAATATAGCCGAATTATATTATAAAAGCGTTTTCAATTTTGATTAAATAAATAGACTTTAGATTTTGAAAGCTGAATTTATTAATTACTTTTGCAACAAATTATGGTTTCACCATTTAAGTGAAATAATAGGGAATCTTGTTAAAAACAAGAGCTGTCCCCGCAACTGTAAGCTTTACTATAAAAAGTAAGTGTACTTAAAAAACCACTGTTCGCCTTGGCGGATGGGAAGGTAACACAAAAGCAAGCCAGGAGACCTGCCATAATCTAGAATTTTTAACAAGCTTTCGGAGGAAAAGTAGGTTTTGATTGACTTCATAACCCCATTTTTTTTACGAATAGCCATTTTTTAACCATCTAAAAAACAAGAAAAAAGATGAAAAAAAGGTTATTTGGTACACTTTTAACAGTGTGCTCTTTTACAATTAATGCACAACAAGTGGCAGATGCTACTGAAGTTGTGAAATTGCAAACAGTAGAATTGACTTCTACTAAATTTCAACTAAATGCCAATCATTCTGGCAAAGTGGTGATTAAACTCACGCAAGCCGATTTAAAACAGAACCGCGGAGTTGAACTAACAACGCTTTTAGACCAATTGGCAGGCATTGATATTATTGGCAATCAAAGTGCGGCGGGTTTAAATTTATCCTACAGTTTTAGAGGCGGTTCAAATCGTCAAGTTTTAATTTTAATCGATGGCGTTGCTATTAACAACCCATCTTCAATTTCAAATGATTACGATTTGCGTTTGTTGCCCCTAGACCAAGTTGAGAGCATTGAAATTATTAAGGGCGCAGCTAGTGCGCTTTATGGTTCAGGAGCTGCTACCGCTGTAATTAACATCAAATTAAAATCGGCTGAAAAAGATTTTAAAGCCACTTTAAATACCAGCGTAGCGACCAATAATAGCCAGGATAAAAACGGCTTAAATTTGGCAAATTTTGAACGCGGCATCACCTTTTCACAAGCTTTTCGCAAAGCAGATGTGTACTTTGCTTTTCAGGATCATCAAAGTACCGGGCTATCGGCAGCTAAAGGTATTGGGTTTAAAAATGACCCCTTTGGCCGCCAAAATATATTGCTAAAATATCAACTAAAAGCGCTCGAAAAACTGAGTTTTACAAGTTTGGTGAATTATAATAAATTCAATACCAACTTTGACGCGGGTAGTTTTGCCGATGCCGAAAATGAAAGTATTAGCGAAGAGTTTAGAGTTGGTTTTCAGTCTGTTTATACTTATCCAAAAGGGGATTTTAATTTTAAATCGGCTTTTAACACCATTAATAATAACAATGAAAAAACCTCTTTTCCTTCAATTAACAAAGGGAATACCTTGGTTTTTGATGCCTATAATCGCTATTATTTTAATGACCAGCTGCAAGTTTTGTTAGGACTTAATGCCCAAAAAAATGAAATGACCAGTTTTGAAATTCCCTTTGGTCAAAGTGCTTTAACAAAAGTTATTAATCAGGTGGATTATACTATTTTAGATCCTTATGCCAACGTAGTTTTGAATACTAAAGGGGGTTTTAATTTGAATGTTGGGGCGCGGTTAAATCATCACAGCACCTATGGCTCTCATTTTATTTATACCTTAAATCCTTCTTATCTTTTAACGGTTGATGAAGTCAAGTTAAAACTTATGGCGTCGTATAGCACGGCTTATATAACGCCAACTTTATTCCAATTATTCTCGCCCGATTACGGTTATCAAAACTTAAATCCTGAGGAAAATAAAAGTCTAGAAAGTGGCTTTACCTTAAATTATAAAAAGGTGGATTTAGACTTGATTTATTTTTACCGTCAAGAACAGAATTTTATTGATTTTACCTTGTTAGATCCAAGCACTTTTGCATTTGGCTACCGCAATACGGTTCAAGATTTTTATGCCAGTGGTTTAGAAACTAGTTTGAAATTAAAGGTATCCGATAAGATTAATTTTAGCAGCAATTATACTTTCACACAAGTGGCAGCAACAAAAATTAGAGTTCCAAAGCATAAAATTAACGCGCATTTAAGCTGGGAGTTGCAGGCTCAAACCCATATTGGATTAGATTTTAATTTTACCGATAAACGCACCGATAGCTTTTTTGATTTGAGTACTTTTAGTTCATCAAGGGTGGTGTTAAAATCGTATTCATTGGTTAATTTACAAGCTAATAGAAGTTTTTTAAACAGGCGATTTAATGTGTTTGCCCATTTGACCAATATTTTTAATGTCGATTACCAAGAGCTAGTCGGTTTTACTACAAGAGGTAGAAATGTTTTAGTTGGATTTCAATTTGATATTCAATAAAATACTTAAACATCCTGAATAACAATCACCTTTATTGATGTTCAGGATGTTATTTTAAATCATTCAATTTTTTAATCAATTGCGGTTTTTTGGATTTCAATTGTATAAGTAGGCGAGAATATTAAATGGTTTTTGCCTAAAACTTTTATGATAAAATTAATTAAATATTTAGGGATATTCAATAGTTTGTTATTTGAATATGAATAGAAAGAGTTGGTAATTTCGACCGTTAATTGGTTTTTGATAATGATGTTTTTTAATTGTTTTAGGTCTATTAAATGTTCGGCCCAATTTCCTGTAAAAGGATCACAAGTATTGGTTGGATGCTTTATTTGATACGTTATTTCTGAGGTGTTGATAAAATGCCTCACTACTTTTTCAATATCGTCTTTTCTTAAACCTCTGGTTTTCTTTGCTAAGAGTTCAATTTGGCCGTCATTTAAATGATGAAATTTTTCAATAATAATATTTTTACGAGCCTCATAATACGAAGTATTTAAATCAATTTCTTTCCATCCTGCTGACTTTTTGATGCCGTCATATTCAGCATTGATTTGTAATTTTTTAAGCCGATTTGTTATAAAAGGGTTTTGAGAATTTGCATGGGTCATAAACAGCAAATCAAAACGACATTTAATTTTTGTAATCAAATTAAACCATTCTTCGAGCTTGTAAATGTGTTCTAAAACATCGAAAGAACAAATCAAGTCGGGTCTAATTTGTTGCTTGTTAATTTCAGATACAAAAAATTCAACATCGCCGCAGATAAAATGGTCAATTTTAAGATTTAATGCTTCGGCAATAATATGAGTATCGGCGACGGATGTTTGATAGATGTCATTATAAATAACAGATTTAAACCCCAATTCTTTAGCTAAATAAGAAAGCATACCGCAACCACCTCCATAATCAATAAAGGTGCTTTCGGAAATGGGTTTGTTTAATTTGTTTATAGATTTTGATAATAATTGCGTATAAATTGACATATAAAAATCATAATTGTCAATATAATTTTTTAAGTAAACCCGGTTATAATCAGAAATATTAAGTTGCGAAAGGTTACAATCTTGTAACTTTAAATAAAGCTTGGTAACGGATTTAGTAATTTGTTTTTGGATAATGAGTGTCATCAATGTATAAACTTTTATAAGTGGTTTATAACTTGCAATCTAGTAAATTTAAATAAAAAACTGAGTTATAATTTTTCAGAGTTCTGTAAATGATAAATTATTTGATAGGTAAGAATCTAACAATTACAATCGATTTCGTAATTACTGATAATATATACCAATTAAGACTTGATTTAAGCTTAATTTTGTTAGATTAAATGAAGATAAAATGAGTTTACTTTCTAACAGTTATTTTGCACTATTTTTAATCATTACCATTGGTTTTATCATTGGACGTATCAAGATTAAAGGTATTTCATTAGATATTTCGGCAGTAATTTTTGTAGCCTTGATTTTTGGCCATTATGGTGTTGTTATTCCAATTGATTTTCAATATCTAGGTTTAGTATTATTTATCTTTACAATTGGCATTCAAGCAGGTCCTGGTTTTTTTGAATCTTTTAAAATAAACGGACGAGAACTGGCAATTTTAGCAAGTTTATTGGTGATTAGCTCTGGAATCATTACCTATTTTATTTTCCATTTTTTTGGAATTGATAAAAATTTGGCAATTGGTTTGTTAAATGGCGCACTAACTAGCACGCCAGGTTTGGCGGCGGCCATTGATATTACAGGGTCTCCTTTGGCATCTATCGGTTATGGAATTGGTTATCCGTTTGGTGTAATTGGCGTTATTCTTTTTGTGACATTTTTGCCTCGCATGCTCCGTAAAAAAATAGAAGATGAAGAGGTAAAATATAAAAAGGAGATGGCAGTTGAATATCCGCAAATTTTAAGAAAGCATTTTATAGTTGAAAATGAAAATGTTATCGACAAAAATTTTGGTGATTTAAATATCCGTTTCATGACTAAAGCCGTAGTCTCTAGAATTATGCATGAAGATTCTGTTAAGATGCCCGAGCCTGAGACCATCCTTTACAAAGGAGATATTATTAAGGCAGTTGGTACCAAAGAAGCTTTAGAAAGGGTGAAATTGCTCATCGGATCTGAAACAAAAACCGAAATTCCTTTGGATACAAATTTTGATGTGCGTTCCATTTTGGTTACCAATAAAGAGGTGGTTAAAAAAACATTAGGACAACTTCATTTAGAGTCCTATCACGCAACCATTACACGCATTAGACGTTCTGGAATTAACATTTCACCAAGCCCTTCTTCAAAATTACAGTTTGGCGATAAATTGATATTAATAAGCCGTAAAGACAACATACAACAGGTAATTCGAATCTTTGGCGATGACGATAAACAACTTTCGAATACCGATTTTTTACCCATTGCAGCAGGAATTGTATTGGGAATTTTAGTAGGAAAATTAAGCCTTAATTTCGGCTCGTTTTCCTTTAGTTTGGGCTTAACGGGAGGTATTTTATTATTGGCATTAATATTAGGAAGAACAGGAAAAACAGGCCCTATTATGTGGACGATGACTGGTTCGGCAAATCAGATTTTAAGGCAATTTGGTTTGTTGTTCTTTTTGGCTTCCGTTGGCTCGAGTGCTGGTTCTAGTTTGGTAAATACCTTTCAAAATTATGGTATTGAACTTTTTATTTATGGCATTGTAATTACCTTGATTCCAATGATTATCACCACCATAGTAGCACGCTATTTTTTAAAAATGAATCTGTTAATTTTGTTAGGAACCCTTGCTGGCAGTATGACGAGCACACCTGGACTTGCCACCATTGACAATATGGTTGATACCAATGCGCCTGCTGTAGCTTATGCAACAGTATATCCAATTGCTATGGTTTTGTTGATTATTACGGTTCAAATTTTAAGTTTGTTGTCTTAATTTAACAAGCGCCATGCTCTTGATCACTCCGATCTCTCAAGCAACTAATGCTGGTGTTTAGCTCGTAGCCAAGCAATAAAATAATTGCGTTAAGCCAAATAAACAACATCAGTACAATCAAAGTGCCGATAGACCCATAAAGTTGATTGTATTGTGAAAATTTTGACACATAAACACTAAACAGTTTAAAGTTTAACAGAACCAAAATGGTTGACATTATAGCTCCGGGCGAAAAAAAATGATTTTTCTTGCCGTGAAGCGTCCCATAAAAGTAAAGCGTAGCAATACTTACAAAAAGTGTCAGCAAGATAACAACAATTTGAATGCTTTTATTCCAAAAGACGGCATGGCTTAAAAATCCTTTTAAAGCCAACTCATTGATAAAATAATTGCTAAATACTAAAAAACTGGCAATTACAATCAAGGCAAAAACAAAGAGCAAAGAAACATAGAGTGCAACAAAATATTGCCCTATTATGGAGCGCGTTTTTATGTTGTGATAAGTGTATTCAAAGGCGCTAAATAAAGCGCTCATACCATTTGCCATTAAAAAAATTGACATAAAAAATCCAAAAGAGAGCAACCCTTGATATTTGTTATTGGCGATGTCAAACAGCACTAAATCTACCGCGTCGGAAGTTTTTGGAGGAAGTGCTTGCTTGATGAATAAAATAAAATCTACTTGAAAATTATCAATCGGAATAAAGGGAATTATGGTTAAAACAAATAAGGCAAATGGAAACAGTGCCAAAAAAATACTAAAGGCAATACTGCCGGCACGTGCGGTTAAAGCGCCTTTTATAATACCAATAACATACATCCGCAATAAATCATAAATATTCATACCGTTAAACCCGGGAAGTTTAATGGTTTTCAACAACCTAAACACCCAATTTAAAATTGGAATGCGCATAAACCGTTCTTCTATAGTTGTCATATTAAATTATAAATCTGAGCTCACTCCTAATTGATGATGCCAGCGGTCTTGTACTTTCAAAACCTGTTCAATCACATCTCTAACACAACCATTACCACCACGCTTTTGTGAAATATACTGTGAAATGTTTTGAATTTCGGGAGCGGCATCTTTTGGACAAGTGGCCAAACTAACCTTTAACATTACCTCATAATCGGGAATATCATCACCCATATATAAAACATTTTCTGCTTTAAGGTGCTGCTTATTTAGGTAATCATTAAATGCCTCAATCTTGTTAAAAGAACCGAGATAAACATCAAAAACACCCAAACCATTTAGGCGTTTTCTAACCGATTCATCTCTGCCTCCGGTAATGATACAGATGTTATAGCCACTATCCACAGCAATTTTTAGGGCGTAGCCATCGCGCACATTCATGGTTCTTATTAAATCACCATCCGGAAAAACTGTTACGGTTCCATTTGTTAAAACACCATCCACATCAAAAATAAAAGTGGTAATGCTACTCATTAATTCTTTATAGCTTTTTGTCATAGTTTTTTTGTATCGATTGGGTGAGTAAGGTATAAATTTCTTGATATTCTTTAGGTAAAAAATCTAAATGTTTTTTAATAGTAACCACATCTTTTCGCCTTGCCGGACCGGTTTGAGCTTGATGCGGACTGACGGTTTCAATTTTTAAGGCCGTTTCTAGGATTAAAGGTTTTAAAATATTGAAATCTATTTTGTTATCTTCACAAAGGCTTTCGCCTATGGTGTACATATAATTGGTAAAATTGTTTACAAAAACTGCAGCTACATGGAGTTTTTTGCGTTGAGCAGTAGTGATTTTAATTACGCTGTCGCTGATGGAACGCGCTAATTTAAACAGCAATTCTAAATCTTTTTTATCAGTTGCTTCAATGCAAATTGGAATGTTTTTAAACGAGAGAGCTTTTCCTTTTGTAAAGCTCTGCAAGGGATAAAATACGCCAGCTCTTGATTGGGTTTGTAGGGCTTCTAAAGGCACGCTTCCCGAAGTGTGAACCACTAAACCATCGGTTTTTAATTTTGATGAAAAGACCGAAATAGCATCATCGGGGATGGCAATTATATAAATATCGGCTGGCAACAAATCAGATAAATTGGTTGTGAAAAGTGCATTAAAAGGCTTATTTTTAATTGGATGACGGTTATAAATCTGGATTACATTTACACTTTTCACCTTTTCAAAAGCAGCTACTAAATGCGATGCCAAATTGCCATAACCTAAAACGCTGATTGCTATCATAAGGCGAAGATAAATGAATTGAATCACAAAAAAAATTCCACCCTAAAAAAGGTGGAATTTAAAAAAGTTCACAAAAATTTATGCTTTGTTGGTGATGGCTGCTTGTGCTGCTGCTAATCGGGCAATAGAAACGCGGTATGGTGAGCAACTCACATAATTTAAGCCCGTTCGGTGACAAAATTCTATAGAGCTTGGTTCGCCACCATGTTCGCCACAAATGCCGACTTTTAATTTTGGGTTTGTTGCACGACCTTTTTGAGTTGCCATTTCAACCAATTGTCCAACGCCTTCTTGGTCTAAAACCTGAAAAGGATCAACTTTTAAAATGCCTTTTTTGATATAAATGGGTAAAAAACTTCCAGCGTCATCGCGCGAATAGCCAAAAGTCATCTGGGTTAAATCGTTTGTGCCAAATGAAAAGAATTCAGCGCATTGCGCTATTTTATCGGCCGTAAGTGCGGCACGCGGAATTTCAATCATCGTTCCTACCAAATAGTCAATTTTAGTCTTGCGTTCTTCAAAAACTTTATCAGCTGTTTTTCGGATGATGTTTTCTTGATAAACAAATTCTGCTAAATTTCCGATAAGCGGTACCATAATTTCTGGCACGGCTTTAATTCCTCTAGCTTTAAGATTTAATGCAGCTTCAATAATGGCGCGGGTTTGCATTTCTGTAATTTCGGGATAGGTATTTCCTAAACGGCAACCACGGTGTCCGAGCATAGGATTGAACTCACTTAATTCATTGACTTTAGCTTTTACCTCGGCAAGGCTAATGCCCATTTCTTGAGCCATTTCTTGCTGATTTTCGGTTTCGTGAGGAACAAATTCATGTAGGGGAGGGTCTAATAATCTAATTGTTACAGGCAAATCGTGCATAGCCTCAAAAATACCTTCAAAATCGGCGCGTTGCATTGGCAACAATTTATCAAGTGCTTTGCGTCTTCCGGTTTCATCAGCGGCTAAAATCATTTCACGCATGGCTTTTATGCGTTCGCCTTCAAAAAACATATGTTCTGTTCGGGTCAAGCCGATGCCTTGAGCGCCAAAATTTCTAGCAATTTTAGCGTCGTGTGGCGTATCGGCATTGGTGCGGACTTTTAGTTTAGCATAGGCATCCGACAATTTTAAAAGTTTGTCAAATTCGGGGGTTAAAGTGGCATCTTTAGTAACGATTTTGCCTTTCATAATTTTACCGGTACTTCCGTCAAGCGAAATCCAATCGCCATCTTTAAGGGTTTCACCATTAATTTTTAAGGTTTTAGTTTTATAGTCAATTTTAAGAGCGCCAACACCCGAAACACAACATTTTCCCATGCCACGTGCTACCACTGCAGCGTGCGAGGTCATGCCACCTCTAGCGGTTAAAATTCCTTGTGCAATGTTCATACCTTCTAAATCTTCGGGAGAGGTTTCGGTGCGAACCAATATTGATTTTGGATAATTTTTAGCCGCTTCGGCAAAAAATACAATCTGACCAGAGGCTGCACCTGGTGAAGCTGGTAATCCTTTTCCTAAAAGGACACTTTTAGCTAATTCAACTTCATCAAAAACGGGATGTAATAATTCATCCAATTTGTTTGGACTCACTCTGAGAATGGCCGTTTCGGCATCAATTAAATTATCGGATAACATATCCATAGCAATTTTAACCATAGCGGCCCCGGTGCGTTTACCGTTTCGGGTTTGTAATAGCCACAATTTACCTTCTTGAATGGTAAATTCCATATCTTGCATATCGGTAAAATGAAGTTCTAAATGGTGTTGAAGTTTATTTAACGCTGCAAAAACCTGAGGCATTGACTCCTCTAAAGAGGGATAATTTTTTAGGCGTTCGTTTTCAGAAACACCTGCTAATTGCGCCCATTCTAGCGAGCCTTTTAAGGTAATTTGTTGTGGCGTTCTAACGCCGGAAACAACATCTTCACCCTGGGCGTTAATTAAATACTCACCATTAAAAACATTTTCGCCTGTGGCAGCATTTCTAGTAAAGGCAACGCCTGAGCCAGATTGGTTTCCCATATTTCCATAAACCATCGCTTGAATATTGACTGCTGTACCCCAATCATCGGGAATTTTATTGAGTTTGCGGTAAAGTTGTGCGCGAGGAGTTTCCCAACTGTCAAAAACGGCGATAATGGCTTGCCAAAGTTGGGTATAAGGATCTTCGGGAAAATCTTGTTTGCAGATTTGTTTAATCTTAGCTTTAAATTCGGCTACAATTTGTTTTAAATCATCAACGCTAAATTCTTGGTCTAACGTAATATTTTTAAGCGCTTTATGTTTATCTATAATTTCTTCAAAAACATTATCATCTTGATTAGATTGGGCGTTGGTATTCATAACCACATCGCCAAACATTTGAATAAAACGGCGATACGAATCCCAAGCAAATTTTGGGTTGTCAGTTTTTTTGGCTAATCCCAAAACGGCTTTGTCGTTTAAACCCGTATTTAAAACGGTATCCATCATACCGGGCATTGAGTCTCTAGCACCTGACCGAACGGAAACCAAACATGGATTTTCTTCATCGCCAAAAACCGAACCCATAATTTTTTCGATGTGTTTTATACCGGCTTCGACATCATTTTTTAACAATGAAATGGTGAAGCCCTTTCCTTGTTTATTATAGGTGGTACACATGGTGGTGGTAATGGTAAAGCCAGGAGGAACGGGAAGCCCGATAAGATTCATTTCGGCTAAATTGGCTCCTTTTCCACCTAATAGCGCTTTCATTTTGGTGTTGCCTTCCGCTTTTTTATTGCCAAAGGTGTAAACTTGTTTTGTTGAAATTTTGTTGAGTGTTGTTTCCATAATTCAATGAATTAGTTAAGAAGGGCATCACAAAATTAGAACTAATAATTTATATAAAAATGACTAATATCAGTTTATGTATAAATATATATCAACAAATATTAATTCTTTTTAACAATATTCTAAAAATAGAAAAATCAAAAAGTTATCATTAATTCGCTAAATTTTTAAATTGCAAAATTTAAAAAGGCGTATTTAACAAGTTTCCGGTGAGCTGTAACAGGATTAACTCTGCATTTTTAGCATCGTATTTTGTTTTATTTAAATTGGATTGTGCATTTAAAAGATTAAGTTGGGCTTGGCGAAATTCAATTGAGTTAACTTGACCAAGTTGGTACTGTTCTTCGGTTCGCTTAAAATTAAGGGAATTTGTTTGCACATTTTTTTCTTGTGTTTGAAATACAAAAAGTTTGGTGTGATAATCATCCCAAGCTTTATAAAATTCGTTAAAAATTTTTAATTCAGCTTGCTGTTTTAAGTATTGCTGGGTTTCATAATTTATTTTAGCATTTTTAACTAGGGTGTTTGTTTTGCCGCCATTAAATAAATCCCATTTTAAATTAAATCCATTTGAAAGCCCTAGATTGGTTGATTTTTGTAAGAACGAAGCTGAATTGTTATTGCTTTTAGTCCAGCCATAAGTGCTCGTTAAACCTATGGTTGGTAAGTAGCCTGACTGGTTTGCTTTTAGTTGAAAATCACTGATTTTAATGGCTCTATTATTTTGCAATAAATTGACATTTTTAGATTTAAGTTGTGCAAATAGGTCATCTTTATTTTCCATATTTAGAAAAGAAACTTGTGTTTCAACTGAAAATTCAGGCGATTCATTTTTGCCCATTACCACATATAAATCGTGTTTGGCATTTAAAAGTAATTGATTGGTATTAAGAAAGTTTATACTGTCATTGTTTACATCGACTTCAGCATTTAATACAGAAAGTTTAGTGTTTTGACCAAATTCAAATTGGTATTGTACTCTTTTTAAGCGGTCTTTTGATATTTTTAGATTTTGTTTAAGGAGACTGACATTTTCGGTCAATTGGGCAACATTATAATAAACGGTAAATAATTGCAAAATAGTCAGTTCAATGGTTTCCCTAGCTTGAAGCTCGGTTAAATTATATTTTTCTACAAGTTGTTTATAATTGTAGTGTCTGCTTAAACCATCAAAAAGGGTATAATTTAAGCTAACAGACGAGTTATAACGACTACTTTTAGCACTGTTTAAAGAGGTATTAGTTCCATTAGAAAACACGGCGTCAGTATTATCAGAATTAAAAGTAGCGCCTGCATTACCCGTTAGTGTGGGCAAATAATTGGTGTTTAACAGTCCTTTATTATTTTTTGCAATTTTGAGGTTATTATCGGCAATTTTAATTCCGTAATTATTATCAAGCGCCGATTTAACAGCCTCAATTTTTGTCAGTTTTTCTTGCGAAAAAACGAAATAGGAGCTGAATATCAATAAGATTGAAAGGGAGTTTTTAAAATTCATGTTCTTCAAATTTTTGTTCGATAAGTGCACGTTCAACTTCTTCTTTAGTTACTTTATTACCCGTTCGCATCCATTTGATAAATACTTTAATAGAATTTGAAACCGACAATAATAACGGTAAAAAAAGTAAAGTCAATAGCATTGAAATAACTAATCCATAAGAAATTGAAATGGCCATAGGTTTTAAAAACTGTGCCTGCCTGCTTTTTTCTAAAATAATTGGAGATAAACCACCTACGGTTGTTAAAGTTGTAAGTAAAATAGCTCTAAATCTAGAAGCACCTGCTTGAACCAAAGCATCATCGTATTTAATACCTTGCTTTAAGAGTCCATTCAATTTTTCAATGAGTACTGTTCCATCATTTACCATAACACCAATAAGGGCAATAATACCTAACCATGATAGAATGTTAATAGAAAAACCATGAATCCAATGCCCCCAAATCACGCCTATTAAACTAAAAGGAATTAAAAACATGAGCAAAATTGGTTGTTCATAAGATCTAAATGTAAATGCAATAACCATATAAATAAGCGCTAAGATGATAAGGCCCACTTTTTTAGCCGATGTTTGGGTTTTTTGAGCTTCTCTATTCTGACCTTCATAAGAGGCGCTTACCGAAGTATATTTTGCCGAAATTTGAGGCATCACGTTTGCTTTGATGTCGTCCAAAATATCGGTTGCACTTTCGCTAGGGTTTTTCATATCGGCCGAAATTTGAATTTCGCGACTATTATTCAAATGGTTAATAGAAACATCACCTCTTTTAATTTCGTAAGTGGCAATCTCTGAAAAAGGAACATTATTTTTAGCGGGTGTTGTAATCCACATATCATTCAAATTTTTGATAGCAGAACGGTCTTCCTTTTTGTAGCGCACCCAAACTTTAATTTCATCTTGTCCGCGCTGAAAACGCTGTGTTTGGAGTCCAAAAAAACCTGAACGTACTTGATTCATAACGCTTTCTAAATTCAATCCCAACAAATAAGCATTGTCTTTTAATTTGATATTAACTTCTTTTATCCCGGCAGGATCATTATCTGCAATATCTTTGAGCTGTGGATTTTTGCTAAGAACTTGTTTTAATTCAATTTTGGCAGCTTTGAGCTCGTCAATATTATTACTTAAAAGTGAGATTGCAACGGGGCTACCGCCAAAGTTACCACCTGAGCCAAAGGTTAAACTTTCAACGCCATATATTTTACCCACTTTATCACGTAAGGCATTCGTGATTTCGGGAGAAGAAACATCTCGCGATTCTCCTGGCAATAAATTAATTGTTAAACTGCCATTTGACGAACCCGGACCAATACGTTTTATAATATTTTCTATTACGGGCAGGTTACCTGTTTGCTTTTTAGTGTATTGGTCATTTATTTGCCAAGCGCTTTTTTCAATATTTGAAATAATTGAATCGGTTATCATTTCGTTAGTTCCTTGAAGCATTTTTAAATTGACAGAAACCTGATCGCTAGCAACCGAAGGAAAAAAAGAAGTTTTAACAATGCCTCCGTTAAGCGCTCCAAGGCTCAAAATGAGCAAGGTTATGGGAATGGCAAATCCCAAGGCAATGTGTTTTAAAAAGAATTTTAAATAAGGGGCATAAAAATTATCTCTAATATAAAATAGCCCTTTTTCGGCTAACTGATTAATTTTAAAGAAAAAAGTATTTAATTTATTTCTTTTTTCACCTTTTCGCCGTAAAGCTTTTGAATGTGCTAGATGCGCCGGCAAAATAATGATGGCTTCAATTAATGAGACTGATAAGGTTAAAATTACAATTAAAGAAACCTCGCTAAAAAATTGCCCCATTCGTCCATCTAAAAAAAAGAAAGTTGAAAAGGCAATAATGGTGGTTAACACCGATGAGATGGTAGAGGGAACTACTTCTAAAGTGCCATCAATGGCGGCTTGAATGGGTGTTTTTCCCCTTTTAAAATGATTGTAAATATTTTCTCCAATCACAATGCCGTCGTCAACTAAAATACCCGACACGATAATCATACCAAACAAAGACAATACATTAATGGTGATATCGAGATTTGTAGCGAAAATAAACATC